>Ga0182024_10020806_pt1 | contig 11961 bp, 11 predicted proteins | sample P32metaG_FD_120480 | JGI IMG/M metagenome (GOLD analysis project Ga0182024, IMG submission 120480) | Permafrost microbial communities from Stordalen Mire, Sweden - P3-2 metaG (Illumina Assembly) | ecosystem: Environmental > Terrestrial > Soil > Wetlands > Permafrost | place: Sweden: Stordalen... | reverse complement strand
TCACCCTCGCAGCGTGGTTCTTTACGGCAAGAGGATAAAAACAGGACAGCACTTATTCGGGAGGTCCCTTCATGCCCAAAGCGGACATTTTACTTGACTTCTATGTCAGGAGTTCTGGAGTCATCTCGTTGAACAAGTCGGTCACTGCTTCACTATAAGTTGATGCGCCGATTCTTGGCTATGGGGTGAAACCCTGCCGTGTGAGGGCGGCTCCCTTGGTCAACCACGATGCTTGCGTGCTTTTGGGGAATCTGATAATTTTTGCCCAATCAGGCTGGAAACCCGATTGGGCATGGAATTCCCGGTCTGACTGCTGGTACCACAAAGCCCGTGCCTTGAAGGGTTTTCGAGTCTGGGCAATTTTATTTGGATTTGTATGAATCCGCTATGCGATTGCAGAAAATACGCGACTCAAGCCAAGATTTGTTCTCTGGACGGCCAAGAGATTGCCAGAGTTAAGCTGAAGCTCGAAGGCGATGGTATATCAGGATGGTTTGAGCCAGATTCAGCATCTCTGACTCGTCGTGCGTTGGATGCGAACACCTATCCAGAACTGTTAGCAGACTTGGGGGCACATCAGCACACACTCCTGAATGTGAGGCGTCAATTGGATAAAGAGGGTCGCCCGGCGTTGATTAAAAATGCATGTGGGGACATGGTAGTAAACCAGCGGTTTTATTTTGCGTGCAAATCATAAGGCGAAAGCCCTTTTTCCTGGCATTTATTGACTGCTCGGAAAGTTAGCGAAGACAAAAGAAGACCAAATCCCTCTGATTTTGGCTCAAGAAACACTTCAGATTTTTGCTCAAGTTCAGCCGGTTTCTGCCGATGTATAAATGGCGATGACAAAACTGGAGCATTTGGACCTGGTATTCCCCCAAGAATACTTGAAGGCGACTTTGATGATTTTCCCTCTTTTCCTGGAACATCGAACGCACGAACCGTCGTCTCCGCACGAATTATGAAACCTGTAAGAGTAGATGATCCGCACTGGCAACTTGCTTGTTGGAAACTAGCACTGGCCAAAAAGTGTTTTGAGGTGGTTGGATTCACCGATCACCATCAGCCATTTGGCAACCATATTTGCTCAACTTTCGGGTATGGAATGAAACGCGGCGTGAAAAAGTCTGTATTCACTCCCCAGATTTTAAAAACGACTCCAGCCCGACATTTGTAAGCAAACGCAGGCTCTCGTCTCCCCGCCAACCAGCAAGCAAATCAAGCGCAAACTCCCACAAAAGGGATATCGGCCTGGCTCAATCCTCGAACAAGTCCGAGATCGAGCATTTGAACCGGTCACAGAGTTGTTCCAGGGTCTTCAGCGTAATGTTCTGATCCCCCAGTTCGAGCCTGTGCAGGGTTGAATCTGAAATGCCGGTTTTGCGTGAAAATAGGCGCTGGCAACAAATAGGGCGGGTGGTATCATTGTGAGCATGAGCATGCGGCGGGCATTTACATTGATGGAATTGCTGGTCGTCATTGCCATTATCGCAATCCTGGCCGCCCTGCTCCTGCCCGCGCTGAGCCGGGCCAAACGTGAGGCTCAACGGACGCAATGCATCAGCAACCAGCATCAAATCGGCCTCGGCTGGTTGATGTATGTCAGCGATAATAACGATTCGTACCCGTGGATTCGGGGCTGGGCGGCGGCCGGTGGCCAACAGGGAAACATGACCAGCGATCAAGGTGTCGCCGATTCTTTCGGCGTCACCAACAGCTCGACCAACCGGGTTTTGAACAAATATGTTCCCAATGTCTCGACCTGGCAGTGTCCCTCCGACAAGGGCGAAGGCATCTACCAGGTGAATAATTGTTTCGCGGCTTATGGAAATAGTTACTGCCCGCAACATGACTTGGACGCCTGGAGTGTTCAACACGTCACCGCGGACACCGACCCGAGTATTGCCCAGGACGCCACCCCCATCAAAGGCAGCGACATCGGACATAGCCCTGTCAATAAAATCATTCAGGGCGATTGGGTCTGGGAATTCGCGGGTGGCAATGATGTCGACAGCGATTCAAGCACCTGGTGGCATAACGACGAAGGCGAGCGGCGTTACAACATTCTCTTTGGCGATGGGCATGTGGCGTACTACAATTTTCCACCTTCCCTGGGCGGCAACCTGTCCGACTACCCTGCGCCCACCCCCAACTACCTCTATTGGTAGGGATGTTCCGGACGTAAAACGTGTGGACCGCAGATGGAGAATTTTGACCAGCCTCAATCCTCAAACAAGTCCGATAAGCTGTAAACGGCGGTTGAAAACTGTAGCGGGCGGCGGTCCAATAGTGTGGCACCCTTGGCCAACTAAACAACTCCGGGACATTTAGACAAAAATGCGGACAATGAGAACGAAAAAAGAGGGGGCCATCGGTGCGAGTAAAACGGGCAAAAATTTATGACTGGCGCAACGAATGGAATACTGGCAAGTTGAACTCTATGGAAACAAATGTTCAAACTGAAGATGTGGTCCTCCAAAAGACGCGGGAATTGTGCGAAACCATTGTGCAACAGCCGCAATTTCAAAGCATCCGCCAGCAAGTCGATTCGTTCATGGCCGATGCCAAAGCCCAGCAGCAATACGAGAGCCTGAACGAAAAAGGCCGTCACTTGCAGCATAAACAGCAGCAGGGATTGCAATTGGCTCCGGCGGAAATTTCGGCGTTTGATGCGGAGCGCGAAGCATTTTTCCGCAATCCAGTGGCCAAAGGTTTTGTGGACGCCCAGGAAGCCATGCACCACATTCAGGAAGAGGTCAATCAACTCGTGAGCAAAACGTTCGAGCTTGGCCGAGTGCCGTCGGCGGAAGACCTTGAAGGTGGTTCGTGCGGTTCCGGCTGCGGCTGCCACCATTGATTTCTGACCGAAGACACCCTGTCAAAACAGTTTTCTGAATCCGCCGCCCGGCGCGGTTATGCGACTGCGCCGGCGAAATCCACGCGGATGCCGCCCGGCATTCCCTACATCGTCGGCAACGAGGCGGCTGAACGGTTCAGCTTTTATGGCATGCGGGCCATATTGGTCACGTTCATGACCGAGTACCTGATGAACGCCCAGGGACAGCCGGACCACATGAGTGAGACGGATGCGAAAGTGTGGTTCCACCTTTTTGTTTCGGCGGTGTATTTTCTGCCGTTGCTGGGGGCGATCATTGCCGATGCTTTTTGGGGCAAGTATCGCACGATCATGGTTCTTTCGCTGATCTATTGCGCGGGACATGCGACGCTGGCACTGAATGATACGCGGGTGGGGCTTTTTCTTGGATTGAGTTTGATTGCGGTGGGGGCGGGCGGAATCAAGCCATGCGTCTCGGCCAACGTAGGGGACCAATTTGGGGCGGGTAACCAGCATTTGATCCCGCGCGTGTTCAGTTGGTTTTACTTCTCGATCAATTTAGGCGCTGCTATTGCGTCGCTTGTTATTCCGAAAATTCTGAGGGGACAGGGTCGGTTTTCCGGACCGCATTATGCCTTTGCGCTGCCGGGAGTGCTGATGTTCATCGCTACGGTAGTCTTTTGGATGGGCCGCAGGAAATTCGCCCACATTCCCCCGACTGGCCGGAAGTTTTTGCGCACGGTTTTCACATGGGAAAATCTCAAAATCATCGGGCGGCTGTATATCGTTTTTGCCTTCGTTGCGGTCTTCTGGGCGCTTTTTGATCAGACGGCTTCGTCGTGGGTTTTTCAGGCCAAGAAAATGGACCGGCACTGGCTGGGCATGGAATGGACGCCCGAGCAAATGCAGGTGCTCAATCCTGTCTTCATTTTGATTTTGATACCCATTTTTTCCTACGGAGTATATCCGCTGGTTAACAAATTCTTCCCGTTGACGCCCCTGCGCAAAATCGCCATCGGCTTTTTCGTCGCCGTTCCGTCGTTTCTAATTCCGGCTTGGATCGAAATCCGCATTGGGCTTGGTCAACATCCCACTGTCGTCTGGCAGGTTGTCTCGTACTTTTTCATCACCATGGCGGAAGTGCTGGTTTCCATTACTTCCCTGGAGTTTTCCTATACGCAGGCACCGAAGCGCCTGAAGTCGATGATTATGGCATTTTATTTGACATCGGTCACTTTGGGGGACTTGTTCGTCGCCGGAGTCAACAAGTTTATTGAAAATCCCGACGGGACGACCAAATTGCCGGGGGCCAGCTATTACCTGTTTTTTGCGTCGGTCCTGGTCAGTTCGGCGATCATCTTTATTTTCGTGGCGCAACGGTTCAAGACGCAGACGTTCATCCAGGACGAAGCGCCGGCGGCGGTTTGACGTGTAAAGATGAATGCAGCGTTCACACCGGAAGAGTTGCGCGATTTGCAGCGCGCCAAAACGCTGCTGGAGAACCGGTCCTTTGCCATAAAATTGTCCAATCTCCTCGGCTCGCCCATCGATGCCGGTTTTACCCTGCTGCCGAAAAATTGGTCGGGAAAAATCAGTCGCGCGGCCAATGCCGCCTTGTTCAAGGCCCTGGAGGTGGCGGTGGCCACAACCGGAAAAAAAAGCCGCAAGTCCCCGTCGAACCGCTGGCACAAGATTCTGGCGGGCGCGTCCGGCGGGGTGGGGGGCGCTTTCGGCCTGGCGGCAGTGGCCGTGGAGTTGCCCATTTCCACGACCATCATGTTGCGTTCAATTGTTGAAATTGCGCACAGCGAAGGCCATGACGCGCGCGACTGGGAAACCAAACTCGCCTGCATGGAAGTCTTTGCTCTTGGTGGAACTAAAAAAGCCGCGGAACCGCCGGAAACTGCCTATTGGGCAACTCGATTGGCTCTGAACCAAAGCATCAAGGAGGCGGCTTCGCACCTGGCAAGGAGAGGCGCGGTCGAACGGACGGCGCCGGCGCTCATGCGATTAGTCAGCGCCATTAGCGCGCGCTTTGGAGTCGTTATTTCCGAAGAGGTGGCGGCGAAGGCGCTGCCCGTTATTGGAGCGGTCGGGGGTGGGGTCATCAATGTAATTTTCATGAACCATTTTCAACAAATGGCGCGCGGCCACTTTATTGTGCTGCGCTTGGAAAAAACTCACGGGTCGGTCGCCGTCAAAACGCAATACGAGGCGCTGATCGATTAACTTCCCCAGTCGTCACTTCTCAACTACGCCCTGGTCTTGCACCGGAGTCCATTCGCTGCTGGGGTTGTATTCTTTCATCGCCGACGCAATTTCCACTGTCTTTTCGCCGAGGTTGCACTGAATGATTTGACCGTCCTGATTGACAATAAAAGTCATGACACCCGATTGGTCCCAATGCTCGGGATAGGCCACCAAGGCAAATCCCTTGGTTAGATTGCCATGTTGCGTATAGTTCATTTTTCCACCGGGCGCGTCCTTGCCTTGACGAGTGAGGATTTTAAAAAAGTAACCGTGAAAGGGGTGATGGCCTGAACCTTCCTTGCTGCCGTAACCTTCGGCGTGAGCTTCTGCCACGAGCAGATCGAATGGGCTGGCTGGCTCGCCCGGGGCGGCCTCCCAATATAGCCCGTCTTTTTTGCCGGGCGTGCTCTTGAACTTTAGGGCGTACTTCACCACGCCGCTGCCATCGGCATTCATGGTGGCGTACTGGCGTTGGGCCTCGACGTAGGCGCGGCAAACACCAATGGCGTTAAGTTCATCCCTTCCAATGTGCCGGTTGATAATTTCCTCCTTGCCCGCATCCGTGTCGAAATGCCATTGCGAATCCGTTTTCACCAGTGGAATTGGGAACGGCCAGTTATTTGTGCCAATCTCAAGAACCACTTTGTTATCGCCCTCCGGCACAGGCTGGCAGCTTTCGGCCATCGCTTTGGCGAATTTCGCGGAATGGTTTGCATCCTCCACTTTGTCCCCTGTCCGCAGCAGTTTGGCGTCCGGGCCGAATATCTTGTCAAACGCAGTCTGATCGTCGGGGGCCTGGGCGGCTTCCTGCAATGCTTTAATGGCTGCTTCCGGAGAGGCGAAGGACTGCTGCACCGCCGCTTGCAGTGTGGCCGGCCAAATGCCACAGACCGCGGTTACCATCGCCATCGTCAAAACGGCGCCAAAACGTGTCGATACATTAAAAATTTTCATAGGTTTGACTGCTGTGATTTTATGCACTGTTCGTACAGGCGCTCACCGCCTGCCTCCGCCTCCGCGTCCACCCGAATGGGCAAACCCCCGGCTTACCGCTCCGCGGTGGCTGTAACCATGCGCGTAATCGCGCCCTACAAAACCGTCCCCCCACACCCCGCCCACATAAACATCCGGCGCCCCCACCACCACGTCCGGGCCACCCGGTCCCACATATCCCACGCATCCCGTCAACGCCGCTAACAACGCCACGCCTGCCCCAAATTTTATCCAGTCCGCCTTCCATATATTTTTCATACAAACGAAAGCTAACAAAAAATAACTGTAGTGCAACTGGGGTGTTTACCCCATGCATCAAATAATCAATCGACCGATGATTTCCGCACCGACCGGGCAAGCCAGTCCAAATAACGCTCGTTGCCGCCGCTCAGCGGCAGGATGACGAATTCCGGCGTGTCATAAGGATGATTGACAAGCACCAGTTTTTCCAGCGGGCGGAGGCGCTTCGCAATCGTTTTGAAAAGGACCAACACTTCGCGGCTGGATTCCAACCGGCCCTTCCACCAATAGTGCGACTCGAGGCCGGGAATCAAATTGGCGCAGGCTGCCAGGCGTGCTGCCAAGGCGCTTTTGGCCAGTTGACGGGCGGTTTTTAGGTTGGGTGCAGTGACCAGTACAATGTGAAATTGCGCTCCCCTTTTCATTTCACATTACGGTCAACGGACCGTCAAAAATCGTCAGGCTGATAACTTCAGTTTTGGCCAGATGCGGGCCGTGCTGCGCGCCACGCGGCGCGAAGAAAAAAGCGCCCGTGCTGTAAACCACGCCAGCTTCCTCCCATTGGCCGGACAGAATAAAAACGAATTCGCTGGCTTCGGGATGGGTGTGCGCCGGTACGGTCGTTCCGGCGTTGAATTTGCGCAGGACACTGACCCCGCCCGTGGCGTCGTTTTTGTGGAGGACAAGGAGTTCAACTCCCGGATAAGGGCCCGGTTGCCAGCTTTTGTCTCCGGCGAGTGTGGCGTATTGGAACATAAAAGATTTTCAGGTTAACGTTGCTTCAACGTGTTGTTTTAGATTTCACTGACGGCGGACGCTGGTGAATTTTTATGCTTCTGTTTCGTAAAAAAATTCCGGGCGATTGGCTGCCCAAAGTTTTGGGGAATTTGCCCGCCGTGCTGGTCGATCATGCGCACCTCGAGTGCAAGGCGGCCACGACGGCTTTGAACCTGGAAAAATACCGGGATTTGTACGGGCGGGTGGGGGAACTCAACTCGATCGCCATTGAGGAATTGCAGCATTTCCAACTGGTCCTGGCTCTGCTCGAACGGCGCGGCATCCCATTTGGCCAGCCTTACCCCAGCCCGTGGATCACAGGCCTGATGCGTTCCGTCCGCAACGGGCAACGGCATCAAGCCATTGACCATTTGATTTGTTGCGCGCTGATCGAAGGGCGCAGTTGCGAAAAATTCCAGGTGCTCGCTCGCGCCTTGGTTGACCTCGACTCCGAACTGGCCGCCTTTTATGCCAGCCTGGTTGAGTCCGAAGGCAATCATTATGCCACTTATGTTCTCATGGCCCGGGCGTTGGACGCGGCAGAGGCGGACCGGCGCCTGGATTTTTATCTCGACCTCGATGCGACTTTGATGCGGCAGGGAAGTCCGCTTCCAATTTTGCATTAATCAAGCCTTTCGTTCCGTATGATTGCCGTAGCTTTTGACCACCCATTCGCTGAGAATCTTGTCCGGCGCCTCCACGGCATCCGTATCAATTGTAAACTCTTGCTGGCCGGTGTTTTGGGAAATGAGTTTGAGTCCGAATTGGAAATCCTTGAAGCGCGCCGCGCAAAAATCCCGCACCGGAACAGTTTGTTCCAGAGCCAGGGCCACCAGCCGGTCGGCCGCGGCATCGGTAAAACGAATGGCCAGCTTGTAATTCTCCGCGAAACGCCCCGCAAAATCATTCACCAATTGCCGGGCCACGACCTGTTCTTCTTTCTCATGCTCGGCCAGGAGCTTTTGCAATTCCGGTCCAGGATTGTCCACCAGCTCCCGGGTGACAACAAAGCGGCGCACTTTGGTCGAGGGCAATTCAAATTTGAAATCGCGAAAGATGCGTTCGCAAATGGTCATCAAGCCGCGAGCGCCGATGCCTTCCTCCCCGGCCAGGTCGGCGATGCGGCGCAGGCCGTCGTCCTTGAAAAGGACTTCGATGCCGTAGGCGGCAAAGGTTTGTTCGTATTGACGGATGATGCTGCCTTCGGAACTTTTCAGAATGGTGTACAAATCACCGGCGCTGAGCGGATTGCACACGACTCGCACCGGCAGTCGGCCGATGAATTCCGGTTCAAAGCCAAATTCTATAAAATCGCGCGTTTGAATTTGTTCCAGCGCCGCGGGCTCGCTGGCCGCAGGGAGAGAATGAACGGCGCTGAAACCAATCGTGGCTTCACGCAGGCGCTTGCGCACAATTTTTTCCAGGCCGTCGAACGCGCCGCTGACGATGAATAAAATGTGCTTGGTATTGATCGTGCCCGACGATTTTTTGCCGCGCTGGCTCAAGTCCATCATGGCCTGGATCTGGCCGCTGATGTCGTTGGGCGAACGCGCGGGCACCTCGGTTTCCTCCATCAACTTGAGCAGATTAGTCTGAACGCCGCGGCCGCTGACATCCCGGCCGTTGGCGCTGGAAACGGAAGCGATTTTATCAATCTCATCAATATATATAATGCCGTATTGGGCGCGGTCCGAATCCCCGTCCGCGCGCCGCAGCAACTCGCGCACAAGGTCTTCAACGTCCCCTCCAACGTATCCCGTTTCCGAAAACTTGGTCGCGTCACCTTTGACAAAAGGCACGCCAATCAAATCGGCGGCGTTGCGAATCAGGTAAGTTTTGCCCACGCCCGTTGGCCCGACTAAAATGATGTTTTGCTTGGAGTAATTGGGCTGGTCCTTGCCATCCATGGCCAGGCGGACGTGATGGTAATGGTCGCATAAAGCCACGCTGAGGACTTTTTTAGCCTCCTCCTGTTTGATGACGAAGCGATCCAGGTAAGCTTTGACATCGCGCGGCTTGCGATCGAAGGAGAACTCGCTTTGGGGTGGTTCTGGTGGGGGCGCTTCGGACGTTCCGGTCGTATCATTTTTTGGCAGCGGCATGCTGGACAAATGCTGCCGCATAAACTCCTGCAATTGCCGCTGAAATTCCTCCGGCGAGGGCGGTCCGTTGAAAAATCCTTTTCCCATAATCACTCCAAATTAGTTCACTCTTGAAAATGTGCCGCGGATATTCAATTAGCGCACGACAAAAGTCGTCGGGCCTAACGATTCTCATCCGGTCGAAACGCCACCACGCTTAGCGGTGGCAAGGTGAACGTGCCGGAGAACGGTTGATGATGGGTTTGATGTGGTTCCGCGTTTATCCCACCGAAGTTGCCTTGATTGCTTCCACCGTAAAAACCGGAATCAGAATTGATCACCTCGCGCCAGAAGCCACCCTGGGGCAGGCCCACGCGATAATTCATGCGCAGAACGGGCGTCAGATTCAAAATGACAGCCACCCGCCGGCTGCCGTCCCGATTCTGACGCACAAAGGACAGCACGCAGTTATCCGTATCGGCGCAGTCAATCCAGTAAAACCCGCTTAGATCGTAATCGGCCTCCCACAGCGCGGGTTCATTGTGGTAAAAGCGGTTCAAATCCCGGACGAAACGCTGCATGCCGCGATGGTAAGGGCCCTGGTCCAACAGCCACCAATCCAGACTGGCGTTTGCGTTCCACTCGCTGGATTGGCCAATTTCGCCGCCCATCATCAGCAATTGTTTCCCCGGAAACAGCCATTGATACGCCAGCAAGGCGCGGAGATTCGCAAATTTTTGCCACTCGTCGCCGGACATTTTTCCGATAAGCGAACCTTTGCCGTGAACAGCCTCATCGTGCGAGAGCGGCAGAATAAAATTCTCGTTATGATGGTAAAGCATGGCGAAGGTCAGATCGTTCTGATGATATTTTCGATAGATGGCGTCTCGCGAAAAATAGGTCAGCGTGTCGTGCATCCAGCCCATGTTCCACTTGAATGTAAAACCCAGCCCGCCCAAATAGGGTGGCCGCGTCACCAGAGGCCAGGCGGTTGATTCTTCCGCGACGGTCACGACGCCGGGATACTCAGTCTGCACCAAATGATTGAAGTGCTTCAAAAAATCTACAGCCTCAAGGTTTTCCCGGCCGCCAAACTGGTTGGGCAGCCATTCCCCGGGCTTCCGCGAATAGTCCAGATACAGCATGGAAGCGACGGCATCCACCCGCAGTCCGTCAATATGGAATCGTTCGCACCAGAAAAGAGCGTTGGCTAGGAGGAAATTGCGCACCTCGTGGCGGCCGTAATTGAAAATCAACGTGCCCCAATCCTGGTGCGCGCCTTTGCGCGGGTCATCGTGCTCATACAGCGCCGTTCCGTCAAAGCGCGCCAGCGCCCACTCGTCTCGCGGAAAGTGGGCCGGCACCCAATCCATCAGCACCCCGATGCCCGCCTGATGCAGTTGGTTGACTAGAAACTGGAAATCCTCCGGCGGCCCAAAGCGGCTGGTCGGCGCATAAAAGCCCGTCACTTGGTAGCCCCACGAGGGATAAAAAGCATGCTCGGCCAAAGGCATAAACTCGACGTGTGTAAACCCCATGTTCTGCACATACGCCGTCAACGGTTCGGCGACCTCGCGGTAGGACAACGATTCCATGGCGTTCTTCTTCATCCACGAACCGAGATGCACCTCATAAACGCTCATCGGGCTGCGGAATGGATCGTGGGCCCGGCGTTTCTGAAGCCACGCCTCATCGTTCCAGGCAAATTTGTTGCCGTTCCAGACAATCGCGGCGTTTTTCGGCGGCACCTCAAAAAAGATTCCATACGGATCGGTCTTCAACGCCAATGCGCCCGATCGGGTTTTCATTTCGTATTTGTAACAAGCCCCTTCACCCACGCCGGGAATAAAAAGCTCCCAAACTCCCGAAGCGCCGAGCGACCGCATGGCATGGCGCCGTCCGTCCCAATGATTAAAATCGCCCACCACGCTAATGCGTTGCGCGTCCGGCGCCCACACCGCAAAACTGGTTCCTTTCACACCATCAATCGTGCGCAGGTGAGAACCGAGTTTGTCGTAAATACGGCGTTCATTGCCCTGGCCGAAGAGATACAAATCCGTTTCGCCGACTGTGGGCAGAAAAGAATAAGGATCGCGCGCTTGAATTTTTGTGCCGTCATGTTCGGTGATCAGCACATCATACGCGTAGATTGCTTTGGCCTGGGCGGTGCCTTCAAAAAGGCCGGGGCGGATTTGTTGCAAACGGAAGCGGGGCTTGTTTTTTTCGTGCGTTGGAATGATTTCGACCTCGGCAGCGCGCGGGTCAAAGACCCGCGCCACCACCCCGGCGCCATCGCCGAGCAAATGCATGCCCAAAAACTCATGCGGGGACCGACGCCGAACCTCCGTTAAACTGTCCGCCTCTTCCTTCGTCAAAATCATGCCAATCGCAACGTAGCATGAAATTTTCGAAAGGCACGGAAAATACAATTGCCACGCTAAATCGCGGGGGATGCGGCCAAGGTCGAGGCGGACATGTTTAAAATGTGCGATTTATCCGAACTCAAAAAGGGCATGGTCTGGAGGCTGGGTGTGGCGATGGAGGGCATTCAATTTTTGATTGTTTTCTCCTCTCATTCCCGTTCTAACAATTTTGATTATTTTCTTGACATGTTTGATCATTATCGCCTCAATTCAATTGGCACATCCCACATTAACTACTAGTATGTGTTTAGCGTGCGGGCGAGAGCACGGCATTTTGACTGACCAAGTGGGCGAAGGATTCTGCCTGTTGGACGCAGGTGGCAGCCAGACTGGTGAGGATTTCCCAAGTATGAGCTCCTTG
>Ga0182024_10020805_pt1 | contig 11962 bp, 15 predicted proteins | sample P32metaG_FD_120480 | JGI IMG/M metagenome (GOLD analysis project Ga0182024, IMG submission 120480) | Permafrost microbial communities from Stordalen Mire, Sweden - P3-2 metaG (Illumina Assembly) | ecosystem: Environmental > Terrestrial > Soil > Wetlands > Permafrost | place: Sweden: Stordalen... | reverse complement strand
TGCCGCTGATTCAAAGTCAGGCGCATCGACTGGTAGGACTTGCCAGCCCGTTACCTGTTTACCCAATACTTGAATCGACCGCATGTTTGGGAACTCGCGCCGCAAGCTCTGGTGGTGTCCTTGGGTAGTGGCGAGCCATACGCCGTTGTCCGCAGTGTTCGTAGGTTTATCCCGCAGGATCAACACGATTTTGTCTTTTACATAAATTGCAAGGCAGCCAAACATCGGACGGGTGTACGGCGATAGTGTGCCAATCGCATCAAGCACGAACGCATGTGGAATGGGTTTGCGCTGCTTGGGCAGCAAGCTCGCATCCAGAGCTTCTGGAGAGACGTGCTTTCTCTTAGTCATACCCATGCACCTCCAGCCTCGCCCGCAGATCCGCCCACGCTGAGGCGAGCCTACGCATCGCATTGCCGATGCCCGCTACGCCGATTGCTTTGCCGGAGTCAGCACGATCAGGGCAACGCCTACTATGACCAGCGCGGGTATGTCGCCTAGCAGATGTCCGTGTTCGCTTGGATGCTGGAATGCCTGAACAGCCATAATAGCGGCGTGAACGAGGCTCGACCATGCCGTGAAGGCGATGAGGCTGCGATTCTCGGACGGATTGCGTGCCGCGAGCAGCAGGAAAATCCCCAGCGTGGCATAGACGCCAAGGATCATCTGCTCGTATTCAGGCTGGTTCGGCTGCCATCGCCAGCCGCTCGACCACAGAAACATCATCAACGGGTAGACACCAAACAAGAAGATCAGCCCCACTAACATCAATACAACCTTCAGCGCCCGTTCTCGATTCATGGTGCCCTCCGGCTAAAACACTGCGAACGAACTCGGAGTGCAATCTTAGCGATGGGAAGAAGCGAAGGTCAACAGCGGATGGCGTACCGACGAACGCAGGCAATGGCAAATCCCTCGATTTCAGGCTTTCCCAAGCCCTCGCCAACCCACCGTCTCAGAAGGGTGCAATCCGCAGCTTCATTTTTCGCGACCTTTCGCCCCCTGTTTCGCAAAGGCGTAAGATGGTCTGCGGGTATACCTTCTGACACCGAACGGCACCGTAGAAACACGTGGTCTGTTCCAAATTCCGAAAAACAACTAAAAACTGGTTGACGACCCTAAAGCGTTTGCTAAGATAATCCGCCCCACCGCAGAAGAGAGCGCGATGGCAAAAACAATTGCGGGACATGGTGCGAAAATGAAGAGCTTTGGTTATGTATGTGAGATACGGGGCTGTAATGCGATAGCGAAGAGAGGGATGGTAAGCACTCTGAAATATCCGACTCTGTTACCGCACCTTAAACCTGATGAATCGCGGCATGGAACGCTCGTGCGGCTGTGTCTCGCTCATGCTCAAGAGTTCGGAGTCGAAGAGGAAGCAACCGCCGTTTCCGGACAACCGGAACTCATCGTAATCAGCGTTCTACACGCGAAATGTTCCTTACACTCTTCTTGCAAATGGGAGTCAATCATAGTGAGGCGTGGCAAACGGTCGAATGCGCAACTGAAGAAAAAGCACGAGACCGAGTTTGCTCGGCATGTGAAGACTCATCATACGGCTTCTGTTTGACCGATCTCCTCTTCGTGCTAGATCATGGAGACGGATGGACGCTGAACAGAGCATTGCTGAAATCGAGCGGTTGGAGCGCATCTTCGCGGTGCCGGACACGAGACCCCTGAGACCGAGTACCCTAGCCGGTGGGACGCTTGTAATCCTTCATTCTGTTTTCAAGAACAGGGTTAAGAAGCTTTAGCTGAGTTTCCTTTGCGCCTGGGACAGCGAAAGTAATCAACTCCGTCTTGTACGCTGCGACTGCCTTCTCATACGTCGCTGGCTGCAACTTCAACATTCTCCCATACAGTTCCGTCACTGCATAAGCGACAAGAAGATTCGATACTGCTGTATTGGGTTCACAGCAGCGCCTAACGAGGGCGTCAAGAAAGTCTGCGTTTGCCAATCTGATGAAATCACTGCTCAGTTGCCCCTCGATGCGCTGACCGTAGTACCTGTCTCTTTCCGATTGATCACGACGGCTGTACTGTACCACTCCCCCAAAATCATAAAAGTACTTGATAAGCGCTTCTGCGATGGTTGGGTAATCGAAAGCTGCGTAGTTTCCTATGATCTCAGTCGCGGCTGGCAATCCATGATGAGATTCAAGTGCCTTCTTGAGCACGTCTGTTGCGTCATCGCTAAGGCAAGCCGCATAACCAGTGCGTGCGTTCCACTCAAAGTTGTACTGTTTTGCAAAGTCTCCACACTCTACCCATTGTTTCGCGGCGAGAAAGTCATGGATTGTCCTGTGTACGAATTCGTAACCGTCCTCAGCAGGGACGAGAATACCGTAGAATTGTGCGATTTCAAGTAGCGCCGTACGCGGCTCTACTTTTTCCCACCCCAGACGCATCAGTTGTCTTTTAGCGATCTCCTCAGCCTTCTGTTGCGGCACGAATGGCGACGAAGTTCTATACGCGATGTGCTTTAGTAAGCGAATACGATCACTGCCATCCAGTGGAGTTGTACTCGTCCTGTCAACCTGTTTATGTTCGTCCCACTTGTTGCAGAGCACTACCAATGCACGCTCTAAGAGTCGCAAAGCACTGCGAGGCTGAAGGCTAGTAGAGCTTGTTCTAACAATGCAAGCAAGAGTCAGCAGTAAAGGGTGAGATAGAAACCCTTTGAAACCACGAACCTCCAACTGGCTCACTACGGTTTCAGGATCATCACGCATGATCCCAAAGTTCGAGAGGAACACTTTTACGAAATGGATTTGGTCGTCTCTTGTGAATCGGTCGAGACGTACCTCAGGAGCATTTAGCTGAGCGACTTGGTAGTATTCACGGCATGTCAAATAGAACTTACCCGCTCGTTGCGCTTGGAATTTCAACAGAGCTTCTGTCACTCGTTTCCGCTGTTCGTGATTGACCTCGTCGTAGCCGTCTACAAGTAGCAGCGTGCAAGCTCTGTGTTGCTTCTTTTGAATGCGGGAACAGGCGTCCACATAATGTTCGAGATCATCAACGGCAGTCGGGCGACGAAGACTAATTAGTACAGGCAAAATCTCGTCTCTTTTGAAGGTTGAGCGAAATATATGGTGTAGAAAAGTTGTCTTTCCCCAGCCTGGCAAACCGTAGATCAGCGCGTCCTGATCCCGCTTGAGGAATTCCTCAACGGTGATTGGCTTCTGGTTGAATCCGCGCAAGATGGAGCGACTAACCCTGTCTTCATGAACGAACGACGATCCCGCATCCACCTCATTCTCATCGGAGCTGACCAAGATTCGATTTGGCTGATAGATGCCTTCGAAAGGCAAAGGGGAACGCATGCCCAAGCAAGGCACCCACGCTGTTTGACTCAGAGCCGTTTGCTGTAAGCCCTTGAACCAAGTTGCCAGCGCTTTGCTTTCGCTGTCCTTTCCAAACAGCTTCAGAAACTTCTGCTCTGCATACTCAAGACCTTCAGCAGTGATGTTTACACTCAGACCTGAGTCACCCATGGGGAGCAGAGTAGTCGCCGCAGTGGAGAACGTCAACTCAACCGACGCGATGCTGTGTCTCCACAAGCGCCACAGGTCGCGAGCACCCTTCGTCGTCGTTCGCCACATGATTGATTCGCGTACTCACCGGATACGCCCGCATCAGCCCGGCATCATAGGGCTTCAGCAGTTCGCAAACGATCTGCACGTTGGTCATGCCCGGATCGAGCCACACGTTGTAATCATCTGGGCTGAGAATAACTGGCATTCTGTCGTGAACCGCTGAGGTCAAGGCGTTCGGGGTGGTCGTCAATATCGAGCATGACTTCATCCATTGCCCGCTCGGATCACGCCAGCGCTCAAAGAGTCCCGCAAAGGCAAACAGTTCACCGTCACCGACCTCCAAGCAGAAGGGCTGCTTCGCCGAACCACGCCGTTGCCATTCGTAGAAGCCATCTGCCGGAACGAGGCATCGGCGCAATTTCATCGCTTCGCGGAACGCTGGCAAGATGTGTGCTGTCTCCGATCTAACGTTGATCATCTTCGCTGCGCCGGACGTGTCCTTCGACCAACTCGGAACCAAACCCCATCTCATCAGTGAAAGCTGTCGGATCGGTTCCTTTGGGTGCTGCCGGACAACCGGGACGAACTGGGTCGGAGCAATGTTGTAGCGTGGCGACCAGTCGTCCCGCCAATCGGCAGTGTCGAACTGTTCCTCGATGATCTGCTTCCGCCGCGAGAGCCGATAGCGACCGCACATTCAAGGCAATTGTCGCATAGATCAAGAACGGTCTCATGGGGCAATGATGGGATTGTCGCGGCATCAAACCGGAAATTCATACTCGCAAATTGGAAAATTCCTATACTATATCTCCGCGTGAATGGATTTGAGCAACGGATCGAAGAATTAGAAGCTCGCGTCAGTGCTCTTGAGGAACGACTACAGCAGGGCGCTTCCGTCGGCGTTCTCTACTCTCGTCTACAGCGTCAGCTAGAAGAACTTGCTCTTCGGGTGGAAGACCTAACGGACATTCTGATTCAAGTTCTGCCAGTTCTGCAAAGGCTTGATCCCTCGTTCGACGCCCGCCCATTGTTAGAATCCTGTAGTGAGTTGAAAAAGAAGCGCGAGCCAGCCGATGACATGGACGAGTTTTTTGGTTAGTACCACTCATTGTTCCAAAACCACATCTTCGTTTTCAAAATCTCAAGCCAGCAGCGCTAGCCTAATCGCCTTCTAAACCTTTCGCGTGCTCTATCTCATTGAGGACGTCTATGGTCGTGCCCTCGTCCCAGCCTTCCCCAGAGCGCAGCTTCGCAGCCGCAATCTCCAGCACCTCAGCCAACAGTGTCTCGCGGGAAAGCTGCTCTACCTCAGTCTCGCTGAGTTCAGTTCCCTCGACGGCGGTGCCATCGGGTTCCAGCAGGTAAACCCCGCTGTCTCTCCATTCGAACTCGGAATCCCAGCCGATCCGCGAGCCGGGGAACCACCACCAGCGATCCGAAAACCAAAGCATTGCGTCCATTTCTCCTCGTATCATCGCTTCAAACTCCTGAGGTCTTAAATCGGCGGGTATGCCGAGACTGGAGTCAAGCCCAAATGGCGGGCTAGCTCTTCGTGCCGCGCATAGAGCCGCGAATAGTTGCGCCTCGCCCGCGAAGGCGAGCAGTTTGGGTACGCTGCGGGGCAGCGCCCGATGGACGCCCAGCGCCGCAGCTTGTGGCTGATCAGAATCTGTTTCACTTCGGGACGTGCGTGCATTATTCGATCTCCTCCGTCAGAGTCTCGTTTGAGTTTCTCCAGTGGTATTGGAATTCTGCTGATCCCGCAGTTTGATGGAGCCTGACGAACCCACAAAGACTCTGCTTCATGAAAGGAATTTCAAAGTTCGGGAATTGGACTTGATCGACGCTGGAAATCTTCCGAACGTCTATTCTGTCACGATGCGTTCTTCGCCGCACGGGAGCAAAAGCCCGTACCTCGCCGGGCAACCGGGCTGCGCACACTTCTTACGCTTCATCCGTTGCCTCCAGAGCGCGGAAGTACCAGTTGTACTGCTGCTCACAATTCTCTTCCAACTCCATGCGTCCCTCCTCCAGCCACTCGCTATAGTCCGAACCAGCGGTGTGAAATCCGGCTGGATGTTCAATCCTGCGCCCACGTTCACCGTCGCGAGGGTCGTGGCAGTCTTTGCCGTCAGCCTGCAAAACAAACCATGCTTGGCTTGTAGCCGTCGCCGGGATCACGTTGATCACGTCCTGTGGTTTGATGGTCTCGTTGCCATTGTCATCTTCGGTCACCGGGATGTACACGCTCTCCATCCACTGCTCACGTGGGTCGGTGCTCATTGTGATTGGTTCCATCAGGATGTGGTTGGTCTCATGCTCCCGCACCACAGCCCATGCGATGACACGCCTCATGTCCACTCGCACTGTGTAAACAACGCTGTTGATAATCTTGCTCATCGTCCCGCCTTTCCTGTCTGCTTCACCTTCTGGAGGTATCTCTGCGCTTGCGCATAGACCGCTTCCAGAGCTTTTCCGAATCCCCGGATGCCATCCAACTGTCCCTGTCCTTCACATCCCCACCAGTCACTCCGGCTCATGTGGTCGAGTGCCATGCGCACCTTCTCCACGCCGTGCTGCTGGATTACCTCACGCATCTCGGCTGGATCGTTCGGTGTTGGCTTACCACAGTGCTGCCCATCGTTGGGTTTTTTCTTGGCGATCAACCAGTACCGTGCAACCAAGTCCTCAGACTTAACACCACGTGCTGTATTTTCTTCCTCTTCAGCTATGGCTTGTACTTTGCCAGTAGCAGCCTTGCCTGTTCCTTGAGGAGGCTTAGAGGTTTTGACTTCATCATCGACGCCCGATCCCGAACCTGCGCCCGACCCCGCCTCTGTTCTGTCTGGTTCTGGTTCTGGTTCAGGTGAGGTGATGTCATCTTCTGTTCTCTGTTGTGCGGTACGGTTCTGTGCGGTCAGGTCAGTTCGGGTCAGTTCTGGTCTGTTGTCTGTTCCCCCCGGTGGTACGGGGGTGGGTAGGGGGTGGGTGGGGGTAGGGTACTTTCCCTTGCCCCTGTACTGCGCTTCCATCTTCTCCCACTCGACCAGCAGCCGTTTCTGGCTGAGCAGCTTCACGCCCTCAATTTCGACCGGAGAAAACATCGCTCTCACTACCTTGGCGTGCTCCGCCCACTGCGCCTCGGACTCGGCGTCCGCAAGCATCCAGAGTTGTGAGTCGTCATCCGGCAAGTATGGACGGGTGCTGCAATAGGATGACTGGATCAGCAATGCCCGATAGAAATGCCGGGCGAGTGGGCGCATGTGGCGCACGAGTGGCTCCGCTAGGAAATCACTTTCGTACCATGCAATGAATCGAGGTTTAATCCTGTCGGTCATGCCGCCCTCCACGTCTGCACCGTGCGCCCGGTCTGCACTGCTTTCTTTTTGCCGGACACGTAGATCAATCCCTTGCGCCGCAACGGCGCGAACCGTGGGCTAATGCTGCGGTAGCGCCCGCCCGTGATCTCGACCACATCCTGAATGCTGGCATCGGGGTTGGAGCGCAGCGCGTCCACCACAAGCGCTTCAAGCGCGGCGCTGTTCATTGTGATTGCCGCTTCTTTGCTGGTGGTTGGGTCTTCGCGTCGGGCGTAAGCGCCGCTTCCGGGCATCGTGTTGGACGGCTCGATGCCGAGGTTCGCCGCTGGATGCTTTTGCACCTTTGGCTGTTGCTGGCAGTTGCACGGCTCGCCGTCGAAATGCACCTCGCCGGAGGCGCAGACGCGGAAACCTCTGCCGTAGTTTGGGTCGTTAACGAAATTGTCTTTACTCATGATTCCTCACTCAAATCCGGGGCGCGTGAGGAGCGCCCCGCATCAGCTTCTTGGGAGGGAAGCCCATGGGTGATCAAACCCACACCTTCTAATACTCGCGGCTTCAGTTTTTCCCGCTTGAATCGGGACTTGGTCGCACCCCTCCCGGTTGCAGTGCCGAGCTAAGCAGCCGCAGAGTCCACTAGCTTCCGCCAATTTGGCTTCACATATCGCAGCTTGCTCTCGTCCCATTCCTTCTGGTTGCAGGGACAGTGTTCATTGCTGCATTGATAGCTGCCTTTGCGGTACCGGGTGACGCCATCAGCTCGCTCTAAACCGGACTGTAAACTTGCGATGTGACGATTGCCACAAACACGGCATTCCATCAGTCCAGAACTTGTATCGATCAGTTTCATAGAACCCTTCATACGTTTTTCTCCTAGTGCCGATCTCCTCGGCGTCGATTTTGCCCAGCGTTCATCGGTAGCCGGGACGTGATGACCAATCCTCTTAGTCCCTTCGCAATGGTGGCTAACTAGAGCCTCCTAGTCCGCAGCCATTGCCGTTCCCAGTGCTCCGGCTCCCGCTTCCGCATTGAGCTTCTCGATCACTGCCTGCACCTCTTGTATGGCGTCCATCGGATAGCAGTCATAGACCTTCTTGCCGTCCAAGATGACCAGTTCTGTGAGATCACCCATCCTGCGTTCCGCCCAACGAAAGCGCTTCGACGTGGCGAGGATATTTGCTTGGTCTAGTTGCGGCGACGCCCCTTGTCCTTCTGGCAATCTCTCAGCCGCAGCAGTGCCATCCGTGGGCGGGTTGTAAGCGGCGCTCCCTAGTGCCCCGCCGTTCTTGCGGGCGAGTCGCTTACTGCGCTTCCTTTGTTCCTCCTGCTGCGCCGCATCCAGCACCTTCACCGGGTCGGGCGCTGGACGATGAAGCCGCATCTTTCCCAGCAGCCTCTTTGCGTCAGCTTTGATCTCATCGTCGATAGCTAAGGAGGCGATCTTCGTGACAAAGCTCAGCACCTCGGTGTAGATGTCGGGCGGGACAGGCATCAGCGGTGCGGGCTGATGCTCTGCCGCTGCCAGAATCTGCTTGGACACCTCATCGTCTGGATTATCAGTGGCGATGGACATTGCGGCGGTAGCGATGTGCTCGTACCTCTTCTGTGCTGTCGGGTCTTCGGTGCGGCGTGGCTCTGGACGATCCTCGCCCTCGCTGTCTTCCGTCTCGACGTCGTCGATGTTGTCGCCGTCGTCGGTGAGCAGACCCTGTGCCTTGGCGAACGCCTTCAGCTTTGCGTTTGCATGCTGGAGACTGTATGCCATGCAGTTTGCATTGAACTCCTGCCAGTCCTTTGCACCGAAGTTTTTCCGGTTGTCCTCCTCCGTGCGTTCCTGCCCGGTATTGAGGTCGGGGCGATATTTCGGATTGAGGAGACGCTGCTTCACCTCGTAGTAGTACGCGATGTGTGTGTTGAACTCTCTTTGTGCAAGGCGGCGTTCTTCCTTTGCTATGGTCTCGTGAGCGATTGCGCTGCCGAACCATCGATTGATCCGCTCAGTCGGGTCTTTGATCACCTCTCCGAGTTCAACGTCCTTCATACCAATCGCCGCCAGATAATGATTTTCGTCGGGCGACATCGCCGACCTCTGAAGAACTTCAGACATTTGATTGGTCACAGTGATGGACTGTGACCCCGTGGTCGTTGCTCCTGCGCCCGCGATAACCGGAGCAGTTCCGGTCGTGCTACCATCTGGCGTTGTCGTGGGCTGCTCCTGAAGTTCAGCGATCTCAGTCTGGACGGACTCTTCGCTGGTTGCTTTAGGAGCAGCCTTCTTGCTTTTGTGGCTCACAAGTTTTCTCCCTTCTCGAACCTCTGAATTTCTTCAGCGGTTCCGTTGTTCCACTCTTCAAGGCTACGATCGATCGGAAAATGCGACCGAGACAGACTGCGAGGATTCCGGGGTGTTCCTGTCTGGTCTGACTCAGGACGCGCCGGACATTCACTAACTCCTGCGTCGGTTCGCGGAAAGGCTGAACTTCGTTCCATTCTTCGTGCCTCATGCTTGCTCTCGAACCTCTGAACGTGTTTAGCGGTACCGTTGTTTTCTACTCTCCAAGGCTACGGTCAACTCGGAAAAGCCACCGAGACAAAGGAGGGCAGCTTTGGAGTGTTGTTGTCTGGAGATAGATCAGGCTAAAGAAGAGAGACGGCGAGGCTGAGCTTTGGGAACCCCATAGAGATTCACGGCTCTTCCACTTAGAGTGTTGCGGGGATAGTGACTGCGGCTGGTTTCATTAAAGTAGGCACCAAACTGAGGAGAGTTGCTCCGCCCTCCCGCTGAGTGGAGCACTCGTCGGAAAGATAGCGCAAGACCATCCAAACCAAAATCGTGTGCCAGTTCACGTTCTCATTAGAAAACCTGTGCAGCCGCTTTTGAAGTGCCAACTCCCCGAATGGGTCTCTCGCAGAAGATTGTTGGCTGTCAGGCTGTTTGCGCCGAGTGCGAACACGACGGAACTGACGGACGTATCCAGCGTTTGGCGTGACGGAAAAGCGGACTTGCCGCATCGTCTTCAGCAAGCGACTCAGTGTGGGGTATCCAAGATTGAAATGGCTCAACAACTCATAGAAGAGAACCAATTCGAACTCTCTCAGGATCGGGTCTATTTTTGCTTGAAGTTCCTTCTTCGGAGGATAGAGCCGCAGCAAATCCCCATACAAGCCGAGGAGTTCAGGCAGCCTGTAGAGATCGCTGATAAGACGTGCTCGATTTTCATCATCAGGCAACTCCGGCAACAATTGCGGAAGAAAGTAGATCACTCCCTTCGTACCAGGCAGGTTTAACGCTGAAATTTTTTCTGATACTAATTTGCAAAGCTGTGCCAAGACCTGAAGCGAAGGATCGGCAAGTCCAATACTTTTGAGAGTGTCCGAGATTGAGTGAGTCCGCCCTCTCGTGCAGGCAAAGGATAGGTCGATTACGTCGAGTTCGTGACAACCCCGCTGGATCAGGTCGAACAAGTCTTCCCTTAGCTGGGGCAAATCCTCCTGCCAGCCAGTTTTCCCGTCAAGGATGCGTACAAATTCAGCGCCACATTTGCGAATGAGACTTGTAGTCTTCTCCGCGCTGTCGGTTACAGCACCGACATGATGACGGTTGCCATAGGTCATGGCGTAGTCCTCGAACCCTGACTTCATCGACTCCGAGAGTTTCCGCACTTGTTGAGATGTAAGTGCCTTCATGCTGCGAGTCTATCGTGGCGTTTCTCTGTGAGCACAAGTCAGGTACATAGGTAGGCAACCGCCCGTTGCCTGCGGTTCGTCCAGACAGGCATTCCCACGTCCACACGTGCTCTGTCTCGGTAGCCCCGCCAGAATCCCGATAGCGTGGTTGTGTAGCCCAGTTGCGGGTTACCAGTGGGGACGCTATGGGTTCTAGTGCATTCGATTACGAAGTGTTAACCTCTGCTGAGCTAGCAGAGCGGCTGAAAATCAAGGAAAGCTGGGTCGTGGATCAGAGCAAGCGGTCACGTACTTCTGACCCGCTGCCCGTTTTTCGGCTTGGCAAACATCGACGCTACCTCTGGGGTAGCCCAGCGATGAATGCTTGGCTTGGTCGTCGCGCTGGCAACAACACACAACAACGCAAGGCTGGGTCGTCACAAAAAGGAGAAACCATGTGATGAGAACCCAGCAAGGAAGTCTGTTTAGATCCCACGGTGCGTGGTACGTAAGGTATCGCGAGCATGGGAAGAAGAACCCGGTAGCCCATCGGTTAGTCAGTCTGGCGGAATACCCCAAGAAGAGCGAGGTCATCCCGTTAAAGAACGAGTTCATGGACAGGCTCAATCGGATCGGCTTCACATCAGAAGTCGGGGTCAGCATCGTTGATTTCGTGGAGAACGTTTATTTCCCTGCGATTGAGAAGAGGCTGGCGTTGAGCACGGTCAAAGGCTACAAAGATTCTTGGCGGTGTCACATCAGAGATCGCGTTAAGGGTCGGGTCAGGGACTTCAGAACCGTAGACGGTGAAAACCTTATGTGGGAGATCGAAGCCGCGAACAAGTCGCTCACTGGCGACTTGGCGCACGGAACGTACAAACACATCAAGGTGACGCTGTCTGCAATGTTCACGTTTGCCAGACGCAAAGGCATCTATGACGGCGTGAACCCGATGACTGGAGTCACGATTCCCAAGGGTAAAAGGCACGGGCGGAAGCGCCTTGCCTACACCCTTGAGCAGGTGGAAAAGCACCTTGAGCTTTTCTCCGGCACGAAGCCTATCGTCATCCCTACCGAGGATGGCGCGTACACTCCGGAAATTGCTCAGACTGTCGTCCGGGCGGCTATTGGAGTAGCGGCATTCGCTGGTTTGCGTCAAGGCGAGATTCGGGGGCAGTGGTGGGAAGATGACGACGGGAATATTCTCAACATCCGGCGCTCGGTGTGGAGGACTCACCTAAAAGATGAGACCAAAACCCACGAGGATGATGAAGACCCCGGCGTCGTTCCGATCATCAAGCCTCTGAGGCTCTTGCTTGATGCGATCAAACCAAAGAATGCTTCTGGCTGGATGTTCCCGAACACGATTGGCGGGGCGTTGGATTTGGACAACCTCGCTGACCGCGTGATCAAACCCGTTTTCAAGGCAAATGGGCT
>Ga0182024_10020804_pt1 | contig 11963 bp, 16 predicted proteins | sample P32metaG_FD_120480 | JGI IMG/M metagenome (GOLD analysis project Ga0182024, IMG submission 120480) | Permafrost microbial communities from Stordalen Mire, Sweden - P3-2 metaG (Illumina Assembly) | ecosystem: Environmental > Terrestrial > Soil > Wetlands > Permafrost | place: Sweden: Stordalen... | reverse complement strand
GCAGGTTGGCCATTCCGAAGTGCTCCTGTTGATGGGATGCTGTCTAGATTCGCTCCGTTAAAATATCGTGGTTACACGACTTTGAGAATGTGCGGTTGATTCTGCTGTCCCAACTCGAATGCAGTTAGGGAAGCTGTAGCGCCAATTGCTCTGGCAGTGCTTCCGGTGTGGGCGGTGGCTAAAAGGGATCATCGATCCAGGCCCACAGATCGCGGTAGACGAACCGTTGCTGGCGTAGAAGTGCCACGAGGTTGGATAGGGACCGACCAAAGGCCGACTTCAACTGCAAGTATTTCACCAGCAGGATGGCGATCAAGGCCGTCCAGAGTTGCGTTTTCAACGCTTGGGCCGAATTGATCTCGCCACTTGTACAGCAGCCGCCGATGCACACCAAGTTCCTGTGACAACTCCACAATGTTGTCGCAGGTCTTCAACCGCTCGACAGCCATCCGGCGGAATTCTTTCGGATACCGTCCCACTCGTCTCTTCGCCACTTGCAGTGCCTTTCCCTGCAAAGTGTGCCTTATCCGAGTGTCTCAAGTTAAGGGTTCAGTCCACGCTACAACGTCGATTACCCACACCTTACCGCAGGTCCGGATGGAGCATCGTAACTTTTTGTGAACTTGTGAATTGAATAGGGACCGGTTGGTTCCATCCCTCGTTTAACATCTGACATGAAATAGTTAGTGCTGCCTCCCGGCCGGCACATAGGACCGAGCCATGGAGAAGCAAAAGAAAAATCTGGCGGTAATCGTAGCTCTCGCGATCATTTACTTTGTTGCGGGCAAGCTGGGGCTGACCGTCTTCAAATTTGCTGGGTTCGCAGGCATGCTCAGCACGTGCATCAGCGCGACGTTCGGCGTCACGAGTCTTGCCCTCGGTGGTTACGCGAGTTGGGCTAACTACAGGACCATCTGGTCGACATGGTGGCTGGGCGATGCGGTAGGCGCGGTCATCATAGCTCCGTTGTTGATGCTCTGGATTTTGGAGCCTCGTCCCCGATGGCGCTGGACACAGTGCCTCGAAGCCGTCAGCTTGCTTGTGTGCGTGGTTCTGGTCGGCCTGATTGTTTTCGACGGATTCCTTGTTTCCGGGACCAAGAGTTACCCGTTGGAATATCTCTGTATCCCGTTCCTCATCTGGGCAGGTTTCGGTATGGCCAACGAGAGGCCGCAGTGGCTACGCTCGTATTGGCCGCAACCGCAATTTGGGGAACCTTGCACGGATTCGGTCCCTTTGCGAGGGAATCACGCAACGAATCTCTTCTCTTTTTGCAGTCGTTTTTGGGCGTTGTGGCCGTGGTGACGATGGCTTTTGCCGCTGCGTTTACGGAAAACCGGCGTGCAGAGGAGGAGGCCCGACACCTCGCAGCAAGCGACCCACTGACAGGATTGGGCAACTACCGCAAACTTATTGACACGCTCGGAGCGGAGACCAGGAGGTCCGACCGCACTGAAAGATCCTTCGCGCTGCTGCTCATGGACCTGGACGGGTTGAAGATGATCAACGACGCTCACGGTCACTTGGTGGGCAGCCGGGCACTGTGCCGGATGGCTCATATTCTCCAGAACCATTCCCGCAAAATTGACACGGCCGCGCGTTATGGTGGGGACGAGTTCGCGCTCGTGATTCCGGAAGCGGATATGGGAGTCGCACGCCAGCTTGCACATCGCATCATGGAGCGACTCTCAGGCGACGGCGAGGAACCGGCACTCTCTGTGAGTATTGGCGCGGCGGTGTGCCCACAAGATGGTAAATCGATCGAAATGCTACTGCGTGCAGCGGATCGCGACTTATATGAGGGCAAGCGTTGCTCCGGTCGAGCCGCGACTTCTCTTCCGTACACTGCTTACTGATGGGTCCGCCGCAAAGCACAAAAGGACGGTCGCACTAAGAATTGAGGGGGACGGCTCTGGGGACGCTGCCTGCCACTCACACCTGTCACCAAGCCTATTGTGGAGAAAACAAAAGGGACGGTGTGAAGCCCCTCTTCATGCTTGGTCAATTGGTAGCGACGCCCGGTGCTCTGGCAGCGATAGGATATCGGGCGATTCGCTTTCTATCTATCTTATGACGGCACCAATCCGGTGATTGGGGTGACGTTGACGCTCACGCTCACGACCGAGAGGAGAATGAACTTTCACTTGAGCAGGGATTCCGTCTGATGTCCGTGTACACACTCAGCATTACCGGGGGTCAAGGTTTGGGTGATTACAGAAGCGGACCGCTCATCAACCTGTATTTTGCTGCCCGAAGAATATTGACGTGGGCAGCGAGCCAAAGCGGGTGTTGACGGCGAGCACTTCGAACAGGGGCTGATGGCGAAGTCCTACAGAAAGCGAGACAAGATACGCTCTGGGTGGCAAGACGACTGAGGGCTTGCCTTGCATTCATATCCGAAAATCTCATAGAAGTCCGAGGTCATGAAGCTCGGGCTCATAACCCGAAGGTCGTCAGTTCAAATCTGACCCCCGCAACCAAAATTACTGATTCAAAAGGGCTTGTTCGGTTATGCCGACAAGCCCTTCTTTCATTTGGGAAAGGTTTGGGAAAGAAATCAGGTTTCCCTGCTCTTTCTCAGGCCATCAGTTGCCAAATAATTCACCCAATTTTTCCGCTGCTTCCTGTTCGTCTTTGGTGAACGTATGCGTGTAATTCTCAGTCACGCCGTTCACACTATGACCAAGACGCAGCTTGCGAATTTGTTGTGGAATAGCGAGAGAATCCATTGCCGTTGCATTTGTGTGGCGGAAGGAATGCAGCCCCACAGAGGCCGCACGCTTCTCGCTCCGCGTTTGCTTGGTCAATGGCTCGGTCTTTCCCAACAATCTTGGCCAACAGCTTTGGGTCAATCTTCGGAATCTCCAGACGCTCAAGCAAAGTGTTGAGCTTGCGTTCAAGCACATTGCTCGCACCCCACGGATTGCCCGCAGCAGTTTGGAATAGATACCCCTCCGTGCGGCCACCTAAATACTCCGCAAGATGGGCACCCAACTGCGAAGAAATACGAATACTCCTAAAACCTGCTTCGCTTTTGGGGTTGTGCTCCTTCCCATTCCAAATTGCTTTGCGACCTCGACAGAGAGTTTGTCAAGGTCAATATCGCTTGCACGAAGGGCGATGAGTTCACCCGCACGTAAGCCTGCTTCTGCTGCTAGCCAGAAGAACATCCGCTCTGCGCCCTCTGTATTGGCGAGTATGCGTTTCACTTCCTGAATCGTGTAGCAGCGCATTCGTAGCTTACGTGATTTTGGAAGCTCAACATGCAATTCGCCAGTAACGTATTTCCACGCCACGGCTGATTTCCACATCATGCGGAGTGTTGCCCATACATTTTTTACCGTCTTGGGACTTATTCTCCTGACCAGACTGTTAAGAAATTTTTGGGCACGCTCTGAATCCAGGTCACCCATTGCCAACCTGCCAAAAGTTGGGATGAGCAAATTGGTGATGTGGCCTTCCACCGTCGCTGCGGTTGACGCTTCCTTATGAACTAAGACATCGTCCTGCCAGCGTGCAGCGAACACGGAAAATCGGGCTGTCGGGGTGGGTCGGTTCTAAATTGAAGGGCAATGTACTGGCAGGCGAAGCGCTGCGCGTAACGAGCGAACATTTCTATGCAAGCTCTTCCAATCTAAGCTTCCGGTGTACTTCCAGGCGAAGTTGTCCACGGCCAGCGTGGACTAGCCTCACGAATTCACAGCGCTCGTCCAAGCGACCCCGCAGCAATATCAGTCTCGTTTCCAAATTATCCTTGATGTCCGGCAACCGCAGGCCTGCGTCAAGACGAATCTCCTTATTTGTGAACGCCATTCTGCCAGTGCCAACGAATGCTTGAAGCAGTTTCCAGAGGAGCCGTCCGGGGATGCCTTTAATCAGATATGCGTCGTCGATGAAAATGCTGTCGTCTGACTTGTAGTGCTTCACCACAGAACTTCGCTTCGAGAGCGCTCCTTTGCGCCGTAGCGCAATTTTGCGAGAGGGGGGAACGGTCGCCCTGATGTTGGACATCGCCACGGCCAGGTGGCGGGCTGCGATCTGTAATACTCGCTTATCGGTCGCCATGAATCGTCCGGGGCTTGGATCTTGCAAGCACAGCACGCCCAGCAACTCGTCGCGAACTAGAAGGGGCAGGATGAGTTGGCTTTGCGCTTTCGCCAAACCAGGCGGCGGGATCTCCTTCTCCAATAAAGTAGGCTCACCGCGACGCTGGATCGCCGATCGCACTGCTCGCGTGAGAATCATCTCGCGCTTCATGCTGGTCGTCCGTACGGCGGCACGGCGCTCTGCGGCCAAACCGAGCATCCCTTTGCCAATCGGCACCTCGGAACCCACTTTCGAAGGCTCGAATCCGTGACTCGCGCCAGTATAAAGATGCTTTCCTTCTTCATCGGGAAACAGCACAAACGAGTGAGGGCATCCAAAAAGTGAAGACAACGCTTCTAGTGCGGCGCTAAGCAGAGAATCAAGATCGCCGCAGGCGCTCAGCCGTTCGGTGAAGAAATCGAGTTCCGGCAAATAGTCTGCCCGGCGAGCGGCCTCGGCGCGGCAATCCGAAGTCACGGGCCGACAATCTACTCCACGCAGTTTGAAAATGCCGCTCATGCCGCTTTGCGAGGCGACTGCGTCCAGCCGTATTTTCATGCGCTCGAAGGAAGGGCCTTCGGTCTCTGTGCGCACATACTGTAAATCGAAGCGGTATTGTCCCAAGGTTTCCGGCGATACGACGAGCACTTGCGCCTGCGGATTCTCCAGGATATTTATCCGAGTCTTGTTGAAAAACTGATAGGAGAGGCCAACGTGTTGCGTGTCGAGCAGGTGAACGATTGAGGGATACGTCAGGTTCGGCGTTCCTTCTCTAGAGCAGGAGCAGATCGTCGCCGGAATCATTCCTTCAAAGCATGGACCAATGCTTTCGAGCGGAACGGTTAGCACTGAGGGGACGCTCATAAGCGTGATCCAGCGTCCGGCCCGGGAGTCTGGTCAAAGATTTGCTCGGGAAGAAAACGCAATTTGATCAGAGCGGGTGAACTTTCAAGTTCTCGCCGCCAAAAGGTTTCGGTCCGTTGGCACGGGAATCCGATGCGCTCATTCAGGCCGCCAAATGCTTCGCGATGCCTTTCCACCGCCGCCAAGTCCGCACGGCTCGGGTCTGCTCTCTCAACGCATGGTCCCTTTAGCTGAACCGTTTTGTAGCTGGTCGGAAGCGAGCAACAGACCGTCATCTCCCCGTTGCCCGCGAGATTGTCGAGGGTTTTTCGGCTTGTCGCGAGCGGAGCGCAAAGGCTGATGCTCTTACGATCTTTAGAAACCAACAAGCCCCACGCTCGTGTGACCTCAGGGACTAGGCCCGCGTCGCGAGTGCCGACCACCACGGACACGCCGCTTTCAAGGAAAGCCTTCAGTTCAGCGCTAATGGAAACGGAACTCTTCGGACGTTTCACGCCCCATTTCTACACCAAATCAACTGAGGCAGCACCGCTTTCTCCTAGGAGAAATTTAGCGATCTCTTAGAAACAATTTAGGAACGCGACCGTTTGCGAGCCGATATTCTCCGAACTGTAAGAGACAAGACTTCTCAACCGGAAAGGAGCCTATCATGGCAACGCAAGTGGCGGTAACGCGAAAATCGAAGAATCCATCGCGTTTGCTCGAGGGCGGCAGTCCTTGGATCGGTCAGTCTGGTATAGCGGTTCGTTATTCACTTTCCTCACGACCGGAGAGGAAACACAGGGGCAGTTTGCATTGATCGAGGCGGTAGCCGGAAAAGGGAATGCTCCGCCCCGACATATTCATCACAGGGAAGACGAAACATTCTATGTGCTTGAAGGCGAGATTACTGTTTCAGTCGGAGATCAAACCATTAAGGCCACGCCCGGAACAATGGTCTTTCTACCACGCGACATCGCTCACTCTTTCGTGATCGAGTCAGAACATCTGCGCATGCTCGTATTGCTCGCGCCCGCTGGTCTGGAGGAATGGTTCAAGGAATTCAGCGTTCCAGCACCAGCCCTGACGTTACCGCCCGCGACGGAAGCTCCTTATAGCGATACAAAGGATGTTGGCTGCGGCCCCCGGGTATGGACTTGAGTTTGTCTTGTCCAAAAAATAGGCCGATGTGCGGAGAGACCGGACGAAGTTGACGGAAATCATGCGCTGCCATGGTCTAACGCCAGCTTCGCTCCCGCTCAGACGTAGCGCCCGGCGGGATTTTCAACGACAGTGTTTTACCGGGACACTTGGATTCGCAGTCGGGACCATTGGGATTTTTTCGAGCATGTCAGCACCAGATTCGAGAGAAGGGGCAACCTATGAGCCCAGTATTTATGGTTTTGGTAGGAATAGCAGGAGCGGTAGCAACATCGTTGCTTCAGAGGAAATACGGCGTATCGGCTGTCGTGGCGTCTTCGCTTGCCGGGCTGCTTGGCGCTTGCGTCGGGTCGTTGGCCTCGGATGTCAATTTGCCCGCCGCTGTATTCGCGGGCTCTTTTGCGGGCATGACTGCGGTCGCGGTGGCGCCGCTTGCGGCAATCGCTATTGCCGGAGCTGGTGCAGGCGCTTTATATGCACTGGCAATTACGTTTGACGTCTTTCCCGGATATGGAGGTCGGCTCGGCACCGTCGCCTTCATCTCAACTCTCTGCATGATGTGGATTGCCCCTGTTCTCTTAAAGAGATGAAGTATTGCGACGTGGTTGCCACATGCAAAGCGTGCCGCACGGTATGCCCGACATTTTCCACTGTGTCGAAGGAGCGCGACAAATTGCGCTTCGGTATTGTCCACCACGTGGGCATTAAGAACTTCTCAAAATCGAAAGGAGCAGGCGATGACAACGCAGGTCGCAGTGAGCAACGAAGACATTGAAGAATCCGTCGCGGCCGGGCAGCCGCTTTGCATTCCGCGCGGGGCAAATCACGGATTCGTCAACAACGGAAACCAGAACGCGGAGGTACTCTGCGGAATCACTTCAGCCGCTACAAGGGTACAGGATTTCGGCCAGCCTATCGACCTATTCAATACGGAGTTCGGTGGGGAATTGGCGCGATTTTAGGCTCTCTGTTGTGGAATGCGAGAAATGGCAGTGCGTGGGCAATTTCTGCAACTTGAATTGCATCACGGCGAAACGCTGCGAATCCCCTACCGTTATTCGTGCCGCTGAAACTCCGTCTTGGGCGTATTTCGGCGTTTCTTGCATCGTCAGACAAAGTTTAGGTTATTGTAAGTCTTGGTTAGGCTTTTGAACACGGTAGAGATCTGGGGTTGGAGTCCCCACGGGACTACCATTCTTTTCAATACTTTAGAGAGTTTTCTCCAGAATTCGACGGAAACTTGACCTGTAATTCTTCACCTGTCTTTGGGGGCCTATGGCCCGCGAAACCTCATGAAAGCCTGCGACCACAGTTCTTTCGACCCTGTAATCGGGCTAGTCGGCTGCGTCTCTTTGCAAGTAGTTCTGGTCAGTTCTCGCATTCCGAAAAATCCGTTTCTCAGGGCTTGTCGGACCTCTTGTCAGAAGTTAGCCTTGTGTGACCGAGTATCACGGAGACTAGAGATGAGCAAAGCGATCGAAAATCTACAGGCAGCCCAGCAGCGAGCGATGGCCGTTCGTCCCAAGGTCGGTGGATTTCCTTATCTGGCTGAGACCTTGCGGCGCGCAGGTGTGACGCGCAATCTTTGGTTTCTGCCCGCCTGTGAGAGCTTGTTTCTGACCGAGCAGGGGCCAGTTGTGACACAGAGCACACCGCTCGTCACCGGGACAGTAGATGTGCCTTCGTTCGACCGCGAGGCACTCATCACGGCCTTGCGAACCGACCAGGCTGGGAAAAGCACATTTCCTGAGTTCCTGACGGCCTCATGGCGTGCTGGAGTTGTCCGCTACGACGTGGATTTCGTAGGGCGCAAAGTCGCATACTACGGCTGCAACGGCGAGGAGTACGTCGAAGAGTATCCTGTCGTCAATTTGAAGTAGGTGAACCCAAACCCGGATGTAGAGGGACTACTAATCGGCTGCGATTGCGGTACTCTTGATCGTCAGGGCGATGTCTTCTTGCGCTGCTGGCTTGGCGGCGTGAATGGATTGGGAATACAGGAAAGCGTGGTTGTTACCTTGGCGTGGCGCAGCAGCCCGTGAATCGTTTTTACGTCTTTGCCCCTGCTAACCAAAAACGTCGCTAGACTGTGACGAAAATCGTGAAACCCAAACCGTTGGCCGGGTAAGCAACACGATTACATCAGACATGCTGTAGCGGGGCATTTGCTCATCTCCTTTGGACAGATTTTCCCGATTCTGTCATGCCGTGATTGAACCTCAGTAAAGTAACGATCAGCAGGCATATTAAGTCGATACCCTCTGTGGTGTTGAAAGATCGCCGAATCGCGGGTCTGCAGGCCATTCCGCCGCATCGCCAAAGTAGTGAATGATAAAGGACGTTATCATTCCCGGTCGCTCAGGGATTGGATTCCAGTGGGTGATTGGCACGCTTGGTCGTGTTGCTTTTTTAGGCCAAAACAGATAGCACACTTCATATTGATGCTGTGTCTAGGTGTCTTTATGGAGACCAGGCGAAATGATGCAATACTTGCGGAGGAACAGGAAGAATCCCGGTTGAACACCTGCCGTCAGAAGCCGACTCTTAAATGTAGCCTAGGTCGTTCCGTGAGTTCAAAAGTGCTTGTATCGTACCGTTGGAGTCGTGCTTGCTGGGCGCAAAAGGCACGCTTACGGAGAAGGGGATGAGCGAGACCATCGCTGAATTGAAGGGCATATATGACGAGGTGCAATCTTTTATAGAGAGCCTTGGTAGACCGGAGATTGTCAAGCCACTCGAAGCTCTCGAAAAAAGCGCTAGTGAGGTTGGAAAAGCTTGGGGCCATTCATGGCTTGGCTATCAATCACGTGTCTACTACGAGGAACTGAAACCGCCTCCTGCTGGCGCGCATTTTAGCAGTGAGTGGGGTTTTCAGGGATTCTCTATGGGAACACGTGGCGCTTGGGTGCCATTCCCTGAGGACGCCGTAGAAATTGAGATTAAGAAGCGGGCAGGAAATCCCAATATTACTAAAGCGCGGGCGACAGCCGAAAAATGTCGAAAGTTTGTAGAACAGAAACACGATGACGTAGCCTCCATATTGCGAACTGTCAGTGGCATTAGCGGCGATACATTTCTCGAAAAACTCCTTGAAGAAACAGAAGAAATAAAGGTATTCACGTTCCCCGAATTTATGAAGTGCATGAAGCCATCGGGAGACATGATATCCCGAGACATGATTGCGCTCACCCAGGGACTCTGGACGCCACCACATATCTCAATTCTGGCCGATGTGATGAGCATGAAAGCACCGACACTTGCATGCGAATCATTGGCAAAAATCGTGCGGCAGGCATTCTCTCACTTAGAACGAACGGAAAAGCGTCAGGCAAAGAAGGAGCGCATCGGAACCAACGTCTTCATCGGTCATGGCCGCTCGAAAGAATGGAAGGATTTGAAGGATTTCATCAGTGGTCGAATGCGACTGCCTTGGGATGAATTCAATCGAATACCAGTTGCAGGAATTCCTAACGCAGTGCGGCTTTCCACGATGCTTAATGACGCTGCGATTGCATTTCTAGTTATGACAGCGGAGGAGGAAAAGGCAGACGGGAAAATGCAGGCACGTATGAACGTAGTCCATGAGGCGGGATTGTTTCAGGGTAGGCTTGGATTCAGCAGAGCAATAGTGATGCTCGAAGAAGGATGTGATGAATTTTCCAACATTGAAGGATTGGGCCAAATTCGATTCCCTAAAAACAACATCAGGGCCGTATTTCATGACGTACAACTTGTGCTCGAACGTGAAGGGCTAGTGAAGCCACCGCCTGAACGATAGTCGCAACGATAGGATTCAACCCGCCTACGTTTGCGGAAATCGACCGCCGGTTCGAGTACGGAAAAAGTACGGAAGGCGTCCCGAAACAGCCCAAATAAACGCAATACCACCGAACAATGAGAATGTAAGCCATTGATTCCCAATAGCTGCTTTTCGACGACCTGATCTGCAAGCAGGGGGTCGGGAGTTCGAGTCTCCCCACGTCCACCACAACTTTAGCCTTTCCGTTTCCGCAACTTACGCTGCAACTTCAGTAGCTGATTTTACTGCGACTTTTCTTGGAGCATTTGGAGCAACATCATCCCTTGAAAGGTCGAAGCCGACTTGCTCGGGCAGGGCCAGCAGTGGAAACGACCTACAGGCGAGGAGCCTGTTTCCAATAAGTTCAACAAATGACCGGCTGTCAAGTCATCTGTTGCCATAACTGTCCGGAATCGAACGCCGATAGTAGCCTCCACTTGCGCCGCACACTTCTGCGCCCGTCATCGAGCATAGCTCACTTGCAAGACGAAAGGTTCTGCCTTCATATCAAGGGTTAAGCTCCTATGACAGCATATGCCGCAGGACAGAGCTGATGAATGGCGAATGCGCCTCTAAACCAAAGGTGAGACAACCTTGCCATGATGCCGATCTGATGATCGTGCTCTGCTCGTCGGAGCCATGCCTCATCTTCAAGTTACCGCACTCTTGGGTGCACTGCTGTCCAAAGCGTCATCCCGACCCTTTGCGTCGGCGGTGTTGCAAAACATGCGGTCTCAAAGCGTCGTGGCGGGATGCACAGCAACGCAGGCGTTCCAAACACAGGATCGGCACGGTTGATTGTGGTTTCTCGCATTCGGATCCGCTGGCCCGATCGGCCTGGAAGCAGATCACATAGGAACAGCTTCCTTCATCCCCGACCCACACAGCAGCGGGGCCGCCACAATGTCATTGCCATTCCAATTTTATTTAGGTTCCGATTTATTTATGCCGCTTCCGTAAGCGGGCAGCGCGACGCATATCATCGAGTGATTCCACTCTGTCTTGCTCTAGCTTCTGGTGGATATTGTTTTTTGCGTTCGCCTTGCGGACGCGCTGAATGTGGTATTTTTCCTCGTATCCCTGGCACCATCGGCGGGTCCGTAGAATTTTCGCGCATCGTCGTTTGCAGCAAAACTGATCTGTCCTCTGGGCCCAACAGATCTGATGGCAAACGTCGCACTCGCGGATCCGAGAGACCTCCACTCCCTCGATCGCTTGAAGTAGTGGATGGTGCTCTACCCGAAACTTTCCTTCTTGGTCTGTGACCGCGGATCCAATCGGCTCAGAGGTTCGACCCCCACCGCCCCTGCCACAATGTGTTCCCCTCTAGGGCTTAAGCAGATCAATCGTCTTGGCGTCCGGCGACGGAGGCAGCGATCGGATCCAAGTGTATATGTCCGCCAACTCCTGAGCCGATATCTTGGTTCCGGCAGGAGGCATGGTGCCAGCGGGCTTGCGAATGTATGCCGTGAAGCCCTCAAGTGTGCCCGGAAACCCCACCAGGCGGGCGCCGACTCCGCCTTCGGCCGAATAGCCGTGGCAGGAGTAACAGGTGTGGGTCATGAAGGCCTTCTTTCCGTTCTCGGCATTGCCGGGACCCGGGGCGGCAGCGCGAGCCGGGGCTTGAGGTCGCGCCGAAGCAGGGCCGAGCATGGAACTCAACAACGCCGCGGCGAGAATGAATACGTGATGAACGGGTTTCATCGCTTGGCCTCCTGTGTCCGCTATGTCGGCTGCGTGACAGTATCAAGAAACGCCGGCTCGCCCTTTTCTACGACCGCGAGCGCACGCTTTATGGCTGGCGCCAAATCCTTGGGATCTTCGATTGGGCCCTCCGCGTACCAGCCCATCGACTGAGCCATTTTAGCGAGGTCGACGTTGGGATTATCGATTGATGCGGGAATCCTGGCGCAGGCGATATCGCGGTGCTGCTTTCCGGCCGCTCTCTGGATTTCCATAAACTCCGTGTTATAGGCGCGGTTATTGTGCATGATCGTGAGCATGGGAATCTGGTAGTGCGCCGCGGTCCACAGCGGTTGGGGTGAGTACATCAGGTCTCCGTCATTCTGCAGGT
>Ga0182024_10020803_pt1 | contig 11963 bp, 9 predicted proteins | sample P32metaG_FD_120480 | JGI IMG/M metagenome (GOLD analysis project Ga0182024, IMG submission 120480) | Permafrost microbial communities from Stordalen Mire, Sweden - P3-2 metaG (Illumina Assembly) | ecosystem: Environmental > Terrestrial > Soil > Wetlands > Permafrost | place: Sweden: Stordalen... | reverse complement strand
TCGATTAGCATGTACTTGCCACCGAGAATCACCTTACCCCAGGACGGACCTTGGACTTTTGCTCCCTTGTTCACTACAGCCATGCCCTCGCTAAAATCAGTATTAATCGCATATTGCGGAGCTATCATCTCCTTACCGGTGGTATCAACGTAGCCCCACAGATCTCGTGTGCGCACAGCTGCAATTCCGTTCACAAACCTTCTCGCATCATCGTATTTCAAAGGCACCACTACTTTTCCGTGGTGGTCAACATAACCAAACTTTTCCTTCATCCTCACTGCCGCCAAGCCATCACCAAAATCGCCAGCCCAATCGTAGCTTGGCGTTACAACATACTTGCCGCTCTTGTCGATAAATCCCCAGTGCTTGCCCTCGCCGTTTTCATCGTCCTTGAGCGCGGGCGCCAATCCTTCTTTAAAACCGCCTTGCTCAAAACCACCTACCAGTTGGTCATCAAGATTGAATGCTGTTTCAATTACAAACTTTCCGGTTTTATCAATGAATCCTGTTTTAGACGGCATATTATCGGCATCGGAAGCGTACTCTACCGCCCAAGCCAGCCCTTGAGAGAAAGGGTGCACTATCTGAAAGCGAGCTGGAATAACCATTTTGCCGGTTTTGTCAATGAAGCCGCAGCATCTTCGCCAGTTATTACCGTTCACCACGACGGCGGCTAACCCCTCAGAAAATCCGTAGGCAAATTTGTATTGCTTGGGAATGAGCAGAGTGCCAGTGTGATCAACATAGCCGTAGTGCCCGGTGTTCCCTGCAGGAGCCAGACCCTCTGAGAACTCAAGAAGCACCTCCTCGCGTGGCATGGTCAATCGAGCTAACTCCTTGCCTTTCTTATCAATTACCAGTTCAGTTTGAGCCATGCGTATGCAGCTTGTTGTAATTAGTCCGGTAATAACAGGTGCAAGCACGAATGACAGAGATTGTAAGACGCGAACAAATCGCGTCTGTTTTGACAGCACCACAAGTGGAAAATTCAGTTGCAACTTGGTTCTCCTTGATCGAGTAGGCTTGCTCATGGGAACATCCGTCACGCAACATTTCCAGACACCAGGAAGCCTCACAGTCTATCATGCACACTGGCAACTCTATCCCTGCTGTTGAGTTGAGCGATGCACGTCATCGGCAAAGAGATTAATCCAGAGAAACAAAAATGGAAGTCCCCGATTTGCGTCGGGGACTTTTTGCAGCCAAACCAATGGTCTTTGGCGACAGGCATCATTCCTGTATTTCACCGTTAGCGACAGACATTATTCGTGCAGGCATCATTCCTGAAGTGGCGATGAAGTTTGTGACCTTCAAAGCGATGGCTGACGACTGTGCGGTGATTGTTGTAAAGCTCATGGGCATCAGCTGGTTGAATTGAGCTGGCTGTCGTGATGCAAAAAATGGCTCCGAGCAACGTGCCGATTTTAAGAATGTTTTTCATAGTCTTCGAGTCCTTGTTTGTCTTAGTTGTTTTTGGATTTGTTGTGTTGTTATTTCTGGTTGGCGGCCAGCGCGACCTTATCTACTTAGAGACCAAGGTGCCAGAGCACGTCTCGAACCACACCTTGCGCCAGTCCGATGCCGCGGTAAGCAACCGGGTTGTCACATCTTTCTATGCGACGGCATTCAGCTCTGTCATTGCGATAAAGGTCATGTGCCTCTGCCGGCGGTGCCAAGCTCACTGACGAGACGCAAATCAGGGCTCCGACTAACGTTGAGATTTTGATTAGGTTTTTCATGATTTTCTCCTCCTTGACTGTTGGAGCTTTTTTCTTTGTTGTTCCTTGCTATCCGCTTTAGGAATTTCACTTCAACTGCATCGAATGACGTGTGTGATCTGTCACTGTTCCCTATCAAAATATGAGATTCTGTTCATCTAATTCTCTAAAGGGTCACAGAATAAGAGTTAGTGATAAAATCGTCAGTAGAAGAAACAATTTTGTCAGCTGATGAATTGTTCTTTCTGCGAGTTGAAGGATGTTGGTAGGTTCCTGAGGAGTTTAGTGCACATGGCTGATGCGAATTCGCCAATTTCAGTGGAGCCGGTTCCAGAAGTATTGGCAAACAGCGCCGGATTTCTTCTCAATCGGGCTACTCGGATCATTCGGGAAATGAACGAGCATGTTCTCAGTGTTCTCCAGCTGTCACCTCGAGAACTAGGTATACTGCGGATTATCGACAGCGAAGGTCCATTGACCCAGCAGGCGTTGGGAAAGAAACACAGCGTCGACCGCTCTACCGTGGTGCAGATTATCGACGATCTGGAGCAGCGCCAGCTGGTTACACGGGTAGCAAACAAGGTTGATCGGCGAAGCAATCTTCTCTATCTCACAAAGCGCGGGCAGAAGACGCTCTCGCAGGCTGTGCGCCTGATCGAGAATCAGCAAAAAGTATTCTTGGAACCTATTGAAGACGCCGAGTGGGAGCTGCTCCGCGTCTGCTTGATTAAGCTAATTAATGCTCATCGAGGCGGGGAGCCCAATTAAGTCTCCGCGCAGATGTCATTCCAGACGATTGACTGCAAAGACTGCATTATCTCCGGCAGGTAACGATCATAAAAATTGCTGGGCGCCGCGTAATAGATTTCCTGCACCTGAGTTCCCGAGCCGTCTGCATCAAGAAGAATGTGTATTGTGTCATATTGAATTTGCAGCCACCTGCCCGTGAGGCGCATCACTCGCCTGCCGTTCAAATTCTGTGTTTCAGCGCTGGCAATCTCAAACTCTTCAGGATTAGCCAGAGATCCAAGAGCACCTTCGGCGGTGCGAATATCAACGCCTGCCAGCAGGCGGGGCTCGCCGCTCAAAACAAGTTGAAACTTCCCGGCTGCCGGCTCGCCCATCGGCATGCCCCGATAGTAAAAGCACAGTTGCACATCCGATGATTCGGGAGGGCAGAACTTTCTTAGCGTGACTATGTCGAAACTGCTGCGAGGTTTGACATTTTCTTCCCGCCATGTTGGTGGCAGAGTAAACTTCTGCACCTGACCGTGATCTTCCACTACCACAGCTTCCACTACCACAGCAAGCCTTTCTTATGGATAGCCGGCTTGGTCAGCTCAAACAACTGATCGACCGTCAACGTGCCGTTGTGTTTGGCGCCCCACTGATTGGTGAATTCGACGGTGTAAGCACCACCTTTGCCCGGCACGATCCTCTGCACGTTAATGACGTGACCGGATTCTCCTGAGCCACCACCGGCGCCACCAAAGAATTTATGCCCGGCATCGACAAAGATTATAGCCGGCATTCGTCGCTCTGCCTGCAAACTGAGAAGCATGTTCTGAAGCTCAGTGCTGTCTTTGGCCACACTCACTTCTGTGGAGTTTCGGTAATACTTGGCCGCGTCCAAAATTTCATCGGAATTCTTCGCTTTCAACTGGGGTCCGCTGATGATGAAGCCCTGTTCGTCGCCCCCTGTTATCTGGTTGTGAGCGCTCCTCAGGTCTGACAGACCCATATCAGGCGAATCATCCAGTTGTTTGCTCGTCAGGCGACCGTCAGCGCCGATGCCATACTTCACCAGGCGCTCCTTCTCCTGTCCTTTCAGCCCGCTGTTGTCTTTCTGATAGATGACGACGTCTGATCTGCTGGTCTTGTATTCGCGGGCATATTTCATATTTACGGCGGTCATTTCAAATATCTGGCTGGCTCTCGACCTGGCTTCGTCAATCTTGATGTCTCGGTTGCCGGGGTCGAATGCTCGCTCCAGTTGTTTGGCCTGGCTGTCGGGCTGCAAGATGCCCGGCACGCGAGACAGATCGACTAAGGTACCACCGGCGGTGACATACTTGCCGGAAAGGGCCACATCGGCGACAAGGCGAATCGCTTCAGACGGTTGGCGGGCGAAGATTCGCTTTTCCACCGTAGTGACATTGCAGGTATTGTTGGAGCCCTGATCAATGCTCTGGGGGTAGGCCGCTTGATAGAGCAGCTGCTCAGCCAGTTTTGACCGCTCGGCAAAAGGCAGATACGAGCCCACGTCACCTTGCAAAATCCGCCTGATCTGGTGGAACGCGTTGGCCTCTTCTGGCAGACTGAGATTGTCTGCCTTTGCCCTCACCTCGAAATCGTTCATGAGCGCCTTGAATCTTACCCTCTGGGCGGGAATTTCATAGGAATCCCCAATCTTGTTCATCAGCTGTACTTCCCGACCGAAGTCGATGTTCTGATAGTCCACCCGGCCGTTTTTGTCGACAACTTCTCGTGAGCCGTCGAGTCGCTCGATTGTCACTCTGGGAGGCTTGAATCCATCTGAGTATTTGAGGCTGCCGTCGCGCTCCATCTCGATTTTGCCTTGCCACCACGGCTCAGGCGTTGCTCCATCTTTTGTTGTGCGGTACCAGGTTTTGCCGTCTTCGCTTTTGACGACGCTTTGATCAGGAAAGGTAATGCTCCTCAGCTCACTGGTTCCGGGAGCGTATGAGTACGTTCTGGTTTGCGCATGTATTGAGTATTGATCGGTAACAGAGAGAATGCGTCCGCTGGCATCCTCAATTCTTTGATTATTGAAGATGTCGGTCGTGCTGGTGGTGCCGTCGGGCCTGTTGAATACAGTCTCATTGTTTTCCCGGCGAGCGCGCGTGCGCCCGTCTGCCAGCTCTTCTCCGGCATTGGAGATAATTTTCAACTCCGGTCCGTCACGCGAGCCCAGATGTATTTTGTCGTTTGGTTGAATGACGATGCTCTCGCCCCGCACAAAAATGTCTTGCCCGTCGCGCACCACGTATGTGCCGTTTCCACCAGCCGCATGCATCATGACCGTGCGGCGCTGATCGGCATCGTCTCTCCTGCCTCCGTCCGTCATATCTTGCAGCAGCCAATTCTTGCCGTCGAATGAAAGTTTGGCATGCTCTCGCGAAATGCGCCGGTTGAGCGCGTCGAAAGCATCGTTGTTCATAGCCTGGTAGTCTCTGCCCACAACTACCTCTCCGTTCACCACGGGCAGTGGCTTGCTGTCGAAGAAGATTTGTGTGTCACCGGCCCTGGTGGCACTTCGATTGACGGCTTCCCAGTTGGGCGCGAAGAGCTGCACCTGCGGCCCATCAGGTCGGGAGAGGTGAATCTCATCACCCGGGGCCACGAAAACTCCACGAGGCTCGCTCTCTGAGCCGTGGACATATGTATAGTTATCGGTGCCTGCCCTTTTAACAAAAGTGCCGGCATGCGAGTGATCGGCAAAGTAGAATATCTGCTCCTCGGGCACCCACTTGAGGCTGCCGTGATTGCGCGACACTTGGCCGTCGCTTATCTTTACCTGTTCATCTCTTCCTCTGCCTATTGTCACTTCCCCTTTCATCAAATCCCAAGGTTGCCCATTGGCGGTCGCCGCCACCGGCTCTCCATTTACCTTCAAGCCAGTCTGGGCATAGCTCTCAAGCGTTGGGTAGTGTGCCTCAATCCAGGTGGGCAGCCGGGGAGCTACTGGTATCTTCGGTCTTGCTTCGTCGGCGACATTCGGTCTGACATCGACGGGCTTTTGCTGCACAAGCGGCAGCGGCTTCTCAATCTCAGCCAATCTGATCGACTCTGGCGGCTTGGCCTTGTACTCGTCGGCCGTCGTCACCTTGAATCCACCTTTGCCGTCGGGCGCGGCTGTGAAAAAGTCTCCTGACGGGTCTCTGTAAAGTGTCGTGTCTTGCACTGGCACAGCCCTGTAGGCATCAAGATTGCCCACTTCCTTGCTGCTCCTATCTGAGCCAAATTCGCCAGGGTCCCAGTAGACGATCGCCTCACCCGTTTCCCGGTCGTAGCCGGCAAAGTAGCCTTTCATGCCGTAGCCACCAGCCAATTGGTCACCAACTTTGAATTGATCCACCGGGCGCTCTGGTGCCATGGGTCCTTGAGCTGGATAGGCGGCATACTCAGGGTGCGGGGTGGCAAAAAGCTTCCCTGGCAGTTCAGATCGCGCCTCCACTGAGTAGATTTTGCCGTTGTTGTGCCTGTACAGACTGAGCTCGTCACCAATGGCAACCTCATGGTAATGGTTCCAGTTGGGACTGATTCGGACATCTGCTTGAGTTCCCAGGCGAGCAGGGTGGTAGACGAGCAAGTCGCTGCCATCGAAACCAGCTACCTGACCGGGATCCGACTCAGGTGCTTTGATGCGGTCGCCAATCTTGAAGCCGCCCAATCGGAATGCATCCGGATTTTGGCTGAACAGATAGGGAAATTCCTCTGGTGCGACTGTTTTGCTGTTAGCGTCTTCTTTCTTGAAGGTGGTGCCTGATTTGTAGACCCAGCCATCTTCAGGGTCGGGCTGTCCAGTGCGCCAAAGCTTATAAGTCTGTTCGGGAACGAACTCTTCTACGCCATTAAGCGCCTTGACCCGCTGGAAATTTTCATTGGGCAGAGTCTTTTCCCTCCCCTGCACCAGGTGAAGATTGGCATCAATCTCTCCCGGAAGAGCCTTCACCCGCCAGTTATGCCCGGCCATTTTGAGCTTGGCACCAGCATTTAGATCCAGACTCAGTTTCGCCCCATCAGCCTTGACTGCTCCGGCCGCTGGCGCCGCAGGAGCGTCGACGCCCTGACTGCCGACCCCAGCTTCCATAATGGCCATATCGGGATACGCACCGCGAGCCTGGCGCCCAGGCGGCTTGCCTGCGTAATCGGCAGGCGTGGCATACTGCCCTTTGAATTCGTGATACCCGCCCAGCACACCACCGATGACGGCTGAGGAGAGAGCTGACTGCTTCATCGCTTCATAGCCGGCGAAAGTGGCGTCTGTTGTGCCTGAGCGCAAGAGATTAGCCGCAGACGAGAAGTCGAGATGGCTGAGATACGACTGAGTTTGCGCTCCGATTATGCCTGCCGGAACGCCTGAGATGATACCGGCAGTGATATTATTCTTGAGCAGAGGAACCAGTCTCGATCCCTCCATGCCTTTCATGGGAGAGGGCATGAATGGCTCGCTGAACTTTGACAGGGCCATCATGTTGACACCGCCCGCGACACCATTGAGGGCGCGGGCGACAAGAAATGGTCTCTTGTCGTTGCCGTCAGTTGGACGGAAGAGGGCATCGTTGGCAAACCCGGTCAAGAACGCTTCTTTAGTCGTCAAGCCGAGCACCTGGCGCTGGGAAAGAGTGACGGCCAGGTCTGCCTCGCTCAAACCGGCGCGGGTCAGCCCTCTGACGCACTTACCGGCGGCCAGGAAGGGCAAAAGCATGCCCACTGAGCCGCCGATCTGCTGAGCCCAGTAATTAGCCGAGCCTTCTGGGGCCTGGGAAACCTGGAGGAAGCCTATTTGAGTGCGCGACTCCAGGTTTGTATGAAAAATCTTGTCAATTACCTCGGCACCGGCAGAAACAGGCGCTTGAATGGCTGCGTGTCCGATTGACTGAAAGAAATCAGCCACTACGCTGCCATTGCTTTCCGGCTCCTTCGTACCCTGACTGCCGTTGGTCTGGCTGGCTTCGAGCAGCTTGAGATGGATCGGCGCCGGGTCGGCCTGTGTAGCAGAGGCAGCATCAAAAGGCGCACCCGCGGCGGGTGTGCCTGTATCGATTGTTGTGGGGGTATTTTTCCTGCTTTCTACCATTCCTTTTCAGCCGAAGTTCTGCAGGTTATATAGGCAAGAAATGAGACTTCTAGACGCTTAATGGGGAAATATTGAGGGAAATAGCACAGTCACCGTCTCCCGGAAACGGTCGACCGAGTCTCGGAAGCGAAGATTTACCACTTTCCAACAACATTCAGAATAAAACTGGAGGAAGTGGTTAGCAGCGTGTCCATCATAAAGTACAACGGCCTCGTCACAGGCGAAAATGAAGTTGTAGAAATTCTGTGACACTGCAACCGCTTCGTTGATTTCCACACCCGACGGCAATCGAAAAAAGACACGCACGATAAATTGCTCTGAGCCTGAGCCCAGACATCCAGACATGTGCTTATCTGTTATCGTTGCCACCACTGGTATTCCATACTTCACAAGTCGCCATTGGATGATTTTTGGAAGCCAGATCCATGCTTCAAACATTGCCACCAGTGCCATGAAAAACATCAGAAACGGCGCCATATCCCACAGTGGCATACACTTGGGACAAGTAGCAGCCGGCCAGATCACCGAGGCTAAAGACCAAACCAATGGATTGAGTAGCATCAGGAGCTGCCAGACCATCGGGTGAACGACGCCTGCACGCAAGGCAATCTTTCGCGGCGTCGGCACCAGGAGTTCCGGTGGTATTGAGACCGTTCTGGCAACACGCGTGTAGCCGCCATTGCGAAATTGACTGCTCAATTCCGACGATGCATCCTGGCCTAACTTCTGGAGCAGAACCGGAAGCTTATTTGATCGATACTGTGTATCTTTGACGATCTCTTTAAGCCCCTACAGTACTGAACAGTCTTACGTCGATGTTAGCCCCCAGCCTGCGTGTAAGGGCTAAATATATACACAAACAATAACGATTCAGATGAGAGCCGGGCGGCACATGGCTTCGTCGCTTACTTCTGCGTGTGTACCAGTCATTCAGTTTGTCCCGGGCCGCCCAACTCCACATAGTAGTCGTATGGACGCGGCGTCTGGTGCATCGGAATCACATATGGCTGCTGTGACTTATCGTCTCTCAGATAGGCCTTATACAGTGCGGGGTCGAGATCCTTTGTCTGAAGCAAGGGGTAGCCGTAGTTGAACTCGAGCGAGGTGGAATCAATGTTCTGCTTTTTCAAATCATCGCTCATCGTCGGGCCGTATCCAGGATTCGGCGAGTCGAACCCGACGTGGGCGGATCCGACAGATATGATCATGCGCGAATTGTCGGGTAATTTCTTGAGCGCATCCGCTGCAACCTGCGACATGGCCTGACTTCTGAACTGAAGAGTGGTCTCGTTTCCCAGCGCATTTTCATCTACTGTTCCATCGCTCTTGAACGGTATGCTCGAGTCTTTTGCTGTCGGTGAGAAATTGAACCCAAATTGTTTCATGGCGTCGAACGACGCGAGAATCTCGTTGGCTGCCGTTGTGTGATTGTCGTCATCCATCAATGTGCCGTCTTTATTTTTGACCGGGTTCTGGGTCAAATAATCGACGAGCTTCTGTCGCGCGTCCTGTTGCTGCTGCGGAGTGCCATTTTGATATTGGTGGAGAAGATTATTGCCCGTCTGTTGGTCGTTCACTTTAACAACTGAATCGATGGCGGCAGGGATGGAACTTCCGAAATCTGATTTTGCAGTGTCGGTGTTTGGGATGTACGGATCAAGTGCCACCACATTCATGCCATCTTTATTGGCTTGATCGATAACACCCATATATTGATCTGTCAGATAATCGGGGAGCGTCTTCCCGGTTGGCAGGGCAGCCTTCGCTACGTCATCAGTCTGGCCGGGGGAGTTTTTGATATATGGTTCAACAGTTTTGGTTTTAATCTCATTTCGAAGAATCTGCGACCAGGTCTTTCCTTCTTTGCTAGGGTCAGATGGACTGCCGTCGGCAGGCTTATACATGCCATCTGGATTTTTCATGTAATTGTTAATGTCGTTCTGCCAGTTGGTGTAGAGCATCTCCATACCCAGCGAGGTCGCCGGGTTGTTCTTATCCTTGCTGAGCTGATCCATCATATTCGATAGAGCCTTAGGCCCGTCTGGGGCAGCGAAATGCGTGGTGTTTTCCGAGAAGATGACGCGCTTACTCGGATCTAGAAAACTGTTGTAGTCGATCGGCTGATTGGGATCGTGTGTATTCAAATAGCTTTTGATGTCCTTATCCGTGGTGTGGTCGTCATAGCCAGGAATAGGGGGGAAGTCGATTGAAGACTTCGAAGCATCCGAAGTCTGTGCCGGCCGTGTTGTTTGTGCTGTGGGCGAATCCTTACCCAGCGATACCAGATTCAAATCAGGGGAGCGCGATGGCTGTTGGTCATTGGCATCGCGTGCGTCGCGTGGATGTTGAGGTTTGTCTGTCATAGTAAGTGACTTCCGAACAAATGGGGGGTGAACCATTGAGCCCATTGTCTTTGCCGCGACGTTACGCTGACGTGACGAGGTTCATTTTCGTGGATCGCTGGCGTAGAAATTCCGGATTCGCTGCTGCAATGGATGGGCCTCCTGCTTATCGAGCCGGCTGGCTGCCAAGGTGCGCCGTCGGCGGCAAAGGTTATGTCATGCTATACGTGAGCACGCGCTGTGGCGTAACGCACTATCGAACTCGATCATCACCATTTCTGGTTGCCAAGACCGAATTATACGTAATGGAGATAATTTCCGCGTTTTTTTATCTCCATTACGTATAATCCACGCTTGGCAACCCACTGAGCGCTTCACATTCTTCTCCTGGTCGGAGGCCCAAAACCAGTGCCCAAAATGTTAATCGTCGAAGACGACGTTGATGTTGCAGAAAGGCTGCGATGCGTTTTGCTGGAGCAGGGCTGGACGGTCGAATGGGCCGCCACCGGACCGGACGCAACGCAGCTGTTGGCCAATTTTCGCTTCGACTTCATTTTGCTGGACTGGAATCTGCCCGAGATTTCTGGCGCTGAACTATGCCGAAGATACAGAGCGCAAGGAGGAGAGTCGCCGATAATTTTTGTCACCGGCAAGCACTCCATCAGTGACAAAGAGATCGCTTTTGATGCCGGCGGAGATGACTACATCACTAAGCCTTTCGATGTTCGCGAGCTTCTCGCTCGCATTCGAGCGATCAAGCGAAGACCGGGCAGACTGGCTCAGGAAGAGCTGTCCGCGCACGGCGTCACCTTTGATCCGCATCTGCACACAGTTAACCGGGGCAGCGACAGCGTGCAATTGTCTGCCCTGGAAAGCTCGATAGTAGAGTTTCTTCTGCGCAACAAAAATCGCTTCTTTTCGGCAAGCGACATTTTTGAGGCAGTCTGGGAGTCTGACGCAGAGTCTTCCGACGAGACCGTGCGCGTACGCATGCGCATCATCAGACAAAAATTGGCAAAACTCGATTGCGAGAATCTGATCGAAACAGTGCGTGGCAGCGGCTATATCATCAGATGATGACCGAAGAAAATAGATGACTGAAGAGAACAGATGATTGAAGAGCACAGATGATTGAAGAGCACAGATGATTGAAGAGCACAGATGATTGAAGAGCACAGATGATTGAAGAGAACAGATTTCGGTTCAGAATAATCCATAAGGGTCTGGCCGTGATCTTGATCCCTGTTTTTCTGCAGTTGCTTTGTATTCTGTGGCTCCATCTGCTCGTTGAAAAGACTGAAAAATTGGTTGCCACTGAAGCGGCATCATCAGAAGTCGCCAACCTTCTCACCGACATGGCGTCAGAATTGGTCATGTACACCCGTAATATCTCGATAAAGTTTGACAGGGGAGAGAAACGTTATGGCGAGCTGGCTAAGACCAGGGCGCAGATTTTACACACGACCAAAGAGCTCAATCGCATCCTTGTTAGCGACAAAGACCTTGTCATTTCAGAAGAGTTGCGAAATAGAATGCTCAGTCAACTTCAGACGACTGTGAATTCACTCGATAAACTGAGCGTGGGTCTTGAGAGTATTGACAGTGCCCAAGAAGGCGCTACGAGTATGTTAGAGAAAATCCACGCGATAGCAGTGCTTGGACCGATAGGCGATCGAGTGGCGGTTGACTTAACAGGCTTAATGGCGGTGCGCGACGAAGTGCTTGAGGCGGTGAAGGCCACCCGACAGGAGGAGGCGACTGCGCGGGCTGAGACGAAGATGCAAATTCTGATTGCAATCGTCATTGAAGTGGCGACTACGATCATCGTATCGACCCTGTTTCTGAAAAACATTGCTGACCGGCTCAACGTCCTCGTCGCCAATGCGAAGCTGATACCAACAGATCAGCCTCTTATTCGCACCGTCACAGGCAGCGATGAGTTGGCCTACCTAGATCCAATGCCGTTTCCTTTGGAATGATTAATCAAGTCCGGAATTAAAGAACTGGAAATGGTTTTGCCGTCTTTTAAAGAGATGTTAGCACCAGCAAAGTATTGCCGGCACTACAAATGGTGGTGTC
>Ga0182024_10020802_pt1 | contig 11964 bp, 11 predicted proteins | sample P32metaG_FD_120480 | JGI IMG/M metagenome (GOLD analysis project Ga0182024, IMG submission 120480) | Permafrost microbial communities from Stordalen Mire, Sweden - P3-2 metaG (Illumina Assembly) | ecosystem: Environmental > Terrestrial > Soil > Wetlands > Permafrost | place: Sweden: Stordalen... | reverse complement strand
GCCCGTTTCCCCGGTCGCGAAGACGACGGAAAGCTCCTGGACAAAGCGTTCCCGCTCGCGGATCACGGTTGTGCCATCCTCCTCTTCCTCGGTGAGTTTCGTCGTAACCTTTTTGCTCTTCCAAGCCGCGATGTGGCGCTCTTCGCCCGAGCCAAAAATTCCGTTGATGAGACCAGAGCAAGCGACCAGGCCAACTTGGCCCGCATGCAGCGGTGTGAGTGGCCTTCCTCCGATAACGGTTGGTTCCGGGGCGAGAATTCGCGCCGTTTGCCGGTAGGCTGGGGAGTTCGCAACCAGATCCTCCAATTCATCGAGAGGCAGGCCCTTGAACGTCAGCGCTGCCGGCCCAGTCGTCGGCACGGCATAAGGGTCGTCGCACGAGTCTGCCAGCTCCGGCAAGCGCTCGTACTCGCGTCCGAGCGTGGTGAAGCGATAACGGCCCTCGCTGATCTCGCGGTCACGAAGTTGTTCGCGCTCACGGCGCGTCCGCCGCACGCCGGCAATGAGGACCTGGCGATAGCGAACCGACTCCGGATCGGACAGGCGCGACACCCGCGCACGTTTGAAGTGGGAAGCGAGGATCTGCGCGCAGTCGGTCGCGCGCTCGGCCGGAATCACCAGCAGGAGTACCCCACCCGGGATCAGCCACCGGAAGATGTGACTCAAGAACACCGCCTCAAGTCGTTCCCGAGCGTTTCCTGCGAGCGCCCAATCGTATGGGGGATTGCAAAAGCAGAGCGAGAACGACTCGACGGCGCAATGGGTTTCCAGACAGTTTCCCTGAACAATCTTGGTAAGCGAGGGCCCGGCTTGTTCGGCACGATAGGCATCCAACTCAATTCCGTAGCGTCTAGCGCTGGAATCTCCGGTAATCGCGGCGAACGCCGCGCCGTCTCCGACGCAAGGATCCAAGGCCGAAAACGGCTCAGCCGGAAACCGTAAGAGATTCCGGATCCTTTCCGCTTCTCTGAGCGGCAGGGGGTAGTAGTTGCAGCGAACTTTGGCGTTGAGGCGAGACACGCGAAAACTCCTCTCGTTTGATTCGTGGTGGGGGTGGTGGTGCTGCTGCTGTGTGACTGAAACCATAAAGTTGCCCTTTGGCAACATTATGCATACGAAGCCACCAAACGCCTTTACACCCGCGCTTCTGGCCGGCGGCGTACACTTTTGCTCTCGAAAGCCGCCTTCCCAAGCTGGACGTCGCGAGTTCGAGTCCCGTCTCCCGCGCCATGTTTTCAAATTACTTGCAACTCCTTCCAGATTCGAGCCAGCCATGTTTCGCGGTAACCAGGCAAACGAACGTTCGGAACTGATTGATAGCGCTACACGGCGGCTGGCTCAACGGCGCAGACGAAGTGTTGGCCGGCCGTGCGAAAATGGAAACGCCGCCCGTGAACCTCGGATGCGGCCAAGAGTGTTGCCGTGCGCGGCAACTTTGTCCATGGGGGATACGTGAATACGAAACGGATCGCAACGGCCGCGGAACTTCGGAAGGAATTCCTCGACTTTTTCGTGCAGAGAGGCCACGCCGCTTTGCCGTCCGCCTCGCTGATTCCGGAGAACGATCCCACCATCCTGTTTACGACTGCGGGGATGCACCCTCTGGTTCCCTATCTTCAAGGCGAACCGCATCCGTTGGGCAAGCGGCTGACGAATATTCAAAAATGCATCCGCACGCAGGACATCGATGAGGTCGGGGATCGCCGCCACACGACGTTTTTCGAGATGCTGGGCGCATGGTCTCTGGGCGATTACTTCAAGGAATCGATTATTCCGTGGACGTTCGACTTCTTCACCCAGGTTCTGGGGTTTGAGCCGGACCGGTTGTTCATCTCGATTTTTTGCGGCGATGAAAATGTTCCCCAGGATAGCGCCTCTCTAAAATTTTGGCAGGATCTTTTCGCCGCGCAAGGGCTGCAGGCAACGCTCGCGCCCAAGGACAATCCCAACGTTGACGATGGCCATCGGATCTTCCAATATGGGAAGGACAAGAACTGGTGGGGACCGGTGGGAGAAACTGGTCCCTGCGGACCGGACACCGAGATCTTCTACCGCACCGATCGACCTCACGATCCGGCGTTTGGACGCGCCTGCCATCCCAACTGTGACTGCGGTCGTTTCATCGAGATCGGTAACGACGTCTTCATTGAGTTTCAAAAGAAAAAGGACGGTACGTTCGGCCGCCTTCCCAGATCCAACGTCGACATCGGCTGGGGGCTGGAGCGGCTGCTGGCGATGGTCCAGGGAATCGATAGCGTGTTCGAAACGGACGTGTTCCAAGGAGCGATCCGGATTCTGGAACAGCTTTCGGGTATCGAATACGGATCCTCGCAGACGGTGTCACGTTCGATGGAAGTCGTGGCGGACCACGTGAGGGCGGCGACGTTCATTCTGGGCGACCCTCGCGGCATCTCGCCGTCCAAAGTGGACCAGGGTTACGTCCTGCGAAGGTTCATCCGGCGCGCGATCCGCCATGGCCGACTGCTGCAAATCAACAGCGCGTTTTTGCACGCCGTCGCCACCTTCTATATCGAGTTGATGAGTGCGGAGTACCCGGAGCTGGTGCGCAACCGCGAGCGGATTCTGGACGAACTGGGCCGCGAAGAACTGCTGTTTGGCAAGACGGTCGCATCGGGCGAAGGGGAATTCCGGCGTTTGGTCGCGCACCTCGAGAAAGATCAGCAGTGGGACAAGGTGATCCCCGGAATCGATGTGTTCCATCTCTACGACACTTTCGGGTTTCCGCTCGAAATGACGCAGGAGCTCGCCCAGGACAACGGACTGAGCATAGACGAAGCCGGCTATCGTGCCGCGTTCGCGAACCATCAGGAGCTCTCGCGCGCCGGGGCCGATCAACGCTTTGCGGGCGGACTTGCGGATCAGTCCGACCGCACGGTGCGAATGCACACGGCCACCCATTTGCTCCACACCGCACTGCGGAAGGTGCTGGGTCCGCATGTCCATCAACGCGGCTCGAACATCACCACGGACCGGCTGCGGTTCGACTTTTCGCACGGCGTGAAGATGACGCCGGAGCAGCTTCAGGCGGTGGAGCGACTGGTCAACGAGCAGGTGGCCCATCAACTGGACGTCTCCTTCACGGAAACGCCCGTGGACGAGGCCCTGGGAAGCGGCGTGATCGGCGACTTCGAGGACCGCTACGGCGGGATTGTGAAGGTCTACTCGATCGGCGACTTCAGCCGCGAAATCTGCGGCGGCCCGCACGTGGCCAATACCCGGTTCATCGGGCCGTTCAAGATCACGAAGGAAGAAGCGTCATCGAAAGGCGTGCGCAGAATCAAGGCTACGGTTGGGGAGCCAGAGCGACTTCCTTCGCCGGTCCCGATCGCCCAGAGAGATCACCCGGCGGCCCAGGCGGAAGCCGGACAGGTTGCTCCCGTCGCGGCCGGCATTACGATGCCGGAGTCACGCCCATAAAGCGGCGCTTGCGCTCGCTCCACTCCTGCTCATACGCCGGCAGAGCCAGGTTTTGATAGAGCTCGACGATCTGCGTCAGGGTAAACCCGGGCGGAAGAGAGTAGCTGTGAAACAGCCTCAGGAGCAGATGATGCGCCCTTTCGTGATGTCCGAGGCGTACGGCGTCCCTCGCCCGCGCGGTGACCGCCGCTAATTCGCGCTCGCTTAGAGCGGGCAGCTCATCCACGTAGTCCTCGGGCAGGTCTTCCCTGGCCAAGAGGCCGGGCAGCTCGCCGGCGTCGCTCAGGCAGTCCAGCATGAGATGAATCCGGGGCGTGTCCCCCTGATTGGCGGCCGCGTGAATCGTCTGCGGGTCCAGCTTCCAAAGAAAGCCCGGAGCCAGGAAGACGCTCATCGCCTCCAACACCAGCCGCGCGCGTTCATTGGTCAGCAACGGAATGTGCAGCCGCACGCGGCCACGCTTCTTGAGCTCGAAGTAATCGACATGCTCCCAGATATAGGAATCCGGCTCGAGCTTGACGGCGCGCGCCCAAAAAAACTTTAGCCTGAGGGACTGGAGCAGTTGCCGCGTGGCCGGAAGAGACAGGAGAAGATCGGTTGGCTGTGGAACGCCATCCCGAATGCTCGTGTCCAGGGCGCGGCCGGTGTCGTTGATGAGCGAAACCATGTGCCAGCCGTTGGATTGGTATTCGGAATAGTTCACCTGCCAGGGGATATCCCTCGCCAGAATCTCGTCGCGAACCTCCGCCCACAGGCCGGGATCGAGCGAAGTCAGGCGGGAGACGTCGCGGGTGGACCGGCGTGGCGCTACTTGCATCTTGATTCCAGCAAGCCCTGGGTGGACGTCGCTTCGTCCACCGATGTAACCGCCGCGGCAATGTCGGCAAAGTCTGCCGGCATCAGGATCTCGCGATGATCCCGGATCAACCCCCAAAGACCCGCAAGGGCTCCGACGCTGGTTCCCGCCGCCGCGACATTGAATCTCAGTTCCCGCCAGCGATTGTAGCGGCGATAGGAAATGAGCGTATCGAAACAACGGTAGGCGACGTATACCCAGCAAAAGATGGCTCGCAGAACGATCCCGGCGGGCGCAAGAAGGCGAACGGCGAAGCGCTGGTCCACCCCGGCCACCGATCGCGCGTGGCGATTGAGACAAGAACGGGCGATCGTGGAGCGGCGGTGCTGCTCGCGAAAATCGGCGTAACGAGGCGCGTGGCCATGGTAGACGACCGATCGTGAAGCATAGCAAACCGCCTGACCCGTGGAGAGGCAATCGATTGCCGCAGCCCGATCCTCGGAGTACGGAAGCGCGCGAAAGGGCAACCGCAACAGCACTTCGCGGCGGAAACACGACGACGAGTTCGAGAACTTCCCGATCTCATACGGCTCTCCGCCGCGGCGGACCTGCCGCTGGTAGGCTTCGGTCGTCAGGAGGTAGTCTTCATGCGAGAAGATGTGCCGATTCCCCTCAATTTCGCGGCCCGACTCCTCCGGCCACGAGATCTGCCGCGAATAGACCGCTGCGACCGCTTCATTGCTCCGGAGCGGCGCGAGCAACTCCTCGAGCCAACGGTCGTCGGCCGGGACCGAATGCGCGGAAAGGATCACAAAGAATTTGGAAGTCGCGCGATGTGCGCCAAAGTTCAGCGTCTTGGAAAATCCGAACAGATGTGCCGGGATCGTCAGGACTTCCACGGGATAGGACCGGGCGACGCGGACAGTTTGATCTCGAGAACCGGAATCCAGGACTACGACCTCAAACGAAGCCTGGGTGCGCTGACGAAATACGGCGTCCAGGCACTTCGCGAGCATTTGTTCCTCATTCCGAGCCCGTATGAAGATCGTCACTTCCATTCGTAAGTCTTCGCCAGATCAATAAATCATCTCAAATGCGGAGCCGCGGCGCTCAAGGTCTCGGCCACAAAGTCCGCCCATTGCCACAGCCGGTCCGCCTGCACACGATCCCGGCAGCGGAGCGTCGTGATCATGTGCGTCGCGCCCTGGTACGTTTTGGCGTTCTCCATCTGCGTTCCCACTGCCTGCTCAATTCCGCGAGCGAGGGCCGTGGCGCTCAGGTCGGCTGGAAAAAGAGCCGTCGGAACGCCCAGGCCGCTGCATAACTCGTAACTGTTTCGTGTGGATGCCAGAACGGTCGCGCACGACGAAAGAATCTTTAGATCCGCCCGCCCAAACTTCGCCGCGGAGGGCTCGTTCGATGTCGTCGTCAAGATGCCGACGACGGGCCATTCGATTTCAGCAAGAAGAGCGTTCAACCGGTGGTCCAGCGTGGCTTCCGCCCCCTGGTCCTGGATCAGCACGCGCCGCAAGAGCGTCGACCGGGAGGCGAGCAATCCATCGAAGGTGGTCGCAATCGAACGGTATCCGATCTTGGAGCAAGCGTTGACGACGCGGCTGTCGCAATCGCCGTACGGGGCCGCGAAGTGCGCGCAGCGCCGGCCCGTCGCGTTTTCGAGCATATCCTTGCTGATGCGCAGCTCGGTCTCGATCACCGAATCCTCAAGCGAAGCGAGTCGAACGTGGTGATGCGAGTGCGATCCGATTTCATGACCGCCCTCGACAATGGCTGCAAGGTCGGGCCATCGAAGGATTTCGCTGTATCGCTCCGATCGGGGGAGGTCCTCGCCGTCGAGCCAGGCGGTCGGCAGGTAATACACAGCGGAAATAGCGTGCTTGGAAAGGATCGGACCGCCTTCCACCCAACTTCCCACACGCCCGTCATCTAAGCACACCGTGCACAGCGGGGTCGTCGCGTCGCTCGAAAGAAGTTCGGAGAGCGTACAGAACCGGAAGCCTTTCTCCCGCACGACCTCCAGACACTGTTCGAGGAATGTCGGCGTAACGCACCAGGGCCGCCGCAGCTTCCAAGACACCTCGTGAAAAGAGAGGATAAGACGGCGCATACGATTCGGCTAGGGACGGGTGGTCGCGCTTGGGGCGTTGGGCCGCTGGAATTGCTCGATCTCCTGTCCGAATAAAGATTGTGTCCGGTCTAACAGGTACTCGAAGAAATTCCGCGCCGGTTCGACCACCGTGAGGTCGTCCTGGAGCAGGTCCGGTAACCAGTCGCGAAGCTGACGCAGAACTCGATGCAGCGACTGTGGCGTGTAAGCGGAAGCGGTCCCCACAATGTCCTCCAGAAACCGGAGGTACATCCGGCCCCGCGGTGTGTGCGACAGGGTGGCGGGAAGTCCATACCAGCCGTGCTCCTTGCGCACGGCGCCGGCCGAAGCGAGCAGAAGGTCCCGGATCATACTGTTCACGAGGAACGAATCGCCATAAAAGATCAGGCGATCGCCGCGGCGAAAGCGCTTTACGAGCATATATGCGACGGAAAGAATTCCCGCCATCAGTTGCACGCTGTGGCTCGTGGACCCGGGTGCAGCTTCGGCTTCGCTGACTACGCCGCCGCTCGAGGTCTGCTCAAACAGGATCCGATACTCATTGGCCGGCAGCGCACTGAGTTTTGCCAGGATGTAGACGTCCAATTCGATGAACTCGTGCTGGACGGGACAAAAGTACACCATGCCAATGCCGCCGAAATTGGGCACCATCCGGTCGATCCAGCCCGGCAAAGGGATTGCCAGCCCGCCGCGGAGGAGGCGATCAATTCGCTCCACGGCCTCGGCGCAGGGACCGTCTATTTCAAAGCAGAGATCGAGGTCTGAGTACGCGTCCGGTACGCCCACCGCAAACGACCCCCGTTGAGCGACCTTGGTGATGAGAGGACAGGTGCCTACCAACGCAATCACCCGCGCCGTAAGCTCCAGTTGCCGCGAGCAATCCTTGGAGGACGCGGGAGTTTGCCGATCCTTCATGGCTCGCGTTTAGTCCTCGTCTCCCCCGGGAACAGGGTCGACCACACCGCCCGTATATCGATCATCCAGACCGACGTAAAATTCTTTGAGCTCCCGCCTTTGATGCGCATCTATCAGCTTCTCGATGACGGCCGCGGATAACAGTGAATTAGAGTCAACCAGGGCGCCGATCGTAACGCCGCGCGAACCGAATGCCTCCGACATTCGACGGGTCTTCCAGTTTGTAATCGACAAGACGGCGTCCACCGTAATCCCTTCCTCCTTGTATAAGAGATCCAATGCTCGGACTGCGGTGTCGCCGAAAACCACTGAGTCATCGATGAGGATCGTCCGGAAGCCCTTTCGCAAGGGAAATCGGCCCAGGTTGATCCTGCCGGATTTGCCCTCGGCGCTTACGGAAACTAGGGGAGCGGAGAACAGGGTCGCAACGCGTGTCGCCCACGGAACACCGGCCGATTCCATCCCGATGACGAGGTCGACTTCACCGATCCACGCCCGCGCGGAGCTAGCAAGTTCTTCGGCGACGGTCCGGGCGGCGAGAGGAAACCCATTGAGAACGCGGCAACTGCAGGTGGCGCGCGCCGGTCCCAAAAGACGGCCCCAGGTGAAGTGCGGTGTGGATTCGAGGTGCGGATTAGTCGTATAGCATCCGTTCCGCAACAATAAGGAGGCGATCGATCTGCCTGTATCCGCCGCGGGCGTCAGAACTCGCGCGTCAGCCATGTGAACCATTGTATATAGTCGCGCGGAATGGATCGGCGGGACGTGCCACAGCCTACGAAAGCGTTGCTCGGGAAGCCACGCGGGGATGCAATTCGCGTCCGCTCCAATACGAATCGGGCGCATGCAAATGTGCGCGATAGAAGGCGTCTTCCTCGGAGGGATGGTCGACGTCCATGTACCAGGGCGTGTGCCGGGCCAAGTACGGGGCTCCGGTGCGGATGCACTCGGTTTTCTTGAACGGCACTCCGGGGCGATACAAGGCAAACGTCGTATCGATATGCGCCGCATATAAACCCGACGCGATCTCTTTTTCCCAAAACGGACGTTCCCAGCAGATAATTTCGTCTCTAAACTTGTGTGTGTCCGGCAGGTCATCGACGTGGAGGCCGAAACCGACCTTGTCGAACGCCGGGAACCGGTCCAGCACGCTTTGAAAGAAGCCGATCGCATCGGGAGGGCAGGCGCTATCGGGAAGGATGTCCGGGTCCGTGACCACGTATGGCCCGGCGATTCCTAACGTGTTTAGAAGATCGGCGCGCCACACCCCCAGCGGGCCCAAGTTTTCGCCGAGTCGAAGGACGGTGTGCGGGCAGGCGTCCAGATGCTCCAATAAGGGCGGGTAAGAGGAGTGATTGTCCACCAGATAGATGCGATCCTGTCCGGCCCGCTCGAGCCATGCAACCAGTTGGCGAAGACAGGTGACACGATCCCGGCAAATGATGAAAACCGGCGTGTTCTGGTGGGACATTTTAAATGCTCTCCAGCCACTTGTCGACGTCGGCCTCGGTCTCGGCTCTGGAGATGAAGGAAAAGTCGCGCGTGGGCCGTTTGAAGATCCATCCGTCGGCGGTGATGAAGTCCAGCAGCCGGAGTGCGCGCTCTCCCGCGAAGAGCATTTTGCGCGGCGGCCGGAACAGGAAGGTATGAGCGGCGCCGGAAATTTCAAACAGGGTTCCTATTCCTCCGGCATAAGCGATAATGCCGTCGGACCGAACAAAGCGCTCCAGCCGTTCTCCGGTGGTTGGTGCAACCACCGTTTCGTCGACGAACGAATTGAAGTCCCCCCACTGAACATCGGCGAGACCGAGCGCGATTACCCGGCCGCCGTGCTCGTGACAGCCGCGCGCGCCTGCTTCCATCAAGCCGTTGTATCCGCCGTGCATCATGGTCCATCCGCGAAGTCCGATGGCTCGGCCGATCTGGTAGGCAAACGTTTCTTCCGCGGCATTCATGCTTACGACGCCGGCGAAAAAACTGATTTCTTTCATCTTGAACTCACAATATACCCTACGCCCCGACGTCCAACCGATGGTCGAAAGCGTGGTACAGACTAACCTCGCAAACGGACGCGGCGCTGACCACGATGACGGTGACTGTTTCGGGAGCGTGGAGAGGAATCGTCGTCCGGAAGCATCCATTCTGAAAGTGGCAGTGCCGGTCGAGACGTCCGTCAAGGTAGACGAACGCGGTTACGTCCAGCGGCTCGGCCGGAGGCAGAAGCTGTCCGGATAGAGTCAGGTCGGCGGCACGCGCGGGCACGTTCCAGGTGATGGAGCACGGTAACGCGAACGATCCCGTACCTTGGCTCGAACAATTCCCCGACACGGGCAAGGCAGCCGGACGCGCTCCACCGACCCGTCCCCACCAGTCGCATTCCTCCTGGGACGCTTCCGGAGGAAAAAGAACATCACAGTGGGCGAGCAGCAAAGCCTGTGCCCTGCGGCCGCCATAGTGGGCCGCACATCCGAACACTCCGGGATCTTTGTTCGCGTCCGTAATGAAATTCCACTCGTGTCCCAGGATAAGCAATCGTTCCCATAAAGGTCCGCCCTGCGCGAGCAGGATCGAGAGAATGCCCATGTCATCCCATGGAAGATGGGACAGTTGGCCGGACGCCGCGGCTTCCACGGCGAAGTCCCAGAACCTCAAATAGAAGCCGCCGTCATCGGCCGGGTTGCGGAACAGGAGGCCTCCCTGCAAAAGGGGTCCTCCCGAAGCGCCGGATGTTTCGGCTAGAGCTTGAACGGCTTGGTAATAATCCAATGTGGATTCATCGATCGCGGCGGCGATGCGTCCCTGTTCGAGAGGCCCGAGCAAGGACCCCAGATCGAAAGGACGCACAAACACAATATCGGCGTCCGAGTGGACGTCAAATCGATGGGTCGGCGGCAGAGCTTCGAGCAACTGAGGCGAGTGGCGCCAATAAAACAGATGATGGCGGGAGCCCCTTCCAACCGCCTCCGCGACGGCATCTACTTCCGGGACTATGTGAACGACGTCGAATTCGCCAGGGACGTGGAATCGGGTCCGTTCCAATGTGGGAACGTCGTTGGCGTCGACGACCACCACTCCCACATTGGGATGACATCGCTTCAAGGAATAGACTGCGGCGGTGACAAGCGTATTCGTGGGCTCGCCGCGGACGACAAACCGGAATCGGAATGCTCGCGATGGGGGGCCATCGCCGTTCCGCACTCCCAGGTATCGTCGCAGCATCCTTTACAGTGTAAGCTTAGGAGAATTGTTATGAGGTTTGTCCCGAACCGGGCCGCTCCCCTGTCGGCGAAGGAGCTCTACCTCTTCGATACAGTTGGATTTGTTCGGATTCCAGGATTCCTTTCGAAAGAAGCCGCCGAGGAGTGCCGCAGTGCGGTGCTGGGCCTGCCTTCGCGGGCTATGTCGGGGAGAGGAGACAAAGAGCGATTTGACCAGGTCGCAACTCTTGTTCCCGATGTTCACCAATTGGCCGCCAGCGAGGCCGTCCGACTTTGCGTCGAGCCTCTTATCAATCAACCGTTTCGCCTCATCGAAAGTTATGCCCTCCGGCGGAAGGGCAATAGTGTGTTCTATCTGCACAACGGGAGCAGCGAAATTGTTCGTTATGGCACGGACCGGGCGGTGACGCGCAACATGGGTCTCAGCCATACCTTTCATGACGGGAAACTGTTCTGTATGTTGGTAAAAGTCCTGATCTACCTTACCGACATACAAATGCCCGAGGACGGTCCCTTTTGCTACATTCAGGGATCGCATAAAGCGAATTTTCCCTGCTTTCCGGGGCAGGAGAGACCGTCTTTGACCAAGGAGAACTTTCCTTCGCTCGACACGGTCTTTGCTGAGTCCGGGGATGCTTTGCTGCTCAACGAGGCGCTTCTGCACGGCACCTTGCCGAAAACAACCGACAGCGAACGGCTGGTGATCGCCCTGAGTTATGCGCCTTCTTTTGTGACGGATTGGAAGGAAGTGGACACAGGTTCCGCGGACATCCACAAACTCGGCCACTATTAGTCAAATGGTGATTCATCTCAATACTCTGGTAGGCGGGCGAGTGACGCCGACCTGGTCGTGCTCGCCTCTCTCTTGAGAAAAGCGTTCTGCAGATGGGCGTCTCGCCACTGTCGAAGGCGCGGCGATAAAATAAAGCGGGATGTGGTCGTGAACTTCTTCCGCTGGAGCGCATTGAATCAGGTCGAGGGTGCCTACCGAGATGGATATGCCCAACCATGATCTCATTCGTGCTTCTGAAATCGCAGATTGGTGTTTTTGCCGAAGATCCTGGTATTTGAGCGCCCGCGGCGTCGGCTCTAGCCTGGTGCAAATTGAGAAGAGGCAGGCCGGCGTTGCCTATCATCAGCAGCATGCTCACAGTGTGAATCAGGCCCGGGACGTAATGAATGGCGCAGCTCGCGCTCTGCTCGTCGCCGTGGTGCTTGCTGCGGCCTACTGGTTCTGGGCCCACGCTCGCTGAAATGGACGGAGACGATGTTTTTCCTCATTGCCTTCATCGCCGCAGCCTTGGCATGGATCGTGGGACGCGGACTGCTCGCGCGAACCGGCCTCCCCACGCGAGAGATTCTCTACGCGGACGTCGGCAGCACCTTTCCACAGCCCGCACCTCTCATATCCAAACGATATCGCCTCAGCGGAAAGCCGGATTACCTGGTTCGGGTCAAAGACGGCATCGCTC
>Ga0182024_10020801_pt1 | contig 11964 bp, 7 predicted proteins | sample P32metaG_FD_120480 | JGI IMG/M metagenome (GOLD analysis project Ga0182024, IMG submission 120480) | Permafrost microbial communities from Stordalen Mire, Sweden - P3-2 metaG (Illumina Assembly) | ecosystem: Environmental > Terrestrial > Soil > Wetlands > Permafrost | place: Sweden: Stordalen... | reverse complement strand
TGGCCCTGGTGGTTCTGGGCAGCGGTCAATCGGAATACCAGGAATTTTTCGCGCAATTGGCGGCAAAGTATCCTGAGCATGTCGCGGTGAAAATCGGCTACGACAACAAGCTGGCGCATCAAATCGAAGCGGGCGCCGATATGTTTCTGATGCCGTCTCGTTACGAGCCGTGCGGGTTGAACCAGATCTACAGCCTGCGTTACGGCACGGTTCCTATCGTTCGTGCGACCGGAGGCTTGGACGACACTGTCCAGGCTTTCGATCCTGAGACGGGGAAGGGAACTGGATTCAAGTTCGAAGAATACAGCGGCCAGGCACTTCTCGAATCTGTGCGGCTCGCGATGCGCACCTACCGCGATCCCAACACGTGGCGGACGCTGCAAACGAATGGAATGAGCAGGGATTTTTCATGGAAGGCTTCGGCGGCTGCTTATGTCACACTATACGAAGCAGCGAAAAGGTCACGAATCCCGAGGGTTTCGGGGACATCTAAAAGGTAGGCGACCGTTTTGAGGGGGTCAGAGGTCTGAAGCGATCTTTTAAATGCTTGTTAGGGGGTGGAGCTTGAGCCATAGACGCTGGCGCGTAACGCCTTCTCCTCGCGGTGCCGTTTCCACGAACTTCGCTCTAGGGTCCAGCCTCCAGCCCTTTAGCTCCATGTGAGACGATCAGAAAGAGTTAGACTTGGCTGTTAAGAAATCTATTCGTTTTGGCTCCGCGCGGTTCATGAGACAAGCTATAGTGAGGACTAGCCAAAGGGGACAAGGAAAACAATGGCAGACAACATTCAAGCAGTAAGCGACGCGAGCTTCCAAGCAGACGTCGTCGAAGCGAGCAAGACCCAGCCTGTAATGGTGGATTTCTGGGCCGATTGGTGCCGCCCATGCCACATGCTGACTCCGACCGTGGAAGAAATTGCCCGCGAGCATGTGGGCAAGGTAAAAGTCGTGAAGCTCAATGTCGACGAAAATATGAATGCCGCAGGCAAGTATAACATTCGCGGCATACCAACTTTGCTGGTGTTCAAGGGTGGGCAGGTGGCGGACCAAATTGTCGGCGCGGTTCCCAAAGAGCAAATCCTAAAGGTCCTCGAGAAGCACATTTCCTGAGATTGCGTACGTTCGGGCGAACCCGTGGCAGGTTGATTCCGCGGTTGCTTTTCCGGGTGCCCCACCCTCGGGTTTTGAGGGTGGGGCCTTTCTTTGAGATCCTACCCTTAACTAAGTGAGGTTTGTGGGTGCCTCTTCTTTGCAATCTAACCCGGGTTCCACTCTAGTTCTGCCCAGATTCGCTTCCTGCGAAGTGCTTGATTTCATTTCGCTCGTCGGCGATGCTGTTGCGTCTCATTATGCCGCCCTCCGTACAAGGACGCCTTCGCTTAGGCTACCTCGACTGGCTTCGCGGGCTAGCCTGTCTGCTCATGTTCCAGACTCATTGCTACGATTCGTGGCTCGGAGGCGCAGCCCGGCAGAGCACTTTCTTCGGATGGTCGAGGCTCGGCGGCACGCTGCCCGCGCCCCTTTTCCTTTTCCTTGCGGGCATATCCTTTGCCCTCGTCACCGACCGGCTCCGCCGCAAGGGCGTCGCGTCAAAAAAAATCGCGGCGAAGACCATAAGCCGCGGCGCTTTCGTGTTTGTTCTCGGCTTGCTTTTCCGTCTGCAGGAATACATTCTCGGCCTTCCAGGGGCGCAATGGACCGATCTTCTCCGCGTAGATGTGCTGAACGTGATCGGCGTCTCGATCATGCTGATGGGTTTGGTTTGCTGGGTGGCCCCCACACGCATGGCAAATGCAATTGCCGCGGGATTTGTTTCCCTTGCGATAGCGATGGCGACGCCGCCATTGTGGACCACATGCCGGCCGCGGTGGCTGCCGTGGTATCTCGAATCGTACATCAACGGCGTGCACACCTACGATGCGCCACAACCGTGGCTCTTTCCCATTTTTCCATGGGCGGCGTTTGCGTTCGCCGGACTCGCGGTTGGCTTTCTGTTGTTCAGCGACAGGGCAAAAGAGCGCCCAACCGAAATCATCGGCATGCTGGGCATCACAGGCGTAGGCTTGTTTTTTCTGTCACTTTGGATCGATGCCCGGTCCATGAAGCTTTATTCCGTCTACGACTTCTGGCACACGAGCCCCGACTTTTTTCTGGCAAGGTTAGGAATCCTGCTGGCCATAACTTTCCTCGGCTACGCCTGGTGCCGCTGGGGCGCGGGCGAGAAATGGTTCAGCCCGCTGCGGCAAATCGGTGAGACGTCGCTGCTCGTCTATTGGGTGCACATCGAATTTGTGTACGGCCGGTTGTCGATTCTAACAAAGCACGCGCAAACAATTGCATCGGCGACGGCCGGGTTGCTGGTGATCTTCACGGCGATGGTACTGCTGTCGATGGCCCGCACGTGGTGGAAAGGGCAGGAAGCGGGAATCCGGGTCTGGCGTCCTGCAACGGAAACCTAGAAGCTGTCTGACAAGGCCTAGTGATTGCTCTGGGATTTTGCAGCTGGGGAGCTTCCGGCCTGTGAGCTTGATTCGCCGGCCTTCGGAGGTATTTTGAAGATGCGCTCGCCCGGCCGCGCGAGTCCCATTTCTTCCCGCGCGATTCGCTCAATCGATGCCGGATCGGATTTGAGCCCACGCACGCTTTCCTGTAATTGGCGATTCTCTTCGTCGATCTGATCGATCTCCTTCTTCACTTGCGCGGCTTCCTGCTGCGAGCGCCGCATGGCGATGAGTCCGTGAGTTCCGAAAACGTCCTGCAGCAGCAACAAAGCCAGCGCAATGGCCAAAAACCAATTCACATTGCGTCGGAAGAACTCGCGTATCTGGCTCGCAAAACTCACAGTTGTGCTCTCGTTCATTCGCTCACCCAAGCGCGCGTCTCCTCCGCCAGCTTTTTCGACTTCCGCAGCGAATCCGATTCCGAGTAAATGCGCACGAGCGGCTCCGTCCCCGACGGCCGGATGAGCAGCCATTCTCCATCGTCGAAAGTGAGTTGCAAGCCGTCAATGCGATTCGTGCGGGCAACTCGCCGGCCTGCAAATTCCTTGAAATCGGCCTTCAGCCGTTCGGACAAACGATCCCGCGCATCGTCGGACAAATGAAGATTCAGGCGTACGGGCCAGAATTCGCGGCCGACTCGCCGAAAAAGATCGCGAAGCTGCCGAGCGAGCGGCGCCTGCCTGGCGGCGATCATCTCAGCGACGAGAAGACAGGCGAGTATGCCGTCTTTTTCGGGAAGGTGGCCACGGATCGTAAGGCCGGCGCTTTCTTCTCCACCGAGCGCAATCTTATCCTCGCGCAAGAGCGGGCCGATGTATTTGAAGCCAACCGGAGTTTCGTAAACCCGCACGCCGTGGTGCTTGGCGACCGCGTCCAGTAGATGCGTTGTCGCCACGCTTCGGGACGCTCCGAGTTTGTAGCCGCGCGTTTCCAGCAGGTAATCGAACAGAAGTCCGAGAATATGATTGGGTGAAATGAAGGAGCCATCGCCATCGAGAATGCCGAAACGGTCCGCATCGCCGTCCGTAGCGAGCCCCGCCGAAGCTTTCCTTTCGAGCACCGCCGCCTTCAAGGGCGCTAAATTTTCCTCGGAAGGGTCAGGTCCGGTACCGTCGAAAAGGACATCGCGCTTGGTGCGAATAGCGGTATTGCTGATTCCGTGGTCGGTGAGAATACGATCGAGCCATCCGGCGCCGCAACCGTGCACCGCATCGAAAACGAAACTTCCCTTCAATTTCCGCAGAACGTCGAAGCGGATCATGAGCCGTAGCTGGTCAAAATAAGCCGCGCGGGTTTCGATGTGCTCAAATTGTTCGGTGCGACCAAACTGATTGTCGATTCCGCGCGCGTCAGATGTCTTCTGATTTTCCGCGGCACGCCTCTCGATGTCCTTTGTGACTTCCGGCAAAGCGGGTCCGCCCTGGGGCCCGGAGAATTTCAAGCCATTGTATTCGGCCGGATTATGGCTGGCGGTGATGTTCACCCCGCCGTCGAGCTTGCCGTGAATGATGGCATGGGCAATCGCGGGAGTAGGCGTCGCCTCTCCGCACAGTAGTACGCGGCAACCGTGAGCTCTCAATATCGCCGCGGACGTTTGCGCGAACTCCGGCGAGAAAAAGCGCGTGTCGTATCCAACGATAATGACCGGTGTTTTTTTCTGCGAGCGAACGTGACCGGCCACCGCCGCAGCCGCGCGCCGAACCCCCGAAAAAGTGAAATCGTCCGCGATGATGCCGCGCCAGCCGGAGGTTCCGAAATGGATCGTTGCTTGCGTCACGCGCAGCTATTGTATATTGCACGGCAAGCGAGAAACATCTCACAATTGCATGTGGCCGATTCGCAAGAGTAAAGTCATTCGATGCCCGATCAAATTGTTGTGTTTGTGACGTGCGGTTCCGCGGCAGAAGCCCGTCGCATCGGTCGCGTGTTGGTGGAACGGAAAGCCGCGGCGTGCGTGAGTATTTTCCAAAGCCCCGTGGAATCGATTTATCGTTGGAAGGGAGCAGTCAAAACCGCGAGAGAGTATCTCGTCATGATCAAAACTTCGCGGAAGCAGTTCGCCGCTCTGCGGAAAACCGTCCAAAGCCTGCATAGCTACGACGTCCCCGAAATCATCGCGCTGCCGATCGTAAAGGGCTCGCGCGACTACCTCGCCTGGCTCTCGGAATCGGTTCGCCCGTTGAAAAAGTAAGAGGCTCGCCAAGAAAAAATCCTCCCCGATTGTCTCGGGGAGGATCGTAAAGTTGAGAAGCGAGCTACGCGCAACGGGTGATTAGGAAGTGAGCGGATTCGGTTTCTCGGTGTCGATGCTCAAGTCCTTGATCGCTTTTTCGACCACCGAAGCTTGGATTTTCCCATCGCGCAGCAACTCGTGGAGCGTCGCCAGCGTGATGAACCGGTAATCCACTTCGAAGAAATCCCGAAGCGACGTGCGGCCTTCGCTGCGGCCGAAGCCGTCCGTGCCGAGCGATGCCAACCTTCGCGGCATCCACTGGGTCACGAGATTGGGCAAGGCCTTCAAATAATCCGTGGCGGCGACCAGCACTCCGGGCTTGTCGGCAAGACATTGTGAAACGTAAGGAACGCGAGGCTTTTCCCCGGGATGCAAAAGGTTCCAACGGTCAGCCTGCATGCCGTCGGTATAAAGCGCCTTGTAGCTGGTGACGCTCCACACATCCGCGGCCACGTTATATTTTTCCTCCAGCACTTCCTGCGCGTGGATGACCTCTCTCAAAATGGCGCCGCTGCCGAAAAGCTGGGCTCGTAGCTTGGATTTGGTGTTCGAGGAGGCCTTAAAAACGTACATGCCCTTCAGAATGCCCTCGCGGGATCCCTCGGGCATGGGAGGCATCGCATAAGGCTCATTCATCACGGTAATGTAGTAGAAGATGTTCTCGCCCTTCTTGTACATGCGATCGATGCCATCTTCGATAATCGTGGCAACCTCGTACGCAAATGCCGGGTCGTAAGCCTGAAGAGTGGGAATCGGCAGCGCGAGCACGTGGCTGTTGCCATCCTGATGTTGGAGGCCCTCGCCGGACAAGGTTGTGCGCCCCGCCGTGCCGCCCAGCAGGAATCCTCGGCACCGCGTATCCGCCGCGGCCCAAATCAGGTCGCCGATCCGTTGCAATCCGAACATCGAATAGTAGATGAAGAAGGGAATTGCGTTGATGCCGTGCGTCGCATAGGCGGAACCTGCGGCGATGAACGACGACATCGAACCCGCCTCGGTAATCCCTTCTTCGAGAATCTGTCCGTCCTTCGCTTCCTTGTAATAGAGCAGCGTGTGCATATCGACCGGCTCGTACAGTTGTCCACGGCTGCTGTAAATCCCAACCAGGCGGAAGAGCGACTCCATCCCGAATGTGCGGGCTTCGTCCGGAACGATGGGCACGACGAGCTTTCCGATTTCCGGATCACGCAACATTTTTCTGAGCATGCCGACGAAAGCCATGGTGGTTGAAACCTCGCGGCCATCGCTGCCCGTAGCGAATTCCTTGAACAATTCGCTGTGATCGGCGGCAAGCGGCTTCGACCGCACCTTGCGGCTCGGCAAATAACCGCCGAGCTCCTGACGGCGAGCCTGCAAATACTTTATTTCAGGGCTGTCCTCGGGAGGCCGGTAGAAAGGCGTTTCGACAATCTGTTCTTCGCTGATGGGAATTTCGAAGCGGGTGCGGAAATGCCTCAGCTCTTCTTCGTCGACCTTCTTCTGCTGGTGAGTAACGTTCTTTCCCTCGCCGCTTTCGCCTAAACCGTAGCCCTTGATCGTGCGGGCGAGAATAACGGTTGGTCCATCGGCGTGCTCGACGGCTTCCTTATAGGCAGCATAGACTTTGCGGGGATCGTGACCGCCGAGCCGCATCGTGCGCAGCTTTTCATCGGGAATATCCTTGACCATGTCAAGAAGACGGGGGTCGGAACCGAATACGTGCTCACGAACGTACGCGCCCGACTCGACCACCAACTTCTGAAACTCACCATCGACCATCTCGCCGAGACGCTTGAGCAGCAGCCCTTCCGTATCGCGCTCGAAGAGCGGGTCCCAGTCGGTGCCCCAAAGAACTTTAATAACGTTCCAACCCGCGCCGCGAAATGCTGCTTCGAGCTCCTGGATGATTTTCCCGTTCCCGCGAACCGGGCCGTCGAGACGCTGTAGGTTGCAATTGATTACGAAAATCAGGTTATCTAATTTTTCGCGCGACGCGAGTGTGATTGCGCCGAGAGTCTCAGGTTCATCCGTCTCGCCGTCACCCAAAAACGCCCATACTTTGGCATCGGTTCGCGGCTTGAGTTCTCGATTTTCAAGATAGCGGTTAAAGCGAGCCTGGTAGATCGCCATAATCGGGCTGAGGCCCATCGAGACGCTTGGGAACTCCCAGAAATCAGGCATCAGCCATGGGTGCGGATATGACGAAAGACCTCCGCCAGGTTTAAGTTCGCGGCGGAAATTCTCGAGCTTTGCTACAGAGAGGCGGCCTTCAAGGAATGCTCGGGCATACACGCCGGGCGACGCGTGTCCCTGGAAATAAACCGTATCGCCCTCGAACTCGTCCGTTCGGCCACGGAAGAAGTGATTAAACCCAATTTCAAACAGAGTCGCCGCCGAACCATAAGTGGAAATATGTCCGCCAATATTGTGCTCGACGCGGTTGGCTCGAACCACCATCGCAAGCGCGTTCCACCGAACCAGGCTCTTGATTCGGCGTTCCATCTCGACATCGCCCGGGAAAGGGGCCTGGTAAGCGGCTGGAATGGTGTTGACGTACGGCGTGTTTGCGGTGAAAGGTTCCTCGATGCCGGCAACCATCGCTCTTTCACGTACTTGCTGCAGGATTCTCCGCGCCGCCTCAGCCCCCTCCTCGCGAACGACTGCGTCGAACGCTTCAACCCATTCCTGAAGCTCAAGCTCGTCAATGTTAGGTTCTTTGATATCTTTCGGGTCGAGCAGCTGCACATGCGAACCGTTACCCATAATTACCTCTCTGAGGGCTATTGTTTAGAATCCCAGTCAATAAGCGCATTACAATGTTACACGAAACGTGGAACATACCTCAATCAGGATCGGCGCATTCGGCAAGAAATCTTGCATCCGGACGCCGTCGCACCCCTTCGCTGCATGCTTTCAATAGTTGAGATGCTTTGTTGGCACAGCGCGTTTCACTCCGGTCGATCTATCTTTTCAGTCTTTTGGATCACGGCATCGCCTTCCGGGATTTGATTCTGGGGGGTTGCTCTTCTCTTTCGATGCCACACAAGATTAAATTCCAATAGTCCGGCAGGCGGAAAGCAGCTTGGTTGGGAGGTTACACTCGTTCGAGTTGCGCAAGGCGGAACGGATCACCGACGTTCTCATGTAACTCGAGCCATATTCGTTCCGGTTGTGCGAGGAAAACTTTGACCACCCGCGGATCGAACTGCCTCCCTGCATACAATTGGATCTCCGCGCGAGCGGCGGAAATCGGCAGGGCCTTGCGGTAAGGGCGGTCGGAGATCATGGCGTCGAGGGTGTCGGCCACGGCGAAAATCCTGGCTCCCAAAGGAATTTCCTCGCCTTTAAGCCCCCGTGGGTACCCGGAGCCGTCGTAGCATTCCTGATGGGCGAGAACAATTTCCGCCGCTTCCTTTAGAAAGGGAATCCGTTCGAGGACCGCAAAACCGATTTCGCAGTGTCGGCGCATCACCTCGCGTTCGTCCGTGGTGAGCGGCCCGGGCTTCCGGAGAATCTGGTCGGGCACGCCCATTTTGCCGATGTCGTGAAGAAAGGCGCCGCGGGCGATATGCCGCAGAAGAGCTTTATCGACGTCCATCGCTCTCGCGATCGTGATCGTAAACGCGGTCACGCGCTGGCAATGGCCTTCGGTCTCGGCGTCCTTGGCGTCGAGCGCTCCGCCAAGGGCTTCGAGCGTATAGTCGTAGGACTGCTCGAGATCCTGCAGCGCAATCGAAAGTTGTTGGGTTCGCTCGGCGACGAGGTGCTCGAGGTCGCTCTGGTAGGTCCGGTTTTCGATAACGAGCTGGCGGTGTTCCAGCGCGCGCCGGACGCTCAAATGGAGCTGGTCCTTCTCGAACGGTTTGAGAATGTAATCGTATGCGCCCGCGCGGATCGCTTCGAGAGCAATGGAAATGTCGTGCATTGCCGTAACCATGATCACCGGCACATCGGGATCCTCTTCACGCAACTCCGCGAGTAGTTTCAGCCCATCCATCTCCGGCATCACGATATCGCTCAGCACGAGATCGAATGCGTCATTGCGAAATGCTTGAAGCCCCAGGCGTCCGTTGGAACAAACCGTGCAACGGTAGCCCTGCGCCTCGAGAATCGTCGACACGACTTCGCGAATCGCTTCTTCGTCGTCTACGACTAGAATTTTCTCTTTTTCCACCATGGGCTCCGGTTCACCATTATAAGGCTGGGCACAGCGCACGAAAGGGCTTGTTGCCGTAACTTTTACCAACGTGCTACTTTTCACAACAGCTTACTGAACACCGATCGTCCCGGCTGGATGCGTAATTCTTGGGTTTTTTCATAACTGGGAATAAGGGCCATGGCATTTGCGTCCAACCCGGGTTTCTTTGCGGCTGCCTTCATTGAGGCTTCGGCCGCAATCATTCTTCTCTTTCTCTATTGGCTATTGGCCGCGGGTTATCCCGCAAGGTTCTTTCGGTATTGGATCGTCGGCTGGATCGTTTACATAGCTTTGGAAGCAGTTCGCGTCCTGACTCTTTGGAAGGGAAGCGGCGCTTATGACTTTTCCGCTACGCTTTCCTTCGTGTCGGCAGGGCTCTTTTTTGCGGCCATCGTCGAGTGCCTGGGTAAAGGAAAGTACTTAAAGCATCTTTGGCCGGTTGGACTTGTGGCCGCGATCGGAACCTTGTCCCTTGGTTCGTTAGCCAATCTTCCCAACGCGGAACGTTGGGTGGGAACGTTCCTCACATGCTCGTTTTATCTCGCGGCAGCGTGGCTTCTATGGCGTTCGAAATCAAGGCATCGAGGCCTTGGTTGGAAACTCCTTGCCGAGGTTTTTTTGCTTCGCGCGCTGAATGGTCTCGACCGGCCGTTTTGGGGCATCGAAAGCCTCGGACTGTTCCGCGCTTCGCTCCAGGGCCTCCTCGGGATTGCAATGGGCATGGCCATGGCGGTCCTGGTGTTGGAAGCCGGCCGGATGAGAACCGAAGACCTGAACGACAAACTCCGTCGCCTGGCGCTCATCACGGCCCAGGCGACGCAGTCGTTCAGCGTCGACAGAGCGCTGGACGGCATTCTCAAACGGTTGGTCGAGAGCCTGAGCACGGCTCACGGATTTGTCTTTATCTTCGGCGATCCGAAAAACAGCCGAAGCCTGGATTTGATCGCTTCGGCTGGATTTAGCGATAAATATCGCAAACAGTACGCGCGGGTTTCCACGGGCGAACCCTGGGTAAGCAAGGTTTTGGAATACGAAAGCCCGCTGGTCTTCGATATCGCCGACGATTCACCCCGCGAGCCATGGCTCCAGGCCGAAAATCTTCATGCGGCCATTCTCGTAGCGATTCCCGGCAAAGATTCTCCGCTCGGCATTCTCGGGATCGGTTTCACCGAGCCTCGAAGCTTCGAGAGCGACGAAAAACAGTTTCTCGTGAATGCGGCGAATTTACTGGGCCTGACCGTGCAGAACATCACGCTATTTGAGAGCGCGGCGGCATCGAGGAGGCAGTGGCGCGACACCTTCGATTCCATCGACGATCTGATCTTCGTCCATGCGCCGGATGGCCGTGTGTTACGCGCAAACCGGCCTTTCGCGGCCAAAGTGGGTCTTGATCCGGCCGCCCTGAACGAGAAACATGTTCACGAGATTTTGCGCCACGGCGTTCGGCCATGGACGATATGCCCGTATTGCGAGAGCGCTGAAGGCAAAACGGAAGAAATCGATTCGACGTTCGGGGGCTATTTTCTCGCCACCGATTCCGTGTTCAATGACTCGGAAGGAGAAGGTTTCGGCACGATTCACGTTCTGAAAGATTTCACCAGCAGGCGCGAGGCCGAAAACAAATTTCGCAATCTCTTCGAAAAGGCGCAGGAAGGAGTGTTCATCGCCAGGCTTGATGGTCGTCTATTGGATTGCAATCGGGCTTTCATGCGGATTCTCGGATATCAAAGCCGGGAGGAATTGCTGAAACTCAACGTGTTCTCCGAGCTATGCCTCAACCCCGCGGACCAGGAACGCGTGGAGCGTTCTCTGCATCAAATTGGCCACGTTTCGGACTTTGAATTTCAATTGCGCCGCCGCGATGGAGAAATCCGCATCGCGCTGCAGTCCAGTTTTCTCACGCACGACGGTTCCGGCGCGTCCGGCGGAGTTCAGGGCTTCCTTCTCGATATTACGGATCACAAGAGAGCCGAAATGGATATTCGGCGGAGAAACCGCGAACTGCTCGCGCTGAATGCTCTCGCCGAATTGCTCGGCCAGGCCTCCACTCTGGATGATGGGCTTGCGGGAGCGCTTGCGAAGGTGAAGGAACTCTTTGCGGCTGACGTCAGCTCCGTTTACTTGCTCGATGAATCCTCGCGCACACTCAGACTCGCCGCCGCCGCTGGTTACGAGGAGAGAGCCGACCGCGCGCCCGTCCCGGCAGAAGTATCTGCCGCGTCAATCGATCGATTAACCCGCTCGAACGCAACGCTCTTGGCCGAGCCGTCATTTCCCGAACAGCTCCGCGCGTTCCACAAGGGCCAAGGCGTGCAAGTATCCCAAATGGTGGTTCTATGGTCGAAGGACCGCATCATGGGAGTGCTTCTCGTCGGTTGCCGCCAGACGCGCGATTTCTCTTCTGCCGAATTGAACCTCCTCGCTGCCGTGGGAAATCAGATTGCCACCACGATCGATAAATCGCTGCTTCTCAAGGCCACGCGGGATGCGTACGAAAGCCTGCGGCAGACTCAGGAACAGCTTCTGCAAAGTGAAAAGATGGCGGCGGTCGGGCAGTTGATCTCGGGCGTGGCGCACGAACTGAATAATCCGCTCACCGCAATTCTGGGCTACAGCCAGCTGCTCAAGTCCGACGAATTCAGCAATGGCCGCGGCAGCGCCTACGTGGACAAACTTTACAAGCAAGCCCAACGTACGCACAGAATCGTTCAGAGCCTTTTGAGCTTTTCGCGCCAGCACAAACCCGAACGCACGCCGGTGCAGGTGAATCAGATACTCGAGGATACGCTCACCCTTCGCGAATACGATTTGAAGCTGAACAAAATCACCGTGCACCGCCAATTTGACTCGCAACTGCCGTCCACGGGCGGGGACTTCCACCAGCTTCAGCAGGTGTTCCTGAACATTTTGAACAACGCGGTGGACGCCGTTAACGAAAACTCCGACCCGCGCGAAATCTGGATTCGAACCGAGCGGGCCAATAATAATAAGGTCCGCGTTTCGATCACAGACAGCGGCAAAGGAGTCAAGGAACCGAACCGGATCTTCGATCCG
>Ga0182024_10020800_pt1 | contig 11964 bp, 12 predicted proteins | sample P32metaG_FD_120480 | JGI IMG/M metagenome (GOLD analysis project Ga0182024, IMG submission 120480) | Permafrost microbial communities from Stordalen Mire, Sweden - P3-2 metaG (Illumina Assembly) | ecosystem: Environmental > Terrestrial > Soil > Wetlands > Permafrost | place: Sweden: Stordalen... | reverse complement strand
TGCGGAGCTTCAGCAGGTACTTAATGGTGCCGATAAAATCGTCGTGATCGAGAACCCGGCGGTCCATCGGATTTTTGTTCGCGGTCACCGGATCGCTCAGCCACGCCGGAGGCGCATAGTCGGCCTGATCGTGCAGCTTGATGTTGAACTTCATGCGGCCGACGCGCGAAAAATCGTACTTGCGCGGGTCGAAGAACATGCCCTGATAAAGCTGCGTGGCGGTGTCGACAGTCGGCGGATCGCCAGGCCGCAATTTGCGGTAGATTTCGAGCAGCGCATCATTTTGCGCCTTGACGCCGTCCTTGCGGAGGGTCATCGAAATGACGTTGCCCACGTCATCGAGCTCGGGGAAGAACATGTCGAACGTCGTGATCCCCGAATCCATCAGCTTGGAAATGATCGGAGCCGTCACCTCATGATTCGCTTCGATCAGCACTTCGCCGGTGTCCATGTCGACCACGTCGGCCGCAACATACGCTCCTTCGAGATCGTTCGAGGCTACTTCGACCTGCTCGATCTTCGCTTTCTGAATTTCCTTGAAGACGCTATTGGTGATCTTGCGTCCCTGGGGAACCACCTGATCGCCCGCTTTCGAGTTGATCGCGAACGACAGCTTATGGCCGATGATGCCGTCCTTCATCTTCCCGTCTTTTTCGCCGACCCTCCAGTAGAGCTTCTTGTCCTTAATAACGATGTCGTTGGTCTTATAGAACGCCCGCAGAATCTCCGCGTCGGTCTTCAATCCCAACGCGCGCAGAAAAACGGTGCCGTAGAACTTGCGCTTGCGATCGATGCGAACGTGCAACAAGTTCTTGATGTCGTATTCAAACTCGACCCAGCTTCCGCGATAGGGAATGATCTTGCCGAGGTAATAACCTTGCGCCTGTTGGCGCTCGAAAAACACGCCAGGGGAGCGATGAAGCTGTGAAACGATGACGCGCTCGGTGCCGTTGATGATGAACGTGCCGTTCTCCGTCATCAAAGGAATTTCGCCGAAAAATACTTCCTGTTCCTTGATGTCGCGAATGGTTTTGTTGCCGGTCTCCGGATCCTTATCGAAAACGGTAAGCCGGATCGTGACTTTTAGCGGAGCCGCGTAAGTCATGCCGCGCTCCTCGCACTCGGTCACGTCGTACTTGAGTTGCAGGCCCACGGGATCGCCGCAGCGGTTGCAGAAAGTAACAATATTCTTATTAAATGTTCCACAGCGATGGCAGAGCACATCGCCTAAATGGAACGGATCGGTCTTAATCGTGGCGCCGCACGCAGGGTTGCGGCAGGTGGAGCGCAGATGGTGCAGACCCTTCAGGTTTCCGCACTTGCACTCCCAGTTGCCGATCGCGTAATCGACAAATTCGAGCTGGCTCAATCCGCGAAAATCGGAGATCGGGAAAACGCTTTTGAAAACGCTCTCGAGACCCGTGTCGTCGCGTTCGCTCGGCAGCAGATCCATTTGCAGGAACCGCTCGTAGGATTTCTTCTGGACCTCAATCAGGTTAGGGATTGGGATGGTAGTTTTAATCTTCGAAAAATCGACTCGCTCGCGGTAAGAGACATGTTCCGGGGTTTGCATGATACAAAGTCCTCAGTTCCGATCGGACGCCGGCGGGCGGTCAGGATGCCGCCGGTAAAATCAAAACAAAAAGACCCGACAGTGTGAGTACACTTCGGGCGAGGTAAGTGCGCGCAGGGCAAAGCCTAGCGGTAGTTCAGACGAACTGCCGTGCAGATCGCGGAGTTCCAAATTCAATTTTGCCAGGTTACGGGGCCTTCTCCAGTTAATCAAATCATAACAAACGCCATTTCCGTAAGTCAAACGGCGTCATTCGAACGGCCTGACGCGGCAAAGCGAGATCAGAAGATCCTGCCCCGCCCGCGCAATTGGCTAAATCTGGTTTACGCTGCGCGCAGATACCTTATTTCACCTCGACGGAAGCTCCAGCGTCGACGAACTTCTTCTTGATCGTCTCGGCTTCGTCCTTCGTCACGCCCTCTTTTACGGTCTTGGGCGCACCATCCACCAGGTCCTTGGCTTCTTTCAAGCCGAGGCTGGTGACTTCGCGAACAGCCTTGATAACATTGATCTTGTTGGCACCCGCGGCGGTCAGAACCACCGTGAATTCCGTCTTCTCTTCGACTGGAGCCGCAGCCGCCGCGCCGCCCGCTGCCGGAGCCGCTACGGTCGCCGCGGCCGCCGAAACGCCCAGCTTTTCTTCCAGCAACTTAACGAGCTGTGATGCTTCGAGGAGCGTCAGCCCTTGAATCTGTTCCGCAATCGCGTTAATGTCTGCCATTTACCTTGTCCTTTGGTTCTAATTAGCTCGAAAACTTGTTTTCTTTCACACCCTGGTCGATCACAACAGCCAGGTTCCTGCTAACTCCGCCGATCACCGAGACCAGCCTTTGCGCCGATGCCTGGATCATATAGAGCAGTTTCGCGTAAATTTCTTCCTTGGGAGGCAGGCTCGCCAGCGCCTGAATGCCGGTGATGTCGACCACCCGGCCCTCCACCATTCCCGCTTTAAACGTAAAGCTCGGGTTCGCTTTGGCGTACACAGTCAGTGCCTTGGCCAGCGCCACCGGATCGCCGGAGGTATAGGCGACCGAGCACATGCCCTTCAATTCCTTCAACAAATCGCCTGCGGGAATCCCTTCGGCAGCTTTCTCGCCGATGCGATTCTTGATCACCTTATAGTTCGCGCCCGCGCCGCGAATGGTCTTGCGCAGCTCAAAATCCTGAGCTACCGTCAGCTTTTCAAAGCCCGTCAGAAACACGTTCGACGCCTTGGCGAGTTCATCGCGCAACGCCTCCATGTCCTTTTGTTTTTCAGGTTTCTTTTTCATGTGCGGATCACCCTATACAGCCTTCGCGTTAAACGGGGCTACGTCGAGAGGAACGCCCGGGCCCATCGTCGAGCAAACCGTAACGCTCTTCACGTACTTACCCTTGGCCGCCGACGGCTTCGCTTTGATCACGGCATTCAGCAGCGTGGTGGCGTTTTCGACCAGTTTCGTCGCGTCGAAGCTCACCTTGCCGAACGGAACGTGAATTACGCCCGTCTTGTCAACACGAAACTCGACTTTACCGGCCTTTACTTCTCTTACCGCATTGGCGACATCGACGGTCACCGTGCCGGTCTTTGGATTCGGCATCAGCCCGCGGGGTCCCAGAATCTTACCCAGCTTACCGACTCCTCGCATCATGTCCGGCGTCGCGATTACAGCGTCGAAATCGGTCCAGTTCTCGTTCTGAATCTTGGCGACCATCTCGTCGCCGCCCACCAGGTCCGCCCCTGCTTCCTGCGCCTCGCGAATCTTGTCGCCCGACGCGATCACCAGCACTTTTTTCGATTTGCCCAGCCCGTTCGGCAGCACGACGGTGCCGCGCACCATCTGGTCGGCGTGCTTCGGATCGACGCCGAGCCTCAAATGCAATTCGACGGTCTCGTCGAACTTCGCGAATTTGATCTTCTTGATCAGCGGAACGGCTGCATCGAGAGCATATGACTTGCTCTCGACCTGCTTTAGTGCAGCAGAATACTTCTTACCGGTTTTGCGGCTCATGGTTTGAATGGTCCAAACGGCTCGGGTCACAATTCGGGACCCGATGCCTCCCAAAGGATTACGAAACTATAAGGTAACAAACTTGCTCTAGCTTATGCAAGTGGGTCTATTTACCCACCGCCGCACGGCACTTTTCAAACAACTGGAGCAGCGTGTCCACCTGCTCCTCCGGAGTTTTTGGCGACTTCCCGCCGAACCCCGCCCCGCCCGACGACTTGCCCATTCCGGTGGTCGTGCTGATGAATCGCATCAGTTCCAGTGCGACCTCATCCTTGCTGAGCCCTGTGCGCGGCGGTGTTTCCTTTTCGTCCGTCATATAATTTCTAAGGTACCCGATTTCAGCCTCTCATGCCCGCCTCTCATGCCCGGCCCTTATGCCAATTGATGCCCGCCGGCTGATCCGCAAGATGCGCGGTGGAGCACAGGCGCACCTCCTCGAAGCCTCCGACGGCCATGCTTACGTCGTTAAGTTCGTCAACAATCCGCAACACCGGCGCATTCTCGTGAATGAATGGATCGCGTCGGTGTTCCTGAATTACCTGGGCATCGCTACGCCCGCCGCCGCGATGGTCCGCACGTCGGAAGAATTTCTCGCCGCCAATCCCGAGGTTCATCTTCAGCTCGGTACTTCCAGGCAGTCGCCCGACGCCGGGTGGCACTTCGGTTCGCGCTACCCCGGAGACCCGGCGCGCACCGTCGTCTACGATTTCCTGCCCGACGCGATTCTCGACCAAATCGATAATCTTCCCGATTTCCTTGGCGTGCTGGCATTCGACAAATGGATGGGCAACGCCGATTCGCGCCAATCCGTATTTTTCCGCGCGCGTTTAAAAGAATGGATTCCAGGCTCCGAGGCGCATGCCCTGAAGATGGGATTCGTCGCGCAGATGATCGACAACGGCTTCGTCTTCGACGGTCCCCATTGGGGATTCACGGAATCGGCGATTCAGGGCATGTATTTCCGTCCATCGGTCTATCGCCAGGTGCGAAGCCTCGCCGACTTCGAACCGTGGCTGGCGCGCATCGTCAATTTTCCCGAGGAAATTGTCGACCAGGCGGTGAAAGCAATTCCTCCCGCGTGGCTCGAAGGAGACGAAGAAGCGCTCGATGTGCTCCTGGCAAGATTGCTCAAACGCCGGGCCCGCGTGCCGGATCTGATCGAGGACTCGAGACTAAGCCGCGCGAATCCCTTCCCAAACTGGAGATGAACGGTCATATGAGGTAAACTGCTCAAGTTATAGCGAGCCTGCAGGCCCACGTTACGACCTGGATCCTCACCCATCCCGAATTCGACGCCGCGATTCGCGATCGCGTTGAAGGAATGCTCCAAGGGCGCAACCCGGCAGTGCGGACTACTTGAGCTCCGTCATGATGCCCGGCAGGCTCCACTGCGCCTGCACGGAGGTCGGAGCCCATCCGAATTCGGCAGCCATAACTTTGCCGACCTCTTCCTGAGACTTTCCTTCGCGGACCAGGCCCGTCGCGCGATTGCGCAGCTTCTCCACGTTGTTGCGATACGTGAGCAAGGCTGCTTTGTTCGTCACCGCGCCGTGGCCCGGAATCACAGTCTCGAAGTCCAGCTTCATCGCTCCATCCAGCGTTTTCGTCCACTCAATTAAACTTCCTCCGCCGGCGTAGTCGATCAAAGGCGTCGTACCAGCCATCAGATCTCCGGTGTGAATCGTCCTCAGCGCCGGGAAGTAAATCACGGCGTCGCCGTTGGTGTGGCCTCGGCCGAAGTAGCGGGCACGGACTTCCTTGCCCCCCAAAAATACAGAGGTCTCGTCGGTGAACGTTACTTGCGCGGGCGTTAGGTTGGCGGGAGCGTTCGGCTGTTTGTGATTCACGATATTCGCCCGCGCGTTGGCCGTCGAAATAATCTCAACCGTCGGCTCGAACTTGACGTTTCCGCCGCAGTGGTCGGCGTGATGATGCGTGTTCAGTATATATTTGATGGGCTGCGCGGTCACGCTTTTCACCTTCGCCACAATCTGCTCGTAATCCGGTTCGTACTTGTCGTCGACTAGGATGACCCCTTCGTTGGTGATGTAAACCGCGACGTTGCCCCCGTCGCCTTCGATCTCATACAGATCGTCCTTCACCTGATTTATTTTCAACTGCGCGGGCGCAGGGGTCTGCGTGTATGCCACCCACGTTCCCAGAAGGAAGACGATTCCACCGCAAAAGCGTACGATTGTTGTCCGGCTCATCCCGAAAACTATATCAGGTTGGGCTTACTGCCGCTCGTAAACGGCCACCAAACTCATCGGCTGGTCGCTCTTGCCGGTGCCTTTCGAAGTGATTGTCCGTAATTTGCCATCTTTGGAATAAACGACTTTGGCCGTCAGCACAACTTTGCCGGCTTTCTTAATGGTCGATTCGAAGGTATAGGCATTGATGCGCTTGACCGCGATCGTATCGCCGCCACCTGGCGTTCCGGCCCCCGTTAACGGGTAATCTTTGCCGTCGAGGGATCTCGCGGTGTATTGGTAATCGATGGCGCTTCCGTCCCCGGCAACTCCTTTTGTGACGTTCTTTATTCCGTCGCCAGCCGCCTCGACCGTCGCCGTTTGGCTCTTCGGCGCGGGGCCTGGAGTGTATTTGGATTTCGCCACGTTCAGTTTCCAGCTACCGACCATTGGATTACTCTGGGCCAAGAGGCCCGTCATACTCAGTACGACAACCGCGGCACACGTGAGCACTCGCTTCATTGTTTCCCTCCCAGGAGAGTATCCCATACTCGCCTGGTAACCTGTCCCAGCGACCCGCATGCTCACGCATGGCGGCTCAGTGTCGGCGCGGAGCCGCCATGCGTGAGCATGCGGGTAGACATATAACCCCGTCCCGAAGGGCAGGGACAGCAACGATTCCCTGCGAGACCCCACCGTTAACACTAAAATGAATCGTGCGGTTTCTTGTCTTCGTGCTGCAACTCCTTTCCGTCAATCGGACTGGCGACGTCACGCCTCCGAAAGTGCTGCATCGCGTCGAGCCCCGATATACTCGCGAGGCGCGCTTGAACGGAATCCAAGGCACTGTGCTGATCGAAGTGGCCGTCGATGAGACGGGAAAGCCCGGCAACGTTTCCGTCCTCAGCCCCATCGGCTTCGGACTCGATAGCCGCGCGGTGGACGCGGTTCGCCAGTGGCTCTTCCGGCCCGGCTTCAAAGAAGGCAAGCCCGTCCGGAGCGTCGCCACGGTGGAAGTGAAGTTCCGCATCTTTCATCGTCGATTCGATCCGGCGGCCGATGAGCGGCGAACTTCCTTCAACCTTGCGGTCGACGCGATTCAAAGGAAGAGGCGCAGCAAGGAGCATCCCGACACCGGGACTCTCGATACCATCCGCAAGCTCGCCCAGCAGAAATATGCTCCGGCGATGTATCTCTTCGGAAAGCTGCTGGAGGCGGGCGACGGAATCGCGCAGGATCGCGACGCGGCGTTCCGTTTGATCGCGGAGGCGGCGGAAAAAGGTTACCCATCGGCAATGTTCGATATCGGAAGGATGATGATGGAAGGCCGCCGCGTGCAAAAAAATCCGGAAAAGGGATTGGAGCTGATGCGAAACGCCGCGGTCCAGGGAAACCGGCGCGCGCAATTTTTTCTGGGCGTCGCCTATGCCAGCGGCTATGGCGTTCCTCAGGACGCGGAGCGGGCGCACCAGAATTTCCGGCTATGCGCGGCGGTGGGCGAGACTCCGTGCCAGGTCCAGTTGGCGAAGCTGTTGTTGCAAAATACAACCAGAGAAGAGCGCGATTTCCTGCAGGCGATCGCATGGCTGGAACTGGCGGCCGAGGATCGCAACGATGAGGCAAGACTCATTCTCGACCAGGAGCATGCGTTTCTGACGGATAAGCAGGTTTCATGGGTAAATAAGCTGAAGACCCAGTTCGTCCAGAAGCAATAGCTACGGAGCCGCGACCGTCAGGAAGCGGGTAGACGCGAGACCCTAGCCCCAATGCATCTTCTGCCGCGTTTCAATCTTCCCATCGTCGAGCTCGATCCCATATCCCGGCAAATCCGTCAATTCAAAGTGCGCGCGCTGCGGAACCGGCGAGTGCTTCTCGAAGTGATAATACGATCGCATCTTGAGAATTAAATACTCGGCCAGAGGACACACCGCCGGAGACTGGCTCGCAATCAGGTGCAGAGCCGCGTGCAGGCTGTGCCCATGAGGAATCACCGGCACATCGAATACAGATGCCAGCGTGCAGATTTTTATCAACTCCGATGTGCCTCCGCACCATTCCGGGTCGCACTGCACCACGCTGAGAGCTCCGGCTTTCAGGTAGTCGTAAACTTCCCATCGCCCCTGAATATGCTCGCCCGAAGCGACCGGGATCGATGTGCCTTTGCGTATCAGGGCGAAGCTGTCGATCTTCTCGGCCTGCGTCGCCTCCTCGATCCAGCGCGGCCTGTAGCGCTCCACTTGTTTTGCCCATTCGAGCGTGTAGCTCAAATCCCAGCCGCTGTAAACGTCGAACATCAACTCGACATCTTCACCCACGGCTTCCCGCAGAACGCGGACTAAATCCACATTCTTTCGCATGCCCTCCGGTCCGTCGCCAGGCCCGTATGCCAGAAACCATTTTTGATAACGGTAGCCGTCGCTCTTGATTTGCGCCGCCCGTGCCTGCGCTTTGTCGAGCTCCAGCGAATAGCCGAGGCAGCTCGCATAGGCTTCGACCGACTTCCGCGTAGGGCCTCCGAGCAGACGATATACCGGCGTCTTGAAGTAGCGTCCGCGAAGATCCCAGAGTGCGTTGTCGACGGCGCTGATCGCCATCAGAAAATGTCCGCGCCGCGCATGGCGGTTCGAACGGTACATCTGGTCCCACAACTTTTCCTGCGCGAGCCCGTCCTTGCCGATCAGAAACGGCCGCAGTTGTTCGTCGACCACGATGGCGGCTTCCTTATCGATCGGCCCGTAGAGAGCTTCGAGGCCGCCCTCGGTGACGATCTTCAGATAGAGAGCGGTGATCGGCGTTTTACCGGTAGCCGGATTCGGCGCGTCGTGATAAGGCTTCTGCCGCAGCTCCTCATAAATATCGTTGGGGTTCACCTGATATTGCTGATCGACCCCGCGAACCGCCTCACGTTGCCCGCGCAGCTCCCAAATCTCAACCGCAGTAATTTTCAGCGGAGCCGATTGTGCGAGGCCCGTCGCAATGGGCAAGGTCGCAAGAAACCCCCGTCTGGTAAAGGTCCTCAAAGAGCCGCGACCATCGGGAGCGGTCAACGCGGCGCCCCCGGCTTATCCGACAGCATCCCCAGCAACTCATAAATCGAAACGAGACCGGTATTTAGCATTCTCTCTCCTGTGCCCACGGCGCTGGGATTCACGCTGGTGTTCGCTCCATATCCCCCGCGCACCGCCGCCGCGATGGTCGGCAGATACGCAAAATATCCGTTAGTGTAGCCCAACAGGAACGAGTTCGGAAGCGGACTCTTCGTGCGCAGTTGCATCTGAAATTCGACGAAAGGTTCGCCGGGAAATCCGACGAATGCAATGTCCCGCTCGAGTAATCCGAGGTCGAGCACAAACGCAGTGACCGGCATCCGCATTTCCTGTACCACCAAACGTCGCGCGATTCCCGATGTTTCAGGATAGTGCGCCTTCACCTCCGCCTCCAGCTTTTCGCGATTCCATCGGTTGGCGACGGTGAGCACGACGGTTTTCGTTTGGATGCGCGCATTTTCCGCGACTTTAGTCTGAATTGAATTCGCCACGCGAATCGCTTCGAGACCAAGTTTACGGCCGGTCTCCTTCATGACGTTTAGGGCATCTTCGATCAGCGGAGTTTTGTCGTAAAACGGATTGATATCGCCCGGCGCGCCTTGCAAAAAAAACGCCATGGAATCGTGGCCCATGGCCTGTTCAACCACGCGGCGCATCACGCCCGGATAGTCCGCCGAATAATTGAAATTATCGGGGCCAAGAACAACGGGATGACACGCGTAATTCACCAGGATCGCGAGAGGCGTGCCATCGCGGCGATCGATGCGGATCACCCCGACCGTGGGATCGACGGGGAACGTCGTTGAAATTTTCGGTTCATTGCGCCAGAACATTTGCACAGCGCCATCGGTTTCAACATAGCGTCGATTGAATCCGATGTAGGTTTGCCCCCAACCGTTGCCGATTTGCACGGGAGCCATCGCTGCGGCAGCGGAGCGAATCGCGCCTTCAATTCGCGGCACTCCATGCTGCACCGCTGCTGGCGCTTCGGAATATGTCGGGCCGGAGTGGGTGTGGGACGCGTGGAAAATCACTTCATCCACGGTGCCGCGGACATCGGCGCGGATCTGGTCCATGGATTTTTCATCGAAGGTGAAGCAGAGGTCGAGCGTAATCAATGCGATGGAGCGGCTGCCGTCGGAAATCGCAAGCACCCGCGCCTCAAGAGGATCGAGCGTGCCTTTCGCAAATCGTGCAGCGCCATAGCCCGCCATCGGAATTCCGAGCGGCGGATCAAGATCGGCTTTTGCGACGCCCGCCCGCAACTCCGCGGCATTCATCCGGACGGCTAGTAACGCGAGCAAAATAAAGGTTCGCATCAGTACCTCATGTCGGGCAATTCTTTGAGCAATCCGCGAAGTTCGAAGAGCTTTACCACGGCTCGATCAATGAGTTGTTCGCCGGTTCCCACAGCGACAGTCGTATTGTAATCAGCGCCATAGCCGCCTTCGACCGAAGCAAGAATCGTCGGAATGTATCCCGCCCAGACGCCTCCGGCGGAATAAGAATAACCGAAGAGCATGCTGTTCGCACACTCGGTTTTTGCACGGAAGATCAACTGAAATTCGACGAAGGGTTCGCCCGGCAAAGCCACGAAACAAAACGAGTTGCCGAATGCGCCGGCGATCCAGCCAATGGGAATTTTCTCATCGGGACGCCACCGATTCTTTACATCAAGCACTTCGGAATATGTGCGCAAATGCCCCGTAACCGGCTTTGCCTTCTTGAGAATAGAGACAACATACTTTCCCAATCGTTGTCCCGTTTCCTCCATCGCCTGAAACTGCGTCGCGACGGGCTCTTTATCATGACATGATAAGGATTGATGTCCCCTGCCCCGCCCTGAATGAATAACGCCATTGCTCCTGGAATTTGCGATTCGATGGCGCGCCGCATCGCGCCGGGATAGTCGGCGGAGTATTCGTAGTTATCGGGTCCCAGAATCGACGGATGGCAGGCGTAATTTACCAGCACTGCGCGGGTTTTGCCTTGCTCGTCTTTGACAACTAGCGCGTTTACAGTAGGATCGAGGGGATGCGAGGGCAAAGCGTCCGCGTTGCGCCACCACATTTCGCCATTGCTTTTGCGGCGGTTGTGGCCTAGATAAATTTCTCCGGAGGAAATTTCGAGAGTGGCTGCAAACATGCTTTTTTTGGCGGTGGCGACGGCATCCAGCATCTTATCTTCGGTTTGCGTGTACCAGGGACTGCGCAACTCCCAGGTCAGGGGGCCGGAGTGGGTGTGCGAGACGCTGATTAGTGTGTTCTTGCCCACGCGGGTCGAAACGAAGGATCGTAAATCGCACGTAATCAGTGCGATGCTATTTGCACCGGATTCGATCACCAAGACAGTCGCATAAAGGGGATCGTGGATTCCGGTCGAACCGTGCTTGCGGGCGGAGTATCCGCCCATCTCGTGGCCTACCGGAGGGGTGATGTCGACACGGGCAATTCCTGCTCGATATTCGGCTGCGGAGAGCGGCAAACAGAGCAGCAGAACGCTACGAAGGCGCATTTGAATACTATAATCGACCTTAAACACGCAAGGATGGCGCTCCAACAGACCCTTAAATGACCTTAAATGACGTGCTGATACGGGGTGATGGAGTCGCGGCTCGCTGCTGCGGTCATCTGTTGAGCCGGGCTGGTTATCGAGTGTCGTTCGAAAAGGCTGGTCGTCCACGGGTGCCACTTATAATGTTGAGCGCTTCGGCGCAGCATTTGATCCGCGACATTTTTGAGCGTGACGATTTGTTTCGCGATCTGCCGGTCATTCGAAAACGAATTGTTGCGTGGGGTTCCGATGCGGTGGAGTTGGATCATTCCGCCGTCGTGGTCTCCGAGGAAGTGTTGCTCGATCGATTGGGTATGACTTCTTGCGAGGCTCAAGCGGGGTGGACGATTTGCGCGGCTCCGCCTCTGCCTGCACAGACGGTCGAGTATCGGTTTGGATCGCGAATGGCTTCCGCGGTTGCGGTGGAGTTGAAGGCCACTGCGCAGGGGGAGGCTTGTTGGATTGAGTCGCTTGAAGACGGGTGGTTGTTTTTGAATTCGGGCTGGCTGATTGCCGTGGGGGCGCGGGCGGAGGAGTTGCTCGGAAAGAGCCGGCTCGTTGCGGAACAGATTGCGCACGTCGAGGCTGCGACAGTGCAGTTCCCTGCTTCG
>Ga0182024_10020799_pt1 | contig 11964 bp, 10 predicted proteins | sample P32metaG_FD_120480 | JGI IMG/M metagenome (GOLD analysis project Ga0182024, IMG submission 120480) | Permafrost microbial communities from Stordalen Mire, Sweden - P3-2 metaG (Illumina Assembly) | ecosystem: Environmental > Terrestrial > Soil > Wetlands > Permafrost | place: Sweden: Stordalen... | reverse complement strand
GCACAATGATTTCACCATGATCTGAGAACTTGATGGCGTTTGAAGTAAGGTTGATCAGTATCTGTCTAAGCCTTTCCGGATCGCCACGCAGTTGCTCAGGCATTGATGGCTCGATGTGTGCCATCAATGCTACTTCCTTGGCACGAGCGGTGGTCGCCAGCAATTCGCAGGTGCTTTCGACCATGCGTACCGGATCGAAATCGATCAGCTCCAGCTCAAGCCTACCGGCTTCGATCTTACTGAAGTCGAGGATATCATTTATGACGGTGAGCAGCGTCCTTGCTCCATCACGAATGTTATCAGCATATTGCCGTTGCCGATCCTCAAGATCGGTTTTGAGCAATATGTTGCTCATGCCAATGATGGCGTTCATCGGCGTGCGTATTTCATGGCTCATGTTTGCGACAAATTCAGATTTCATTTTAGATGCAGATTGAGCCTGATCGCGAGCGACAGATAGTTCCTCGTTAGACCTGAGTAACTCTTCCTCATTTCTTTTGCGTTCGCTGAGATCGCGCGTGGCTTTTGCGAACCCGCTTACAGCACCGGTTTCATCATAAATGGCAGTGATCAGTACATCTGCCCAGAACTGAGATCCATCCTTGCGCAACCGCCAGCCTTCTTCGTGGTAACTTCCCTGTGAGACAGCCAGTTCCAGTACTCGAGCCGGATGATTTTGATCAATTTCTGCTTGAGTGAAGAAGCAAGAGAAGTGCTTGCCTATAATCTCATCAGTCCCGTATCCCTTGAGCCTCTCCGCGCCGGTGTTCCAGCTGGTCACATAGCCAGTCGGATCTAGCAACAGAATGGCATAGTCACGCACATTCTCAACCAGGAGGCGGAATTGTTTCTCGTCATAAGCAAACTGCTCCAGCTCTTCGTTCGATGTAGCCAGTTCACTGATTTTTTCCTGCAACAATTGCTCGCTTCGGTTGCGTTCAGTAATGTCGACAATGGAAGCCAGAACAAACCGTTCATCACCGATTATGAGCGGATTCAGTCCAATTTCGACCGGAATCAGAGTCCCGTCTTTGCGCTGTCCCCAGAAGTCTCCTTTGCTCAGTTCTCTTGCTTTAGGATTGACAAAAAAGCTGTCACGATCGCCCATTGATCCGTTGCCCGATCCTTCTTTCGACATCCATGGGTTTGAAAGAAGAGCGTTTTTCTCTTTGCTGCGAGCCCCTGCTGATTTGCTTTTGCCAGGCGATGCGCTCGGTGCGAGCAGCTTGATCGACCGACCGAGCAGCTCTTCGCGGCTGTAGCCGAAAAGGTTCTCCACCTGAGAATTGACAAGCGCGATACTACCGTTCTGGTCGACCATGATCATGGCGTTGGGAGCAGCTTCCACCACCATGCGCAGGCGTTGGTCAGAACGAGTTTGTTGTGCGGCTAATAGCACTATCTGAGCCTGCTTCTGAGCGGCCGACAGCACCTCCTCGGCCTGCCGTTGTGCGGCTACTACCACCTCCTCGGCATGTTTCTGTACAGTGACGTCGCTATTGATTTCCAATACAGAAAATGGACAGCCACGGGAGTCAGCTTTTACTACCCATCGACTGGCCACAACCACCTTCCGATTATCCTGCGTAACCTGAATCAACTCGCCTTCCCAGCGGCTGTTCTCACTCATATCTTGTTCGATTTCTTCCAGTGGTTTGGGAAATTCGGATTGCAGAAGATCTTCCGACTTTCGTCCAATCGCTTCTTCATTGGTAAACCCGTAGGTTTCCCGGGCGCCGCGATTCCAATAGCGAATGGTGCCGTCCAGATCGCGGACGATAATAGCGTCGTGGGTAAGATCAAGGATCTCTGCCTGTTCCTTCTGCTCAAACAGCCGCATCAATTCGCTCGCATCTGGACGCTGATCAGCGCGACTCTGCTGCGCAGTTTGCAGCACAACGTCGGCCTGCTGCTGTGCAGCTAACAGCACTACATCGGCCTGCTGCTGCGCAGCTAACAAAAGTAGGTCAGCAGCCTGCTTCTGAGCCGCTGAAAGCACTTCTTGAGCCGTCTGCTGCGCGGCTAATAGCACTTCATGGGCCTGCTTCTGTACAGTTATGTCGCTGTTGATCTCCAACACCGAAAATGGACGCCCTGCTGAGTCAGCTTTTAGTATCCAGCGACTGGCAACAACGACCCTCGTATGGTCCTGGGTAAACTGGATCAACTCGCCTTCCCAGCGACTGTTCTCAGTCACATCCCGTTCGATTTCTTCCAGAGGCTTCGGAAATTCGGACTTTAGAAGATCGTTCGACTTTCGTCCAATTGCCTCTTCTTTGCTAAACCCGTAGGTTTCCTGAGCGCCGCGATTCCAATAGCGAATGGACCCCTCCAGATCCCGCACTATGATTGCATCGTGGGTAAGGTCAAGCAGCTCCGCATATTCCTTCTGCGCAAAAAACCGGTCTGAGTTGTTCTTGTCTGTTTTGGGTCGCTGGTCAGCGCGATTCTGCTCCGCAGTTAACAGCACTACATCGGCTTGCTGCTGTGCAGCTAACAGCACCACGTCGGCTTGCTGCTGTGCAGCTAACAGCAGCAGGTCAGCAGCCTGTTTCTGAGCCGCGTCCAGCACTCCCTGAGCCGCCTGCTGCGCGGCTAATAGCACTTCATGGGCCTGCTTCTGTACAGTTATGTCACTGTTGATTTCCAACACCGAAAATGGACGCCCTTCGGAGTCAGTTTTTATCACCCATCGACTGGCAACAACCACCCTGGTGTTGTCTTGCGTAAACTGAACCAACTCGCCTTCCCAGCGGCTGTTCTCAGTCATATCATGTTCAATTTCTTTCAGCGGTTTGGGAAATTCGGACCTGAGGAGATCTTTCGACTTTCGGCCAATTGCTTCTTCTTTGGTAAACCCGTAGGTTTCACAAGCGCCGCGATTCCAATAGCGAATGTTTCCCTCCAGATCGCGCACTATGATCGCGTCGTGGGTAAGGTCAAGGAGTTCGGCCTGCTCCTTCTGCTCAAACAACCGTTCTAATTCATGCTTATCTGGTTTGGGACGCTGGTCGGAGCGAGTCTGCTGCGCCGCTGATAGAACTGCCTGAGCTTGTTGCTGTGCTGCTAATCGCAGCACGTCAGCCTGTTGCTTCGCAACTAACAGCAGTACGTCAGCTTGCTGCTCCGCGGCTAACAGCAAAACGTCGGCCTGCTCCTGCACTGTGATCTCATTGTTCGTTACCAGTATCGAAGAGAGAGACCCTTCGGCAGCGGTTTTCAGCGCCCATCTGCTGGCGACAACCAGCCTTCTTTTTTCGCGCGTAAATTGAATTAACTGACCTTCCCAGCGGTTGGTGTCAGAAACATCCCGTTCAATCTCTTGTAGTGGCTTGGGAAATTCGGTTTTGAGAAGACAATGCATCTTCTGTCCCACCGCTTCTTCCCTGGTAAACCCATAGGTCTCCTGTGCGCCGTGATTCCAATAGCTGATAGTGCCAGCTTGATCTTGCACTATAATTGCATCGTGGGTGAGGTCAAGCAGTTCAGCCTGCTCCTTCTGTGCATTTAGCCGCTCTGATTCGCTGATTTCTGTTTTCTTTTGCGATTGTTGTTTTTTGTACAAGGTATTTGTTCAATCTCGTCGTATTGCTCAGCTCAGGATTCCGGGATGCCATGATGCCGATGCACCATACGACGGCGCATAATGATTGTTTAGCGGACAATACAAGCGGCACTCTGCCTGCCACTTGTGTGCTATTCAACCGACTTTGATGCGCGGTTTTTGCCCAATTTGCCCAGGTCGCGAATGGACAGCAAAATTTGGGCGTATCGCTGAATTTGACAACCAAATGGGGTCAAACACCTTTCTATCTAACCTGGCTAAGTTGAAAGTTGAGTGAACGCCTACGCCCATTGTCGAATATTAGTGTCCGTCGAGAACGCAGCCCTGCCGGGAGAAGGAGACTTATTTACTTCAAATACCCCGAAAGGGGGATAGCACCGTTTAGCCCTAACCACCGTATATTCGTGTCAAATTCAAAGTGCGCCAAACTCAAGATGCTTATGCCGTAACTGGTGTTATGCCTCACTGAAAATTAGTAGTGCGATCGAAATCTTGTGTCGGAAACCGGTTTAGTTTCTAAACGGCTGCCTTTGTTTTGACACCGTCTAGATCGCTCACCAAACCAACATAGTTACTGTATGCGGATAATCGCTTCCTCCACACTTACGCGCGTACCCATTTGGTTGGTCATGCAGTTATGACATGCTTTCTTTTCTAGAAACTATTTCCTATCCAAACCAGCCCCTCGACGGGCATTCGGACAACCACGCTGAGCAGGCGGTTGAAACGCTGAGGCAGGATGGCTTGTTCGGAGGTAAGAATTCGAGGACAAAGCCCGTAGGCAAAGCCGACGGTTCTGTCACAGATGCAAGCACGCCGCTGCAGTCTAACGATACTGCAAACACTCTGCAGTTGAATATCCCGACGCGTGATATTTCGTTCGCCGAACAAGACTTCGATCGACTTGGCGCCGACCTGTCATACACATCAATGCTTGACCTGCACCGGTTTTCTGGCGCTGGTGGTGGCACTTACGAGATCGCCGTTGGCGTCAAGAGCGAATGACTGTTCGACAATTCCCAGGACCTTGCCTTGCATATCTCTGACGACGCTGCGGTAGTAGGTCCGACCTTCTGTGGATTGCGTTTCGTTGTAACTCAAATCACCAATTCTCGAATTCGGATCGTGCACAATATAGTCGCACTCTCTGCGATGGTTGCCCTGGTTGCCGATGTTTTCCAAACCGCAATTGGGGCCGCCATTCGTTGGCGTAGCCACTCTCAGAGGCTGTCCATTGGCATCATAGCCCCCTTGCTCTTCAGATACAGCCGGTACGTAGGTCTGGAATGGATTACCTTTGGCGTCCATTCTGGTCAAAGACATAGTGGCTTTGTCCGGGCGCGAATACCAGTCATCGACGTGAGAAGCAAAAAAGTTGACTCTGTCGCGCTCGATTACGTTGTTTTGCCCATCTTTAATGGTGAAATTGCCGACTATGTAGGCTCCCGGATTTGGTGCCTTGAGAGTGCTTGGATCCATCGGGTTGAACAGCGTGCTCTCGCTATGAATGTCGCTGGAAACCTTCAGCACCTGCTTTGGTGTGCCCTTGCCGGTCGTCTCTATCGTCAGCTCATCGCCGTTTCGATGGGCAGTGCTCGAGAATGTGGACGCTCGTCCTTCTTTAAGTAAGGCGTCGAGCACGGGCTGTCTCAATGCAGCCAGAGTCGCCTCGGTTTGCGCAATGGAACGTTCAATAGGGACGGTTGAATCACCCATGGTGGATACCTGCTGGAGAGAGATATGTATGGTTGCTTTGTGGAAGAGCCAACATCCTACGGCGGTTTTGCTTAGCTGTAAGTGGGGAAAATACGAAACTGAACAAAATGGGTAAAGTAAGAAGGTGCTCGGCGGTGCAAAAGGAGCGAACATGGATTGGAAAGCCCAACTTCAAGGCGACGAAAGCGCTCTCAGTCAGCTACGAGAAGCGAATACTGTTCCAAATGCAAGTATTACGCGTAATGGCGTTGAGTGGTTCATAGAGTCCACCGATTTCGAGCTGTTGACCGATGACGGTCAAGTACGACAAAAAGCGGAACAAATTCTCAGTTCGATGCTCGGAGCCGGAGCCGCTCCCCAATCGCCAATTGCTATAGGTCCAGTTTACCGGATGCATTACGACGGCTCCAAGACCGTGTATAGAGCGGGGGGCTGACACGCAATAGATACGCAAATCGATGAGTGGTATCGCCGCCGGTGAGACCATGGAAGTAAACCGCACGCTTCATATGTGCCTAGCCATCTGCGCTTGCGCGTAATGCCTCAATCTGCTCTTCGATCAGTTTTAAGCCGCTCTTGATCGTGCGAACTTCCACTGATTCAGCTGCACCAACCATCTTCTCCGCTTCCTTTATTTGCTCGATCAGCTTTCTCCGAGTTTCTTCAAGCTCCTCCAAAGTGGGAGGATCTCCGCTTTTCATGTTTCCGCCCCTCATTGTCTTTATCTTCACTCTACCACCCATTTGGTTCCAGGTACGTTTGAACTCAAACCCGGATATCCAAGCCTGCGCCTGAGTCTGTCGGATTCTCTAAAATGATCTTGTAGCCAGTTTGTTACAACGGCGGTGGGAAACCAATTTCTGTTTCCTTGCAAACCGTTGCCCCATCCACCTAGCACTCCTGTGCCTTATTGGCGGCCATGGTTAACCACAGCCTTTGCAGGCTACCCCCTAAAATTGGCGGGCGGGGCCAGATTACTCGCGTGGACAGAAAAAGCGCCGGCTCAATGCGCGGCGCTGGCTGGACAGCACAGGAACAATGTCTTCTGATCTCTAGCCACCACCTATGGGGTCAAGCACGCTTTTCCATGCACTCTTCGCATTTTTCGACCAGTCTTGAATAGCGAAGCTTAAGACCGTGGGCAAGGCTTGAAACAGCGCCAAAACTTGGCTTGCGCTTGCCCTGCTCGATATTGCTTATAAACACTCTATCTATGCCAGATTCCTCCGACAGTTCTTGTTGGGACAGGTGCAGGCGTTTGCGCCTTAGGCTAACGACTTCACCCAAGCATTTGTAAAGATGTTCATGAGCTGTTGGGTTTGTAGTCATAGAAAAGTACCTCTGGCGGATCCGCCTCTTAGTAATGGATTGGCTTTTAAGAGAGCAAACGCGCAATTTCGACCGCGGCTGCTATAGTTATCTCGATGCATTGATGGAAATATCTGGATGTTCAGCGACTTCCGTACCCCATGATGGCGTAAAACTGAGACAGATCAATTGAGCCGACATTTGATCACGATGGTGTCATATGTGGTGCCTAGACCAGGTGAAAATAACGGCAGCTCTAGTTGATCTCCAAATCGTGAGTCACGCGTTTTAAGCCTTATCTATTGGCATCATACTCGTTTAGACGAAAAGCCGCCCAATCTGGCGCCTGTTGTTGTTTCCCGCGTGAGATTTTCACCCAGTTTTCAAAATTGATGTTGTTTCTGATGACTAGATTCCTCGTTTCGAGGAAAGATCCGGTGGAACCGGTGTCGTTCATTTTGTTCTACGATTCCCACTCACAGCGATTCCGCTTGCATCGAATAACCAGGTAATCGACACGTCTACCAGTCAGCCGCGTCGTAATAGAAAGGCTGTTGAGATTGTGCATACCACCACGGCGATTTGACGCTTGCATGCAGGGCAATCGACGCATTCTCAGTGCCAGCCGTTTGTCGCGCATGCGATCCATGTGATCGCGAAACAGCGCATGGAGCGGGAATGAACTGTTATAGAAAACCTTCGGGCGGCAGGGCTCCAGCTTCATAATAGACCGCGCCTGAGGCTGGCATTACGTGTCAACAAAACGTAATCATTCACTATCGACTTAGAGTGAAAACATAGGAAAATGGTCAGATAATCTCTGCCTCGAAAAGAGTGATGCAAAGTGGCACGCATTTTAATCGCTGATACGCTGGATGGTGCCGTAACCCTGGAACGCATTCTACAAGGGCACGACTACCATGTAGTAAACACTATGAGGGCGGCAGAGAAGCTCCTGAAGGATGAGGTATTTGATTTAATAGTTGCTGGTCTTCACTTTGATGAATCTCAAATGTTTGAACTTATCCGTGAGGTGAGGAAAAGCCAAAAGAATGCCACCAGGCCCATCATCTGTTTCTGTTCGCGCGAAACTTCGATGTCACGCCTGATGTACGAAAGCCTGGAATCTAGCACCAAAGTGCTTGGAGCATGGATGTATCTGAATGAGTCTTCATACCGTGACCACCAAAATCCTGATGCCGAGATCCGGCGCATAATCGAGCGCTGTCTGACTAAAGAATCGCGCAAAGAGATTCAGCTGCAAAGACTTGACATTCACAGACAACGCTTGGAGAATCAGCAGCTCCGAACGCTGTTGCATGAACAAGAATGGTCACCAGAGTTGAAAGATTATCTGGCCTTTATGAAAGATGAGCTGGAACTATTGCTGAAAGAAGTGACGAGATTGCACTCGGTTGCTGACGTTCAACGCGCAAGCGTTGAAACCTCGCGAGATCTGAAAGATCGAGTGGCACAACACGTGGTAACGACTGAGAACGACATCGCAAGCACAGAAGAAACCCAGACGGCAAGCGAGACCATGCTTTCCGCTGAGGAAGAGGAACTGGCAAGAAAAGAAATCAAGGCAGATGGACCGCACAAGGATACAAATCTGCCATGAGGAATCCTGACGACTCTCGGAAATCTCCGCCTATGATCATGATCGTCGACGCTGATCCCAATGTAAGGGAATTAGCCGGACATTTCCTAACCGAGGCTGGTTATGAAGTTGAGTACGCGCTTGACGGCTCCGAGGCTCTGGATAAAGCGAAAAAGCATCCGCCTGTTGTGATTCTGCTTGAACTAATTATCCCTAAGCTCAACGGGCTGACTCTTTGTCGGTTGCTCAAAACTGATCCGGCCACTCAAAACATCAAGATCGTCGTTCTTACTGTGCTTATCTCACACAAGGGCGCCCAAATTGCCGGAGCGGATGCGTTCTTGTCAAAACCAATGGAAAAAACACGTCTGCTCGACGCTGTTTCAAACGTAATCAACCCATGAGGAACACGTTATCGTGAGCAACATTGCAGCCCGCATCAGCACTGGAAACGCTCAGGCCGATGAGATCCTGCGTGGAGGATTTCCTGCTAATTCGATCAATCTCATTATCGGACAACCTGGTTCCGGCAAGACCGTATTCGCTGAGCAGATGGCTTTTTACAATGGTGAAGAAGATTGTCAGGTTCTATACTTGACCACACTGTCAGAGCCTGTCTCCAAAGTCGTTAAATATGCTCAGCGCTTTCCGTTCTTTGACGAAGCAAAAATTGGATCTGTCATACACTACGAAGACATTGGTACCGACCTGGCGAAGAACGGCATCGGCGTTCTTGTACCTCGCCTCAGGGAGGCGATAGTAACCACATCTCCCAAAATCATCATCATCGATTCCTTCAAACCGCTCCACGACTTAGGGTCGGTACTGGAAATGCGCCGAATGCTGTTCGACCTTACCGGCTTGCTAACTGCCTATGAGACAACCACATTTCTGTTGGGCGACTACTCAGACGATCAAACAGCAGTTTTGCCTGAATTTGCTGTCGTGGATGGCATCATTCAATTACTGCGAGCCGGAAAAAGCACACGCGATGAACGCTTTCTGCGCGTGCTTAAGATGCGTGGTACTGGCTATATTGAAGGATTGCACGGATTTCGCATCACACCTGACGGACTCGACATCTATCCGCGCCTTGTCACTCCTCAAGTGACCGACTCCGGAAATTTCGTAGTCGGGGAGGAAAAAGTTCCATCCGGGATCGATGGACTGGACAAAATAATTGGCGGTGGTTTGTGGAAAGGATCAATGACACTTTTATCTGGGGGAACGGGGACCGGCAAGACCACGATGGCACTCCAATTTGCCCTGGAAGGGATGCGCCATGGTGTCCACAGTTTGTACGTCAATTTACAGGAAAATCCCGCTCAATTAGCAAGATCCGTGCTCAATTTGTCCGGGCATCAGATGAAAGAGTCGGGACTGGACGTGCTCTATATTTCCCCTGTTGAAGTGCAAATTGACAGTATCATTGTCACTCTCTTCAGGATGATTGAAGAAAAAGACATCAAGCGGGTCGTTGTCGACAGTATCGGCGATTTGGCTATGGCCGCCAGCGATCCACAGCGCTTGCACGATTATTTGTATGCCCTTGTTCAACATTTCGCTGTCAAAGGCATAACTGCTATGTTCACCCTTGAAACCGGAGACGCCATAACTGGCGCCAGCACTGATTCGCCCTTGGGCCGCATTAGCTACATGTCGGATAACATATTCATGCTTGCGTTGAGGCAAGATCCAAAGCCACGCCGAGAGCTAATTTGCGTCAAAACCCGAGGCAGTGGGCAGGACCTGGCCATTCATGAATTCCAGATCGCAAAAGATGGGCTGCACATTACCTAGACCTAACGGCACCAGCACCAGCTCTTATGAGACGATTGTCGCGATTCTTTTAGGCTTTCAAGAAATTGTTGAACATAAGGTCGATAAAAATTTCCATCGGTTCAACTGTTTTAACGGTTTTCGCGCGCATAACGGCGCCGCCCCAACCAGCATTAAGCAGCTCGGCTAGTTGGTCCGCCGAGCAAACTTTGGTTATCTCACCGATATTTTGACCTTCTTCAATGCACTGAGCGAACACATCACGCCATTTGAGCATCACTGTGGAAAGCACTTTCCTCAAGGTTTCGCTCTGATCCGACATCTCCTGACTGAGATTTCCGATCAAACATCCTTTGCGGCATTCTTTAGACAAGAACATTTCCTTGCCAGTTTCGCAATAGGTTCTCAACCTCTGGAGTGGCGTCTGTTGCGGATTACGCAGCGTCCTGAGCAGGGCAGCACTGTATATCTGATCATAATGCTGAATGATCGCGACAGCAAAGTTCTCCTTGCTGTCGAAGAAATGATAGAAGGAACCCTTCGGCACTCCCAACGATGAAAGCACTTCCTGGATGCCACAGTTGGTGTAACCCTTCTCCAACATGATATCCATCCCTGCCTCTAGCAGAGCAACTTTTGTGTCTTGTTTGGTTGCCGATTTACTGGTACTCATGGTCCTGTCTCCGGGGAGTCTTACATCTACTGTTCATCTTAGCGCGTCAATCGATCATTGACCGTCGACTTTGACTGCCGTTCCTTCACGCAATGAGTCGCTGGGGTTCATGACCACCTCATCGGCGGCGGTCAAGCCCGATACAACTTCGACTTGTTTGCCGAGGTCATCGCCGATTCGAACGTTTCGATAGTGCACGGACTTGCCAGAAGCAACAACCACTTGTGGTCCTTCAGCCCTGGTTACCAGCGCATTTGCTGGAATCAAAAATATGTGAGCGGGTCTGGCTACGAAAAAGTTGACGTCCGCGTACATACCTGGCACCAGCAGCAGGTCCTTATTCGGAACGTGAATCTCCGTACGCAGCGTTCTGGCCGAAGCATTGAGCGCGACTGAAGTTCTCGCCACCTGACCAACAAATTTTTTGCCGGGGAACTCTTTGAGCGAAACCTCAACTGACTGCCCGACGTGAATGCCGGTCGCTGCATATTGGGGAACGTCCACGAATGCCTTTACCTGATCAATACGCGCAAGTTGATAAAGCGCAGTTCTGGAGTTGTCGGAGCCTGACGCTATGAGAGAACCTGCATCAATGTTCCTTTCTGTGATCACGCCCGCAAATGGTGCAAGAACCTTCTGAAATTTCTGTTCGCTTGTTGTCACGCCTTGTCTGGCAACCGCAGCTTGGATGTTGGCGTCGCTGACTGCAACATTGGCCAGCTGCGCCTTGACGAAGGCCCTTGCCGCTGTCAGTTGTGATTCAGCCGAGCGAACCCGATCCTCAGCCGCTTTTGACGCCGCCATCGCGGCCTGATAATTGGTATCCTTCTCATCTGCGTCTTGGGAGGAAACTGCACCCTGCTTCACGAGCATGCTCCAGCGCGCTGATGACTTACGGGCAAACTCTTCGTTGCTGCGTTTTTCGATCAGATTTGCTTTGGACTGCGCTAAATCAGCCTGAGCTGTGTCGATATCGGCTTTCGCCTTATCTAAGTTTGCCTCAGCTTGTGCCTTCGCTGCGGTGTTGGTGAGCACCATAGCCTTTGCTTCTTTTGCACCTTCGTCGATCTCGGGGGTTTCTATATCCGCTAGCAACTGACCGGCTTTCACCGTGTCGCCGATATCGACGTAGCGATTACGGATGTAACCATCTCTGCGTGAATAAATGCCAGTTTCTACGATTGCTTCAATATTGCCTGCCAGGCTCAGCTGCTGTGTGGCGGGAGCTAGCGCTGCTTTCATTACAGAGACTTCGGGCAACTGTTCAACTACTTTCTGTTGAGCCTTATCAAGTTCGGCCGATTGCATTACGCGGGGGTAAAT
>Ga0182024_10020798_pt1 | contig 11965 bp, 6 predicted proteins | sample P32metaG_FD_120480 | JGI IMG/M metagenome (GOLD analysis project Ga0182024, IMG submission 120480) | Permafrost microbial communities from Stordalen Mire, Sweden - P3-2 metaG (Illumina Assembly) | ecosystem: Environmental > Terrestrial > Soil > Wetlands > Permafrost | place: Sweden: Stordalen... | reverse complement strand
CTGCCGCCGCGGAGACGAGCGACGCCAAAACGGTCGCCCCTTCCGTTGAAGATCCGTGGCGAACCGTCGCGGGGCCGCCCCTGGAGACCAAGGGCGATGACGAAGTTGAAGATCCTGCGCGAACCGCCACGGGGCCGCCCGCCCCCGCTGGGGCGCAGCCATCCGAAGCAGGAGACTTTCCCGAAAGCGTGGGCGGTTATCGTTTGCTGCGGCAAATCGGTCGCGGCGGCATGGGCGCGGTCTTTGCGGCGCAGGATTCCACCTCGGGCCGTCACGTGGCCCTCAAGCTCATTGCCCCGCACTTCATCGCGTCGGCGGAGGCGGTGGAGCGTTTTCGCCAGGAAGGCCGGCTGGCCAGCACCATCGCTCATCCTCGCTGCGTCTTCGTCCTGGCCGCGGACGAGGACGCCGGCCAGCCGTTTATCGTCATGGAGCTGATGCCCGGCTCGACGCTCAAGGATCTGGTCGCCGGCGAGGGGCCATTGTCCTGGGCGCGGGCCGTCACCCTTATCCTGGACGTCATCGAGGGACTGGAGGAGGCTCATCAGCACGGCGTCATCCATCGTGATGTGAAGCCCTCCAACTGCTTCCTGGAGGCCGATGGCCGGGTCAAGATCGGCGATTTCGGGTTGTCCAAATCGCTGACCAGCGACGCCCATCTGACCATGACCGGCACCTTTCTGGGCACGCCCCTGTTTGCCGCGCCGGAACAGTTGCGCGGCGAAGCCATGGATGCCCGGACCGACGTCTATGCGGTGGCGGCCACGCTTTATTATTTGCTGATAGGTCGGGCGCCCTTTGAGGGCGGAGACCCCACCAGCATTCTGGTTCGCGTCATTTCCGATCCGGCGCCGCCCATGCGCGGCCTGCGCCCCGAAATGCCGGCAGCCCTGGATCGCGTGGTGCTGCGCGGCCTCGAACGCCTGCGCGAACGCCGCTGGCAGAACCTCGATGAATTTCGCCTGGCCCTGTTGCCCTTCGTGCCGGGACAACTGTCGTTCGCCGGCCTGGGCATTCGCCTGGGGGCTTACCTGCTCGATTTCCTGGTCCTCGCCCCCGGCAACTGGGCCATCGTGTTTCTGGTGCTCTGGATCAACGTTCATTGGCCGGCCGTCGCCGCGAGCTGGTCCGGCAAATTGCTGGCTGTCATTCCGGGCTTTCTTTATGGCGGCCTTTATTTCGGTTTGCTGGAGGGAATCTGGGGTTGCTCCCTGGGTAAGCGCTGGCTGCGACTGCGGGTGTGCGGCCCAGAAGGGCCGCAGCCGCCTGGGTTGGCCAAAGGGTTCGTGCGGGCCTTCTTCTTTCTCCTGATCTCGGGCGGCCCCGCGGCGCTGGGCGGTTTCTGGTTGAGCCCGGAGGACGTGGCCGCGTCGCCGAGTTTGACCTTTCTCCCGATGATCTTGTCCATCCTGGGCATGGGGCTCATTCTCTCCACGATGCGCGCTCGCAACGGTTTCCGCGGCCTGCACGAATGGTTGAGCGACACGCGCATCACCCAATTGCTCTGGCGGCGACAGCGAAAGCCCTATCAACAAGGGAACTGGGAGCACCGTCTGACGAGACCGGACGACTTGCCCCAACAGATGGGCCCGTTCGAGATCCAGGGCGCCCTGCGCTGGTCGGAAGAAGAGAAAGTGCTCCTGGGAGTCGATCGGGCGCTGGGCCGCAAGGTGGTGCTGTGGCTGCGGCCGGCGGCGCAGGCGGCGCTGGGGGAAGTGCGCCGCGACCTGGCCCGGGTGACCCGGTCGCGCTGGCTCAAGGGCGGCCAGGAAGGGGCCATGCAGTGGGATGCTTTCCTGGCCCCGACCGGATGTCCCCTCCCTGAGGTCGTCGCCGCCACCGGCAATTGGAGCTGGACCGAGACCAGTCCGGTCCTGGAGGATCTGGCCGACGAGTTGGCGGCCGCAATCGAGCAGGGCGATTTGCCGGAGTCGTTGTCCCTGGATCAGGTCTGTGTGCAGCCCAATGGGCGAATCCAGCTGCTGGATTTTTCTCCGCGCGGGGCGGCCGAACCTCGTCGCGAGAAATCGGCTCAAGAGGCGGCCCTGGCCTTGCTGGGGCACGCGTCCGCCCTGGTGCTCGAAGGACAGCCGCGTGCCGGGGGCGATTCTTGCCAGGCTTTCCGGGCTCCCTTGCCTCTGCACGTGGAGCGCTTCTTGCCACGTCTGCTGGGCGCGCCTGAGCCCTACCAGGAAGTGAAGCAATTCCAGATCGATCTTCAGGCAACCCGGCAGCGCCCGACGGAAGTTCGCGGCCCCCGCCGCCTGGTCCACCTGTTGCTGCTGAGCTGGTTGGTGCTGTGCAGTTGCTGCTGCCTGGGCCCCGCGCTGTTCCTGCCTCCCCCCAAAGTCAAATACCTGGATCTCCTGGCCTCGGACATGCGGAAAATCGAGAGCATCCAGGCCCGTCTCGAGGCGGAAGCTTCCTACCTCCTGCTCGGCAACCTGGTTCAACCCGATCCGTTGCTCAGGCTGCAAGGGGTGGTCCAGTGGCAAGAGGACATGGCCCTGTCCGGCCAGCTCCAGCACCAACGGGCCGATTTCCAGCAGGAATACGAGGCGTGGCGGAAAACGCTGTCTTTTTTTGAAAACTGGAGAGTGGATCTGTTCAAGGGTCAAGGCGCTCTCCAGCTTGCGAAACAATCAAAGTCGGGCAACTTCCGCCAAGAGGCGGAGCAGATGTTGGCACTGGAGGTTCGTTCCCAACTTGACCCCTTGCCAAGGACCCTGGCGGCAGGCGCCATTTTGTGGGCCATCTTTCTGGCGGTATGGGTCGTCTGGGCTCTTTTCAGCCGAGGAGGAATCAGTTACCGCCTGACCGGTCTGCGGCTGGTTCGCGCCGATGGCCGCAAGCCGGGCCGCTGGCAATGCGCGGCGCGGGCCTTGCTTTTCTGGCTGCCGGTGCTCGTGTTGCTCGCGGGGTCGCTCGGGCTGGATTGCTGGTTCTGTTCTCTGAGAGATCCTCAACCGGGCGGCCTTCTGGACTTCCTGCCCATGCTCTCCACGGCGGCCTGGTTTGCAGGCCTGTTGGTGCTGCCGTTTTATGCCGCGCTGGCCCTCTGGTCGCCAACGCGGGGACCGCACGATCGCCTGGTGGGGACGTGCCTGGTGCCGCGCTGACTCTGCAGCAACCCGCGCGACGCTGGCAATAGAACGGCTGCAGTCCCGATCGGCTAGAAAAACCTGCCAAACCCCGCCATGATAATCGGCGCCATGAACTCCAGCGGCAAATCGATCGAGAAGTGATTCTCCCAGCGCAGCGCATCGTCATCATCGAAAAAAAAGCTGACCGTCGGATAGAGATATTCGGTCACCGACTGGGCGCTCGGCACCTTGCTGACGTCGAAGGCGCCGGTCGTTTCCGTATTGAGAAAATGGGCAAAGACTGGCAGCAAGGCCAAACCGATCTCCATGGTCGGCTGCGGATCGATGACGCCGATGCCGGCCAGGCGACTTTTTGGGCCGCCTTCCTTCAGCGACTGGGCCAGCAGTTCCGGGTAATAGGACGGCGGCTGCCAGGTCTTGCGTTTGCCTTCGCTGCGGAGGATAAAGCCCTTGACCGATTGCGGAAAGGTGCCAATCACCAGCCAATCCTTGTGCACGGTGTAGGTCAAGGCCACGGGCAACGGCAGGATGCCGCGCGGGGACGCCAGCACGAACATGTCCACGCCGCGGTAGACGCGCTTCTCGAACTGGACGCCGAGCATCGCGTCGGCGAGCGCCTTGTTCAGCACCTTCAGGGAACCATTCAGCTTCTTGGCGTCCTTGACCTTGATGGCCACGCCCTGGCCGAGAAAGGACGGACCTTCGGAGTGAGCGTTGTACAGCACGACCGTGGAGTCGAGGCCGGCCAGGAGATCCTTGCGCACATTGAGGCCGAGCAGCGCATCCAAATCGAACCAGGAGGTGTCCGGCAACCGGCCCTCGGGCAGGGCCTCGGCCAGGGCGATAATCCGGGCCGTTTTCATCGCGTAATCGTAGCAGGCCAGCCAGTCGAGCTGGTTCACGCTCAGATAGGCGGTGTCCGGCGGCAGGGGCGGCAGCTTGTCGATTTGCAGCTGGGCGGGATCGATCGTGGCACTGGTCAGCACGCGCAAAAGACCGGTGCGCTGCTTCTTTTCGGCGACGTGCAGCATGACCGTGCTGCGCTGGAATTTGCCGGAATAGCCCATATGAAAGGTCACGCCGTGCAATCCGTTGGCGCCGAGGTGGTGCAGGAGCAAATGGCGCTGCAGCCCTTCCAGGATCATGCCGAGCCGATTGCCTCGTTCATCGGGAGCACGCACGAGATCGATGAACTTCTCCAGGTCGAACAGGCCGCGAATGTCGGTTTCATAGCTCTTGAATTTGGCAAGCTTTTGATAGAGCGGCGTGCTCGTGAGATTCGGCTTTTTGCCTTCGATGACCTCGATTGTTTGGCGCATCTGTTCGGCGCTCACACTGGCAAGGAGCCCGAGACGCACGACGACGTGATCGCCCTCCTGCCACCAGACGACGAGGTCGTCTTTCGTCTTGAAGAAGGTACGCTTGGCGGTCTTCTTCTCAATGACCGGGGTGCCCGCCAGGTCGGCAAGCAGGTGCAGGAAAGAAAAGACGACGGCCCGGTTCTTGGCCTGGCCGCCCTCGGGAAAGATGATGGTCGCCTGATCGGGCACGGGAAAAAACGGAAAACGGCCCAGGTCGATCGGACCCTCGGAGATTTCCAGGCCGACGAGAATGCCGTGCCGCCAGAAATACTCCATGAACTTGTTGAACTCCGCGGCGGCCTTCTCTTTCTGCTCCGGCTTGGCGTTTTTGGCGTCCTTGTCGTCGTCGTCGCGTTTGACCGTGCTCAGCAGGGTATCGCGCGAGAACTCGACCAGGTAGTCGAGAAACTCGCCGAGGTCGTCCTTCATGACCTTGGCCAGCGTGGTCTGGTCGTATGCTTTCTTGTGCGGTTCGTAGCCGTCGTAGCGCAGGAACGCCAGCACGTCGGCGGACAGCAGCGTCTCCGGGGCCTGGGATTTGGCGGCGGGCTGGGCCAGGCCGGCCGAGGGAGAGCATATAATGACGCAAGCGAAAGTGAGGAGATACTTCATGATTTCTCCGGGTAAGGGTGCAGGTAGTGTAGGGAATCAGGTGTCAGGGGTCAGCCGATTCTTCGTTTAGCGTTCGCTTCGCGAAACGGTATGACCATGCCGTATCGCGAAGCGAACGCTAAACGAAGAATTGGGAAAACGTGAGGGAACCGTATGACCGAGATCTATGTCAGCACCGACGTGGAAGCCGACGGCCCGATTCCCGGACCGCATTCGATGCTCAGCTTCGCGTCGGTGGCTTTTTCGCCGGACAAGAAAGTGCTCGGCAAGTTCACGGCCAACCTGGCCACGCTGCCGGGCGCTCACGGCCATGCGGACACGATGCGCTGGTGGCAAGGCCAACCCGAGGCGTGGGCGGCGTGCCGGGCCGACACGCGCGATCCGGCTTTGGTGATGCCGAAGTACGTCGCCTGGGTCAAGGAGCTGCCGGGCAAGCCGGTCTTCGTCGCCTATCCCGCGGCGTTCGATTTCATGTTCGTCTACTGGTACATGATCCGCTTCGCCGGCGAGAGCCCTTTCTCGCACTCGGCCCTCGATGTGAAGAGCTACGCCATGGCCGTGCTCGGGCTGCCTTATCGCGAGTCGGTCAAGCGCAACATGCCGAAAGAATGGTTCGACGATTTGCCGCACACGCACGTGGCCCTCGACGACGCCATGGGGCAGGGGGCGCTGTTTTGCAACATGCTGGCGAGCAGAAAGTAGTCGTCACGCTCCGCGTCGCGAATCCACACGAAGACACCATGGACACTACGCGGCACAAATATGTATTTCATTCACACCCCCACACCCCCCTGAAATGAAACCGGTCCCGATGAAATGAAAGTCGTAATAGAGACTCTTGATGACACGACGGCCGATTGGGCTCCACATCAAGCAGGCAAATGTGGTGGAATGAATAGGTTTGAGATTTGTTGGGCGGGAATGCGCCACGGCTAGAGATTCGGGTTATGGAGGGCTGCGCCCTTTCCTCACGCAGAGCGTGAGGACTGCAATGGAGACATTCATGACTGCCGACGACCTGATCGCCTTGCTGAAATTGCAACCCCATCCGAAAGAAGGCGGCTTCTTTCGCGAGACCTATCGGGCCGACGATCGTTTCAGCCAGCTGCCGGCCCGCTATCCCGGCCCGCGTTCGGCGAGCACCGCGATTTACTACCTGCTGACTCCGGAAACCTTCTCGGCCATGCATCGCGTCGCCAGCGATGAGATCTTCCACTTCTATCTCGGCGATCCGGTGCGCATGCTGCAGCTCGACGCCGACGGCCAGGGGCGCACGCTGCTGCTCGGCAACGATCTGCCGCAAGGACAGCAGCTGCAAGTGGTGGTCAAGCACGGCGTCTGGCAAGGCAGCATCCTGGAACCCGGCGGCAAGTTCGCCCTGTTCGGCTGTACCGTGGCGCCGGGGTTCGAGTATGCCGACTACGAAACGAGCATGAGGCAAGAATTGATGCAGCGGTATCCTGATTTTGCCGAATTGATTCGCCGGTTGACGGTGGAGTAGCTACCCCGGGGTCGAAATCGAAAGTTATTCCTAAGTACAGCACTTCAAAATTGGGGGCCCGAATTCGTGGGGCAGGTTGCCAACCTGCCGTTCGCCAGGCAGGTTGGCAACCTGCCCCACGAATTGAGGTACTAGGCCAACAACCGTTCATCCGCACGTGGAAACTGCAAAATTGCCGTCGCCGCTGGGGCCGACGTGGGCCGATCGCCTTGCTGGCGCGACCACAGTTGCTGAAACTGCTGTCCTTGCCAGAGCTGACGAAAGCGGCGATCGCGCGGATGGCGAAACATGGCCAGGCGTAAAACTTCGCGGGCCTCTTCCATTTCGCCCAGCTCGCGCAGTCCCTGAGCGACTCTGCCGACGATAGCGGGATTGTCGCCGCCCGCGTCCACGGCTCGGCGAAAGAGCATCAGGGCCTTCGCCTTTTGTCCACGGTCCGCGTGATAGCGGGCCGAGTCGATCAGATAATCCAGGTCCCGGCCCATTTTGCCGAGATGTTCCGCAAACGAGAGCGTCCCGCTCATGAGGTTACCTCCGTGTATTTGTGCACATTGTTTAGCCGCGACGCGACGTACTCGGAGCGGAGCGCGGCTTCGCGCTCCGCTCCGAGTACGTCGCGTCGCGGCTAAACGGTTCAACCTTTTTCGCGGCCCCAGCCGGGTTCGGGGCTTTCCCAGAGCATGACCACAATCAGCAAGCCCGCGAGCAAACCGGAAGGGACGAGCCACGGCGAACGCATGCCCGCGGCGATCAGTCCGCTCGAACCGAGGCACAAGAGGGCGCTGACGCCAAGCCGCCGCGCCCACAGGCCGCGGCCGGACTTCGGATCGCAGCAGGCCCAGGTCAGATGCCCGGCCGCCAGCACGAATCCCACGATTGTCATCAAGAAAAACCACAGGTCGGAATGAGCCACGAGTCGGTTCCTCCTTGAACTACCTCGCCTCGACGGGCAGAAGGTAACAGCTCCCTTCCGAAAAGTAAAGGCGACGCCGCGGCCAATTCCGCTTAGAGCGTGGCGCGCCCGGCGTACGCTACGCCGCAAGCGGCGCGAAACGGGCAAACGGGGTGGTTGACAAGATCCGCACCAACGTGTTAGTTTCAAGGATGTGAGAAAGCGGGGGCAACGCCTCGCGACCAACTCTGGATTCGCATTCTCTTCGGGAGATCGTTATGGCGGCACTTCCACCCGGCGCATGGGGCATCGATGTCGGTCAATGCGGAGTCAAGGCGATTCGCCTGCAAGACATGGGCGGCTACGTGGCCGCCACCGCCTTCGACTACATCGAGTATCCCAAGATCCTCACCCAGCCCGACGCCGATCCGGATCAGCTCACGCGCGAGGCGCTCGAGCAGTTCCTGTCGCGCAACTCCATTCGCGGCGACACGGTGGTCATCAGCGTTCCCGGTCAGAGCGGCCTGGCTCGTTTCGTCAAGCTGCCGCCCGTCGAGGAAAAGAAGATCGCCGACATCGTCCGCTTCGAGGCCAAGCAGCAGATTCCGTTTCCGCTCGAAGAAGTCGTCTGGGACTATCAGAAGCTGGGCACCGGCGAGGTGACCGACGGCTTCGCGATGGGTACCGAGATCGGCCTGTTCGCCCTGAAGCGCGACATGGTCTTCCGCTACCTGCAGCACTTTCTCGATGTAAACGTCGAGGTCCACACCGTGCAGATGGCCCCGCTGGCCCTGTGCAATTTTGTCGCCTATGACCTGATCACCAAGCCGGCCGAGGGCGAAGAGGTGCCGGACAAGAAGCAATGCATCGTCGCCCTGGACATCGGCACCGACAACTCGAACCTGGTGATCACCGACGGCGACCGCATCATCTGGCAAAGGCCGATCCCGCTGGGCGGCAACACCTTCACCCGCGCCTTGACCAAGGACATGAAGCTCACCTTCGCCAAGGCCGAGCATCTCAAGCGCAACGCCATCAAGTCGCCGGATTTGAAGAAGATCCTGGCCTCGCTCAAGACGGTGCTCAACGATTTTGTCGGCGAAGTGCAGCGTTCGCTCGGCTACTTCACCAACACCCACCGCGACGCCGCCGTGCAGTACATGATCGGGCTGGGCAACGCTTTTCGTTTGCCGGGGTTGCAGAAGTATCTGCAAGAAAAGCTGCAGCTGGAAGTGCGCAAGTTCACCAAGCTGGAGCGTGTGCAGGGCGACGAGGTCATGGCGGCGCCGACGTTTGTCGAAAACATGCCGAGCTTCGCGGTCGCCTATGGGCTGGCCCTGCAGGGCGTCGGCAAGACGCGCTTGGCCACGAACCTGCTGCCCTATGAAGTGACGGTGGAACGGCTGGTGCGCAGCAAGAAGCCGTGGGCCGTCGCCGCGGCGGCGTGCTTGCTTGTGACCATCGCCGGGGTCGCTTACGCCAGCAGCGTCTTGAAGGGTGCGGCCGACGATCCGGGCATCAAGGCGGGCATTACGGAAGTGGAGAAGATCAAGGCCCAGGCGGCGGAACTTAGCCGGTTGGCCGCGGCGGAGCAGGATAAGCTGACCGCCGGCAAAAAAGCCATCAACGACCTGGCCGCCGGCGTCGATGAACGCTGGAACTGGCAGCTGCTGCACCAGTACATCAACCTGTCCCTGCCGCAGCCCAATGGCGCCCGCCTGCACTTCAAGGCCAACAACCTCGCGATGCCGCGCGAGAAGTACGACAACGAAGAACCTGGCAAAATAAACTACGGCGCCAAGGCCTATGAGATCCTGGAGAAGAAACGCTTTGAGACAATCAGGGTGCTGAGCCAGAAAGAACAAGACGATCAAAAGGCAGACGAGCTTTTCATGAAGAGACACCTGATCCAGGTCAGCATCGAGGGCATCTCCTCGCGCTACACCGACGATCTTTCCGGCTTCTATCGCAAAATTGCCACCAAGGCCACTCAGGTGGACGACGGCGAAAAACTCAAAGGCATGGATCTGGACGAAAAGAAAAAGATTGTCACCTTTGCAACCAGCGGCGACAAGACGGGCCTGGACATGTCCGGCTGGGTCATCGAAATTCGCGGCTACACCTATCACGAGGATAACGGGAGCTTCGTGGAAGAGGCCTTTTTGGAGAACCTCAACAAACCCTGGTACCTCGATGACAAGTATCGGCACATCGAAGACAAGCCGCCGCCGCCGGACTCTCCGAATCTGCCGTACCGTTTTCACGATCGTCCCAAGGACAAGCTGAATCTGGAACCAAAAATCCACAAACACCTGCTGGAGAAGATCAAGAATCGCATGTCCAGCGTGTTCATCTACGACGTGGCGGTTGTGGAAAATGCGGGCGTCGGCAATTTCAAGATCGCGGGCAAGAGCATTCTGGAAACCGTGGTTGACGACGGCGGCGGCGGAGCGCCGGTGGCCAAAGACAAAGACGCAGGTGGGCAGCCGCCACCGCCCGCGCCGCCGCCTCCTGGGCCGCCGCCCGCGCCCGGACAGCCGCCTGGGCAGCCCGCTGTCAAAGACACTCCGCCTCCCGTCAAGAACCGTTCGGGTTGGCGACCGCTAGGCGGCATTGGTGGCGCAGCCGTGGCTCGGCAACCAGTTGGCGGCCAGCCGAACCCCATGGGGCAAAACCCGCCGCCCATGCCGCTCAAGGGGGACCCGAATCCGCGGGCTGAGAAAGGCAATGGACTGAAGCGCACGGAGTTCATCATCTTGTTTGTCTGGCGCGAACCGTTCTTGAACGCCCCCGCCGATCCGGTCGCAGCACCGAATCCGGCGACACAGCCAGCGCCGGTGCCGCCCAAAGGGAAATAACGGGGAACATAGGCCAATCAATCGATGGGTGGCACGCCCTGAGGTACTCCGAAGTGCGTGGATACCTTGCAAGCGAGCCACGCCCTTCGGAGTACCTCAGGGCGTGCCACCCGAACGACCAGGAAATTCGGGGTGTGAAGATCTCCTAAGAAACACAAGAGAAGCTCCCATGAAAATCGCATTCAAAAAAGAATGGCTCTTCAAGTACAAGTTCTGGCTGATGCTGGCCGTCATTCCGCCGGCCGCCTGTGCCGCGATCTTTATTTTGGAGTCCGCGGCCGGTGATTACCTCAAGACGGCCGCCGCCAACAGGGACCAGGCCACCAAATCCAAGCTGCCGCTCCCCAGCCCGCCGGTCAATGACCCGGGCATCAAGCTGATCAGCGACGAGGCCGCTCGCGTCAAGAGCGAAGAGCTAACGGTCTGGAAGAAGGCGTACGCGGAAGAAGCGTCGATCTTTCGCCTGCCCCCAGGTTTCGTGGCCAAGGTCCATGCCGACGACGGCCTGTTCCTCGAGGACGTGCGCGTCTTGCCCAAGAAACTCGCCGAGTGTCCGCCGGACCAGTTCAAGCAGACCGATAAGGACAAGGCCGCCGCGGACAAGGACAAGGACAAGAATGCTCCGGGCCTGGACCAGGCCATCTTCGTTCACGGCGAGGTCCAGAACATCAAGGAAGATCATTTTTTGCTCAAGGTGCGCGACGCCAAGAGCAAGACCAAGTTCACGGACATGACGTTCTTGAAGACCGCAACCGTCAAGATCAAGGATGCCAAGAACCTTGATCTCGACTGGACCCGTATCCGGAAATACGACGTGGTCAGCGTCTTTTTCCAGCGGGGCAAGTACTTCGGCGATCGATTCGTCAAATCCGAACGGGAGGAGTTCAAAAACTACTATCGCACCCAGCTCCCGGCCATCATCGATCAGATCGAGCCGCTCAACCCGGCCAAGGGCGAAGGCGTGGTGCAGCTGGCCGATTTCGGCTACGACAAGGTGCTCCAGCTCAAGAAGTGGGCCGCGGGCGCGGTCGAGAACGGCGAATCGGTCCGGGCGCCCGAGCCGAGCAAGGCGTTTCACTTCATGCCCAGCTTCAACATGGACAAGGTCGAATCCTCCGACGACATCTGGATCGCCCAGGAAAACCTGTGGATCCAGGAGGAGCTGTTTCGGCTGGTTCGCGTCGCCAACGACTATGTCAGCAAATTCGACCGCATGGACTACCCGAAAAATGCCAAGGGCAAGGAAGGGGTTTTCCAGAATCCTTACTGGAAGATCGAGCTGAAGCTGATCGAGCCGCCGGTGGGCGATGCCAAGCTGCAGGCGAAATTCACCAACCTTCTGACGCGGCGGCAGAAGCTCGATTTCAAGCTGAAGGTGCTGATGAATGAGGCCCGCAACGCCGATGCGGAAGTGATTACCCTGCCGCCGGGCCTGCCGCTCGAACCCACGGAGGCCAAGGGAGGCACCGACTCGCAGACCGTAACCGTGGCCCTCAAGTCGCGGTCTACGCGCACCGGCATCTTCCGGGTCGATCAGGTGCTGACCTGGGAGACCGCGGCCGTGCGCAAGGTGGAGGCCATTCACATCGCCAAGGTCGGCAACGTCAACGCCGCCGGGCACCGTAACTACCCCGATG
>Ga0182024_10020797_pt1 | contig 11965 bp, 13 predicted proteins | sample P32metaG_FD_120480 | JGI IMG/M metagenome (GOLD analysis project Ga0182024, IMG submission 120480) | Permafrost microbial communities from Stordalen Mire, Sweden - P3-2 metaG (Illumina Assembly) | ecosystem: Environmental > Terrestrial > Soil > Wetlands > Permafrost | place: Sweden: Stordalen... | reverse complement strand
GTTACGACGGCGTGCTGCCGCCTTGCGACGCCCGCGCCGCGCTCGCCAAGATCGTCACCCGGTTCAGCGACAAGGAGCACGACTACTGGAACTCATCGCTCAAGATTGCGGGCTTTGATCAGATCCGCGAGGTCGCTTTCCGGCCATGGACCGGCAACGCCATTCCGCGGCGATTCTGCAGCGCCATGGTCCATATTTCCGACGGCAGCAATCGCCCGCTGCATTACTCGATCGCCGAGGATACCGGCATCATCGGATCCACCTGGGGCGTCGAATGGTGCGTGGTGGGGCTGGATCGCAATTGGGCCTACGAGCCCGCCTGCAGGATGGCGGAGCCTTGAGCCGTTGCCTGCACGCCTGATGAGCTCTTTTTGTTCCATTTTGTTCTTGTAATGTTCTAAATTCTGTGGGTAGTGTCTCAGTTTGAAAAATTAGTGATCTAAATACCGGTGGATATAGGGGAAACCGCCTAAATAAATTTTGCTACCATATGTGGTAGATGGGGTAACACCCGACCTGTTTGTGTACCTACAACATATAGAATTTTTGGCGGTCAATAGGCAAATTTAGCCTAGTTGATGGGCGCCACTTTCTAAGCATAGTACCACAAGCGATTCGGAAGAAAGGGATCGACCTTGCGATCGATCCCCTTCCGATTGCGGGGGCAGAGAGGCCGGTGCCTTGGGTGGCCCTAGAAGCTTTCCCCAGGGGTTCAACTCCCCCTGCCTCCACCGCACATCCTGGACGGCCCCCGATGGGGGCCGTCCTTTTCTATTTTAATCCGCACCCGATCAGATTGGCGAATCGTTCGATCGGAAAATTGTACAACGTTGTACAACGTTGTACATTGAAATCTGTATAACCTGTGAATTTGCGTAAAACGATGGCTCGCCAGAAAACGGGCGCCCGTTTCCGACTCGGTGATCCGCTGGATAATGATCTAGCCGATTTTTGCGCCGCAAATTGGAATTGCTCGGCAACGGAGGTTTTACGGGACGCCGTAAAGGCCTTCATCGAAGCGCAACTCACCGCCAATGAAGGCCTGCAACAGCGTTACGCCGACGCCCGGAAGCGGCGTCTTGCGCTTGGGGATTAGGCCGCCTTAGCCTTCCGCGATTGCTCGTATTCGTCCGTGAGCCGCACGATCTCGGCCATATCCCAGAGTCGATCCGTGAGCCTGGCCGCCATCGCCGGCGACGTGCGCAGCGTCTTGTGGATGCGAACGAAATTGTACCAAACGAAGTAGAGCGCTAGCGCGTGGCAATGGTTGTCGATCTTCTTCGAGAACGCATTTGTTAGCCGCGTGAAACGCCGCATCGACATGCGCATGGAAAGGTTCTGGCGCTCGGAATAGGACGTGCTGATATGCGCGGCATCGGGATTGCCAGTGATCGTTTGTAGCCGCGTCCCGGTGACCGTGGCGGGGCTGTAGCGCCGCTCGGAAGGACCACCAGAACCGTCCGTGCTGGAGCCGTATAGCTTCACTAGCATCGCGTAGTCGATCTCGCCGCCGAAAGCAGCGGCAACAGCCGTCAGGTAGGGCTTGTGGCCGTCAGTGGTGAGTTGGACGCGATTGGCGAGCCGAGAGGCTACGTCCTCCATGAACAACTTGGCGGTCTCGGCATCGCGGTCCCCGATCATCCAGGACACGATGAGCTTGCTATCGGCATCAATCGCGGTCCATGTCCATACGTCGCCGTGGCCAATGCGCTGCCTTGCGGCCGGCGTGTTGGCCTGCTTTGACGCGCAAAAACTCCAGATTTCGTCGCATTGAACGCGGGCCGATTTGACCCCTCGAACCGCCTCCCAATGGAAAGCCGCGCAAGCCTCGCCGGCATCGACCAGGAGCTTGGTGACGGTGTTGATCGACACGTCGCAAACCCGGGAGATCGACCGCATGGACGATCCCTCGCAGAGCATGGAGAGGATTTGGACGCGTTTTTCGAGTGGCAGCTTGTTCATGTAAATGATAATAATGAATAAAATTTAAATAGCAAGCATTATTTCATTTTGGGCTGTGACAAATTAGCCATAGACGGGTTCCATTCGACTTTCACAACGCAAAGATGCACAAAGTGTATTGCGCTCGCCTGGAAACGTCGTTATCTCCATTGTGCAACTGAAATTTAGTCGCTAATGGGGCGTTTACCATGCGAGGCCATCATGAACCGGACGCTATTATATGGCTCAATTGCCCCAAGAGATCGCGGCGTTCAAGGACTGCAAGGGATCTTACCCATACAGAAACTTCGTATGGCTCCTAAAGCAGCTTGGCTACGAACCGAAAAAAGCCGGACGGACAAGTGGAAGTCGCCGAAAATTTTTTAACGAGACGACTCTTCATTTGATCACGCTGGACGAGCCGCACGACGGAGAAATGCGCAAGGGAATGATCAAGAGACTTCAGCAGGAACTGCAAGACAAAGGTGTGATATGACCGTGACCGCGCTGCACTACAAGGATTTTCAGGGCTCCGTTGATTTCGAAGATGGTCGGTTGGTCATTCAGATTCGTCACATCGATGACCTGATCACAACCGAAATTGACAGCGCAGCGGCAGCGCAAGGTGCCTTTGAAGAGCTGGTGGATGATTATGTCGAAACCTGCAAGCAGCTCGGCAAGGAGCCTTGCAAGCCATTCAAAGGCTCATTCAATGTTCGCGTCCCGCCGGAACTTCATCGACAGGTGGCAATGGCCGCCGTCGACGCCGGCAGCGAATCCATGAATGCATGGATTGAGGCGTCATTGACTGTCTCGGTGGAACGCCAAAAAGCAAAGAAGGCGCTATTCAATCGCGAATTTGCGCTTCGTGTGCTCGGCCGTGAACCGGAAACAGTCGTATATACGCGCGTAGAGGCGGTTCGACACGTCGGACATATCGGAGATCGATTGAAGGCCGCAGGGCTGCGGCCCCCGCCGTTTTTTCTAACTGAGCGTTCCGAGCGGGAACGAGTCAATTGATTTTGGAGTAATAATACGTGGCCGCCAAAGACACTACCTCAGAAACGCCGACCACTGTCACAACGGAGGCTGTCGGCGCTTTGGGCGGGGTAAGTTTATTTTATCCTATATTGGTGGATTGTAATTTAGAGCGCTCCGACGCTCCGGGAGACGTTGGCGACCTGGAACCAGAGCGTTTCTATGACTCTGCAATACAGCCTGTTGTTGAGCAATCCGATGAGAAGCTAAGTATCGCGGTGTGTCTTTTCTCCGCGGGCCAAAAATTGAAAAACGTCAAGACAGTGAAAATAGAAGCGACTTATTTTGTCGCCGTACACCACGAGAAGGGTCATCTGGCGCTTTCTAGTACAGACAGAAAAAACCTTTTAGAGCAGATGGCCAGCGCATCCGCGTGGCCGCTCTTCCGCGCTTTATTTGTTCATCTGGGGAGTCAAACCGGAACGGAGCTTCCTTTGTTGCCAAACGTACCCAAATTGCGCTGGCTAAAGCCCGACGAAGAGGCCAAAGTCAAGCGGAGACCGCAGCGTCAAAAGTAATCAATCCCAGCGCTTTGCGGCGGCCTTTTTGGCAATCTCTTTTCGTTTCTCAGGAGACAAGGATTTGGCCCTCGCCTTTGCCCCAGCGCGGCCGCTACGGGTGCGCCCAGACTTGGCCTTGGGCGTCTCCTCGATCTCGCCTGTGGCGATCCTACCGACCATGATGGCCGCGCCGATGACGTCGGCCGGTCGCTTCTCGCCTCGGGGACCTCGGGGCATGGGCTATGCCTTCACCTTTTCGAGCGTCCGCCGGGGAAACTCCCCGCGATGGGGCCGCCAGTCGTGGTCAAGCCAGACGCAATGGATGACATCATCGGCCTGGTCAGGCTCTCGTTCAACCGTCATGTTCGCGCCGCCGGATCGGAGTCGGACCACGTTGCCGATATGCAGGTGAGAAATCGGGTTTGGCATCCACCTTAGATGGACTATTCAAGCGGAATCAAATAGATGGGACCAAACCGGAAACTGAGACACTACCATTCTGTGGTAAAAACCACCCCGTACGGTCAGTAACAGGGGGTTTTCATGGCTTGGCTTCCACGTTGCACTCCACATCGCAGCTTCGCAGACCGCAGCTTCATCTACCGCATGGTCTTCGCCTTCGTTGCCGTCTCGCTCATGGCTGGCACGGCGGCCGCCCAGGATCGGCGCCAGAACCAGCCCGGCAAATTCGACTTCTACGTGCTCTCGCTCTCCTGGACCCCATCCTTTTGCGATGCGGCCTCCGAGCGGGCGCCCGATCAAGCGCCGCCGCCGGAATGCGGGCAGCGGGCCGTTCCGTTCGTGGTTCACGGCCTGTGGCCGCAATACGAAACCGGCTTTCCGGAATTCTGCCAGCAGCCGGCGCCGCGCCTCGATCGCAACGTCGTCTCCTCGATGCTCGATCTGATGCCGGCGCCGCGGCTCATCTTCAATGAATGGGACAAGCATGGCACCTGCTCGGGCCTGAGCCCCCGTGCCTATTTCGAAACCGTGCGCAAGGCGCGTGCGCTGGTGAAGATCCCAAACGACTACTTGGAGCCGTCGCACGAAATCTCGGTTGCGCCGGCCGCGGTCGGGGACGCCTTCGTGAACGCCAATCCGGGCCTGACGCGCGCCAGCGTTGCGGTAAGTTGCGACGCCAAACGGCTGACCGAGGTGCGGATCTGCATCGGCAAGGACCTTGCCTTTCACGATTGCCCGGACGTCGAGCAGCATAGCTGCCGGCGCGACCAGATCGTGATGCCGCCGCTGCACTCCGAGAGGAAGGCCGCCGCGGTCGAGCACTGAGCATCTTCAGGACTGTTGCGACAGGCGGCGGCGCGGTGACGCGCCGTTTGCCGTTTCGGGGGAGAAGCTTGACGGCCCGGATGCGTTCCATCGGCCCCCACAGCGGCCGGCAACGGAACTGTAAGGCATAAGCTTCTAGATTGCGGGCTCGATCAGGGAACCCCTCGACCGAGGTCAGCGCGGGCGATGCAACGCGTCCGGGACTATTGCGGAATTCTCGCCTGGCAGACGGGTATCGGCTACCTCATGCTCTGGGCCGTCACCTATTGGGCCCTGGCTGACGGTGCCGCCTTTTTCGGCCAATCGGGTGCGTGTCACGCCGACGGCGCCCAGGTCCTGTTCTATTGGGCCTGCGATCCGCCAAGCGGGCTCGAAAACCTTGCCGCCATGGCTAATTTCGCCCTGACCGTCACGATTTGGGCGCCGGTCTTTGTGGCTGCCGCAACAGTCGATCCGGATGCCCTGATCATTGCGGTGCCGATCGTCGCGGTGCACCTCATCGGGCTGCCGCTTGGCCTCCTTGTCCTCATTCGCGTGCTGGCACGAGCATGCGATGCGATACGGACGCTCCGGCGCCGCATCCGCGGCGCGGTTTCCACAGCCGCGGGCCATCTTCCGGCCGCGCGCCATCCCTATCCCGCCCAACCGGCGGCGCCGACTTGAGGCACCATCAGGTCGTCGGCCGGTAGTGGGCTCCTTTGAATAAGCCAGCCCCCATCAGTGGCGCCATCGCCAGGGCCAGACCTTCTCCAGGTGTTTCACCTTAAACCCCTGCCCAAAAGCAAAGACGATAAAGCCAAAAATCAGCACTACGGCCAACATTCCAATCCATTGATGCGGAGTCATATGCGCCTCCTGCCGCAGCGCCTTAGTTTGTGGCTTGAAGGAGCCCCACTACCCGTCGGCCGATTGACGCCCGCAACGGCCTTTATTGCGTGGCGCGCAGCTGCTTTTCGGCGCGCCCCAGATAGGCCTTGAGGTAGCTGGCGCGGGCGCTATTGATGCTTGCCAGCACCCTCTGGCCGTCCACGCCGGCCTTGTTCACTTGCTGGTAGAATGCCTGCAGCGGGGCATTGAGCGCAGCCGGCCGGTACCCGTCCAATACCGGGTGTCCGCAGCCATAAGCGATTGCCGCCACGCATAAGCTTCGCCACATGCCGCACACGCTAGCCGTTTGCGCTCACGATCCGCCTAACGGTTTGCAGCCAATCTTATGCAAAGGAGCTGCTCCCTCTGGATAGCGATAGCCATGAATTACCGTCATGCCTTTCACGCTGGAAATTTTGCCGATGTCGTCAAGCATGCGGTGCTGACCCGCCTTATGGTCCATCTCGCCAGCAAGCCCGCGGCCTATCGGGCAATCGATACCCATGCCGGGGCGGGCCTCTATGATCTGTTCGGACCGGAGGCGGCGCGCAGCGGCGAATGGCGCGACGGCATCGCGCGGCTCATGCAGCCGTATCGGGACGGCGCCCTTGACGCGGCCTGCCGGCCCCTGCTGGCGCCCTATCTGGAGACGGTCGCCGCGCTCAATTGCGCGCAGCGGCTCGCCACCTATCCGGGCTCGCCGGCGCTGGTGCGCGCCTTCCTGCGCGCCCAGGATCGTCTGGTCGCCTGCGAGCTCGAGCCGAACGCAGCCGCGGCGCTCAAGCGCAACTTCGCCCAGGATCGGCGCATCAAGGTGATCGCCATCGACGGCTGGACGGCGCTCAACGCCTATGTGCCCCCCAAGGAGCGCCGCGGCCTCGTGCTCATCGATCCGCCGTTCGAGGAGCGCGGCGAGTTTCCCCGTCTCGCGCAAGGCCTCGAGGCCGCTCACCACAAATGGGCGAACGGGACCTACCTGCTATGGTACCCGATCAAGGCGCGCGACGAGCCCGATACGCTGGCGCGACGTTTGCGCCGATCCGGCATCGGCAAGATCTTGCGCGCCGAGGTCAGCATCGCCCCTCCGGGCGATCCATCGCGCCTCTCCGGGTGCGGCTTGATCGTGGTCAATCCGCCTTGGCGGCTGGAGCAGGAGCTGCAAGTCATGTTGCCCGCGCTGGCCGCGATCCTGGCGGGCGGGGACCGCGGCGGTTCCCGCATCGACCGGATCAGCAACGAATTTTAGTCCGCCACTTTTCCACAGGTCCGATTTGGTTTAATTGTTCTGTCGGTGGCTTTGACGTTCCGCCTGCTGTGGGGCGGCGGAGTGACAGCGGCCGGGCCGAGGCCATCCCCGATCGTGCATTGTTCCGGCCGAGCCGCCGCGCCCCCGTGGGCCGGCGGGGGCAACCACGGGGAGAGGAGTTTTCCCGATGGCCATGACCGGTACGGTTAAATTCTTCAATGCCGAGCGCGGCTACGGCTTCATCAAGCCGGATGACGGCGGGCGCGACGTCTTCGTGCACATCACGGCCGTTGAACGCGCCGGGCTCAAATCGCTGACCGAGGGACAGCGCATCTCCTTTGAGGTCGAGCCCGACAAGAAGGGCAAGGGCCCCAAGGCCGTCGATCTCGTCGTCACCGGTTGATCCCGCCGGCTGATCGCCGCCGGCTCACCCGCGGGCGAGGGCGCTCCGTTGCGCGCATGTCGCCCGGCATGCCGCGCGCCCGGGCCTCGATCCGGGCTGCTATTCAAGGTAAAACCTGCTCGCCCGGTCGAAACATGCGACACTGCGGCCGCCACACCGCAGTCTCCACCACCGGGCGAAGCCAACCGCTCAATACATCGCTCATCACATCGTTCAAGACATCGCTCATCACGAGGGGCTGCCCAATGCCGACCATACGCACCGGACCTACCTCACCCTTCGGCCGCAAGGTCAGGATGGCGGTGAACGTGCTCGAGCTGGAGCGCGAGGTGGCGATGGAGCCGGCGTCCACGGTGGATCCGGCCGACCCCATTCGGCAGCAGAACCCGCTTGGAAAGGTGCCGGTGCTCATCCTCGATGACGGTTCGGCGCTGTTCGATTCGCCGGTCATTCTCGAATATCTCGACCACCTTGCGGGCGGCGGCCGCATCCTCCCCAAGGACCCGCAGCGGCGCTTCGCTGCGCTGCGGCTGCAGGCGCTTGCCGACGGCATCATGGATGCTTCGATCCTGATCAATTATGAGGCGCGCTACCGGCCGGTCCAGAACCACGAGCCGAAATGGCTTGATCTGCAGGCCGGCAAGGTCGCGCGCGCGCTGGCGGTGCTCGAGGCAGCGCCGCCCGCTCTCGATATGCCCCCCGATGTCGGCCAGATCACGCTTGCCTGCGCGCTCGGCTATCGCGATTTCCGCTTCCCGGGGACTTGGCGGGGGGATCATCCGCGCCTTGCCGCCTGGCTCGACGGCTTCGCAGCCCGCGTGCCTGCATTCGCCGCCACCACGCCGCCGCCCTGAGCACGAGCTAGAAGTGATAGTTCACGCCCAAGCGCAACATGCTTGCCGAGAGACCGTTGTTGGTGCCGGTCAGGGCAAAAGTGCTGTTGGCGAGATCGACGAACAGATACTCGGCCTTTGCCGACCAGTTCGCCGCGAAGCCGGCCTCGACCCCGAGCCCGGCGGTCCAGCCCACATTGGTGTGGCTCTCGGACAGCAGGCCGATGGTTTCGCCCTGCAGCTCGCCGAAGGCGACGCCCGCCGTGCCATAGATCAGGAAGTTGCTGATCGCGTAGCCGGCGCGACCCCGCAAGGTGCCAAACCATGGATTGGAGAACTTCCAGGGCGCGAACGTGTCACTGGCTCCCGACAGTTGGATGTCCGCCTCGCCGCCGAGCACGAACTGGCCGGTCTGCCAGTTGTAGCCGCCTTGCACGCCGCCCGCGAAGCCGGACGGGCGGGCCGGATTATTGCTGATGCTGCCCCAGTCGTAGCCGAGATTGCCGCCCAGATAGGGCCCGGTCCAGCTATAGGCGCTGAGCGGAGCCGGGGCGGTGTAATAGGACGGATGGGGGAGATCGGCCGCCGATGCGGCGCCGCCCGCGACCGTCACCAGAAGCGCTGCCGTGCATGCAATCCGTTTCATGACGAACCTCCACCGCGCTGCGGCTCAAGAAATGGTCAAGCGAAAGCAAAAGCCGCGCGCCAGGCCAGAAAGATTAGGGTTATCGCAAAGGCGACTATGTCCAATCTGAAGTTAAATCTTTCTGAATTCTTAAGCAGGTGCGTAATCGCATAATTAAGAAATGTATAACCGCATCCTGGTGTGTGAAATTCGATTCACCATATGGACTGCACTCAATCAGGCTCGGGACCGCGGGTGCCCGCCCGCCGTCGGCAAGACAGCCGAGGCTTTCGCCCAGCGCCGGCGGCGCTGGCTCGCCGGCTCCCGAGACCTTACGTTGCGGCCATGAACGGCGTCAGAAAAGACATCGATCCGGCAACCGAACTGGCCGAGGAGGACGAAGAGCAGAATCTGCCCGACCTCGAGCCGGCGGCCGCGATCGATCTCACGGCCAGCGCCGGGCCGCTGGCGGCCGGGCGGGCAGTGATCGCCCGCCATGCCAAGCTCGCCCCTGATTCACCGGGCGTCTACCGCATGACCGACGCCCGCGGCGAGGTGCTTTATGTCGGCAAGGCGAAGAACATCAAGAAGCGCATCCTCGCCTATACCAGGCCGACCGGCTACGACACCCGCATCGAACGCATGATCGCGGCCACTGCGGCGCTGGAATTCGTGTCGACCGCGACCGAGACCGAGGCGCTGCTGCTCGAAGCCAACCTGATCAAGCGGCTGCGGCCGCGCTTCAATGTGCTGCTGCGCGACGACAAGTCGTTCCCCTACATCATGATCACCGGCGATCATTGGGCGCCGCAAATCTTCAAGCACCGCGGGGCGCAGAACCGTCCCGGACGCTATTACGGTCCGTTCGCTTCGGTCGGGGCGGTCAACCGCACCATCACGGCGCTGCAGCGTGCCTTCCTGCTGCGCTCCTGCTCGGACGGCTTCTTCGAGAGCCGGACAAGGCCCTGCCTGCTTTATCAGATCAAGCGCTGCTCGGGCCCCTGCACGGGCGAGATCGACTACGCCGAATATGCCGAGCTGGTGCGCGAAGCCAATGCCTTCCTGTCTGGCCGCAGCCGCACCGTGAAGGAAGAGCTGGCGGTCGAGATGGAAAAGGCGTCGAGCGCGCTCGATTTCGAACGCGCGGCGATCTATCGCGACCGCCTCGCCGCCCTGTCGGCGGTGCAGGCCCATCAGGGCATCAACCCGCGCAACGTCGAGGAGGCCGACGTCTTCGCGGTCCATCAGGAAGGCGGCTTCAGCTGCGTCGAGGTGTTCTTCTTCCGGACCGGCCAGAACTGGGGCAACCGGGCCTACTTTCCCCGGGCCGATCGCTCGGTCGGTGCGGGCGAGGTGCTGAGCGCATTCCTGGGCCAGTTCTATGACGACAAGCCGTGCCCGCGGCTCATCATCGTCTCCCATGACTTCGAGGAGCGGCACCTCTTGGCGGAGGCGCTCGCGGTCAAGAGCGGGCACAAGGTCGAGGTCCTGCTGCCGCATCGCGGCGAGAAAAAGGATCTGGTCAAGCACGCGCTCGCCAATGCACGCGAGGCGCTGGGGCGCAAGCTCGCCGACACCTCCTCGCAGCGCAAGCTGTTGGCGGCGCTGGCCGAATGCTTCGGCCTGCCACGCCTGCCGCGGCGCATCGAGGTCTACGACAACAGCCATATCCAGGGTGCCAATGCGGTCGGCGCCATGATCGTCGCGGGTCCGGAAGGCTTCCGCAAGAATCAGTACCGGAAGTTCAACATGCGGGCTACCGACCTCGCTCCCGGCGACGACTACGCCATGATGCGCGAGACCCTGGAGCGCCGGTTCAAGCGGCTGATCGCCGAGGCGCCACGGCCGGCCGGCCAGATCGCCGCGACCCCAGCGCCCGCTGCCCAAGCCCTCCCAACTCAACGCGATGACGATGCCGATCGTCGGGTCGATGGCAATGGAGCGGGCCAATCCGAGCGCGATGCGGCGCGCGCGCAGGCGGCTGCGGCCGCTGCTGCCATCCTGGGCGCGCCCGCAATGCTGCCGGGCGCAGAGCAGGCGAGCGAAGAAATGGCGGCGGCTGATGAGCAGGACGAGGCGGAATCGCCGTGGCCCGATCTGGTGCTGATCGACGGCGGGCGCGGCCAGCTGGCCGCCGCCCAGGAGGCGCTCGCCGCCTTGGGTCTCGCCGACATGCCTCTGGTCGCCATCGCCAAGGGGCCGGACCGGGATGCCGGCCGCGAGACGTTCTTCGTGCCCGGCCGGGCGCCGTTCAAGCTCAAGCCGCGCGATCCGGTGCTGTATTTCGTGGAGCGGCTGCGCGACGAGGCGCACCGCTTCGCCATCGGCTCGCACCGGATCCGGCGCCGGCGCGACATCCGCGAAGCCGGCTTGCAGGAAATTCCCGGCATCGGCCCCAGCCGCAAGCGCGCGCTGCTGCAGCATTTCGGGACCCTGCAGGCGATCGAGCGCGCCTCGCCGGCCGATCTTGCCAAGGTCCCGGGAGTGAGCGCCGAGACTGCGCGCAAGATCTACGATTTCTTCCACCAGCGTGCCGGATGAACGGCCGGGCCGAGAAGCCGCGCCATCGCGCTGGTGCCATGCGGGTTTCGAATTGGCGATTTCGCCTTATGCGCATACCTTGAGGCGGACCGGCGCGAAGACCGGCGCAAGGAAGCATGTGGACGGAAGCGAGGCATTTCTTTTGACCTGCGGGCCGGAAGGGTATTGTTGCGCATCATGGCAGCCGAGACCACGAAACCCCTGCGCGCACATTCTCTGGCGCTGCCCAATCTGCTGACCTACGGCCGCATCGCTGCCGTCCCGGCGGTGGTCGGCTGCATGTATTGGCAGCTGTTGCATGGCGGCGATGCGATGCGCTGGGTGGCGCTGGCGATCTTCGTCGCGGCCGGCGTCACCGATGTCCTCGACGGCTACTTTGCCCGCATGTGGGATCAGCAATCGAGCTTCGGCCGTATGCTCGATCCGATCGCCGACAAGCTTTTGGTGGCGTCCTGCCTCCTCATGCTGGCGGCCGACGGCACCATCAACGGCTTGTCGCTGTGGGCCTCGATCGTCATCCTGTGCCGCGAGATCCTGGTTTCGGGCCTGCGCGAATACCTGGCCGAGCTGCGCGTCAGCGTGCCGGTGACGCGGCTGGCCAAATGGAAGACGACGCTGCAGCTGGTCGCCATCGGCTTCCTGCTGGCGGGCGATGCCGGCGACGCTTTATTTCCGGTCCCGGTG
>Ga0182024_10020796_pt1 | contig 11966 bp, 13 predicted proteins | sample P32metaG_FD_120480 | JGI IMG/M metagenome (GOLD analysis project Ga0182024, IMG submission 120480) | Permafrost microbial communities from Stordalen Mire, Sweden - P3-2 metaG (Illumina Assembly) | ecosystem: Environmental > Terrestrial > Soil > Wetlands > Permafrost | place: Sweden: Stordalen... | reverse complement strand
GTGATAGACGGCGGCTTTATCGTGGCGCGAGGGCCGCGACCTGCACGGCGGGGAGTGCGGCGTAGACGCGTGCTCACACGCGCCATTCCGATCACCGGGCTGGCGGCTGTCGCCTTCGCCGCCGGGGCGGTCTGGGCGACCGAGCCGGGGCGGGCGGAGCGTCATCTCGTGACCCGCTACGTGACCGCCTGGGAGCACAACGACTTCGCCCAGATGTATGGCCTGCTGGACTCGAGCTCGCGGCGCCGCACCTCGCAATCGAGGTTCGCCGACGAGATCCGCAGCGCCGCGGCGACGGCGACCATGGTCTCGCTGTTCGCGACCCACGTGGCCAGCCGCAGCGGCAGCACGATCGCGGTCCGCATGCGCGTTCGGACCCGGCTCTGGGGGACGTTTCCGGAGACGCTCGAGGTGCCGCTGACCGGCAGCGGCTCGGGCGCGCGCATACACCTCAGCGCGCCACTGCTGTTCCCGGGGCTTCGCCCCGGCGAGCGGCTCCGGCGGGTGATCACCCTGCCACCGCGCGGGACGCTGCTCGCCAGCGACGGGACACCGCTCGCCCAAGGGCCCTCGCGGTCCTCCCCGATCCCGGACGTCGCCGGTGAGATCGTGGGCACGCTCGGTCCGATCCCGCCGGACGAAGCCGCACGCTACGCCGCCGAGGGCTACCCGGCCAACGCCATGGTCGGCCTCGACGGCCTGGAGCGGATCTTCGAGCACCGCCTTGCCGGCCGGCTCGGGGGGCGGCTGCTCGCCGGTCACCGCGTGCTCGCGAGCTCCGCTGCGCACCAATCGGCACCGATCACCACCACGATCTCCCCCTCGCTCGAGCGCGCCGCGGTCAGCGCCATGGGCGGCAAGTACGCCGGTATCAGTGTCATGAATCCGCGCACCGGCGCTCTGCTGGCCCTCGCGGGAATCGCCTTCTCGGCGCTGCAACCGCCAGGCTCGACGATGAAGATCATCACCGCCACCGGCGCGCTGCAGGCTGGGATCACCACGCTGTCGACCACCTACCCGATCCAGACCTCGGCCACGATCGACGGTTACACCCTCCAGAACGCCGGCGGCGAGGCGTGCGGAGGGACCCTGCTCAACGCCTTCGCCGTCTCCTGCAATTCGGTCTTCGCGCCGCTCGGGGTCAAGCTCGGTGCCGCCAGGCTGGTCAGGATCGCACGGCGCTTCGGTTTCGACCAGCCGCCGTCGATCCCCGGCGCGGCGGAGAGCATGATCCCGTCGGCGAGCAGCATCGGGGACGATCTTGCGGTCGGCTCCTCGGCGATCGGCCAAGGTCTCGTACAGACCACGCCGCTGGAGATGAGTGACGTGGCCGCGACGATCGCGATGGGCGGCCGGCGGCCGATCCCCACCCTGCTGGCCCATCAACGGCCTCGCTTTGTCCGCGTCATGAGCCCGCACATCGCTCACGAGGTGCAGACGATGATGATCGCCGTGGTCGACTTCGGCACCGGCGTGGCCGCCCAGATTCCCGGCGTGGTGGTCGCCGGCAAGACGGGCACCGCCGAGCTGAAGGACACCGCGATCACCGCCAACAACCCCAACGCCGGATCACCCCAGAACACCGATGCCTGGTTCGTGGGCTACGCGCCCGTGGGCCACCCGCGAGTCGTGGCCGGCGCGCTGTTCCCAAACCAGGGCGCCGGGGGCGCGGCGGCAGCGCCCCCGGTCCGCGACATCCTCGTGGCCGCGCTCCACAACGGCTGACCGGCCGCGGTCGCGGCCCGCGGCCTAACCCGTGTAGGCGGCAGCGACCACGCTGGTGTTGAGCGTCCCCTGCGTCCACGCCGCCAGCGCATTGCGTCGCGGGCCGAACGCGACCGTCATGTCGAGCGCGTAAACGCTCGCTGACAGGACCCGCGGGGCACCGAAGCGTCCGCTGGCGGCGGAGCCGACGGCGGCCACCGGATGACCCGACCGGACCCAACCCACGAGCGTCTCGCCGCGCGGGCCCACGGTCAATGCCGGGGTCTGGGAGGCGTCGATGCTCCCGAGCGAGACCGCGGCCCGGAAGCCGGCCGATGGTCCGCGGGTCGCCGCGTGGACGGTGCAGCTCCCGCCGGCGTTACAGGTCTTCCACGCCACTGCCTGCGCCCCGGCGGCGTCGGCGGCGAAGCTGATCCCCGCGGCCAGACCGGCCGCCGGCGACAGCGACCGGATCTGCGGCCGCGATCCGAAGTCCGCCGCCCTGACCTGGGAGTGGTAGCTGCCTGCACGGTCGTACCAGCTCTCGACCCACGCGGCTGTGGCCCCCGACCTCCGGCGCGCCACCGCCAGCTCGTCGATCCGGTGCCCGATCCCGGCCCGCAGCAGCGTATGCGCCCGGCGAGGGGCGCTGCGCTTGGAGCCGAGCGAGAAGAAGATGCTGCGCGGATCGGCGAACCCCGCCGGGCCGGTCGCCGCCGTCCACGCCACGAGCGAGTTCTCGGCTCCGAGCCAGCCGGCGGCCAGCGACTCGGGCGCCTGGCCGGCTGTGGTCAGGCGGCGCCGGCCGGTGAAGCGGTTGCCCCCGCCCGACTGCAGCGTCCACACCCCCCGCTCGGTCGCGACCGCGGCCAGCATCCGCCCACCGGCGAGCGTGACGAGCTGACCGAGCGTCGCACCGGCGAGACCGCCGACCAGGGTCTGTGGCGGCTGCACCGCCCCGCCACCGGTGATCCTGATCGCCTGCGCGCTGCTGCAGCAGTCGAGCCCGCTCGGGCTGGCACCGGTCAGCAGCTCGAGCGCCGGTCCGTCGAATCCGAGTGCCAGCACCTCGCGGGCGCCGGCGATCGCGACCGGCTGGCCCACCACGCCGCCGGCCGAGCGCGATACCACGTAGGCCTGCGAGCTGCCGGGCGTGTCGACGTCGAGGATTCCGAACGCCGCAGCGGCCGCACCCCCGGGCGAGAACGTGAGCTGGGTGGGCAGGTAGTCGAGCGAGCCCGGCTTGACGAGCTCAAACGGCCTGCTCCAGGCCGCCTGCGCCGCCAACGGGGCTACGGCGGCCAGCAGCGCCAGGACCAGGGTCAGGGCCAGAGTCGCTCGCCGCGCCGGCCGGCCCCTCACGGCTAGAGCTGGCGGCCGCGCCAGACGATCCCGTCGCGGTGTGAGAGCCAAATCCCGACCATCACCCCCACCGCCAGGCCGACCACGACGCCGATCGCGATGATCGTCGCGTTGGTGCCGTCGGGTCGGGTGTAGCCCACGACGGCGACGGGAATCGCGATCGCAAAGAACACGCCGAGCGCGGTGGCGAACGGATCGAAGCGAAGCGTGTTGGGCTTTGACGGCCCGTGGCCGTTGGGCTCGCTGCCGCGCCACGGGTCCTGTTCGCTCAAAGGTCGAGCGAGATCGTGGCCAGCTTCTGATCACTGGAGCCGAGGATGTCGAGCGTCAGAGGCCGGTTCGCATAGGCGGAGGTGCCGATCTTGAACAGCAGCAGCTGCCCCTGCGTGGGGCCGTAAGCGGCGGTGCTGTCGGGGATCGGCTCGGTCTGCAGCGGCGTCAGCGTCTCGGAGGTCCAGGCGTAGGGGTTGAGGTCGGGGTTCAGCTTGACCGGGTAGTACTTGTTGCCCTCGGTATCGACCATCACGAAGTTGTCAGTCGTGGTGTGGGACCTGGAGGTCTGGTTCTTGGCCCACAGGAAGACGCCGTACCACTGCTGGCTCGCGGTCGGCGCCGTCGTGCCCGGCGGCAGGCCCTTGACGTACTGCGAGTCCTCGGTGCTGTACTGGTTGAGCACTCGCGAGATCTGCAGCTGGTAGGTGATCGGGCCGGCGTCCACGTAGCCGCCATCGTTGTTGGCGTCGGCGACGTTGGGGTGCGCCACCTTGCTGCCACAGGCACCGAGGCCGAGTGCAAGGGTCAGCGCGAAGGCGACGATCCAGAGGCGGCGGGCTCTCACGGCTGCGGAAGTCTAACTGTCACGTGCCGTCGCCGGTGGCCCCATGCCGTCGACCGTGGCGCGCTTTCCCCGTCCCCGATCCTCCTCCAGGATCGACCGCAGGCGCCGCATCGCCTTCGCCGCCTGGCGACGGTTCCACGAGCTGCCCCCGAGCGTCTCACGCAGCTTGTCCGATACCTGCGAGGGCTCGGTCTCCAACGTGTACTGGACCTTGGTGGTATTCCCGGGGCCCTGCGAGAGGGTGTAGATCCCGAGCATCCGGATCCGGTTGTACTTCCCACCCCGCCCCCGCTCCACGATCTTGAAAGGCGGCTGGAGCTCGGCAAAGGTCATGTCGGCCCATGAGAAGCGGTTCAGCGGCGCCTTGATCCGAAAGCGGGCGCCGGCGCCGGTGCCGTAGGTCTCGATCCGCGTCAGGTGCCAGTCGACCAGATAGTGGTCGGTGAACTCGGCGTGATTGGCGATGTCGGCCAGATACTCGAAGACCTGTTCCCGGGGTTTGGCGATCGTCGTGGAGACGGTGAAGGGATCCACGCGCGGCAGTTTATGCGGCCGCCGCCCGGTGGTCGGTGATCCGCATCGTGTGCCCGAACTCCGGACCGTGGACGGTTCGGGTCCGCAGCGGGCTCTCGTGCTGGCGCTCACGGCACAGCTCGCACGCGATCACGCCCGATTGGTAGACGTACACCCGCTCGCCGACGAGCGGCGTCCGGTTGCAACAGGTGCAGCGCTCCGACCCGGCCAGGCGCTCGTCGAGACCGCGCCGCAGTAGCGCCAACTCGAGATCGAGCATGTCGCGCAAGGACGCGGTCATGAGCCCTACGTTCGTCTTGCGGGCCACCGTTCCTGCTGATGGGAGCTCGCCGTCAGGAACTTGGACGGCATGCCGTAGGGCGGATCGCCGGACTAGACAATTTGTCCATTCGGTTTAGCTCTGCTTTGACGTCGAGGCTATGATCGGGTTAGACCGTTGTCTGATTTGCGGCTTGGCCAAGCCCCCTGCGCCGAGCCGCCGAACCCCTAGCGAGGAGAGGCCGATGAAAGCTTGGATGTCGGGCAACGTCGCAGGGACCGGGACGTTCCGTTGCACCGAATGTGATTTCTCCCTGTCACTCGACGCCGCCGACGAGCTTCCGTCGTGCCCTCACTGCGGAGGCACCGAATTCGTCCGGGCCTCCCTGTTCACGACCTCGCAGCAGGCGATCATCGAGCTCCCCCCGCACGTCGATGACCGCAGCTGGCTCGGGGAGCTGCGCGACGGCCTGGACGTGGCCGGCCAGTACATCGCCTACCAATCGGACGATGACGTCGTCGCCTATGCGCTGGAGCGGGAATGGACCCGCATCGGCCGCAGTCTCGCGGCGGACATCCGCTTCGACGATCCCACGGTCTCGCGCCGCCACGCGCTGATCGTGCGCCAGCCCGACGGTCTGCGAGTGCTGGACGACCGCAGCCTCAACGGGGTGTTCGTCAACGGCGAGCGCGTGGAATGGAGCACGCTCGCCGACGGCGACGAGGTCGTCATCGGCCGCCACCATCTCCATTTTCTCGATGTCCCGGTGGTCTCCGGGATGCGCTTGCACCGCTCCGCCGCTCCGGGCTCAGTGCCCGTAGACGACTGAGACTGGCGGAGCCGCACCGCACCGCGGTCGCGCCAGCGCGCGAGGCCTGGGCCGCTGGCTTATAGTCAGGCGCCGATGCACGCCACGATCTCCGTTCTGTCCCAAAAAGGCGGCACCGGCAAGACAACGGCGGTGAGGACCCTGACCGACGTCCTCCGCCGGGTCGATCTGTCCGTGCTCGCGGTCGATCTCGACCCGCAGGGCAATCTCTCGGACTACTTCGATGTCGATCCGGACGCCTCGCCGACAATCGGCGACGTGCTCGCCGGTCGGGCCACGGCCGCCGAGGCCGTGCACGGCGGCGTGATCCCCGCCAATCTCGGCCTGGCCGAGGCCGAGCTGGCGCTGGGCCGGAAGATGGGGCGCGAGCTGACGCTCAAGAAGGCCCTGCGCGAGGTCGCCGGGGACTACGACCTGGTGCTGATCGACTGCCCGCCGGCGCTCGGGCTGCTGACCGTCAACGCGCTGGTGGCGTCGGACTACGCACTGCTCTCGGCCGAAGCCCAGTACTTTGCGCTCCAGGGAGTGGAGCAGGCGCTGCAGGTGATCGACCTCGCACGCGACAGCCTCAATCCCAATCTGGAGTGGCTCGGGGTGGTGCTCAACATCGCCGACATGCGGACCCGTCATTCCCGTGAGGCCTTCGACTCGCTGCGCGAGCACTTCGGCGACAAGCTGATCGACACCACGATTCGCGCCTCGATCGCCTACGCCGAGTCGGCCGAGCGGGCGCTGTCGATCCTCGACTACCGGCCGGATCTCGGCGCCGACTACCTCGCCGTCGCCGACGAGTTGCTGCGGCGGCTTGGGCTTGGTGATGCCCGCAAGCGCCTGGATCCGCTGCTGCGCAGCTCGCAGGCGGCCCAGGCCAGCGCGTAGTCCGGGCTCGAGCCCGCCCCCCGGCGCCCCCTGACCCGGCAGGCGTTCTCGAGATCAGAGCTCGCGGACGTCGGCCCCCTGGGACTCGAACGGGGCCCGCAGCACAGTCGCCCAGCCGCTGCACTCGTGGCTCAACCGCTCCACCAGACCACCGGTGTGCTCGTAGTGCGACCAGAACAGCACCGCCGGACCGGCACCCGAGATCGTCGCCCCGAGTGCGCCGAATGAGGTCGCGCGCTCGAGCAGCTCAGCGGAGCGCGGATAGAGATCGGCGCGGTAGGGCTGGTGCAGCCGGTCGCGCAAACCGGCCGTGACCAGGTCCCAGTCGCCGCCGGCGATCCCCAGCGCGAGCATCGCGCCGCAGGCCACGTTGAAGGCCGCGTCGCCCAGCGGGACGCCGGCGGGGAGCGCGGCCCGCGCCTGCTGAGTGCGCACCCCCTGAGTCGGGACCACCAGCACCGCCTCCAGCCCCATCGGCATCTCGACGCGGTGCGAGCGCGGTCCGTCGCAGATCACGAACCCGCCGTCGAGGGCCGCGGCGACGTTGTCGGGGTGCCCCTCGAGCGCGGTCGCCTCCCCGCGGACGTCGGCGTCGAGCTCGAACAGGTGATCGGCGGCCAGCAGCCCGGCGATGCTCGCGGCGGCGCTGGATCCCAGCCCGCCGCCGAGCGGGATCTTCGACGCGATCCGGAACTCGAACCCGTCGGCGCGGTGCAGCCGCTCGAACGCCCGCACGACGAGGTTCTCACGATCGCGCGGCACGTCGAGCTCGCTGACGACCGCGAACCTGCCCGTCTCCACGACCTCGAGCTCGAGGTGCAGCGTCAGCGCGGCTGCCATCACGTCGAACCCCGGGCCCAGGTTCGCCGAGGAGGCCGGCACCCTCACCAGCCGGCGGCGGGCCAGCGTCATCCCATCACCGCACGCTCGATCGCCGACAGCTCCGGATCGCAGGGGACCACCGCGCCGGCCTGACCGAGTGCGGTCTGCGGATCCTTGAGGCCGTGGCCGGTGAGCACGCAGGCCACGCGGCGCGCGTCGCCGGCGCCGTGCGCCAGGAGTCCGGCGACGGCGGCCGCCGACGCCGGCTCGCAGAAGATCCCCTCGGTGGAGGCCAGCAGGCTGTAGGCGGAGAGGATCTGCTCGTCGCTCACCGCCCGCACCGCCCCGCCGGAGGCCGTCATCGCGTTCATCGCGTCCTCCCAGCGCGCGGGGTTGCCGATCCGGATCGCGCTGGCGACGGTCTCGGGTTGCGCCACCGGGGCTCCGAGCACCAGCGGCGCGGCTCCCTCAGCCTGGAAGCCCAGCATCCGCGGGTGCTGGCCGAGCTCTTGAAACCCCCGCCAGTAGGCGGTGATGTTGCCGGCGTTGCCCACCGGCACGCAGAGCGCGTCGAGCTCGCCGTCGAGCGCTTCTGAGAGCTCGAACGCCGCCGTCTTCTGCCCCTCGATCCGGAATTCGTTGACCGAGTTCACCAGCGCGATCGGCTGGGTGGCGCAGAGCTCGCGGACGAGCTTCAGCGCCACGTCGAAGTTGCCGCGCAGGGCTATCACCTTCGCGCCGTGCATCAGGGCCTGAGCCAGCTTGCCGGTGGCGATCTTGCCCTCGGGCACGATCACCGCGCACCGCAGTCCCGCCCGGGCGGCATAGGCGGCGGCAGAAGCCGCCGTGTTTCCGGTCGAGGCGCAGACGATCGCCTGCGCCCCCTCGCGAACGGCGGCCGAGACGGCACAGGTCATGCCCCGGTCCTTGAACGAGCCCGTGGGGTTGAGGCCCTCGAGCTTGCACCACACCTCGACCCCCGCGCGCTCGGACAGGGCCGGGGCAAGCACCAGTGGAGTTCCACCTTCGCCGAGCGAGACGACGGGATCGTCGGCGGCGAACGGCAGGCGGTCGCGGTAGCGCTCGATCAGGCCGGACATGCGCCGGAGCATGTCAGAGTGACCGCCCCGCGCTGTTTCAGTGCAGCTCGAGCACGACCTTTCCGGTCGCTCCGCGCCCGTCGAGCAGCTCCAGGGCCTCGGCGACCCGCTCGAGCGGATACCGCGCGCCGACGACCGGTGCCACGAAGCCGCCGGCGATCAGCTCATCCAGAGCGGCGCCGTTGCGGCGGGTGCGTTCGGGCTTGGTGAGCACGCCCGCCCCCCAGCCGGCGCCGATCACCTCGGTGTTGTTGAGCAGCAGACGGTTGACCCTGACCTCAGGGATCGAGCCGCCGGTGAAGCCGACGACGACGACCCGGCCACCCTCGCGCAGGGAGCGCAGGCTGTCGGTGAAGCGATCGCCGCCCACGGGATCGATGACCACGTCGACGCCGCCGTGCGAAATCTCCTTGGCCTCGTCCTTCCACGCCCCGTCGGACCGCACGACGTGGTCGGCGCCGGCCTCACGGGCCACCCGCTCCTTGTCGTCGCTCGAGACGACCGCGATCGTGGTGGCGCCGAGGCCCTTGGCCACCTGCAGGGCCGCCGTCCCCACGCCGCCGGCGCCGCCGTGGACGAGGACGGTCTCGCCGGCCTGGAGGCGGCCGCGGAGCTTGAGGCTGAAGTAGGCGGTGTGGTAGTTGAGGACGAGGCTCGCCCCCTGGGCGAAGTCGAACTCGTCGGGCAGCTTGAACGTGAAGTGAGCGGGAGCGACCGCGACCTCGGCAAAGCCACCGAGCATGCAGAACGCCGCGACCCGGTCCCCGGGCTTGACCTCGGCGTCCTGCGGAGCCTCGCGAACCACCCCTCCCACCTCGCTGCCGGGAATGAACGGCAGCGGCGGCTTGACCTGATACTCGCCCCGGGTCTGGAGCACCTCGGGAAACGACACCCCGGCGGCATGAACATCGATCAGCACGCCGCTGCCCGGAGTGAGCATGTGGGATGCCTCGGGCTCCGGGGCGTCGACCAGCTTCAGCGCCGAGGCCGGCCCGGTCAGCTCGGTGATCTGCATCGCTCTCATGCGGCCGCGGATCCTATAAGCAGGCGGCGGAGGTCGGCGATCAGCCCGCGAGAATCATGTTCGATCCGCCGCGCGGTGATCCTCACCACCCGGCGGCCGACGATCTGCAGCCCGGCGTCCCGGCGGCGGTCCGCCTCGAACGAGCTGCGCGTCTTGTGAAAGCGATAGCCGTCGACCTCCACCACCAGACGCTGGGCGGCCCAGGAGAAGTCGACCAGCTCGCCGGCGACGAGCACGTTGGCCTGCGGCTCGGGCAGGCCGGCGTCGCGGACCAGCTCGAGGAAGCGCCGCTCCAGCTCGGACTGGGTCCACGGGGGCTCGTCAGTGAGCTGCGCCAGAGCTTCGGCGAGCGGCTTGACCCCGCGGCGGCCCGGGCTCCGGGCAATCAGGGCGTTGAGGGAGCGGACATCGAGCAGGTCCCGTTGCTGCGCTGCCTCGAGCAACGACCGCAAGCGCTGGGAGCGCAGGTTCTCTGCCTGATCGAGCAGCGTGCGCTCGAGCGAGGTCACCGGGATCGCGTCGATCCTGGTGCGATCCTGCTCAGGAAGGGAGCGGGTGACGTGGCACCGGACCCCATGAACCTTGTGTGGGCCCGGCGCCGAGACGTCAATCGGCCCGGAGGGCACGGTCCGCAGACCCCGCAGGGCCACGGCAGCGGCATGGCTCAGCACCACGTCGAGCCCGCAGGCCAGCACGGCCGCCATCCATCGGGCGCGAACGCTCAGCTTGGTGTGACCGGCCGCATACACGCCGCGATGGAGGCGGTGCAGACGCCCAGCGTCCGTGCGCCGCTGAATCGAGGGACGGGTGAAGCCGAGCTCCCGCAGCTGCCTGGCGGCCACCACCCCATGCTGTCTGGCTGCCAACTCCGCGAGCATCCGATCGGGTGCCTCATCCAAGTAACGGTATGCGTTACGAGAATCCATACACCCCGAGGCTTCCACGAAAAACGTGACCGTGGGGTGGCAAAGGTAAAACGTTTGCGCCCAAACGCCGGCGTTAACCAAACTCCTCTTCGATCACCCGAATCGCTCGCGGCCGCGCGCGCATCGTCTCCAGCCCGGCGATCAGCTCCATGGCGGCGTCGAAACGCGACTCGAGCACGGGGTGCACCACCATCACCAGCCGCGCCTGGTCGCGCAGGCCCTTCTGCACGACCGACTTGACGGAAACGTCCTGGAGCGCCAGCGCCTGGGCCACCTGCGCGAGCACGCCGGGCTCGTCGGCGACTTCGAGGTGCAGGTAGAAGGACGACATCACGTCCTGGACGATCTCGAGCGTCTCCGTGGTGGGGGGCGTCGAGGCCGGCGGGATCATCGCGCTGATCACATCACCCAGCACCGCCGAGGCGGTCTGCGGGCCGCCTGCGCCCGGGCCCGACATCGTGATCTCAGTGATCGCCTCCGATTCGACGGTCACGGCGTTGAACGGGCCGTTGACCGAGGCAAGCGGATGCCCGGGATACAGAAACGCCGGATATACGCGGACGGACAGGGCGCGATCGCCCACCCGCTCGGCCGTCCCGATCAGCTTCAGGCCGAGCCCGAGGTCCCGGGCGTACTCGAGGTCGTCGGGCTGGATCTGCTCGATCCCCTCGTACTGGACCTGGTCGATGTGAACCGGGGTGCCGAACGCCAGCCGGGCGATGATCGCCATCTTGGCCGCGGCATCGCGCCCGTCCACGTCGTCGGAGGGGTCGGCTTCGGCATAGCCCAGCCGCTGAGCCTCGGCGAGCGCGGTCGCAAATGTCGCTCCGGTGCGAGCCATCTCCGTGAGGATGAAGTTCGTGGTGCCGTTGACGATCCCGTGGACGCGGTCGATCGTCGCTCCGGCGAGCGACTCCTGGAGCACGCGGATCACCGGCACGACCCCGGCGACCGAGCCCTCGAAGCGCAGCTGCACGCCGCGGGTGCGTGCCTCCTCCCACAGCTCCTCCCCGTGCTGGGAGAGCAGCTGCTTGTTCGCGGTCACGATGTGGCGCCCGGCGCGCATCGCGCGCAGGAGGTACTCGCGGGCGGGCTCGATCCCCCCGATCAGCTCGACGATCAGGTCCGAGCCCTCGAGGATCTCGTCAAACGACCCCGAGGTCGTGGTGAGCACGCCCGAGAGCTCCGGCCGCAGCCCGGTGATGCGCTCGATCCGATCGGCGTGCTCCGGAAGCAGGTCGGCAAACGCCCCGCCGACGGTGCCCCGGCCCAGCAGCCCGACGCGGAATACCCGGCCCGGAGCGCTCACGGCTCGACGTCCCGGCTCATCAGGTCGGAGTAGGTCTCGCGGCGCACGACCACCCGCGCGGAGCCGTCCCGGCAGAAGACGACCGGCGGGCGCGGGACGCCGTTGTAGTTGTTGGCCAGCGAGTAGCCGTAGGCGCCCGTGGCGGGAGTGACGACGACGTCCCCCGGCGCGGGCGCGGACAGCTCCACGTCGCGGACGATCACGTCCCCGGACTCGCAGTGCTTGCCCGCCAGCTGGCAGAGCTCGCCCCCGCCGGACAGCGGGCGATCGGCGATCAGCGCCTCGTATCTGGAGTCATAGAGCATCGGCCGCAGGTTGTCGGACATGCCGCCGTCGACGGCGACCCAGGTCGAGACGTTGCGCTTGACCGTCTGGACCGT
>Ga0182024_10020795_pt1 | contig 11966 bp, 17 predicted proteins | sample P32metaG_FD_120480 | JGI IMG/M metagenome (GOLD analysis project Ga0182024, IMG submission 120480) | Permafrost microbial communities from Stordalen Mire, Sweden - P3-2 metaG (Illumina Assembly) | ecosystem: Environmental > Terrestrial > Soil > Wetlands > Permafrost | place: Sweden: Stordalen... | reverse complement strand
ATTGGGATGGCTGGATTGAACGGCCCGATTTTGCCCCGAGTGCAGCGAACTTTGCGCATTATCTCGCGCTGCGTTGCCATGACATCCGGCCACTCCAGCTCGAATTGACAGCACGCGGCCTGTGGTTCGAGGCGATTAAAAGTGACGCGCGTGGCTCATTGGCGCGGCACACGCTCCAAGCGACGGCGTGCGCGAGGGCTGGTTTGAAGGCAATGGCGCCCATACGTATCCTGATGGAAGTGCCCTAAAGAATTGCGATTACCGAGATGCCGTAAATGAGCCACTTGCGTTACCTGCCCTTGGTTGCTGCCCTTTCATTGGTGACCGGCGGCACGATGTTGCGCGCCCAGGAGTCGCAGCCAGAGGTGCTGCCGACCCGCGATGTAGATATTAGCTACCAAATCACCCGGCCAAATCAGCCGACGATCGTCGAACGCCGGCGCTGGTTGGCGAACGAACATCTTCAGCGCGTCGATGGTCCCGACGAGGCGACGACGATCTTCGACCCCAACAGGGGCGAACTCACGCTACTCAATCCTGCCAATCGCACGTTTCGAAAGTTGGAGGGAGCGCCGCGCATGCCGATGGCCCCGCAAAACGGGACAGCGCTGAAGCGCGGCGGCGAATCCATAGTGACGGGATTGAGTTGCGTCGATTGGTCGTGGACAGACGAGACAGAAACGCACGCCGCGTGCTTGACGCCGGACGGCGTGCTGCTCCGCCTCGTCATCGACGGCCAGACCGTGATGCAGGCGCGCTCAGTCAGCTGCGGTCGGCAACGTTCGGAGCTTTTTCAGGTGCCGACGGACTACGCTCCTGCGCTAGCTCCAGAAGGTGGTCTGGACCCGTGAGGCTGATCGACCACCAGAACAGTCGCGTATTGTTCCATGCTGCAACTGACGTGCTATGAGACTGCCCGGTGCCGGCAGCGATGCTCGCCCGCGTGCTTATTCGGCTACAATAAAGACAATCTTTTTCGACCGGGGCGCGATTATCAACACTTGGTTGTGCAATAGGGCGTAGGAATAGGACTTAACTGCCGGGACTTTTTTGCGAATATCACGAGCAAACAATCGCGAACGCATGGTGCTCGGTACTACCTCACCGACATGCAAACCGGCAGGTACTGACGTCTTTGTCGCCTGCTTGCTTAGGCTGTGCCAAATCTCGGCTCGTTCTCCCGAAGTCAAAGATAGTGCTGCGGGTTTATCCTTGGAGGAAGGGTGTGCCACAGCTGGCAGCCCGGAAATTAAAGCTACCGTCGCAAAACACGCGACAGCGATTAGCTTTCGCTTCGAAGCGACTTCGATCGCCAGCATGTCGGTTCGGCAGAAGTTTCTAAGGCGGTCAGCGCGGCTAATCATTGCGAGCCTTATAAGCAGGAATCAGACGCTGAAACTTCGCAATCAGGTGTTGCCACTCAAGGGTCTCGTCCTTACCAGCATCTGCCATTTAAGCTGAAGTGCACGACGGGGTAAGTCTGTTCAGAATTGACCACTTCTCAAAACGGGTCACCATAGAGAACAAAAGGGCCACTCTTATGGAAATGGGCCAGTACCCAGAAAGTGGGTGCTGTCGCTGCGGATGCATGAAGTGAGGAATGATGTCGCACACGGTAGGATCAAGGCGAAGCGCGCGAGTACAGCAGGTGGCCAACTCGGCGCTAGTGATGGAGTCTCCGCTTGCAAAGAGAGTCACGTCGTGACCAAGCCTGACAAGTTCTTCGGTCAAGTAGAAAACGATCCGCTCAGTGCCGCCGTAGAGCCGAGGAGGAACGCTCTCAATGAGGGGGGCGACCTGCGCGATTTTCATGATGATCTTTGCTTCCCGACCAATACAAACACGTGCAGTGCAACAAAGTTCCGCCCCCGCTCAGTAAACCGTATCAACGAAAAGGTCGTCTACCGAGGTGATGATTAAAAAAGCGCTCCGGTTGCCCGGGAGCTTGGGGGAGGGGCGGGCAACCGGAGCCCGTCTAGATTTCGGCGTGACGCCGGATCAAGACGCGGTCAGTTTTGTCATTTTGGTGATCTGGGCGAGATCGAGTCTGTTCTCTTTTGACCACTCCATCTGAGACAAGCTCGATACTCGCCGAACCCGACCGAAGTGAAAGGATTTTGGTTTTTGCGGGCAAGCCAAGCTTCGCCGCTTGCGTTGTTTCGTAGCCTGTGGCTTCCGACGTTCGGACGTCATCAGACATTATCGTCGCGGGGGCTATGCCATAATCGGCCTGCGAATGAGCGGCTATCGGTGCCCGTGCCCATCACGGCGCTGATCATTGCCGACCTCACAGCGGGCACTGGTCGGTTCGCCATCTGGAACAAGAACACGCAGCCGGCGAATATGAGCAGGCCGCGGTTTTTTGAAAGGCTCTGGAGCCGTGCTCTCGGCGGTGCGCTCGGCTCTTGGTGATTCGGGAGGCACGAGGCCCGCCCGAAATGGATATCAGAAGATCGGATGCGGCCGAGAGCGGCGAGCAGCGGAATCACCAGCGCGGCGGCAGTGAAGAATATCTCGCGATACGACAGGAAATAGGCGATGAGGCCCATGAGACCGGCCGCAACCACCCCTCCCGACGAGGCGAAGCGCTGATTGCGTCCGAGTCGTTCGGCGAGTGCTACGTGGCCGACCAGGCCAAGGCTGATGGAAACGATCGCAAGCCCCAGGAAGCCGCCGGTGATCCCTTGGAGCACCAGAGCGGTCAGCACCAGCAGGAAAGTCGGCCAAACTGCGATGATCAGCGCGCCCGCTGCAACCATGACGGCGCCCAGCGCGACCGCGATTCGCTTCGATTGGATAGCATCGAGCAATGCTCCGCCGGGGAGTTGACTCAGCAATCCTGCGAACCCGGCTGCGGTCAGCACAAAGCCGATGTCCTGTTGGCTCCATTTTTGCTCGGCGAGGAATGCGGCGACGTAAGGTCCGAAGCCCGACAAGGCTCCAGCGAGAAACAGGTTAACGGCATCGAGGCCGCGCAAGCTGGAACCAGATGGCGATGGTTCAATTGCATCCGCTGCTCCTGCGGAACTCCCCGCGATAACCATTCCGTTCGACTCCGGCTAATCGCCCCGCAGGCTCCCTAGCTTTCCGCCATGGCATAAAACCAGGCGCAGTGAACCAGCGACATCGAAGCTCCACGCAACTCCACCAGATCAACGATGGACCAGCACCGGGACTTTGCAATGGGTGAGGACCTTGACCGTCTCGCTGCCGAGCACGAGCGCGGCTATACCGTGGCGGCCGTGAGAGGCCATGACGATTAGGTCGCAGCCTTTCGACTCCGCGGCATTGATGATCGCCTGGTAGGGATGCTCATGCTCGACTTGGACCGTCTCGCAGGTGACGCCCGCGGCCGCGCTGCCACGACGTGCGTTTGCGTCAACATGGTCGCCCGTGGTCTATCCATGGTCAACCTTTTGATGGCGCGGACTAATCTCCCCGTCGGCAAATCAAACATTGCGGTCGCTCAAGGTCGCTGCCATATGACACTTGTCACTGCAGGGTCACTGCAGGAAAACAGGAAGTTACGACCATGTGTAGACTTTCCACCATCGCGATGCTGGCCGCCGTCATGCTCGCCGGCACAGCCCCTGCGGCTTTGGCGATCGCGCCAGAACACGATGCATGTCGCGCCGGAAATCGTGCGGCGTGCAAGCATTGGCGTGACCGGTCATGCATTGATGATGCCAATCCGGCCGCCTGTGATTATGACGAGGCGCAGAAGCAAAAAGACCCGACTGAGTGGTGTGGAGCACGCTATTCAGACAGCGCGGCATACCGCTTTTGCGTAAACGGCAACCCAAGCAGGTGATTGATGGCCCGCAAGGTCGACGTCGCCTCACTGCTGCGCAAGCCCGGCCGCACCTCAGTCGGGCAAGGCCTTTCACTTTGGGTACGCGGCAACTCCGCCCTCTGGTTTTTCCAACATCGCGACCGCATCAACAAGAAGCGGCGCCGCACCATGTCGATCGGCAGCGCCATCGGTACCGACGCCATCGGCATCACCGAAGCACGCGCGCGACGCGCCAAGGCTTGGGCCGATCTGCTTGCCGGCACAGCTCTCACCCCCGCGCGCGGCAATGGCAAGACCTTTGCCGAAGCGCTGACTGCATTCGTGCGCGTGCGCGCGACCTCGTGGAAGCCGTCGAGTGGCGAGGGCGCGGCTTACGATCGCCTGCTGAAGCAAGCCCCGGGCTTTGCAGCGCTGCCCGTGGCGTCGATCGATGCCAGCGCCATTGCGGCGGCGCTCGCACCGTGGCGCGGAACGCAGACCGCCTTCAAACATCTCTCGCGCATCAAAGCCGTGATCGACTTCGCCATTGCGTCCGGTTGGTTCACGCGCGCTAACCCGGCGACGATGAGCATCGCCGGCAAGCTTCTGCCGTCGGTCGCGACCGTCAATCACCATGACGCAATGGCCGCTGCTGACGTCCCCGCCTTCATGCGGGAGCTGGCGACGTTCGACGCGCCGGCCGCTCGTGCGCTGGCCTTCACAATCCTCACCGCTGCGCGAACCGGCGAGACGCTCGGCGCCGTCTGGGGCGAGATCGATGGCGACGTTTGGACTATTCCCGGCGATCGGATGAAAGCCGGCGCAGCTCACAGCGTGCCATTGGCGCCGGCCGCAATGGCGCTGCTGGGGCCGCGTGGCGCTGATGACGCGCTGGTCTTCGGGACGCTGAACGAAAAGGCAATGCGGCCCTTTGTAAAAGACCGCGGCTGTACAGTGCACGGCTTCAGGTCGACCTTCGCCGACTGGGCAAACGAAGCCGGCCAGGACGCCACCCTTGTCGAGCTCTCACTTGCGCACGCCGTGGGGTCGACCGTCACCCGCGCCTACGCGCGCAGCAACCTCCTAGAACGGCGCCGGGAGCTGCTAGAGGCTTGGGCGACCTTCGCGACGAGCCTCTAGGAGCCCCGTAGGCTCGTTTGGGGCGTTTTGGTCACGTCCCTTAGCTGCCGTCGCCAGCGACGAGCCACAGCCATGGCGCTGGCCCGGCACGGGCCCCCATAAGCATCCGCCACGACCGTTTCAAGAGCGAGACGGATATACTGCGACAAACTGCCGCGTTTGCGCGGCAACGGCAGCGCATGGGAACGCCGCCGCCGCCCCCGCAACGCCGCAAGTCCGTCGCCTGACGTATGTTTACTTACTACAAAGGTGGAGCGACGGACTTGCGGCGTCGAGCTAGCGGCCCGTCCGTAAAGTGGTGGCCGAGCGCTGCGACTGCTCCAGCCATCGAGAAGTTACCACGACGCTGAGGAACGTCAGGTCGAAAGGTAAGGAGGGAAGGCCTGCGACGCTGATGAGCAACACTGCGCCGGGCGCATCGCGAAGATGCTGGGCGTCGGCCACGCAACGATTGATCGCGATACTGCCTCTCAAATGAGGCACCGCAGAAGCAAAAACTACAAGAGAGACATGATGTGTGAGGCACCAACCTCACCGACCGGCGCAGCGGCGGCGAAGATCGTCGCCAGAGCGGGCTCACTGTGACGACAGAGAGGGAGCAATTTCTGCGATGCGCTCTTGCGCAAGCCTGATGTCTTCGGCCGTCGTCCATATGTAGCCGTCGGCCGAGAACTTGAACCGTCCAGCGATGAACCGCTGGAACAGCTCGATGTCGCGCTTACAAAGTTCGTCGATCAGGTCCATGTTGACCCTCCTTGCAAAAAACAATCGGCTGCCCTTGCAGATAATAGCCGACGGTTCTGATAAATTGGTAAAGTTCTCTTGGGGGGCCGCGCCTGGACAAACGGCCGGCTTGAGCAACCTCACTCCGCCTCCGATAAAGCCCGGCGCGTTTCCTCCTCTTTAGTTAGGTGGTGATATATAAGACCTAGGACTGCCGTCTTTGCGCGGACGGCCGCTCTTTATAACCCAGTCAATATTGCCAAGACTAGGTTTTACCTCGTGTCCGTTTTTGCACGTTTCAATTTGCTGCGGTGTTTGCAAATCGTGCTGCACTATGTCCCCACATTGCTGACATGAGGACCTATATTCTGTATTTGGTAGTGGATTGCTTTCGAACATTAGGCGCGTCAACGCCTCCGCATCAATCAACGTGATGTTATTCTCTTTCGCAAATCGTTTTCCCGGCTCCGAAAAACCTCCTGAGGTTACAAAGAAACCGCCATCCGCTTTGTCGGTCACCATTGCCGAATGAAGCTTCTGCAGCGGGGGCCGGCCGGACATACCCTTCCTAGTGTAGCGTTTGCATTCCAACAGATATTTTTTGCCGTCCTTTGTCATAATGGCGTCGCGGCCGAAATCGTTTGAATAGGGCGTTTGTTTCACATCATAGCCTAGGCGCGTGAACAACAGTGCGATCATGTCCTCAAATCGTGTAGAAGGAAGCGCACGTAATTCGTCAATGCTAAGCGTCAATGTGGCGTATAGGCGCTTGCGTTCTTCCAACGCAATGGCGGTAGATAGGTTCTGAATAGCGTGATATCTGGCCAAATTAAAAGCGCCGCGACGCTTATTTTCAGCGTTCCATTTACTATCGAACAAAGAACAAAGACAATCCCAAAAACCTACAGGTTGAACTAGGTCCGGGAGGCTCGCCGGGATTGATGGTATTGGCGTGGACAATGGCGGCAAGGGCGGTTTCATGGCCGGTTTCTTTTTCACAATACAGGTCAACCACAACTGTTCCTCTTGCTGTTGCTGCCGGCCGAGTCTTGTAAGCGCGGCCTGCGCCCAGGCGTTTCCTTGGTCGGCGGCAAGCTTGTAGAGGCGTGCGGCCTCGCGCTCGTCTTTAGTCAGGCCGCCCCGGCCCTGCTCGTAGAAGAAGCCGAGTTTGACTTGCCCCGAAGGCGTTTCCCTAGTCGGCGGAGAGCTTGAACAGGCGCGCGGCTTCGCGCTCGTCCTTCGGCAGGCCGCCACGGCCGTCCCTGTAGAGGACGGCGAGATTGACTTGCCCGAATGCGTTTCCCTGATCGGCGGCGAGCTTTGTAAAGGCGCGCGGCCTCGTGGTCGTCCTTCGGCAGGTCACCACGGCCCCGCTCGTAAAAGCTCCCGAGATTGCCTTGAGCGGCGGCGTGGCCCTGGTCGGCCGCCTTCTGTCGCCCCTATGTGGCCCTGAAAGGCCTGCGCCGCAACCTCAACTGCGGACTAAGTCCGCAGTTCATGGGGAAACGATCGCCCTTGCCCTCTCCCCACGCAAGTTAAGGGGAAACGTCCGAAAGGCCGATGGAACGGCCATTTTCCAGGTGTAAGGCGATTTCGGGGTATCTTTTGGGGTATCGGCCGGGCGGCGCCCCCGCGGGTACCCTCGCGCACCCGCTACGCTGGGCGTCGCGGTCGGCGCCGACCTACCGCCGGGCGCCAGAAACTAACCCTGGGGCGTCAGTGCCAATGTCGCCGCAGTCGCACCAAAAGCTACGATGAAGACCACCGCGCTTAAAGTTGGCACCAGCCTTCTCGCAATACTCTCGGCTCGAGTAGTGGCCGACCTCGTGGATCCCCCTCTCGCCGGGGTAATGCGATAGCCCGATAGTGCACATAATCAAGACAGTGGTTAGCATGGCGGGGCCTCTTCGACTGGGCGCCTACTTTACGCCGACGGTAGCGCAATAGGAGCGCGGGTCGGCGAGGGTGTTGCCGTGCTCACGGTCGGCGTTGATAACCTTGGCCGCCTTCTCGCAAGCGGCTTTGGACGTATACGCCACGACAGGCTCGTAGCCGTGAGTGGCGAATATCATGAGAATTACGACGGTCTTAAGCATTTGGGTCGCCTTTTCGGTTTGTTGGCCGCGCTGGGGCGGCCGCTAGGGCTGGGCGTCGCCGTACCGTCGGAGGGCCTCGCGCAACGTCATTTTTCCAGCCTGAATGCTGGGGAGAAACTGCGGTGCCAATTTAGCAACGCGTTTCGCCCGGTAAATGTCGCGGGCACATGGAGAGCAAACACTCCCGAGGTCAGCACCCGCGCCCAACACCAAACAAACCGCGCCGCCATCGCCCAGCGCGGCCCGCTGGCGCGTGTGTGTGCGTTTCGCCGTTGAGACCACGTGTCCCGGCGAGGCATTATCACCGACGGCATGCGGCCGCCGGGACGAGGTGCGAGGGCTACAGGTCTTATAGGAAGAGGGCTTAAAATGCGATCACGAGACGAAATATTGGCCGATCTGCGGAAGCAGGTAAAGACAGCGTCCGCTTCCGAAAAGGTAGAATTACGCAAACTGTTGGACAGGCTGATTGAGGATCGAATGCGGCTGGTCAACGAGAGTGCCAAGCACGCGCTCGGCGGACTCACCTTGCCTTACCGACAAGCATTCCAGGACATGATTGAGAACGACAGAATTTGGTTGAGCGAACTGGAGAGCATCAAACAAAAACTAAATTCAAACTGAGACACTACCCAGATGCAGAGGGGTAGCACGGAACACATGCTATTGGTCATCGCGGCGGGCATTGTAAGCTTGGCCGTGCTACCATTGGAGTCCTGCTAATCCGACTTTCACCATTTTAAGGACTTGAGAGTCCAATGGGTGGGGCAAGGACGCGAAGGCGCTCACATGTCGGATCATCCGCTAGCGATTGTAAGAGTGACTTGGCTTGCGACGTATCGCAAGGTCGTTGCCCAAACCGGCAACGAACGAGAGGCCATCTTCGAGGCAGACCGATCTGTGCGCAGAGCACATGGATCATCGGCTAGGACGGATTTGTACAATAAGCAAATCCTAGCGGACCATTTCAAAGGAAAACGCAGCGCCGATGATCTTAAAGTCCAGCGAGAATTTCAATTGCTGAGACAGCAAGCCGAAAACGATTGGAAGGAAATGTATGCGGGTAAGAACACCCAAGCGACGCCGGAAAATATTGCAGAGGATTACATCAACAATGCCAAAGCAACCGCCGACATGCAGCGCATGTGGAAAAGGATTAAATTAATCGCAGTGCTCGCCGTCGTGGTGGGCGTATTAATTTACGCCTTAAGCAAATAAAGAATGTAGTGGCCACGCTCGCGGGCTCGCCCTACTAAAATCGGCGGCGCTGGCGATCCCTGCCTCAACATTTGTTGGTACTCAGCTAACGGGGTGACGGGAGAACAGTTCAATGAAAATCGTATGTCTTGTGGGGACGCTCACGTTGTTTGTGCTCCCGTGCTGTTGCGTGTCCGAAGCGCACGCAGAAGGATGCACGCCAAATCACGAGTTGTCCCGGATCGTGCCCGAATATCGCGCAGTCGTGCTGGACGGTGGCGCCATCAAACGTGTGATGTTCGTCGATTGGAAAGACGAAAGACCAAGCACCTGGAAGCCAAGCCATAACATTACGTTTTGCCCCGATGAAAACAAGATGATCAACACCACGATCAATTCCATTGCTACGTTAGTTCCGGAATTTTCCACGACATGCAAAACGCTTCCTCTCAGCGACGAGATTGACCGCGCCTTAGAGTCCGCATGGAAGTTCGCCAACCAGCCATACGGCGATCCGACACTGTTCGTTACCGAGGCAAAATCCAGACTTGGCTGGTACTATGTAGTTTGCACCGACCACGCAACAGGGTTGTTCGAAAAAGATGACTTTAAGGATTTTGCCTACGTCGCGGCATCCCTGATGAGAATTGATATGTCGATCGACGACCCTGCCAACGAGAACATATACAAGGCGCGGGCAGCCAAATACGAGAAATGGCGGGACGCTCTGTACGCGGCCGAGAGCAAGAAGGGTTGGGCCCAGCGCATCTGGCAGAGGTTTTTCGCGCCCAATTGATCAGAAGCGCTAGTAATCGCCACGCCCGGCCCGAAAAGGCGATGCTCCGTGCGCAGCCAACGAAGCATTAAAAATTTGGAGACCGTCCTTCACTCCGGCCAAGTAAACATTGTCCAAGGCTTTTTCGTCAAACTGAGACACTACCCAAACGCCACAACGGTAGCTCGGCTGTGACTTCCGGGTAGTGGTACAGTTTGAAATTTATTTACCAGATTTTCTTCGATTGTCGTCTTTACACAGCATCTGGCAGTTGGCCGCGTTGGTTTTCCCGCCCTCGTGCCATGGCTTGATGTGGTCGCCTTCCATTTCGCCCAATTGAAACTTCGTCTTGCACTTCACGCAGACTCCCTTCTGCCTTTCGTACGCTTGTCGCTTCATGTTGTCGGAGAACGCGCGGATGTTGAGGTGTCTTTCGTCCCCATCCAGCACATACGGGTAAATTCCCGGTTTCCTCTCCACATCGTCGTCCTGCATCAACTTTGCGACCTGCTGCTCCAGTTTGTCCGTATCAAACTCTTTGTCCTTGAACTGATTGTAGAGAGTTCCCCAATCCACTCCCTTCATCTCTCGCCGGTACTCCGGAAACGTCGCTTTCACCCAGCCGATGACCTTCTGAAAGTATTGCCACAGCGGCGTCGCGTTCTTGTCGTGCTGATGCTTCGACATGTACTCTTCGATCTTTCCCTCCGAGCGCCATTCGATCGCCGTTTCCAGATATTCCTGCCGGATCGGGCTGCCTCGCAAGTAATCGCTCGCCAGCCCATAGGCCGCGCAACCCGTCTTGCTGAAATAGCGCTTGGCATCGGCCGTCCACGGGCCGGCATAGACCGCGTTGCGCAGTTCCTGATCGGTGTGTTCCTCGCCGGCGATGTTGATCGTTCTGAACCAATCAAGCTTCTCGCTGTCAGTCCCGGAGCAGAAATACACCATCAGCTTGTAACCGAGAATTTGTTTTTGCTGGTCGTCCTTGAGATTGTGAAAGGCCAGCCCTTTGATGGAATAATCGCCGTTGACGTACTGGCAGATGGCGCGCTCGTGCTCGTTGCCGCGTGTGTCGGCTGTGATCACCCGCGGTAAAAACGAGGAGCGACGTGCGCTGCCGCGGCGGCAGCACTTAAAGTTTTCTCGGCATGCCTCTGCATGCGTGCTTTGTACTGAGCCGGCGTGTCCTCGATCATCTGCACGTCGGTCGTGAACGTATGAAAAGGCGGCAAGACAGTCAGCACTGTAGTTTTGGCGCCGATCGTCTTGGCTAACGCGATGCCATGCTGGACAGCTTTTTCGGCGAGTTCCGACCCATCCGTCGGTATTAGAATATCAGTGTACATCGCCTTCTCCTTAGATTTGGCACCAGCGCGTTCACCACCTCACTTTGTGAGCTGCTTGCGGATCGACAGCAACTCGCGCCGGCGCTTTGCGCTCGTTTTTGGGTAAGCCATTTTGAGTTCTTCGAACGTGTCGAGGACAATTCGGGACACGATCAGCCGAGCGTTCTCTTTGTCGTCGGCGGGAACGACATACCAGGGCGCGTGACCGGTGCTTGTCGCACCGAGGCATTTCTCATAGGCGTTCATGTACTGCTTCCAGAATCCTCTCTCGGCAATGTCCGCAGCGCTGAATTTCCAGTTCTTTTCCGGCTCGTCGATGCGCGCCAGAAAACGCTTTCGCTGTTCTTCCTTGGAAAGGTGGAGGAAGAATTTGATGATGCGGGTGCCATTGCCGTAGAGGTGTTTCTCCAAATCCACGATCGAACGATACCGGTCTTGCCAGACCTCCTTGTCGTGATGCGGGGTGCCCGAGATCGCTTCGCTTCGTAGAATCTCGGGATGCACGCGGACGATCAGCACCTCCTCGTAATAGGATCGGTTGAAAATGCCGATCCGCCCGCGTTCCGGCAGATCGCGCGTGGTGCGCCAGAGAAAGTCGTGTTGCAGTTCCGTTGGGCTTGGGTGCTTGTAGCTGAACACTTGGCAGCCCTGGGGATTGACCCCGGACATGACGTGGCTGATGGCGCCGTCTTTTCCCGCCGCATCCATGGCCTGAAAGATCAGCAGGAGGGCATAGCGATTGGACGCGTAGAGAAGCTGCTGTTGTGAACTCAGTTGCGCGACGTGTTCTTCTAGGAGCTTTTTGTATTGCTCCTTCGACTTGTAGACGGGATCGACCTTCGTCGGCCACTTTTTGAGATTGACCTCGTCTCCTTCCCGCACGCGAAAATCCTTTGAATGTATTTTCATCGTCT
>Ga0182024_10020794_pt1 | contig 11967 bp, 8 predicted proteins | sample P32metaG_FD_120480 | JGI IMG/M metagenome (GOLD analysis project Ga0182024, IMG submission 120480) | Permafrost microbial communities from Stordalen Mire, Sweden - P3-2 metaG (Illumina Assembly) | ecosystem: Environmental > Terrestrial > Soil > Wetlands > Permafrost | place: Sweden: Stordalen... | reverse complement strand
TTTAGTCAAAAAGATATTTGGGCCACAGTGCTCGCAATTACTCCTAATTCTTCTGCATTACAATGTCCAAATTTATGGAAGTCTACTTCTAGTAAATACCAAACTCCCTCAACCGACGATCATCCGTTTATGTACTTACAAGAAAGTAATATTCCTCAGGTATATTTCTGGACTTTAGCATTTATTGTACTTATGGGAATTTTTTCTATAAAACTTAGCAAGGTTACAATTAGCTCTATTACGAATTATTTAGATTTGTTTTTTATGGGAGCTGCATTTTTATTGTTAGAAACCAAGAGTATTATTAATTTTGCTTTGTTTTTTGGAACCACTTGGTTTGTAAATGCTTTGGTTTTCATGGGAATTTTATCTACTGTGTATTTGTCTTTAGAAATTACTAATCGCATACAATTTAAACATCGCTGGATGTTATATTCTGGATTATTAGGCTCATTGTTGCTGGCATGGTGGGTACCTAATGCTTATCTATTAGTACTTCCCAATCTATTGCGGTTTGTTGTTGCCACAGCTTTGGCTTTTACACCAATTTTTATTGCTAATCTTATTTTTGCTGATCGTTTTCGGAATTCCAAAAATTCTACCGATGCCTTTGGAGCTAATTTAATAGGCGCAGTCCTTGGCGGAGTGCTCGAATATGCATCGCTAATTATTGGTTACCACAATTTATTGGGATTGATTATTATCTTATACGTAATGGCAATAGTAACTAACCTTCTGCAACGGCAGTTTTTTGAATCTCAATTAATTCAGTAATCCCGGCTTTAGCTAAGATGAGTAATTCATCTAATTCTTTTTGATCAAATGTAGATTTTTCAGCAGTACCTTGGATTTCTATAAAACCACCAGTTTCTGTCATCACTACATTCATATCGGTATCCGCATTAGAGTCTTCTATGTAATCTAAATCAATTACTGGAAGCGCGTCATAGATACCTACAGAAATTGAAGCAACAAATTGTTTGAAGGGATTGGTAACCATTTTGCCATGGGTAAGCATTTTAATGATGGCATCATATAAAGCTACACAACCACCAGTAATCGCAGCAGTACGCGTACCACCGTCAGCTTGAATCACATCGCAATCTACCGTAATGGTATTTTCGCCTAACAAACTTAGGTCTACAGCAGCTCGTAATGATCGACCAATGAGTCGTTGAATTTCTTGAGTGCGGCCAGTTTGTTTGCCGCGGCTTGCTTCTCGCGCCATACGGCTATGGGTAGAACGTGGCAACATACCATATTCTGCAGTAACCCATCCGCGCCCGGTATCTTTTAAAAAAGGCGGAACTCCGGTCATAACAGTAGCAGTACAAAGTACTTTAGTATCGCCAAATTCTACTAAAACAGAACCTTCTGCGAATTTGGTGTAATTGCGGGTTAAGCGGATAGGGCGCATTTCTTTAGCAGCACGGTTACTTGGACGCATAATATTCTCAGCTGGTTTGTTGGGTGCGTATTATAGTCCTATGATAAGATGTTGTCAGTGTTAAAAAGGAAAATTGGCTATGATTCAAAGTATGACTGCATTTGCGAGAACGCAGGCACAAGGTGATTGGGGAACTGCTGTCATTGAATTACGCTCCATTAATCATCGCTATTTAGAAATGAGTGTGCGGCTACCAGAGAATTTACATATTCTGGAATCTATTATGCGAGAACGCATTCGTCATTATATTCGCCGCGGCAAAATAGAATGTCATTTGCGCTATCAACCAGGTGATTCCACAGGTACGGATATTAGTATCAATCATCATCTTGCAGTTAAGCTGTGTGACGCTAACGAAGTAATTCGCAAAATGCTGCAGCATTCTGCTCCAGTTAATCCAATGGACGTGTTGCAATGGCCAGGTATTTTGCAAATAGCAGAACTGGATTTGGAAAAAATTCAAGACTCCGTAGCAGAATTACTTGAAAAGGCTTTGCAAGAATTGGTTGAAGTGCGCATTCGTGAAGGAAGCGATTTAAAACAATTATTTTTACAGCGGCTAGAAACCATGAAAGCGGAATTAGCCAAAGTTCGGCATCGTTTGCCAGAAATTTATAATCAACAAAAAGCCCGCTTGATTGCGCGCTTTACTGATGCGCAAGTAGAACTGGATTCAACCAGGTTTGAACAAGAAATGGTAATTTGGGCGCAAAAAATTGATGTGGCTGAAGAATTAGAACGATTGGATGCGCATATTGCAGAAGTGCGTCGCGTGTTAAAACAAGGTGGCGGATCTGTTGGGCGGCGTTTAGATTTTCTTATGCAAGAATTAAATCGTGAAGCGAATACTCTGGGTTCTAAATCTGTAGATGTAGACACTACCCGCGCGTCTGTTGAGTTAAAAGTGTTGATCGAGCAGATGCGTGAGCAAGTGCAGAATGTTGAGTGATTGGTGACTGGGGTCAAGTCTAACATCTTGATACCTGACAAATGAGAATCTTAGCCAGGTATCAAGATGTTAGACTTGACCCCATCTTTTTACTCGCAATGACAATCTTCCTTTACCTAGATCTAGGCGGAATAGCAGCCCCTCTAATTAACATATTTTCATTCAAGCTATTCATCATAACAATTAAAGTGTTAGTCATAGATTGAGAAGCAAGCATTTGTCTTTGTAATTCTAATTGTTGAGTTAACACCACAAAATTTTGAGATTCATACATCAGCATTTGGCGCAATACCACACCAATGTTTTCAGATACTATTTGTGCAAACCAGTCACTACTACTAGCTTGTTTTAACAAAGTTTGTTTTGCACTTTCATATTTTGAAGAATTTTGTGAATCTTGATAAATAGGACCTAAAGCTTTTACCAGTAAATGCATATTATAACTTTGAATAGCAGTAATGGTGTCATAATAATTGGTATAACGTTGTTGAGCAGCTTTAGGACCCCTCATCCAGATAGGGGAAGGGAAAAGATGGTTCATATTAAATCCCGCAACGTTTTTAATATAATTATAAACTGAAGTATCTAAATAATTTGCTGGAGACCCGGTAGGAACCGGATCATATGGTTGCCCGAGTAAGGTTTGATAAACAATGTCATTATGGTTGGGAATGAGGGGAGGAACATTAGTCGTAGCAGCCCCAAAAAATTCTTGAAGTAGCTGGGTTTGGCTAATGGAAGATAATGCAGCATCCTGATTGCTCTTGTAGGTGGGGTATAAACCTTCAAAATTGGTTTCTAAGTTTGTTGTTTGCGTATCTAATTGAGGATTGCCATTGCTATCTAGGGGAAATGACCACATTTGTACAAGCTTGATTAAACTTCCTGGTAGGGAGTTAACTTGAAGTAATATATCATAGGTATTCCAGTCAATAGCGCATAAATGGTCGCACGATCCACCCCTTCCATCACCTGTAATAGCACCAGTTGGATCTCTGGTTACTCCACCTGAAGACGAGCCTACACTAGTGCCGCTTGTGGCAGCAGGAGTTGTTGTATCAGTAGTGGCGTCAGCCCACACATTTAAGAAAATGATGTAGAAAATAAACCCTAGAGCTACCTTTTTAAACCAAGATGGTATTTGCATTTCCTTAGCCTCTAATATTGAATCGAAAAAGACCCTTGCTGACTTTTATTGGGGGGTTGAGAAACATTATTGTTAGGAGTTGTAGCGGGTGGTGCTACAAACCCGGTATAGCCTGGGCTTCTGCTTTTAACATCAGGAGCGTTATTGTTAGGAGGTAATGTGGAATAGTTCGTTTCTGGATTACTTTTAGGAACGACAGGGTACGAAGGCGAATTGTTTGGGTTTTCTTGTTGAGAAGGCAACGGTGCCGGATTTGTAGTTGCAGTAGGGTTAACTGCATTGTTGTTCGAATTAGTATTATTGGTGGTAGTCGTAGTGTCTTTTTTTGGTGGTGGGGGAGAATTGGGTGCAGGGCTAAAACCCATAGAGGGTTGGCCCGCGACTTGGCTTTGAATTTGTGCATTCATTTGTGATTGATTTTGATTTGAAAGATCTTTCACTTTGCTTTGAAAATCCGCATCGTTATCAGCGGGTGCGGGCTGGACAGTAGAATGAAAAAAACTCATTTGCCCAAATGCAACGCCCGCCATAAAAATAAATATTAACCCAAATAATTTTTTAAACATGCTCTTGCTCCAATGCTTTTAGCACAATTTCAAATCTTTGCGGTGCAAACACTCTAGCAAGTAAACGCAAACGTTCGAAGACAATATTCCGTCTTAAAAATAATCCAGCTAAAATATTTTCAGGCGTATTGTTTTCTTCGGCATACATTAATACTTTGGAGGCAGAACCTGGATCAATAGTATCTATCGCTTGGAGGATTCGCAAAATTCGAGAAGTTTTTAAATGAGCGAGCAGAGTAATGAATTGTTCTTCTTTGCTTAATTCAAATCTTGATACTTCATCAAGATTTTTACCTAATGCCTCAATGGCTTTTTCTAATTCCGGATTACCATCTAATGTCCAATCTTCAACCGTTTCCATAAAAGCAATGACACGATAAATCATAGGATCGTTATAATTTTTCCAAAAATCATGACAAGATCGTAAGTCAAGTGCTGGCATAGCAAACAATCCTAATAACCAAAATGTATATTATACCTATATATAGATTATTGAAAACTCTAGCTTTGCTTATATTGTTTTTGCTTTTATCAAATGATAAGGTAAATCATTGCTGGAGCTTTGCTTCATGAATTTGTTTAATCTCTCTAATGACGACTTTTCAATCCAATTCCTTGGTCAAATTTTTGGAACTGTAGGTACTTTATTACCTTCAACTACGCCTTCTCCCGTAATGCTTAGCATGTTATTTGGTTATATGAATGCGGTAGCTTTAACCTTAGCTATATTCATTATCATTTATACAACAGTAATTACCTTGGTAAACACAGCCAGTGAAGGAGAGTTTTTAGGCAGAAAATATAATTTTTGGACTGTAGTTCGAATTGTAATTGGAACTATTTGCGTGTTTCCAATCAATCATGGGTATTCTCTCCTGCAAGTAGCCATGATGTGGGTCATAATTCAAGGCATAGGAGTAGCAGATACCTTATGGAACAACCTGCTAGGAGTCTATGAAACAACGGGGTCTATTTATGGTGGTTTAAAGGTTGATCGCAACACATTAAACTCTCAATTTACTAACTTATATACTGATTTAGTGTGCCAAGCATCGGCGAAAAGATCTTATGCTGGTATTCAGTTTAATAGTCTAGTAAGTGACACGGATTATTCAGGTTCAACTACTACCCAATGGTATTGTGCGGACTATCCTGATGATCCATTTTGCGTACGTTCTCCTGATCAAATGTTGAATATTCTGGGTTCTGGCGCGGGGCAATCTGGTCCGCAAGCCAATGGCGCAATGGCGTTCCGGTATTCCATGGGCCCCTACGCAAATCAACAAGGCACTGGAGGCGCTTGTGGAATCATGGCCTATTGTGACGAAAGTGTTATGTGTAATGTACATGATGCAAATAAAAATCTAATTTTAGATCAATATGGTTCCCCCCAACCCGATCCAAATGGTTTAGATTGTTTGGTATGTCAAGCGCAAAAAGATACTTTAAGCACTCAAATTATTCCTACATTGGCAACTGCTGCAGAAGCATTTGTCGATTTGGATTATGCTTATATTAATTGGATGAATACGGTTCCTGTTACATATACTCATCCTACGCCCAACGGGCAAACTATGACCGAAATGCTTTATCCTAATTTAGTAACTCCCGATTGGATTCAAAGTATTTGTACTCAGCAACATATTCTTTCTACTAGCTGTACCCCATCCGGGCAGTTTAGTAATTATCTACCCTATACGGATACTAAAACCACTAATACCAGTAGTGACGCCGCGCAAAATATTTACGCGTTGGGGCTGAAACCTTATGGAAATTTTATTGATACTGCTATCGGCCAATATACTTCGGCTATTGAAGGTGCATATACCAATTGGCTGTCCCAACAAGTGCAAGTTACCCATAGCTCAGATGCATGGGTTAATGATGCCACAGCTGCTGGATGGATCGAAGCGGGCATGTTTTATTATGAGTTAGCTAAAGTAAACAAAGACAATGCTCAGTCTCTTTCGGCTCCATTTGCAGTTACTACACCCGATTCTAGTGCGGTAGTTATTGCAAATGGTTACCGAAACAATGTTGATGCAGTAGGAGATTTATTAGCTGGGGTAAAACAAGCTAATCAAGCCAATAGTCCTCCTTCTAATAGTGCAGCAATGCCCAAGATAGCCAAACCAGTTTCCGATTTGGTGGCGGGATCTGCTGGAACTTTATTAGATACTTTCATTACCACCATGAGTAGCGGTACATGTGTTGCTGATAATTGCTCGGGGTCGCAATACACCAATCCATTGGTTTCCATTGCTAATTATGGCTACGCCATGATGGTAACCGCGCAAGTGTTGTTTGCCACTATTCTTGTTGCAGTATTCGCCATAATCACAGTTTTAACTATAACTGTTATTGGCTTAGGTGTAGGGCCCCCGGTAAATCCCATTGGCGAAGGAGCTAAGGCCCTACTTAATTTTTCCACTATATTAATAGCCCTATTGTTATCTTGGATGTATGGGCTGGGAGCTACTTTAGGTATTTACGTACCCTTGATTCCATATATTCTATTCACGATGGGTGGGGTTGGGTGGATGGTCACTACTATCGAGGCTATTGCAGCGGCCCCTATTATTGGCTTAGGTATTATGATGCCGAGTGGTCAGCATGAAGTTCTTGGCAAAGCTGAAGCTGGTTTGATGATGCTACTCAATTTATTTTTACGCCCAGGCTTAATGATAATAGGCTTAATTGCGGCTATGTATGTGGCGTTACCCGCGGTTTTACTTCTAAACAATGGGTTTGTTTGGTTGGTTCAAACTATCATCCAAGCACCGGGCTTATTTGAAGAATTATTGTTTATGTCCGCATATACATCACTGCTGATTTCAATATTAAACAAAGTATTTTCTTTAATATTTATTGTCCCTGAACGCATTTTAACCTGGATTGGTGGCCAATCAATTCAATACGGTGAAGCTGAAGCAGTCAGCGCGGCCAAACATGCAGTTGAAGGTGCTGCGGGAGCAACAACTGGTTTAGCTAAGGCAACTGGTGGGGCATTTGTATCTGGTGCGATAAATATTGCCGATAAAAAGATTGAAGAGAAAAAAGATCAAATGGAAGCTACAGCATTGGCGTTAAAAAAAGCTGAAAAAGCTGTAGAGAAAGCTGAAGCAGGCTCAGACGCAGAAGAAGCAGCTGAAGAAGCGGCTCGTCAAGAAAAAGCCGGAGGAGGGGAAGCGAAGGAGGCGAAAGGTGAAGGCCCAGTTGTACCTGCAGTAGCGGAAGCTGCACATGCAGCAGGAGAACCAGGAGCTGGCGGTGGAGCAGTTCCAGCAGTTCCAGCTGCACCTGCTCTGGCCGGAGGAGATGTAGCAGCTCCAGCATCCGCAGCCGTTGGTAACGCTGCGGATGCTGGAGCTGCTGCGGCAGCGGCAGCTGGGGCGGGTGCGGGTGCCGGTGGTGCTGCTGCAGGTGCGGGTGCATCTAAACCAGCAAAACCAGAAGCGAAAGCTGAGGAACCAGCAGAAGAGGAGGAAGAAGAGCCGGAACAAGAACAGCAAGCTGCACCTAAAAAGAAGGGATCAAAGGGAGGAAGCGGCCCTTTTAGTGATCAAGGCGGCTTAGGATATTGGAATGGTTCGGGAGGTGGGGCATGGGATGGAGAAGATAGCGGTGATTTTGGTAGCAGTAACAAAAGTGGTCCATGGTAAAAAGCAATTAGCCGCCTAAGTTGTTTTTGGATTTACCAAATGCTAATGTAATTGATTGTTGGAGCTGATCTTTTATGGCTGTTAAAGATGTTCTCAAAGTAAATCGCAAAACTTTTTTTAACCCTACTGCTTGGATGGGTTTAAGTGAAATCAAACGCAATAATTTAATTATGTGGCAAAGTATTCGCGGTGTTGTTGTTCCAGAACAACCACAACGAGTAGAAACTTTTGAAGAAGCAGTTGCACGTTTAGGCTTAACCGAAAAAGATTTAGAAGAACGCGAAGCCACATTTTTCACTTTTGTAATATCTTTTTTAGTTTTAGGTGCCTGTACATTTATCTATAGTTTTTATTTACTCTTTTTTGATAAAACTTTAATGGGTTGGTTATTATGTATAGGTGTAACCGGCTTACTTTTGGCTCAAGCATTTCGATTTCATTTTTGGTATACGGAAGTTAAAGCCAGGAAATTAGGTTTTACTTTAAAAGATTGGTGGCAAAGCCTTAGAAAAACCAAAGGAATCGCTAAGGAATGAATTTATTTGCTTTAGCATCTGATGATTATTCAATCCAATTTCTGGGTCAAATCTTTGGCACTGTAGGGACTTTATTACCTACTACTACTCCATCCCCAGTAATGTTGGCGATACTTTTTGGCTATTTAAACGGTGTTGCCCTCACCATAGCAGTTTTTGTAATTATCTATACAGTTGTTATATCCGTAATAAATACAGCCACAGATGGGGAAATTTTAGGAAAAAAATATAATCTATGGACCTTCATTAGAATAATAATTGGCACAGTTTTTGTCTTTCCAATTAACCATGGCTATTCATTATTACAAGTTGCCATGATGTGGATAATTATTCAAGGGATTGGGGCAGCTGATAATGTATGGATAACCGCTTTAGGAGTTTACCAACAAGCAGGTTCAATTTATGGTGGGTTAACAGTTTCAAAAGATCTGATAACACCAAACATGAAAATCCTATTTGCCAATCTAGCTTGTCAAGCAGCTGCCAAAAAACAATATCCATATATTGAGTATAATAATCTACAAAGTCGAGCTGCTGATGCTACTAATACGCAACCATTTTCTACCTATTGGTATTGCAATCAAACGCAAAATGATGGCGGGTTTTGTCAGCGTTCCAATGATGACATGCTTAACATTTTAAGTGGTAGTCAAGCAGGAGCAACAACCCAGAATGGCATGGTTAATAACTATGCAATGGGGCCGAATGCCAGTGGTGGATATAACGGTACCTGCGGTAGTCTTACCTTCTGTGATGAATATGTTATGTGTAACGTACACGATGCAAATAATAATTTAACTTTAGACCAGTATGGTTACGTTCAGCCAATAGTAATTGGGGCTGCAAACTCCTTAGATTGTATGGTATGTCAAGCGCAAAAAGATACGTTGATGAATCAAATTGTTCCAACGCTCGCAACTGCGGGAGACTCACTAGCGAGTTATGATAACGATTATGCTGCTTGGATGAATACTCTTGCCAGCATTATGCCAGATTTTACCACTCCTAATGGTACAGTTAGAACCGGCGTGCAATATTATCCTTCTGGTACTTTACAAACCCCAACTTGGATAACCCAAATTTGTAATAACAATAGTGTTCCAATTAATAATTGTACTCCAGTTGGCTATTTTAATAATTATCAGCCCTACAAAGACAATGATACTGGTAATGCGGATACTAGTACCGTAAATAATGTCTATACTCCGGCTATGCTTTCTTATGGGAATGTTATTGATACGGTTACCGGCCAATATGTATCCGCCGTTCAAGGCGCTTATAACAATTGGTTATCAAGTCAAGTACAAAGCACAACGACTACTGATTGGGTTAATTCGGCTACGCGCGCGGGATGGATCGAAGCTGGAATGTATTATTATCAACTTGCCCGCACTAATACTAATAACTCAAAAAGTTTAAATTTAACTTTTAATGTTGTGGCCCCTGATAGTTCCAGTTTAATGGTAAGTAATACTTATCGTAATAATACCAGTGCAGCGACAGATTTAATTACTGGAATTCAAAATGCAACACAAGCTAATCAGCAGCCTAGTGGTTCTAGTCCATCAATGCCATCTATTGCGGGGCCTGTGACTGATACGCTTAAAGGTTCAGGCGCAAGCCTATTAAGTACCTTTATGTCGAATATGACTAGTGGATCTTGTCAAGGATCTGATTGCTCCCAAGGTTCAAACACCAATCCATTAGTTTCAATATCTACTTATGGCTATCAGCTAATGATTACTGCTCAGGTGTTATTTGCAGCGGTTATGTGGCCCATTTTAGGTATCATAATTGCAACCACATTTACGATAATTGCCTTAGGTACGGGTCCTCCAGTAGAACCTTTGGGTGAAGGCGCCAAAGCGCTCCTTAATATTGCCACGCCTATTTTTGCAATATTGTTAACAGCAATGTATACAGTAGGGGCTACTTTAGGAATTTATGTACCTCTAATTCCCTATATTATTTTTATTATGGGTGCGGTAGGTTGGATGGTTACCACAGTAGAGGCTTTGGCTGCAGCTCCGTTAATTGGGCTTGGAATTATGATGCCTAGTGGTCAGCACGAGCTATTAGGTAAAGCCGAACACGCATTTATGCTTATGTTAAATTTATTCTTACGTCCTAGCTTAATGATTATTGGGCTAATGGCAGCCCTTTTTGTAGCTATTCCTGCGGTTGAATTAGTAAATAATGGATTTAAATTCATCGCAACCAGTGTTATTTCGGCTCCTGGATTATTTGAACAAATCCTGTTTATGGGGGTATATGCTTCATTAATAGTTTCGGTTTTAAATAAAGTATTTTCATTAATTTATTTAGTTCCGGAACGCATACTCACGTGGATTGGCGGGCCCGCGGTACAATATGGTGAGGCTGAGGCTCTTCAGGGTGCTAAAGGTGCGGTTGAGGGTGGCGCCCAAGCTACGGTTGCGACTGGAAAGGCAACGGGTGCGGCTGGGGCAGGGGGTGCTGTTAGGAGTATTGCTGAAAAGGCCCAAAAGAACAAGAAAAATAAAGAGGCTGGAGCTACAGGAGCGAAACCAAGCTAAAGCGGTTTATTTCAACCCAATATCTTTATCTTCACGATTGGATTGTTCCGCGATTACCTTATATTGCCGTTCAGTAATTAAACCTTCTTTAAGCTTTGCCTTAGCATCCGATTCAATCGTCTGACCATGCTTACGCAAAGTTTTACGCACAATTGCAGTAATATTATTGGGATCCGCTTCTAACAAAATATCCCGAATCTTTTCATCAAAAATTAAATATTCACGTAACGCCACGCGTTTGCCGTCTACTGTTGGCACTAAACGTTGGGATATTACTAATCTAATTGTTTCCACAATATCAATGGTACGACTCTGCCGTTCTTCCGCCGGAAACGTTGTCACTAAACGCCGCATAGTTTCTGCAACGCCATTACTGTGTAGTGTGGTATATACAGGATGCCCGGTCATCGCAGCTTCCATCACCGCACTAATAGTTTCTGGATCGCGCGCTTCACCCACCAAAATTAATCTGGGTTTGCGTCGTAAAGCATTACGCACGCCAGCCGCAAAACTTGGTAAATGTCGCGGAATTTCTGATTGACTCACAATAGATGATTTTTTTTCTACCGTGTCGTACACAAATTCGATTGGTGCTTCGTAAGTTAAAATCTTGCGATTGCTATCCACGCCTTCTGCAATATCGCGAATAATCGCAGCTAACAAAGTACTTTTACCAGAACCAGTTGCACCAGTGATATACACAACCCCTTGTTCTGGAGTTAATGCCGCAATAATGTCATCAGGCAAACCCATACTTTTTAAAGTTGGTGGATCGCTAGGAATAGTACGGCAAGTAATTTGCATGCCGTCATGACCTTCTACCTGACAACCCGTGCCATTGATACGAAATCGATAACGTTCTGTACGGTTAGGCCGAATTTCATAATGGGTATCTACATCTTTGCCCGACATAATTTGGGTGATACCGTTCGGGCCGTACATGGCATTAATTACTTCACCAACTTCCGTATTCGAAAGTCTGCGACGAGTAACTTTTTTTAATCGTCCATATACTTCGGCATAAATCGGTTCGCCAGTTTGAATGGTGATATCCGATGCGCCCAACTTAACGCTATGGACTAAAATATCATTGAGGGCGTCAATA
>Ga0182024_10020792_pt1 | contig 11968 bp, 14 predicted proteins | sample P32metaG_FD_120480 | JGI IMG/M metagenome (GOLD analysis project Ga0182024, IMG submission 120480) | Permafrost microbial communities from Stordalen Mire, Sweden - P3-2 metaG (Illumina Assembly) | ecosystem: Environmental > Terrestrial > Soil > Wetlands > Permafrost | place: Sweden: Stordalen... | reverse complement strand
TTCGGTTTGAAAAAACTCGATACGGTGCTTGGCGGAATCAAACGCAAGGAAGTCTGCATAATCGTCGCGCCCACCTCGAACGGAAAGAGTCAGTTGGCCTCGCAGTTGGCAGACCAGTCAAGCCGCGATGGTTTCAAGGTTCTCTATTTCTCCGCCGAAATGCCCGGCGAGCAGATTGCCTTGCGCGAGATTTCCTACCGTGCGGGAGTGAAGTTTTTCTTCGCACAACGACCGGAAATGTTATCCGCCGACGAACTCACAAGGCTGTCCGATGCCGCTTCGGAACCAGCCTCGATTCAGATTATCGATCGCGACATTACCCCGGCGCGAGTCTGGGCTGTATCAGAAGCGGCAAAGCGCACCGCGGGCCTCGATCTGATAATTGTGGACTATGACCAACTGGTGATCGAAGCAGGGATTGATCCCAATTCCGACGACGATCGCGTCTTCCGACATCAGCGAAGTTTCATGCTTGGAGCCAAACGCATAGCCGACCGTCTGGACATATGCGTCGTTCTGCTTTGCCAACTGCGAAAGGTATCCGGGAAGGTAGCCGATGGCGCCACACCGAGACTGGACGATATCTGGGGCGACAGTTCGGTGCGCAACACGCCGCACGTGATTTTGTGGCTTGTTCGCGAGTTCTTTCGCCACGACATGGATTTAGATTACGAGCGAAAGGCCGTGCTCTACATCCTCAAATCCCGAAACGGACCTACCGGCGTTGTGAATCTTGAATTCGATCCTGATCGGGTTCGTTTTCTTGATGCTCCTGAAATCGAAGAGATACACGTGCCATGAACGCGATGAACGATAAAGCCGAAGGAGCAAATCGATGAACCTCACGCCGGCAGAGCTCGAGGAAGGGAAAACCTGGAATCCGTGACCGAGTGACCTAGAATGGCGACCATAATGGCAACAGTTCAAAAGATCGGAATGATTCAGGAGCGGCCTTTGATCGATCCGCGGAATATACTCACACCCGGGGAGCTTGCGGAACGATTGAAAGTGCCGAAAACGTGGATATTCGAAAAGACGCGCGCGCGTTGTCAAAACCCAATCCCACACTTTAGGATCGGACGCTATGTTCGATTCGAATGGACACGCGTCGTAGAATGGCTCGCGAGAACGGAGGAAGGCAGTGCAGAGAGGCCAAATCTTTCGTAAGGGCTCAAGCTGGTTCTTGCGTTATCGAGATACCGTCATGAAGAACGGTGTTCCGACTCTCGTGCGGATCTGCCGCCGCCTAGCGCCGTACTGTGACGCCTATCGCACCAAGAGTTCAGTCAAATCTCTCGCGGACGAAATTCTCACGCCAATAAATTCCGGGAGGGCTCGGGCGGAGTCAACTCTCTCGGTCGATGACTACATCGCTCGCTATTACCTGCCGGCCGTCCGCGAGCACAAACGTCCATCGACGTACAAATGCTATCGAGATTTTTTCGAGATTCATCTGAAAGGGAAAATGAGTATCCCCCTCAGAGACTTTCGGTGCGTTGATGGAAATCGGCTTCTTGCGCTCATCGCGCACAACGCGGAGCTGACACACACCACGCTGAAACACATGAAATCGTTTCTTTCGGGAGTATTCACCTTTGCCAAGCGTGAGGGAACGCTTGACGGCATCAATCCGATGCGCGACACCGCGATCCCAGAGGGAAAACAAAGCGGCGAAACATACGCTTATAGCCTCGAGGAAATCGAAAAGATGCTCATTGTGATGCCGGAGCCTGCCCGAACGGTGATCGCTCTAGCAGCTTTCACCGGGCTACGGCATTCGGAGATCCGCGGCTTGCAATGGCCGGACTTCACTGGAGACGAGATTCGAGTTTCACGAACGATCTGGAATCGGCACGTGAACCTCCCGAAAACCAAAGCAAGCGCGGCGTCTGTCCCAGTGCTTCCGTTTCTCTGCCGCATTCTAGGTGAACATCGGAAGCGCAACGAGGGCGACGGTTATATCTTCGCAGGACCGACAGGCGCGCCTTTGAATCTCGCGAATCTGGCACGCCGAGTCATAAAAGAATCGTTGAAGGGCTCGGGTGTCGAGTGGAACGGTTGGCACGCCTTTCGCCGGGGACTTGCTACGAATCTCTATCGGCTTGGAGTGCCGGAGCGTACAATCCAAGCGATCATGCGCCATTCGAATGTGGCGACCACTCTCGCGTTTTACGTAAAGCCAGTTTCGAGCGACAGTCATGCAGCTATGGCGAAATTGGAGAAGGCGTTGGGCAACGATTGGGCAACGGCGAGAAAAAACTGTGCAAGCTAACTCTTGCGAAATCATGGTGGGGCTGGGGAGAGTCGAACTCCCGACACGCAGTTTAGGAAACTGCTGCTCTATCCATCTGAGCTACAGCCCCACCGAAGCTATCTCAATGATTTTATAATCATTTAAGGAAGTTGCCTCAATTATTTAAGAGCCTCAAGACACTGAGGTGTAGTAAAAGTGTAGTACTTTTCGATTCGTGCTGACGGTGAATTGATGGCCGTTACCGGGGGAGGGGAAGGCTACTGGCCTTCCGTGCTCTCTCAGTTAACGATGGTTTCGACTTCCGGTTCATCTGACCTGGGCTGATGTGACTGCCGATGTTGCTCCAGTTTTTTGATCGCGTCGCGCCGATACTCATCCAAAACCTTCGCATAGGTATGGACGATGCTGGGAGAGGAATGTCCAAGCAAGCCTGCGACGAGATTATCCGACGTTCCCGCCGCACTCAGTCTACTTGCAAACGTGGCGCGTAGATTGTAAATAGGGAAGTAGTCTATCTTTGCTTGCTTCAAGGCTCTTGTCCAGGTTTTCGGCAGTTTTAACAGATGCGCCGTAGGATTGCGAGGATTGAAAAACACATATTGTGAAAATGAAGGACCGGTCAGTTCGCGCCAGCGGGACAATTCAGTCTTGCAATGTTCTGACAGAGGAACGAGACGCCGACCGGATGGCGTCTTTGATTCCTGCACGTGAATTGCATGGTTACCAAGGTCAATGTCATCCCATCGCATCCGCAGCGCTTCCTTGCCAACGCGAAGTTCTGTTTCAACGAGCAAAACCACAAGCGCTCGCAGCATCGGAGAGGCGACCGCCAGCAGTCTTGCCTCTTCCTCAAATCTTAAAATGTGGGGCTGGCGCCGTAGTTGGCGTTCGCTGAGAAACTCCACCTCCTCGAATGGATTTTGGCCAATTAGTCTGCGTCGGTACGCGATTTTCATCATTCTCCTTAGGACTGCCAGGTTCCGATTTATGGTTGCGGGGCCAGTCCCGGCCTTCAACCGGAATCGCTTGAAGACCTCTATTCGGTTGGCAGTCACTTCCGAAAGGCGGGCCTCTCCGAAAAAGCCCAAGAGCGTTTTAGTACAGGATGTGTAAACCCGCCTCGTATTCTGATGGGCAATCGTTTCAAGCAACTGGTCGGCCCACTCTTTCAATGTCGGCGGTTTCGCTGCTATCAGACGATATCGGCCCTCCGCCACCTGCGCTTGACGGATGGAAAGCATCTTTTCAGCAGTGCGCTTATTGGACGTGTGAGTGCTCTCACAATGTTGGCGACCGTCAGCGATGTAGCTCATCCACCAGATCTTGCTCCTGCGTGTTGTTCCGTCCTTCCTTCTTTTTGTGCGGCGATACAATCCCATGGACTACCTCTCGGAATCCTTTCTCGTGGGGGAGTGTAAACGGTGCTTCCCGGGCAGACTAGCCACTTCGACCTGGGTCGCCGGTTTTCCGTTTATTCTGCCTTTAAAGATTTAGCTTCGATCCAAGCCAGAATCTCGGACTGTCGGAACTTTAGACACCTCGACGACAGTCGGGTGAACGGAATCCGTCTCTGACTGACAAGGTGATAAACCGTGCCCTGCGCCAGCCCCAGAAACCCCGCTACCTCGCGCACATTCCACAAATGATCGTTGGTTTCTTTCATCACGTTTTTGGCCGCGACTTGGTGTACCTCAGTCCCAGGTCCATTCACCGTCGTCCTCCTCCTTCTTTCCGTGGACGTAGTGCGAGTCGTTGCAGTTGGAGCCAATTACGATCCTGCAATGGGATTGGTAATAGAAAAATTTAAACAAGCCTTCGATACGATCATCGAGCTGCCGATCCCAGGCACCTGCCCCGCCTACTGCGTCCCACTGCTCCCGCCATGCTTTCCGACTTTCCTCTGGCACATCGCGCAGAAGCACGTGCAGAAGGCGGTCCCCATTCGCTAACGTCTCGATCGCCAAGGCGTAGGAAACGCAATTGCCATTGCCATAGTTCTGCCCTACCCAATCTATCCACGTTAGAAAGCAGTCTTTTACGCTGTCGCTTTCCGTTGACGGGTATCGCAGTGTCACGCACCAAGTCCATCCGCCGTCACGCACGAAATCAAAACAGAGTTGCGGATCGTTATAGTCATCCATAGTCTTAGTTCCTTTCTTTGGCGTATTCGCGGCAATTTCCCGTCGATCCGTGGAGCATAGGGGCAACCGGCGCCATAGAGACTGGTCAGTCGTTCAGAAAAATCAACCAAGCAGTCACCCGCGGGAAATTACTTTCGCCTTCCAGTGATCGGGTCGATGAAGCGAGCCTCCTCCTTGATCTCACTGATCTTCTTGAGTGCACGCTCCGGCGAAGGAAGAAAGCCAATTTCGGTACCGGCGACTGGTTCGAGTAGTTTCTGATTAGATTGTTGTTTGCCGGGAAGTTTTTTTACAAGATCATGTTTGATGGCTGGATCGAGGTATTTGTAAACGAGCGATTCCTTCCATCCGAGGTGTTTTGCAACTTCCGACACAGTGATCGGCTTTTTGGCGTCCTTGTGAAGGTCACGTACGGCGTTGGCCAAGCTTAGTTCGCGTTCGTTGAGGGCATACACCGTTGACGCAAGTGCGGCGTTTACGATGCTGTGCGTCACGCGGTAGTCTGAGAAGTTGACGACCAATTCTTGTTGTTGCTCCTCACCATCTGTGGAGAAGCTGCGAACCCGGCAGACAATCTTGCAGAGAGCGAGGAAACGCTCCCAGTCGCGACGAACTCTAACCCTGTCCTTCGGAACCAGAGCGGCGATATCGACGAACCACGATGGAAAGCGACAGGGGACGTTCCTGCGGCCAATTAAGCGAATCGCCTCCTGCCATGTGGAAAGATTGGCATCATCATCTTCAGAGGCCACACCACCGATTTGGGTTTGCATGATCCGGAGGGTCTGTTCCGGCGAGTCGTCGATCCAAATCGAAAGAAAACGGTTTCCATCGTCAACGAAGACCTTTTTTTCGGTCGTCGTTGTGAACACAACGGGCGAGCCCTCTCGTTCGGCTATTTTCGTTCCTCGCTCCGAACCTTTGACGGTTGCGTATTCGTGCGTGATGGTTTTTTCTGATTGCTGCAAACGCAAAAGGTATTGGGCGTCCTTCCCTCCACGATATTCGAATAGATAAAGGATCTTCCCGGCGAGAGACCCCTCTCCATGTGCCGGTGCGACACCGGGCTATCGGAATCCTTGGTCAGGCCCGCCAAAAAAAGAATGATTCCGTTTCTCCTCTCGCCAACCACACCGAGCCCTACGATCTTCTTCGCCGCGCGGTGCAGGAACGAGGTGTCGCGGACTAGCTTGAGCGCTTCAGCCTTCGACTGCTTGTTAGCCAACTGTTCCTTCGTCTCAACTTTCTTCGCCATCTGTTTTCCTCCAATAAACGCAGATTGAAACCACGAGGGTTTCTGGCCACCACTTTAGTGGGATAAACCTGTCGCTAGACTGGTCGGTGGTGGAGAAAAATCGGAGTAGCAGTAACCAAACGGTGCGGCTGTCCGGGTAAACGGCTGATTGTCGGAAAAGCGTCAAAAGTGTCGAAAGCGCTCGTTAAACGAGGAACGCAAACCGTTCACCAAATCATATTCGTTTGCATACGACGGAGTTGCCATTGGGCACTGGACGGTCTGATCAGGCCCGCGGGATCGATGTGACCTCTTCTTCTGAGAAACCCGATCAGGGTCTGGATTGGCCATCGAGCTGGAGATTGCAGCAGTAGTTCCTTCCCAAAAAAATTCCGCGAAACATCTAGAGCTGATGAAAGGCTTGGCCCATGGAATTCAGGGAATGAAACCAGTTCCCATACGTCTACATCGCGGAGGCGCAAAAGATCTTCAGCGCGGCGAATACCGTGCGCGGCTAGGAACACGCTGCGGAGCTTGAACTCGATCCTGACAACCGATTCTGTCTTTTGGTACACGCACAGCTGCCAGGGAGAATGCGGTCCGCCAATATAGAAGGTCTCTCGTCCCTCACGGTCGTAGAACTCCCGTGTGCGGCGAGCGCTTGAGACCCAGTGCCGCCAAAAATACGAAAAGGAGTATCGGTAACGTCGAATGTTAGTTCCAGCCGGGAAGCGCGCTCCCGATAACCCTGCCGCAGCAGCGAGCCCGCGACTAAAGCTACTTGACTGCCCGTGAGGGGACTTGCATCCGAGCGTAATATCAGCCGAAACGGTGCCAGATTTGGCCAGCGCTTGAGTCGCCCGTACCGAAACTCGAACGGGTTGCCGGTCGAAATGCACGTTCCATGAATCGAACGCCCACAGCTCCGACCTTCGCCGCCGATTGCTATCGGAGGTTTGGTCTGCAGTGCCGGTAAGATTTGTATCCGCCTGTCTCCTCATAGCCCAAACTCCACCCTGTCGAAGAAGGCGGCCTCGTCAACGATATGCGGAAAGACTCCAACGACATGGTCGTGTTCCATGGCGTGTGGATCGTATATTCTTGTCCGCGCAACCGAACCAGTCAGTGCCCTAGAAAAACGGAGCGAACAGTCCCCGCTCCAAAGCGCGATGGACCCGCGAGGTGGGCATAGAAAGAATTGGAATGCGACGCGTTGGCCTTTTCATGTTAGGTGGAGATGCGCAGGCAACTTCTCAGCAAGGGCAATTATGAAGCGCTGAACTGTGAGAAGAGTCCCATCTCTTCCACGAGGGAGAAATTTAATCTCCCCGAAATGGACCAGCTACCGTTTCCAGCGCTTCATCCAAACGCTCATGCACTGCTTGAACGGTAAGGGGTCTTTTGGTATCCCGAATCTGCAGCTCATCGCCTTCTACCTTAGTAAGATCTGCACATATGTAAATCAGCACGACAAGGCGAGCGATTGTCATGAGCGAAATACCGGTATTCTTGAGGTCCAAGTAGAGAATCAAAATTAACGCCATTCTGACCTGAATACGAAAATCAAGGTCGATTCGTCTCGTTAGTTTTTCTGGATACCTGAAGTTGTCAAAGTGCCTCTGCCATTCGGCTAATTCCTTCGGTGGTTTCCTTGATGCGCGGTACCTATTGGAGGGTTTCCATGTTTTCCTTTCCTCTTGAGAGGCCAATAGTAGATCTTCAAAAAACGAGTTCAATTGGAGCTCGAGTAATTGTGGTTGGCTTTCGAGCATGTGGGCAGAGCGCGCTAAAATGTTTTCTATTTCAAATTTAACCGGCGCGTCTGGGAGACGGGGATTTCGAAGGCTTAGCGATTGCGCTGGACAGCACCGCTAGACCATCATTGAAACATTGATTGCTGCCAGGAAATTTGTCAGCACAGCGTTTGTGCGCTCGAAGTTCTCTCCCCCACTTTCTGCATTAAGCCTTCAAACAATTCGACAGAAATCGGTTCTTCTTCCAGTGGCAAGACGTAATCAAGGGCATCCTTTCGCTTAAGTTCGCCGTACGCAGCTGCGGCCTCCCAATACCGATGCGGGCCTCCTTCCGTATATCCCGTTAGCAATGTAAACTCCGCCAGCCATCGCTTTTGAAATACCTCGACATCATTCTTGGGCGTCATTTCGAATCGAACATTCATGAGAACTTCTTTTAGATTTCTGAAAGCTTCAGCGGCCGTCCATGCCCGCCCGTCTTTAACGCGTAGACCACGTGCCGTCGGTCGAAAAAGTAATTAGGAGGTGCTATCTATTCTCAGTTCCTCTCGCAGCATTGCCGCATCCACGATCGTCCCCATCGATGAACAGTTTCCGATCGTAGCGCGGCCGTCGGTAATCCACACTTGTTTGCCGAAAGTGATGAATTACAAGGCAAAGGTATTTAGCTTTCCCGGAACCACGTGCCAACCTGCTACTTCGAGCCGCTCGTCCAAAGCTTTCTTAAAGCGTTTCCGCCTCGACGAAGTGGTTTGCTTGTTTGTCGTGGGAATCACTTTTGAGATGTCGATTCTGACGCAAGTCTCACTCAGCCACTTCAAACGAGGGTCTTCTTTGCGTGCAACGATTAGCGCCTCGATATCGGCGGCAAGCGGCCCCGCTTTTAACCCTTTGGCTCGTTTTCCTATTAAGCATCTCTTTTCACGATTGCCAAGCTGTGCCACAGCTTTCTGTACATCTACCGACCACGTTTGGACGCCAGCATAGACCGAGCCCATAGCAGTGGATCCGTGGCGTTCAATTTGAAATTCAAGAACGGGCGGCTTCCAGTTCATGTTTTCGGTTCGGTTTAATAGTTTGTATGCTTCCATTCCGCCGGAGTCGTTGCCAGCTAGTTCGTTCCAAGATTCAAACAGCAGACGTTCGATTCGGCCTACTTCAATCAGTGGACCTGAAGGAAGCTGTGAAAGAAGGTTACGCAGGTTTTGAAGTTTACTCATACTCGACTAACTCACGTTTTCGCTCGGGGCTATGCCCGGCACGCCAAGCGGCGAAAATCCTCTCAAGCATTTGCCTCCGTTCCATTCCTGTAGCGAAATCCACTCGGTTGCCGGCACCGGTTCGAAAGTGCCCCTCCATTCACTCGGATCTGCTCCCAACTCGATCGCGCTGCGAACCAGTCCCTTGATGACCTTGGGCTTTATCCCGGCCATCGCTTTTAGCTGACACCAATGAAGGGGTGCACTTTGGGGTAATACGCCAATTCGAAAGACTCTCACTCTCACTCCGAAACGCACGAACTGGGGTGGTGTCTTTAACGCGACAAGGCGTCCGTCAGAATACTTAAGCGCCTTAGTCACGGTTTTCTCCCAATCCTGATTCGTCGAAAACCACACAATCGGGCGTTCGCGTCGATCGACGGCTGCTGTCGCGGGCCGGATTACCTGGTCTCGAAGAATTCCTGTAAGGCCTTGGTTGGTCGTGTAGTGCCAATAAACTGCTTTCGTTCTTGATTCATTCATCAAGGTCACCTCTGAATCGCTAGCTCCTGCTCTTCAAGCGTCCAGGTTCTCTTCAGTTTGGTGCCGACGGGCCCGCTCCGGCCTTCACGAACCACGCGAGATCATCTCCTTCGTTTCATTCGGGTCCTCATCGTCCTCTTCCGTGGTGGCCGCGCCCGGTAGGCTACCGTGCGAGAATCCATTCTCTTCAGCAATCTCAGGATGTCTGCGCACGAGGCGCAGGAAATTCTTCCGAGCTTTAACGCGATCGCAATCCAGCCCCCTCCATGAACCAGCCACCAATCCCGCATTTTTGCTGCGATAACTACGTCATAGATTTCGGGTCGAACGTTCATTACATCCTCCTTTGGACTGAACAAGACGCTCCGTGGCCGCCGTAATATCCTTACTCGAAGAGCAGGCTGAATCGCTCTTGAAAATCGGCGGGCTTCAGCCTTAAATCCCAACTCCGAACCATGCCGTCAGGATCTTCGGTTCCGTACGCGCGCATGACGACGCCTTGTCTCCAAGTTCCGTCAGTTCCAACGTCAACGTCGCGCGCACCACGTCTTGGTGTTTCCGCCATTCGATCAACCCTTGATGTATTAACGTCTTGATCGCGCCGATGAAGCCTGCGGCGTTTTTCCTTTCTCGGGGCACCTGCTTTTTTGCGATCATGGTGTTTCTCCTTTTCTGCCAGCACGTGCAGATTCCCACATTGTGACATTACGGAACAAGGGAAGTACCGTAAGTGTCGCATAAAGTAGGAATGGCGAGTTATCGGAAGTTACAAGGTGAACTGCAGATGAAGCTGGAAAACCAGAGTGGTTTCATAGGTAGAGATGTTCATGTGCAGTATGCGAATTTAAATTTCAAGGACCCGGACGTTCGAAACAAGGCTCGTCCTCTGATCGAATGGCTGCGCTTACCTAAAGAGTGGAACCCGGAGCGAACGCTGCAATACTTGAAGAAAAAGCAGGCGCACTTTCAAGATTGTCTGGAATGGCTCTCAGAAAATGCTTTTGTGGGTATTGACGAAAGACGCCGTACCAAAGAGCACGAAAGCTGTGAGTCATCTGACTTTTGCGAGAACAGATGGGAAGTTAGATTTCTCAAGCGCCATGCCATTGAACACGGTGGCGTTACGCTCAAGCACTCATTTGGCGACGGTATGTTCTACACCGGGCTCGAAATGGGTCAGAAACGGATTCGGGAACCGCTTGATCCACTCTGTTGGCACATCCTTTGCTTAGCCGCAACGTTTGGCACGGTTTTCGTACGTCGATGCCAATACTATCGGTGCGAAAAATTCTTTGTACCGCTCACAAAACGGAAAGAATTTTGCACCAATTCATGCCGCGCACTCAGCAATGCATTTTATCGTGAAGGGCTGCTTACGGAGGCGGAATTGGAAAAGGCGCGACTCAAGAAGAACAAATATCTCAGGAAACATAATAAGTTAGTGAGACGCCGCAGGAAATTGTCCCGAGGCAAGTTGATTTAGCGGGCTCGACTGATGGCCGTGGTTGGGATGGCTAACGAGACGAACCGTTTGGCTGCTGGCTACCAGGTGGAGATCGATGAATAATTCAAAGGGCGTTGAAACCTTTCAGATTTCAGTTCCGCAATTCATTTCCTTGTTCATCACTCGTCATATATGTGACTGAGCATATGTAGTATTTCTCGCGACTCTGTCCCTGTTTAATTTAATAGTTTCGTAATCGAAAGGTAAAATGCCGCCCGTCCTGCTGTCGACTCCGCAAGCACGCAGAAAGGGTTACCGAAGCGTAAGAATTACAACAGTGACACCGTTTCAAAAGCCTGACTTCTTCTCTGCCGGCAGACGAAGCTACAGATAGTACGTTGTTTAGGGTCGCTTTAGTGAAAAAGGCTCACTTGGTTCCGCGCTTGCACCTATTCCTGTCTGCAAGGGGTTCTTAGGAGGACACGACGATGAGTGAAGAAAGACACGATGTGATAGTTCAAGATGCGGCCGCGCCGCGGTGGATGGGGATTGCTTTGGTAGCGCTGGCCGTGATTTCGCTAGTTGGGTTGGGTGTTGCCTGGTCGGCCTCGAATCATACGAAGGCCCTCGAGCAGAGTGTCTCTGCGCAGAGCCAGCAGTTCACCCAATTTAAGCAGGGCGATGATGTGTTAGGGCAACGGCTCGCGAAAACAGAAGATATCAACGCGCAATTACGGGGTGAACTCAGTGTCGTAACTGACAAGACGAAGTTGACTGAAACGGAACTGACCCGGGCGCGTTCTCGAGCCACGAAAATCCGGGAGAATGACACCAAGGAACTGGGCGATCTTCAGAACAGCGTCACCGGGCAGTTGGCCGCCAAAGCCAACGTCGACGACGTGAACAAACTGGGGACGGATGTCAGCGGCGTCAGGACCGATCTCGAAACGACCAATGGCAATCTGACCATGGCACGCGGTGAATTCGGTACCTTAATCGCGAAGAACCACGACGAAATTGAAGAGCTTCGCCGCCTGGGAGACCGCGATTATTACGAGTTCACAATCGACAAAAAGAACCAGCGTACGAGGGTGGGCAACTTGATGGTCGAACTAAAGAACGTCAACCAGAAGAAGAATATGTACACCGTGTCTCTCTACGTGGATGACGCGCGGTATGACAAGAAGAACCGGTCGGTGAACGAGCCGATCTACTTCTTTACTCTTGGCACGCGGGCCCCCATGGAGTTCACTGTGAACCAGGTTGGGAAAGATAAGATCGCCGGGTACCTGAGCACTACGAAGGCGAATACGACACACGCGCAGGCTTCCGGCAGCTGACCCGGTCAGCCCGATTCAAAGCAACAATCGAAAGATAAACGGGCGTCCCGTGAAAGGGG
>Ga0182024_10020791_pt1 | contig 11969 bp, 15 predicted proteins | sample P32metaG_FD_120480 | JGI IMG/M metagenome (GOLD analysis project Ga0182024, IMG submission 120480) | Permafrost microbial communities from Stordalen Mire, Sweden - P3-2 metaG (Illumina Assembly) | ecosystem: Environmental > Terrestrial > Soil > Wetlands > Permafrost | place: Sweden: Stordalen... | reverse complement strand
ACGCGTACGGCTGCCTGCGCTTCTGTAGCCAACGAGTCGGTCATAGCGCGGCTATCACTCTCGCGGGTACCCCGCCCGAACCCGGGCGGGGTACTTTCACGATCTTTTCTGTCACGGGCGCCTAATACGCGCGAATCATTTCGTCGGAAACGCCCTCGAATCCGGATATCACTTCGAACAATTCCTCATCGATGGTTTCCTGCCGAATCCGATGGTAACGGCCGCGCATCTCCTCGAGCATGTCCACTATGTTTTTCTCCGCGCGTTGCATCGCGGCCAATCGGCCGGCGTTCTCGCTGGCGAGCGACTCCGCGCAAGCCTGCGAATGGCGGTGACGACGCCGCGATTAGCGGGGGCGTCGCCATCCACCGCCGCGCGATCGCCCGCGTACATTTGAGACGTTGTCAAACCATTGGCATGCATGTCAATAGGGTCGATTAAATTGTCCGCGATGGATCATCGTAACCCGATCTCTATATACACGCTCTTTGCTCGCCGCCGTAATGCGCAATTTCACTGGCGAGACTGCGGGCGGCCGACGGTTGTAACCGCCCGCTAGACCCGCTAGACCGGTATGTGATGGACGGTGCCGCGATCATCAGAGCGAGAGTGAGTAAATGACCTGAGTGGCATCGGCGGGGTCACGCGCCGCGCTCATGCCAATCGCCCTGGCCAAATCGCACATTGCCAGGTTATCACTGAGTTCTACGGCATGGAGTTCGCGAACTCCGTTTCGTTTCGCCGACTCGACCAAATGCTGCACGAGGACTCCAGCAAGATCCGAATCCTGCCAATCATCGGTAATGGTGACGGCCATTTCACGTGCGTCAGGCTTTGCGGCAGGAGCGTAACGGCAAACGCCAATTTCGACCTCCCGCTCGCCGTCTTGAACGGTTGCGACAAACGCCATGGAGTGACAACCGTCAACGTTGCAGAATTGACTCAATTCGGCGGCCTGCAATTCTTTGACCGCGCCGAAAAAACGATAGTGTTTTGTCAACGCTGAGAGATGGCGAACAAAGTCGTTTTCCATAACGGTATCTGAGGGCTGAATGGGCCGAATCGTGACCCTGCGGCCATCGATAAGCGACAGTGTTGTGTCGTTGAGCATGAGAGGCCTCCTGTATGAACTAGAGGCATCATGCTCGAGAGTGAATATCAGTAACAGTGTGGACATCCACCGCCGAAGTGGACAAATACGTAGTTAGCGATTCGCGGTTCGCCGGGTCTTCGGACCTTCTCTCAGCTGCCTGCGTCGAAGAGTTCCCTAGGAAGCAGGGATCTTAAAGAATTCGCGCACCTTGGCGGTAATCTGCCGATCCGTGAGCTTGTCGGCCGACTCGAGGCCCGCTACCCGGGACCCGAGATGTTTGTGCTCCAAGCGACGCTTCAACTCCTCTTTTGCTTCTCCCGGACCGAAGATAAAAACGACTGACGCTTGAACCGTCTTGGCGATCACGGCGTCGTAATAGGCGTTCAAATGTTGGGTTAGAGCACGCTGGCGTTTGTCATCCGCCGGCACCTGCAATGCCTCATACGGGCCCTTGAGCACCGAGTCTCCGGTGCGCTCGGGATGTTTTTCGACATTCGACCATACCGTGTCGATTGCCTCGCCTTCGGGCCGCTCGCTTACGATCACTGCGTTGCGATGGTCAATCCAAATACCGGTCTTACTCATCAGTGTTCTCCTTGAGAAACAGAGGTAGGCGTCGCTGCTATCAATACAGATAGGATTCAGTGGCTTAGCGACGCATCATACGGTGACTCGCACGTGCTCGATGAGCGCTCGCTTCGCCTCAACCATGACATCGGAGCCAAGCAACCCGCAGAGCGCGCCGATAAGTGCCACTAGGGAAAAAGTGCGGATGCCCGCCCCATCGGGCGACGCTCAGCAGACCGACGGCCAACGACACGGCGAGGCTGATGATTCTCGGATCCAACAATGTCACCGGCGGCCCCTGGCCAGGCGAACCTGCGCCCGTTCGCCGAAAGCCCTGAGAGCTTGAGACCGCCGACTCAAGCGGCCGATGCCGCCGCCGGCGTCATCGCAGGTTTCTTGGCGGTGACTGCCTGTCCCCGAACCAACATCACCGGAACCGTCGCCCCACGCACCACTTGTTCGGCATCGCTTCCCATCGCTAAGCGAAATATGCCGCGACGACCATGCGTGCCCATCACGATGAGATCCGCATGCCACTTCTTGGCCTGCTCGAGGATCAAATCTGCCGCGACGCCGCCAATGGATTCCACCATGATTCGGATCGGTCGGATACCTTGAGCGAGCGCGACCTTTTCAGCGGAATCCAGAATCTCCTTGCCGCCCTGACGCATGGTCTCGAATAGATTATCGCTGTACTGGCCCGGCGCCCACGCGTAGTCCAATACGAATTCGTTCACAATGTGCATCACGCACAATTGGCTGCCATGAATCTTGGCGAGCCGCACACCTTCGTTCAAACCGGCCGTGGAGGTTTCGCTCCCATCAACCGGGACTAATATCTTGCTGTACATGAGGGTCACTCCTGTTGGTTTCAAACGCCGGCCGCGAGAAGAAGCGCTCGCGGCGTACACCTACTTCGGTGCATTTCTAACATTTCGCCACTCTTTCGGAACCTGGGGCTTCCCGAGATCGATTGCGGTCTGTGCCTACGAGACGAGGTGGAACTGCTATGGGATCCACATATCTATCGCGCTGATGTGAAGTCTGGAACCTTAACGACCAGCACATCGCATTGCAGCTGATCCAGCACATGATCCGCTTCGTGCCCGAGGCATAATGTGAGCGGCGTCGCCCGGGACAGCGCTCCCATCACCACGATGTCGGTATGTTGCTCGACCGCGGTGCGTACGATCGCATCACGAACTCCGGTCGTACTTAGATGCATATGATTCGGACTGACGCCAAATTCCTCGGCGAGTGCTCCGACTCGCGCCAGACGAGCCAGCGCCTCGGCTTCCAACGGCTCGCAGGACAGGGCGTTGGCCAGCGACTCGCGGCCATTGATCGTCGCCGGAATGTGGTGGCGATAGGCGTGAAGCGCATGAAGCGTGCCACCTAACCGATTGCTCAGATCTTGAGCGTCCTGCAGCAAGCAGTGATCGAGGACGGCCCCGGGATCTTTAAAATGTGTCGGATCAATGCAGGCCAGGATCACGGGCGTTGGGTTCCAGGCGCGCGGGTGCGTCAGAAGCAAGGGCGGCGCGCAGGCTCTGACTAGATGCCAGTCCACTGTCCTGCCGAACGCACGCTGGGCGAACGCTTGGGGATGAGTGTCCTTCACCACGAGATCAAACGTCGACCCTTGAATGTACTGAAGCAGTGCGCGATGCAGTGATTCGCCGATGATCAATCGAGTTGAGATGCCGGGGCATCGCGTACGCAACGGCACGGCCCACGCTTCAAGCTGGCGTGACAGCACCGCATCTTGGTCTGCGGCCATGGGTGGCACACTACAAATGAGGAGTTCGAGCGCAGCATTGAACGCCTGAGCCAGTGTAGCCGCCTTCTCGATCGCCGGTCCACCGGATGGGCCGGTCGGATCGACGACACAAAGAATCGAGTTGATGCCATTCATCCTGATAAGACCCTTGCCACCGTTTAATTTACGACCACGCCGTTGTCGCGCATGGATTTGTGTTCGGGACCGGATCCCCTCAACCGCGACAGATAATCGGCCGTACCACGCATGTCGCGCTCATCGCAGCTACCCATGAAAAGGACCAGATCTCCATCGACGTTGTGCCTGGAACCTTGCGCCAGCTTGTGCATCTGCTTGTTCAGATAGTCGTAGTGCTGGTGTCGCCCCTTGAGCGGATGCGCATCCATTGCCAAGGCGGCCTGCGTCCGATGATCCACGCGCTCCTCTTGGGTGCTTGCTGCCACCGCGGGCGCGAGTCCCATGGCCAAGCCGCTGAAAGCTAGGAACCCATAGAGTCGCTTCATAAGTATCTTTGCCATGTTCATGGCAGGACACTACATCTCAGGCTTCGGGCTGCACATAGCGGGTTATACGTAGCGAATTTCGCCTCTCATGCGTACGTTCTTACGTTCTTGCCGCATTTCAATAAGGGTATACGGCGATGGGAGATGCACGGTGGATGGCCCATGATCAGGCCACTTCACCACTTTTGCGCCAGCGTGATGTGGGTGAGTCGCACGAACTCTATTGATCGGTGGCTTGCCCCATTACGTTGGCGCAATTCTCTTCACAACGCGGCGATTGAATCGCGCTCGAGATCATGAGAGTTCAGTACGGCTTCCGTTGGAAGCGTTGCGACTGGAATCGAGCATGTAGGCGGTCAAGGCAGTCGCGGCAAAGGTGCACAGCCAGAAGAAGAAAAAGACGAAGCCATAGATCGCGGACGGTTCCAGGAGCCAATACGGGATGTGATCCAACACCCAGGGGTTGATGTAGGAAAAGAACACGCCTACCTCGACAATGGCTGCCAATAACGAGGTCCATAGCGACACCGCGATGCGCTCTTTGACGTGCGACCAACTCCGCTTGGCGATCTCGTCCATCACAGCGCCGGCGCCGGTGGCGCGGCAGACGACGTCAACACCCGACCCCATGCAGGCATCAGGCCATCGTCGTTGTAATTCACGGGTGCGGGTTTGGCGGTCAGGAGCGCGCTTTGCATCGTCATACCTCAAGTGCCTACGTCCAGTTACGGGCATCTTAGTAAGAGGCTCGGCAGTGGGATATTGGGAAGTGTCGCGCGGGGCTACGTACTGTCCTCAGGCGATTCCGCCGCACATAGGGGCCGCTTGCGTGTTCCTCGCGCAGCCGATTAGCTTTGCAGTCGCTTCAACTTTTCGAGCTGTCGCTTCGCGTTCTCATAAGCAGAGTGCAAGGGATTGCAGGCTTCCGCGCGGACGCTTTCGGCGTGAATTTGGGCGCCAGGCACACTGAGATGAATCTTCACTTGGTATGGACCTTGGCCCTCGAGCACGCCGCCATTACCTTCGAGGACGATATGACACGCCGTCATTCGATGATGCAGCACTTTGAGCCGCTGGCCAATGTCACGCGCGGAGGATTCCAACGCCCCCGATCGGGGCAGATGGCGGAAAGTCAATGTCACTGGAGCGGTCATGGCGGGTGTCCGGATTGAACGAATACCGGCAAGTGTCGGCGCTTCTCGAAGCGGGTGAAATACGTGGATTCCCGTGCGTCATTGCGCCGGGCCGGCCTCAGGTGTCGTTGGAAAGGCTCAATTGCAGCTTGACCAAATGAGCGACGGAACGTGCGCCCATCTTCTCCATGACTTTGGCGCGGTGGATTTCCACCGTGCGCTCGCTCAAGCCCAAATCGATCGCGATGACCTTGTTGGCCGCCCCGTCGACGACCATATCCATCACCTGCTTCTCCCGCGGGGTGAGCGACTCGACCCTTTGCGAGACATCGGCGCGAAGCGCGAGGCTATTGCGGTTTTCCTTGTCGAGCTCCAGGGCGTGATTGATGCGATCCAGCAGATCCTGATCGCGGAAGGGCTTTTGCACAAATTCGAATGCGCCCTCTTTCATCGCTTGCACGGCCATGGGCACATCGCCGTGTCCGGTGATAAAGATCACCGGCAGCATCGATCCTGTGCGATTTAAGTGCTGCTGCAGCTCAAGTCCGCTCATGCCCGGCATGCGGATATCGAGAACCAGGCAGCCCGGGGCGTCGGGCCTGAACTTGTCCAAGAATTCTTTGGGACTCGCGTATGCCGCGGTTTTATAGCCCACGGTATTTAAAAGCAGACTCAGGGCGCGACGCATCCCATCGTCATCATCCACAACATAGACTGTCGCGGTGCTCGCCGGACCTTCAACTTTAGCCATGGTTGCTCTCCATTTGGGAAGTCACGATGGGCAATCGGAAATAAAAGCGACTGCCCGGGTTGATTCCCTTCTCAAAGCCAATGGTCCCCTGGTGGGCCTCGATGGTGGCGCGGCTCGATGCCAGCCCCAGCCCCGTTCCACCGACTTTCGTGGTGTAAAACGGCCTAAATATCTTATCGACTAGCTCTGCGGGGATTCCTGCGCCTGAATCCAAGACGCTCGTTTCGACCGCATAACGATCCGCGCGTACTTGAACGCGAACGTCAGTGCCTGAGTTTTGGACGCTTGCCTCAAGTGCATTTTGGACGAGCGAAAACAGGACCAGCTGAATCCGGAGCCGATCCACACTGATCTCGGGCAATGGCGACTCGGCAGTCACTTTCAGCTCGATCCCTGCTGCGCGGGCCAAGGCATCCAACGCCGGCGCCACTTCGGCGACGAGGCCGGACATCTGGCAGGGAGCGCGAGCCGGTTCTGCGTGATCGAACAAGCGGCGAATGCGACGAATTCCCTCCCCGGCATTCAGGGCTTCCTGATTGATCTGCTGAAAGACATCTCGTGCCCGCGCGACCATCGGTTCGGGACGGTTCAACAGCCGATCGCCGGCTTGAGAGAATGTGGCGATCGCGCCGAGCGGCTGATTGAGCTCATGGGCGATGCCGCTAGCCATCTCTGCGAGGGCGGCGATGCGCGAGAGTTCCATGAGCCGCGTAAGTATGGCTTCCGATCCCGTCGAGTTCAATTCATCCAAAATGTCACCTTATCGGGGTCGCTATCGAGCCTTGATTGTCTAAATGCGGTCTCGCCGGACCTCCGGACAGTCTGCCCGATGGACAGGCGCCTTGGCTCTCGTGGGTTTCCGCACGGAATTGCGCCTTGCCCCTAGCTCAACACCACCCGCGATAGGCTCGTGGTAGGCTGGCGCCCCGCTCGCAGGCCTTAAAAGCCCTCCACGTATCGGCAGATATGGACAAAATCGCCTCCATCTCACAGCAGCTGCTGCAGTTCTCCCCCGATGCGCTCATCGTAGTCGATTTTGAAGGAATCATCCTCTTCGCCAACGCCACCTCCCGGGCGCTTTTTGGCTATTCACGAGAGCAGTTGGTGGGTCAGCCCATTGACATGTTGGTGCCCGAGCGATTCCGCTTTCGCCACGGGGCCCATGTGGCAGGCTACCTGCGCGACCCCACGGCACGGGAAATGGGGGCGCGCATCATCGATCTTTACGCGTGCCGTGCCGATGGCAGCGAGTTCCCCGCCGGCATCCGTTTGGCGCCCGTTAATGACGGTGAGAAGACCTTCGTCGCCGCGGCGATCCGGGATATGACGGAGCGGCGGGCCATCAACGATGCCTTGGTGGCAGCACGCGAAGAAGCCGACCGAGCCAACATGGCGAAAAGCCGCTTTCTCGCGACCGCCAGTCACGACTTGCGCCAGCCCCTACAAACCATTCGGCTGCTGAACGCCTCGTTACTGACGATGACACCGGAGAGCGCCGAGCATTACGACCTGGTGCGGCGCCAACAGTCGGCCATCGATAGCGCGAGTCGCATGCTCAACTCCTTGCTCGATATCACGCGACTAGAATCCGGCACCATCGAGCCGCACGTGGACTCGATCAACCTCGCCTCGATTTATGCGGATTTGAGGCGAGAGTATGAGCCTTCAGCGCTCGCCAAAGGCTTGCGGCTCGAATTTAGCTCGACGACTCGGGTCGTGGCCAGCGATCGGATCCTCTTCATGCAGCTGCTGCAAAACATCGTTGGAAACGCGCTCAAGTACACCGAACAGGGCTTCGTCACAGTTTGGGAAAGCGTCGATGCGGACGGCCTGCTGCTTACCGTCGAGGACTCCGGCTGCGGCATCCCCACCGATAAGCTCGATAGAATTTTCGACGAGTACTACCAGGTGGATCAGAGCGGCACACAGCGAACCGGCGTTGGCTTAGGTTTGGCCATCGTCCGCGAGGTGTCCCGTCTTTTGGGGTATTCGGTGGCTGTGACATCGGAACATGGCCGAGGTACCGCGGTTCGCATCCGCATTCCGCCCGCCCAGGTTGGCACCGATGCGCCACTCCCCGAACAAACGACCGTGCCCGTCGCCATCTCGCATGCAACGACGTCCTGTCGTATCGTACTCCTGGAGGACAACGACTCGGTACGCGCGGCCACCGAACTCTTTCTCACCCTGGAAGGCTATGAGATTGAGAGCGCGGCGAGCGTCGCCGAGGCAGAAGCTTTGTTAGCTAACCTAAGGCCGGGCGACCTGCTGATCTCGGACTATCACTTAGATGGTCCCCTCACAGGCCTTGATGTTCTCCAGCAGGTGCGGTCGCAGCACCAGTACGAAGTACCGGCCATTCTCTTGAGCGGTGACTTGCAATCCATGATGCGCGTCGTGAAAACCGCAATCCCCCGCTGTCGTTTCTTGTGCAAGCCGGTGGATACGAATGCGCTGTTGGCGGCAATGGCCGAGCTTTGCGGCAGCTGAACTAACCGTGGCGAATAATCCTCGACCGCGCATCTAGTGAAAATCCCCTAGCTCCCGTATGTTGTCCCGTATATGGCGCTCAGGCTAAAGAGCGCTAATCTTGTGTCCAAAAATAGGCCCGGCAATAGCTGTCACACCGCCACCCACCTAGCGCGATAGCTGCACGTTGATTCTTGACCGATGACCTTGATCGCGCGAGAGGGCGAGCGCTCTGAAGATCCATGAGGCGGACCCAAATGGCGGCGATCAGGTTATCAAGCGGCCCTCATCGAGTGTTTTCAGGTGCGAGGCGATGGTCGACGGATGCATCGAGATGGGCGATGGCATTGCTTGGCTGAACGCCGCCCGACACATCATAAATAACTCATGCCGCTGCTCGCCTGAGCCTCGAAGCCGGCATTCAGGTTTCTCACGAGGTGCCGCGCGCTCGAGGCAGTTCGCGCGTACACATAGTCGAAAGCCCAAAGAACGGCGGAGTGAATCATCTGGCTCTGTCGGGCGCGATCATCACCGGTTCCATGGAAACTGAGATCGATCGGGTGGCGGCTATCACGCGCCGGCAAATGATTTAAAGCGATGCGGGCGACGTCCGCCAGCAGGCCCTCGTCGTCGGCCACCGTGGGGTAGCGCGCGGCGTGATATTGCACGGCTTGATACACCAAGGGTTCAAGGCGGTTATGCTCGCTGGTCAATGAGTTCGACATTGCTCTCCTCAAGACGACCTGATTGGTCCTTGTCAGTACCCCTTCAGCGCCTTCACTGTAGCGCCTGCATTATTCCCGGTCTCTCAGGACTCCCCCTAGGGGCGTATGGGATAGGCGCAGAATCGACGGCCTTGGATCACAGTTTCAAGCGAACTACGGCGAATGCCCACCCCTGCGCCGGAAAACCGTAGCGTCTCGCGACCGTGGCCGCGCTAACTGCGTATCTGCGTAGTGACCCCAGCTCAGTACGCGCAAGCCCTGATGGGTGAACCAGCAACCGCAGATGATACTAATTCCTGAATCGCGCGCGAATTGGGTGGCGCACTCGGCCATTGGTCATCGTCGGGGTGCGCACACAGAAAGAGCGATGCGGAAGGGAGGCGTCGCTGTGAATCCAATCGACTCTGTTTGCGGAGAAAACTGCATGAACCGAATCAGCCACATCTTAGTGGTCGTTGATCCGTCGGTGCTCGGCGGGCAAACCGCGGTCGACAAGGCCGCGCATTTGGCCCGATGCCTCAACGCCTCCGTCGAATTGTTGATTTGCGATATTGAGTCGGCTCTCGATGATGAGATCGTTACTCGACATGCCCACAAAGCGGCCGCGTCGATCACCCGCCTTATGGAGTTGCTCGACAACCTGGCGGCTCCTCTGCGAGCACAGGGAACGCCGGTCGCAGTGCGACTGATTTATGGTAAGTCGTTGCATGATTCGCTAGTGGACTATCTTCGCGGCTCGAACGCGGATCTTGTTGTCAAGGATACGCATCACCACTCGTTTGCCAAGCGCACCTTCTTGGGAAATACCGATTGGCATTTGACGCGCCGGTGTCCTGTGCCTCTGTTGCTGACGAAACGGTTGGTGTGGGGAAAGCCGCCAGTCATCATGACGGCGGTCGAACCGAATCAAGCGAATGAAAGAGCGGCGGCCTTGGATCGTGACATTTTATACGGCACCGCCTCACTAGCAAGGCGACTGCAGGGCGATTTGCATATTATTCACACGTTCATCCCAGCAGCGTTTGCGGCCGTCGTGGCGGCAGGCGGACGAAGCACGACGCGCGAATACTCGGAAGCCCTACAAGCTGAAAATTCGTTTAGAGTTTGCCAGTTAGAACAGCTCGTCAGCGGTTATGGCGTCTCGCCAGAACGTCTTCATGTGGAGATGGGCACACCAGAGGATTGCCTGACGTACATGGTGTCGAAATACCGTACCGACGTCGTCGTGATGGGCGCCTCGTCGCACGGTAGGTGGCACCGAATGGTGGTCGGCAGCACCGCGGCAACCATTTTGGAATCGTTGCCTTGCGATATTCTCATCGTGAGGCCTTCCGATGAAGCACAAGCCATCCCATTCTGAGGTCCACCGATTCATGCGGCCATCCAATTCTGTCGGAATCGGTCGTGAATCAGCCACCACTCGATTTCCCGGCCGTGGATTGTCCTCCGAGGGCGCACTTGCCCGTGATCCCAGCACAGCAATCCAGCTGCCTGCGACGACCAGATCGAAGCGCGGGCTGTCGAAGAGGGAATGGCGCGACTCGGTTTTCAGGCGCTCGCGTTGGCGCGTTCCGGTGTGATTTCGCTGAGCGAAGCCCATCGCGCGCGCTTGGATTGAGCCCCGATGCTAGTTGTTCGACGCGCTCGACGGCACGCTCATAACCGGACCGAGAGTTCGGTCGGCGGCTCGCCGAGCCGCTCAAGGCCCCTTACGAGGCGCGAATGTATTCGCTCGTCCTGTCCCGCGCGCAGATAACGAGCCACGTCTTGCTGCAGCTCCTCCAGCAACGCGTTACGGTCCCGCAGTTGCAACATGGTGGCCGCTATACCGTCGGCATCGATTCCGTTTTGGGTCGCCGATTCTGCCGCTTCGACCGCGCGGCGCATCTCCAGTTCGTTGGTCTGAGCAGATCGGCCGAACTCAACATGCCTTTGAGTTCCAATTCATCGACTACGGGCAAGTGATGCAAGGTGTGGGTAGCGAACAGGCGCAGCACCTCAGTGATCGGTTGATGGACATCGATCGAAAGTACCGCCCCGGTCATAATGTGGCGAACCCGCTCATCCATTCTCTTGCTCCTCTGACGCAGACCAATTCCACCGAGACGGACTTACCATGAACAGGATAAATGGCCAATCCGTATAAAACCCCTGCGGCTACGTACCAACCCGTTCGGTGAACCAACGCACATACGCGCGCTCCAATCCGCTCATAAGCTTCGACCTGATGCGAGTCCTCAAACTACACGGGGTTCACGGTGCCGACAAAGAGCGGTCGGAGGCGAGCGCCCGTGACCTGGCGCAGGTGCTTGAACAGAGCGGCGAGGCCGTTGTCGTCAAGGACCTGAACGCAGTGGTCACCTATTGGAACCGCGAAGCGGCTTCTTTGTACGGCTTTTCCGCAGAGGAAGCCATCGGTCAGTCGTTGCGCAAGCTGCATGCCTCCGAGCTCTCGGATGCCGACTACAAGCGCCTCCTCGAGCGCGTTCGCGCGGGACGTGCGACCTCGTCGACCACTGAGCGGCGTAAGAAGAGCGGTGAGACCATCCGCGTCGCTCTCAAAACGACGCCGTTGCTGGATGATCAAGGTGCTTTGGTCGGGGAGATCACGATCGCACGCGACGTTACGGAACCTGAGCGCGTGGCCACCTCCCTACACAAAGCAAACCGTGCTCTGCGCGTTCTCAGCACCGTCAACCAGGCGCTGATTCACGGCGACAGCGAACCCGCGTTGCTCAAGCTTGTATGCAAAGCACTCGTGGATCAGGGCGGCTATCAATTGGCCCGGGTCGGCTTTGCCGAGCACGATCAAAACAAATCGGTTCGCCCTGTCGCGCAGTACGGAAATACTGACGGCTACCTCGACTACACGGCGATTTCCTGGGCGGATACCGAGCGTGGGTGCGGTCCTGCGGGAACCGCTGCGCGAACAGGCACCGTACAGGTTT
>Ga0182024_10020790_pt1 | contig 11970 bp, 11 predicted proteins | sample P32metaG_FD_120480 | JGI IMG/M metagenome (GOLD analysis project Ga0182024, IMG submission 120480) | Permafrost microbial communities from Stordalen Mire, Sweden - P3-2 metaG (Illumina Assembly) | ecosystem: Environmental > Terrestrial > Soil > Wetlands > Permafrost | place: Sweden: Stordalen... | reverse complement strand
GGGCCGCTGAAAGGTATGGTACGCGTCGAAGGGAACAAAACCTCCCGAGCCATCGATGCCCTTTCCGGGAACGGATGCCTGGATGAGCATCGGGCCGCCGAACTTTTCCGCCCCGGTGGTGATGTCGATGGCGTGAAGATAATGATAAAGCGCGCCGTTGTTATCGATGTGGGTATCGAGGTACATCGTATTCGTGGAGGTATCGATGGCGGGCGTACCCGTGATTCCTATAATTGGAGCAATGTTGCAAAGGTTGGCGGTAATCAACTGGCACGGAACTGCGGTGATCCCCTCGGAAGGATTGATAAAGCTTGTGTACCAGAGCGTGTTGGCCGACAAACCGTCCGCGTCGAAGGCGTAAGCGTCGTCGTTTTCCGTCACAACGTAAAGGACATTATGGGTTCCCTGGCCTGGGATGGCGACATTGGGGACATACAACGGCTGCGCAAATATGCTGCCGTCCACCGAATAAGAGAACTGCTTCCCAAACTGCGTGGTGTTGACGTTCTGGGGCGTCAGCGCGGTCTCGTTCAGATTGCTGTTTCCCCAGCTGAATTGACCGGCGTACTGCGCGCTTGCGGTGGACGCAAGCAATCCCGTCAGAGCAATCAGCATCGCCAGCACGCGAAAAGACAGACTTGGATTCTTCGTCATGGATCGTTCCTCGGAGGCCACGCTCGCTGTGGCCGGAATCTGGGTGGTCGCTATGCAAGTCGAGACTTGCTCCATAATCATCTCGAACGGCGCGTTGACGGATGGAAACGGCTTGCGCTTGTTTGACACTTGTGTGGGTTCTCCTGAGGATTCTGCTTGGGGGGGAGACACCAAACTCTAAGTCACATTTCACTGAGATGTCAAATGAATTCTGCGCTCTCGCCGCATTGGGCGCGGCTTTTCAAAGTTCGTGTGCAACTTCCTGCGACTTTGGCGGCAAAGACCATGCTGCGCTTGAAAGAACTGTGTGCAGCAACGCCATAAGCAGGGGCCATGAAGTTTCCCCCTCAAACAGGGCGCGAAAATGATGTACCTGCAACCTGTTGCAAACAAAGGTCATGCGGAGGAAGAGCCTGGACAGATCGAAGGTCGATAGAGTCTTTGGTAGGTAGTGCTTTTGACCTCTTGCAGTATCTTGCATTCCCAGTTAGCCTTACTCAACTTAAGTGTGTCGCTTTATTGGCACTCAAGCGTCATCCCCCCTTTACGAATACTGTGCGATGCCTAATCTCCGCGGGTAGCGTGGCCTTTCAAGGCTACATCTCGGCAGATTAGTTTCCGTGTTTTTGCTTTTTCAAGGGTCAGCTTTATGGGACTCAGAGGGCGGAGCTGTAATTTTCTGCTCAGCGATTTAGTAACGAAAGAATAATAGAGCGGGCAATTTAATATTCCTGAGCCAACCCGATGAACGTCGACAAAGTTGAGTTAATCTTTAGATCGCAGCTCGGAGCCGGGCGCGTGTTGGGCTTTAACGCTGAGAGGAGCTTCATGATGAAACGGATTGGATGGCTGGCGGGAATTCTGATGGTTGCCGTCCTCGGACTCGGACTTGCCACAGCGCAAGAAAATTCCCCGGCAGGGTCGGCGCATCTTGTAGCGACTTCGAACCCGGATACGGCCTCCTCTGGGACAAGCGCGACGGCGCCTAAGCTCCAGCCGCGTGAGACGCGCTACCGGATTTGCGCGGGAGACAGTTTCGACGTGTCGTTTGAACTGAGCCCGGAATTCAACCAGACCGTAACCGTTCAGCCCGACGGTTTTGTCACGCTGAAGAGCGTCGGCGACGTGAAGGTGCTGGACCAGAGTGTCCCGCAGCTCACGCAAACTCTGCGCGAGGCGTATGGCAAGATTCTGAATGATCCGCTGATTGTGGTCGTGCTGAAAGATTTTCAGAAGCCTTTCTTCATCGCCGACGGCCAGGTCAGCCATCCAGGCAAATACGACATGCGCGGCAATGTCACCTTAGCCGAAGCGATCGCGGTTGCGGGAGGCTTTACCGAGGCGGCCAAGCACTCGCAGGTGCGCCTTTATCGCCGGGTCGACGATCAGTGGATGTTTGCCAAGGTTTTCAACTTGAAGGCTATGGAGAAGAAGGGCGATTTGCACGAAGATCCGCTGCTGCATCCTGGGGATATGCTTTTTGTGCCCAAGAACTCTTTCTCTAAGATCAAGCCCTTCATACCCTACACCGGACTCAGCGCGGGCGCCATGATGGCCCAGCCTTAAGTTGCGATTTCACACCATTCCCCCCTTGGATCGTCAGGACCCACAGGAGAAGATATGAAAGACCAGGATTTTACGCAGGCCCCGAGCGCAAGCGGCTTCGGCTTCACGCTTCGCGATCTGTTAGCCGTTGGATTTCGCCACAAGCGTGCTTTCGTGCTTTGCTTTGTCGGGATATTGCTGGGCACAATCGCAGCCATTTTGCTGCTGCCGGCCAGCTATGACTCGACGGCGCAGATTGTGGTGAAGCGCGAACGCGTCGATCCCGTGGTCACGGCCGAGAAAAACGATCCGACGCAAATCGTGGGTGAAGTAACCGAAGAACAACTGAATTCCGAGGCCCAGTTTATCCTCAGCGAGGATGTTTTGCGCGAGGCCGTGCTGGCGTCAGGGCTGGACAAGCGGAAGTCTCTGTTGTCGTCTCTGTTTGGCGAGAGTCAGGAGCAGAAGGTCGCCAAGGCGATCGACAAGATGAAGGGCAACCTGCGAGTTGATCCCTTGAAGAAGACCAACGTCATTCAGATCACGTACTCGGCGCACGATGCAAAGTTGGCCGCGACAGTCCTGAACAATGTCATTATCGCTTACACGGCAAAACACGTAGCGGTGAACCGGCCACCCGGGCAGTTGAAGTTTTTTGAGGAAGAGACCGACCGCTACAAACACGACTTGGATCAAGCGGAAGAGCAATTGAAAAAGTTTTCCGAGGAACAAAGCGGCGTGGCTCCCCAGGTTTCGCGGGACATGACGTTGGCGAAGCTCAACGACTTCAGCGCCTCGCTGGGACAGGCGCGAGCTGAGATGGCCGCCACCGAACAAAAGATCCACGAACTGGAGCAGCAGTCCGGAACCACGCCTGATCGGCTGACCACACAGATGCGGGAAACCGATAACGGCGCCGTGCTGCAGCAGTTGAAGAGCGCGTTGCTGACCCTGGAACTGAAGCGCACCGAGTTGCTGACCAAGTACCAGCCCGGTTACCGCCTGGTGCAGGAAGTTGACAAGCAGATCGCCGACACGCGTGTGGCGATTACGGCGGAAGAAACCAAGCCATTGAAGGAACAGACCACCGACCGCAATCCGACCTACGCATGGATTAACGAAGAGCTGGCCAAGGCAAAATCCGACTATAGCGCATTACAAGCGCGGGCGACCGCCACACAAGCCATCGTCGGTGTCTACCAGGGCAGGGCTCACCAACTGGAAGTTAATGGCTTCATGCAGCAGGATCTGCTTCGTACGGCTAAGGCGAACGAAGACAATTATCTTCTTTACTTGCACAAGCGCGAGGAAGCCCGCATCGCCGATGCGCTCGATCATACCCGAATTCTTAACATCGGCATGGTGCAGCAGCCCACCTTGCCGCTGTCTCCTACCCGCTCGGCCTGGATGTTCGGCTTAGTCGGTGTGCTCATGGCTTTTATGCTGAGCATTGGATTGGTATTCGCCAGGGAATATCTGGATTCCTCATTCAGAACGCCGTCTGAAGTTCTCTCCGAATTGAATATCCCCGTGCTGGCCGCGGTGCCGCTGAGCGCCAGTCGTAAGATGGGAAACCACAACGGCAATGGTAACGGTGCCCGCAGGAATGGCCACGGTGAGTTGCAGGTAGAAGAGCTTTACAACTCGCGCGGCGTAGGGCAAGGGCCACAGTAATTTCGCTGGGATATAAGCTGGGGATATAAAGAGAGGGACTTCGGGAATGTTTTTGAACTACTACGGTCTTCGCGAACAGCCGTTCGGAGTTACGCCCGACCCGCGCTTCCTGTATCTCAGCCCGGCTCATCGTGAGGCGCTAGCTTCGCTGGTTTACGGCATCGAAAGCGGGCTTGGCTTCCTCGCGCTGATTGGCCAGCCTGGTATGGGCAAGACCACGCTCTTGTTCCACTTGCTGGAGAAGTTCCGCACCTCGGCGCGCACCGCATTCCTTTTTCAGACGCAGTGCAACTCCCGCGAGTTTATGCGCTTCCTGCTGGCCGAACTGGGATACGGTTCGGACGATCAGGACTTTGTGCGCATGCACGAGGAATTGAACAAGCGCCTGCTGCAGGAAGCCCGCGCCGGTAATCGCTTTATCGTAGTCATCGACGAAGCTCAGAACCTGGATCCGGCAGTGTTGGAGACGGTGCGTCTGCTCTCGGATTTCGAGACCCCGCGAGCCAAATTGATGCAGATCGTATTGGCCGGCCAGCCCGAACTTGCAGACAAACTGGCCAACCCACGCATGGCGCAACTCCGGCAACGGATTTCGCTGGTCAGCGGACTGCAGCCTTTGTCGCTGGATGAAACCAACAAATACATCCAGCATCGCCTGCGCGTAGCCGGGCACCGTGGCGAACCGCTGTTTAGTCCGGCAGCGCTGGCCAGGATCACCGAGTTCGCCGCGGGCATCCCGAGAAATATTAATAGTTTGTGCTTTAATTCAATGTCCCTGGGTTGCGCTCTGCAGCAGAAAGTGATGGACGCGGCGGTGGTCGAAGAAGTGATCAGCGACCTAGATATTTCCCGGCACACCTCGAAGGCGTTCCGCGGACCGGCCGAGTTCGGACCCGGAGCCGCGCAAGTTTACGAGAGCTCGGTGGCCACGTTTGTTCCCGCGTCCACTCACAGCGGATCCACTCACAGAACGAACAGCAACAACGGCTCGCATCTCAGCCCGTCGGAAGCCCGGGCATACATGGAACAAATTGTGATGCAGCTGCAAAAATCAAGTCAGCTGGTAACCGAAGCATTGTCCGATCGCAGCAAGGCGTCCGGTCGCGGCAAATTGGATTAAGAGAGTGGCGGACTGGAACATCATTCTCGTTCCCCGGCATGCACAACAACGTGCACAACAATAACAAGGCCAATATCTCCCCCTGTTTCTCCAACTTTCCACAGCGCTTTTTCAAGGAGTTTCCCGGTGGGTAACGTTCGACGGCAGTTCTTGTTGAATTCGATGAAACTGTTCGACCTTGTCCTGATGGTGGCCTCATTTGGACTGGCCGCGGTAATAGTTTCTGAACGGGCAACCGTTTCGGTAGCCGAGTTTCTTGCGCTACGGGTCAAGGTTCAAAACTTCGTAACCTTCTCGCTTTTGCTTCTGGTCTGGCATCTGATCTTTTCTTCTTTTGGGATGTACACTTCGCGGCGGCTGGCGGGCCGCTGGGATGAAGTAGTCGACATCGTCAAAGCCACTACGCTGGGAACATTCCTGCTCCTTTGCTCACATTTTTTATTTCACATTAGTTTGATCATGCCGGAGTTCCTGGGAATTTTTTGGCTGGCGAGTACGGCGGGGGCGATTCTCAGCCGTCTGGCCATGCGAAGCCTGCTCGAGCGGCTTCGCCTGAACGGCAGAAATCTGCGGGACATGCTGATCGTAGGCACGAATCCGCGGGCTATCCAGTTCGCGGAAAAGATGCGGCAGAATCCGGCGCTGGGTTATCGCGTGATGGGTTTTGTGGACCAGGAGTGGTCGGGGCTGACGGCCTTCCGGCAATCCGGCTTCGACCTGGCCTGCGACTTTGCTTCGTTGCCGGTGTTTTTGCGGACGAACGTTGTTGACGAAGTGGTGGTCACGCTGCCCATGCGTTCTTTCCATTCCCAAGCCTCCGAAATCGCAGCCCTGTGCGAGGAGCAGGGAATTGTCATTCGGTTCATCTCCAATCTGTTTGATCTGAAAAAAGCCCGGTCCCGGGCGGAGGAATTCGACGGCGACTCGCTGATCACGCATTACACGGGTGGACTCGAAGGCTGGCCGGTGGTGTTCAAGCGCGTTGTCGACATCGTTTTCTCGCTGGGCGTGATTATCCTTATTCTGCCCCTGTTTGTGCTGGCCGCAGCGCTGATCAAGCTGACTTCGCGGGGCCCGGCAGTTTTCGTACAGAAAAGGCTGGGGCTGAACAAACGACACTTCGGCATCTACAAGTTCCGCACTATGGTGGTGGATGCGGAAAAGCGCATGAAGGAAATCGAGCATCTGAACGAAGTGTCGGGTCCGGTCTTCAAGATCAAGAACGATCCCCGAATCACTCCGCTCGGCCGCATTCTTCGCAAGACCAGCATCGACGAACTGCCGCAACTGTTCAACGTATTAAAAGGTGACATGAGCCTGGTGGGGCCGCGGCCGTTGCCCATCCGCGATTACGAGGGGTTCAACGAAGACTGGCAGCGCCGGCGCTTCAGCGTTCGTCCCGGCATCACATGTCTGTGGCAGATTGGCGGAAGAAGCTCGATTTCTTTCGAGAAGTGGATGGAGTTGGATTTGCAGTACATCGACAAGTGGTCGCTCAAGCTTGATTTGGAAATCCTGGTCAAGACGATTCCGGCGGTCCTGAGAGGCTCAGGAGCCGCGTGAGCATGGAGAGCAGCACCATCGAAAAGTCGGCGCCCACGGAAGATCGTCTACAGCGTTTGCCGTTGCACAAGCGAGTCTTGTTCGGCCTGGCGTACGCGCTGTTCATGATCGTAACGCTCGCGCTGCTGGGAGAAGTGGCTCTGCGAGTTCTTCCTTTGGGAAAGTTTCGTAGCGCTCCCTTCCGCCAATACGATGCGGAACTTGGCGTTTCGCTGGTTCCGAATATGAAGGTTACGCACAGCCGGGGATGTTTCACCGGTGAGGTAGAGACCAATCGCTGGGGATTCCGCGATCGTGACCGCATTCTGGAAAAGCCGCCGGGGGAGTTTCGTATTGCACTGGTTGGCGACTCAGTGGTCGAAGGCGTTCATGTGAATCCTGACCAGGTGATGAATATCCAGATGGAAAAGCTCTTGCAGCGGCAGGGATATCACAACGTGGAAGTGATGAATTTCGGGATCGAAGGCATCGGGACGACCCAGGAACTTATCATGTACAAGGATCGCATCCGGCAGTTTCATCCCGACCTGGTCCTGGTGACGGTTTCCGATAACGATGTGATGAATAATTCTTCGACGCTGCAGCCGAAATCTTACGGAATTCACACCTGGTATTGCCCGTATTACAATCTGGATGCAAACGGACGGTTGGTTTTTCAGCCGGTGCAGCGCCGGCCTTTGAATGGGCTGGTCACCTTTCTAGAGCGGCATTCGTATCTGGCTTACTACGTCGAGCGCGTCTGGTACAGGGCTGACCTTCCTTTGTATCGGTGGCATGGCATGCCGGTTTATTTTGGCAGCTACTCGGATGATCCGCTCGATCCGGAGTGGCAGCAGGCCTGGACGGTTACCGTGAAGGTGATGGCCCGCATGCGGGATACGGTCGAGGCAGACGGAGCGCGATTCGTTGTGGTTCCGTGGTCAAACTTTAGCGACATTGATCCGGACTGGCGGCAACGATTAACCAAGCAATTCGGATCGCTTCCGAAGGAATTAGCGCCAGCCAAGCTGGACCAGAGGCTGCAAGAGCTCGCGGACCGGCAAAAAATTACGATGGCGTCCTTGACGCCCTATATGCAGGCATATCGCGACCAGCATCAATTGCAGTTGCCGTATTTTTCGTTAACCTGCGATCCTCATTTCAGCGCACTGGGACACCAGGTTGCGGCCGGCGCGATGATTGATCTGTTAGAGCGCCGTCAATGGCTTCCCTCGCCGGGCGCTTCGGCTAACTAGGATTTTGATTTAGGAAAAATTAAAGGATATCGATCTGGAATTCGCGGATCGTCCGAGAATCATACCGACTTCAAAGGAGACTTATGAAATTCGTTCGTACCACAGTACGAAACATGCAAACTGCCGGCGAGTTGCTCCATTTTTTTGGAAGAAACAAACGCTGGTGGCTGCTGCCGATTCTGTTGACGCTGTTCCTGTTGGGAGCGCTGATCGTGGTGGCTCAGAGTTCGTCTCTCGCTCCGTTCATCTATACGATGTTCTAGCGAGAATTGTCAGTCAAGTGGACAGCGTCCACTTTGCTGCGCGGCTGAGCGGCTTGCTGCATAAAACCTGAACATATAAATCGATCTCGATCGGAGCTAGTGAATGAGTACGGGTACGAAAAAGCGCGGTGGTTTCTGGAAAGCCATCGGCTGGTTTTTGGCGATCTGTGTTGTTCTGGAACTCGGACTGCGTTTGTTCGGCTACGGCTCCTTCACCAACTATCGGCCCGATGACCGGCTGCTGTGGGTGCCGGAACCCGGACGCACGCTTACCGTGGTGAACCATCTTCCAATCACCATCAACCATCAGGGCTTCCGCTATGCCTCCGATTTGAAGCCGAAAGAGAAAGACCAATTCCGCGTCATCGCTTTCGGGGACTCGACCACCCAGGGCTGGGGCATGGACGACAACTCGCACTACAGCGCGCAACTGGAGAAAATGCTGGGCGCGAGCGGTTGCAATCGGGAACATTTTCAAGTCGTTTCCGCGGGAGTGAACGCTTATCCGAACTCGCTGGTCGAAGAAAAACTAAAGCTGGTGGTTGAAGACCCAACTTTTCAACCCGATGTCGTGATCCGGTCCTACAGTTTCAATACGAATTTCGAGAACCTTCCCAAGTTACAAGGGGAAGCGCGCAAGCAGTTCCTGCGGCGGGTAGAGTTCAAGTCGATCGTGCGCCGTAGCGCGATCTACAACTTCTTTATCGAAGACCTGTTTCGTGAGATCGACTACTACAAGCTCCGCCACGTGCTGATGCAGGGCTCGCTCTCCACGGTCGAGGGCAATGGCGACCTCGATGTCGATGGCTTCAATGCCAGCCTTAAAGAAAGTCTCCAGTTAGCCCAGACCCATCACTCGCAGCTGGTTCTGTTGGTGCTCGGTGGCGGTGGCTTAACTAAAGACAGTGACATGCATCCGTTCCAGCGAGCCATGCTGAACTTCGCGCAAGCCGAGCATGTTCCCGTCGTCAACATGATCGAAGTCATGCGCAATAAAGATCAGAACGAAATGTATATGGATCCTGCGCACCCCACCGTGGCGGGACACAAAATCATCGCGGACGAACTCTACAAAACGATTCGGCAGCTTCCCGTCTACAACGAAGCTTGCCAGGTGCCGGGGGTGAACGTGGCGAATTCTGTTGCTCCAGCCACTTCGCCTTCCAACGTTACGACTCAAGTCGACAGCAAGGAACGGTGATCCAATGTGGAATATGTTAAAGCGGGCGTGGGCAGCATGGAAGGCTTTTGGCAAGAAAGTCGGCAACTTTCAGGCTCGGGTATTGCTGACAGTTTTCTACGCGATTCTGATGCTTCCCTTCGGATTGGCGGCGCGATGGTTTAGCGATCCCCTGCGCATCAAGAAGCTCCCGGATGCATGGCTGGATCATCCGGACGAAGCCTACGATATGAACTGGGCCCACAAACAATAGAGCAGCGCTTACCGAACTTAAGTAACTCCCGGAAGTAACCTGCTTTGCTCACTTCAGTAAGAGCGGAAAGCAAACACACCAACATAAAATCTAGAACGGGCTCCGAGAAGTGTCCGTTCCAAGTAGAGGAGACATCATGAAATTCATTCGGAACGGCGCGCGGAACATGGGTGTTGCCGGCGAACTGCTCTCATTCTTCATGCGCAACAAGCGGTGGTGGCTGGTACCCATGGTGGTGAGCTTGTTCCTGATCGGCGCTCTCATCATCCTGGGACAGAGCTCGGCCGTTGCGCCGTTCATCTATACGCTGTTCTAGAGCGCAGCGTTATCAACCAAGGAATGGCCGCGAAAGTTCTGTGGAATCGAAGTTCTCTGAATCAATGAGCGTCACTCTTCTAAGTCCGGTACAGCCATCGACCCGCAGCTCGGCAGAAAGCAAGCCCAACACGCGCTTGCGCTCCGGGCTGTGGATCGGTGCCCTGTGCCTGGTCACGGCCGGTGCCATGGCGCTTTTCTACGAATTGGTTTCGGATCAGGCCATTTCGATCATGATCGCCGGAGTCGGGTTCTTCGCTCTGCTCTGCATCGTCATGGCGGTATCGGGCACGTCGCGGAGCCGGAATCTGGTATTTGCGCTGTGGTGGGTTCTTCTGAGTTCGGAAGCGTTTTTTTCCTACATGACGGAAGATGCCGAAAGCGGCCAGGTTACAACTGGCGCCTACTCGGAAGTCATGATCTGGGTGTTCATCTTGTTTGCGTTCTTTTTGTACTCGATGAGAAATCCCCAGTACCTGAAGGAAATCTTTACCGGATCTTACAAGTGGGTGGCGTTGTTTGGCGTGGTCTGTTTTCTTTCGTGCGCGTATGCCGAGCAACCATTCTTTTCGCTGGGCTGGATTATCAAGTTGTTTCTGGCAATAACACTGCTGGCGGCCTGCAATCATGAGATCAAGATCTCCAGCGACTTGAGAATGTTTCTGATGGTGAGCCAGTGGGCATTTGCCTTCCTGCTTTTTATGCCCATGCTCCGGCTGATCTCAGATCCCGCGGTGCTGGCCACGGGACGGCTGTTCGATGTAGGCACCGCTCCGACCATGCTGGCCGCAGACGCGGGAATTCTGGTTCTTTTGTCTCTTGCTCTATCGCGGCCCGGAGGTCGAGGATGGCCTTTGTTTTTTGCCATCTTCGGAATGCTGGTGATGATTCTCGCCGCCGGCAAAGCGGGCTTCGTGGCCTGCGTATTCTCCGGTCTCATCTTTTTTGTTTGGCAGGGCAAGTTCAAGTCTGCAATCTGGTTTCTGTTGGGACTGGTAGTCGCCGTCGGCGTCGTGATGTTCTTGTCTCCCGCGCTCGCTTCCTACATCACCTCGTACCTCGGAACCGATCAGGCGGGCACGGTGACAGGCCGCAGCGATGTGTGGGCGGCAGGATGGCAGCTCATCAAGCAGCGCATGTTGCTCGGTCGCGGTTTTATGTCGTCCCGGTTCTTGGCCTACAAGATCAGCGTGTCCTGGCAGCCCGGGCACTTGCACAATGGATTTCTCGAGGTGTTGTACAACAACGGTCTTGTCGGGCTTTTCGTAATGGTGATGATGCACGTGATGATTATCCGGAACCTGTTCCTGGTCATGCGCAAGGTTTCGCTCCCTATGGCAGCAGGATGCTTCGCGGTCTATCTGAATATTTTGATTAATGGCATGGTCAGCCGGGCCTTCGGCAGCCGTCCCGATGCCACGTTCACCATGCTTTTCGCGCTGGTTTTTGTGAGCGAGAGATTGTTGCAGGAGGTCAGCCAGGGCGAGGAAAAGCCTGCGCCTGGCTGGGGCCTGGTCCCGGCCGGAGCGGAGTACTAGCATCCAAGTATTACGACACGCGAGACTTTACAGAGGAGCACAAACAAGCAATGTGGAATATGTTAAAGCGGGCGTGGGAGGCGTGGAAGGCCTTTGGAAAAAAGGTCGGCAACTTCCAGGCTCGAGTACTACTAACGATTTTTTATGCGGTGCTGATGCTGCCTTTTGGATTGGCAGCACGATGGTTCAGCGATCCCCTGCGAATCAAAAAACTCCCCAGCGCATGGCTGGACCATCCCGATGAAGCCTACGACATGGAGTGGGCGCGCAAACAGTAGGGAATTGACCGAACCGAGTACCAATCAAAGAGGAGTGTAATGTACATACTAGGAATCAGTTGTTACTACCACGACGCGGCGGCTGTGCTGCTCAAAGACGGAGCGCTTGTGGCGGCGGCGGAAGAAGAGCGCTTCACGCGCAAAAAACACGACTTCGATTTTCCCAAACAGGCTATCAAATTCTGCCTGGAAGAGGCGGGCATCACCGGCCAGGATCTCGACTACGTCGTGTTTTTCGAGAAGCCGTTCCGCAAGCTGGACCGCATCCTGATGATGGTTCTGCAGACTTATCCAAAGTCCTGGAAGGTGTTCCGCGAATCCATGATCACATGGATGATCGACAAGCTTTGGG
>Ga0182024_10020789_pt1 | contig 11971 bp, 11 predicted proteins | sample P32metaG_FD_120480 | JGI IMG/M metagenome (GOLD analysis project Ga0182024, IMG submission 120480) | Permafrost microbial communities from Stordalen Mire, Sweden - P3-2 metaG (Illumina Assembly) | ecosystem: Environmental > Terrestrial > Soil > Wetlands > Permafrost | place: Sweden: Stordalen... | reverse complement strand
GCGCCATAGCCGAGCTTGGTGCGCGCCTTGAACCAGTCGGGTCGGAAGCGTAGCGACACCATCGCATAATGGACGGTCGAGCCGCCCACGGACTTTCCCGAATTTTTGCCGCCCATCTGGATCGGATTGGGTCCGTCAACGACACGCGCGTCGTTCCAGTAGAGTTTGTTCTGCTCAGTCTCGTCGGAGGCAAAGTCCTCAAGCGGTCGGAAATAGGGACCGGCATCGAAGGCCACCACGGAGAAGCCTTGCTCGGCCAGCCGCGCTGCTAATGTACCACCGCCGGCACCTGTACCAACGATCGCGAAGTCGACTTCGTCGGTTTGGCGATATTCCTGCATCGAAACCCAGGAGCCGAGACGGAAAACGTCTGGCGCGCGACCGCCCTTGGCTCGCGGCTCGGAGAAAGGATCAGACGACACGTCGATTCTCCCGCTCGGCCTTGTCCTCGTCGCCGGGCATCGCCTCGATCGCCTCCCACGGATCAGGCCGATCGCCATCGAGGCGAACGTAGCCGCGCGGCGAGGCGGGACCGCCAAAGCCTATTTCGTTCCAGGCCTTGGGATGTCCGTAATAGAGAGGCGGGACATCGACAAGAATACGCCGCTCGAAGAACGTCTTGGCGTCGATTCCAGCCCAGCGATCCCCGGATATTTTCCCCTGCTGCAGCGCCGACAGCAGGGCGTCTTGGTCTTCTTCGGAAAGGTCGGAGAACCCGCGATCACTATTTTGCGCCCGGGCCTCGCCATCGATCGCAGCGAGCGCCTTTCGCCACGCGTCTTGCATATAGGGCATGTCCGCCTCTCGAAAGCCCGCACCGTCATTAGCGAATAACTTTGCGTCCAGCAGTGCGACGAGCGACACCGCGTCAATCTCGCCCGGTTGGGGCACGATGCGGCGACACAGCGCATCGGCCGTATGCCACTCTGCTTGTGTAAAAAATCTCGGCGCATTGGGTGTCGCTAGGCGCTCATCAATAACGCTTCGAGTGGCCGCGTCCCAAGACGGTGTGTTACGCTTGGCGAGCACATCGTAGCCGGGATAACGGGGCGGCTCAGTCACGGGCATGTTCCTTCAGCAGCGCCAGTGCGGCAAGACCGGCCAAGGCAAGGCCAGCGAAGGCAGGTGGGGCCGGCAGCGGTGGCCCAGCGAATGCGTTCTGCCGCCAGTTACGCCATCCGCCCATACCACGCGAAACGCCGTAGGCATGGAGGGCGACGCCCGCGACCCCCATCACCGCTGTTGCCGCTAACCAGGCTTTGGACGGGGTTCGTCTGGCCCCTGCCCGACCGATAGCGGCCTTTGCAAGTAACCCAGCCGCAATCGGCGGCATCGTCACCGGAAGCAGCATCGCCGGGTTGTGGAAGGCGCCGCGAAAGTGGAGCAGTCCGGCCTCTGCGGTCGTACCAAGCAACGATAGGCCGGTGGCCGCTGCAACCACACGTCCCGCCGGTAAGCCGAATACGCGCGGCGAGGTCCCAGGCCGGTTGTCGCGCACTCGCTCTGCGAGGAAACCCATCAGGCCCGACAGCGACATCGCCGCTGGAGCGCCAAGCGGCGCAGAATAAAAGAGGTTCTGCCAGCTAAAGGCGCCGACCTTCTTGGTCACATTGTAAATATGAAATCCCGTCCCAATGAACCCAACGATCGCCGCTGCGGAATAGACGACATCGCGAACAGGATGAGCACGATGGCGCCGATCGGAGTGTCCGTGGGCGCTAACAACGATAGAGGCCAAGGAGGTAATGATGGGCGTCCACATCGCTTTATTGTGAAAATTTCCCCGATAGTGCTCCATCGCGCTGTCTAGCAAAACCGAGGTCGCGATAATGCCGGCGGCGCGATTAAGCCGTCGCGCCGCAACAACGTTCGCGGTCGGCTTCGTTCCAAGTTTGGTAATTCTAGCGGGCGGCGAACCTGCGGCAGTTTCATAGAGCGTGGGACGGCTCTGCTGATGAAGAACCGTTCGCATCTACTCAGCCTTTGCCCGGCAGGATGCTAGCCAGCATCTGTCGGGCGCTGTTCTTGATAACACTGGCGAGTTCTGGCTCGTCCTCCATCATCGTCATAAAGTGCTTGGCATCCTTGAGCGTGATGTGCGGCGGCAATGGCGGCACGTTGGGATCGGCGCGCATGTTCATGATGACCGGCCGGTCAGCTGCCAGGGCCTCCTCCCACGCTGCACCAATTTTCTCAGGATCCTCGCAATAGATGCCCTTGAGTCCGATCAGTTCGGCATATTTGTGATAGGGAAAATCCGGGATCGACTGCGTCAGCGGTGTCTTGCCTTCGCCGAGCTGGACGCGCTCTTCCCACGTCACCTGATTGAGATCGCGGTTATTGAGAACCATGATGATGAAACGAGGATCTCTCCAGCGCCGCCAGTATTTACCCACCGTGATCATCACATTTAGCCCGTTCATCTGCATCGCGCCATCGCCGATGAAGCCAATCACCGGCCGGCCGGGAAAAGCCATCTTGGCAGCAACGGCATACGGCGTCGCGGCGCCCAGCGACGCCAAGCCGCCAGAGAGCGAGCCCTTCATACCCCGCCGAATTTTGATGTCCCGCGCGTACCAGTTGGCAACCGACCCGCTGTCGCCGGTCATGATAACGTCGTCGGGGAGGCGGGGCGAAAGCTCGTGGAAGATGCGCTGCGGATTGATCGGATCGGCCGGCTCCATCGCGCGGTCCTTGAGCGTCTCCCACCATTTTGTGACATTCTTCTCAATGCCCTCGCGCCATCCCGTGTTCGTGTTTTGATTGAGCAGCGGCAGGAGTGCGGCAAGCGTCTGCTTGCTATCTCCAATAAGTGAATATTCCATCGGGTAACGCAGCGAGACGTTAGCGCCGTCGATATCGATCTGCACGCCGTGAGCGTTACCCGGCTTGGGCAGGAACTCGCTATAAGGAAAGGCGGATCCAACCATGAAAAACGTGTCGCATTCCTTCATCAGGTCCCAGCTTGGCTTGGTACCGAGAAGGCCGAGCGACCCGGTCACAAAAGGCAGGTCGTCTGGTACAGCGGCTTTACCAAGCAGCGCCTTGGCAACCCCGGCATTGAGACGGTCGGCAACGGCGATCACCTCATCGGTAGCGTGCAGCGCGCCGGCGCCGACAAGCATCGCAACCTTGGTTCCCTTGTTGAGGATTTCCGCCGCCTTTTTTAGATCGTCCATGCCCGGCAATATTGCGGCGCCGGGATAGCCAATGCCGGTATGTGTCGCGCCATGGGCCATGGGAGGATCGACGTAATCAACCTCCTGGAGATCGTTGGGGATGACGACGCAAGTAACGGCGCGCTTGGACTGCGCGATACGCACCGCGCGATCGATGCAGGTGCGCACCTGCTCGGGCACGACCGCAGTGATCACATATTCAGTCACGTCCGAGAACAACGTTTGAAGATCCACCTCCTGCTGGTAACTCGCGCCTAAGGCGGAGCGGGCTTGCTGGCCGACGATGGCCACCACAGGCACATGATCGGCCTTCGCATCATACAGTCCGGTCAGCAGATGAATCGCGCCAGGGCCCGACGTCGCATAGCAAAGACCGGGCTGACCGGTGAATTTTGCGTGCGCAGAAGCCATGAACGCCGCCATTTCTTCGTGGCGGACCTGGACATAGTCCATGAAGTCCTTGGCCTTTTCGAGAGCGACATCCAGCCCGCCCACGCCGTCGCCGGGATAGCCATAGACGCGCGACAGACCCCACTCGGAAAGGCGCTTCCAGACGAATTCGGCGACATTCTGCGACATGGGAAGCTCCGTGGGACCGAATGGCAATAGGGAACGGTGGTTCAGATATCCAATCGCTTGGCGACCTGGTGCAGCACCGCAGCCCCGCCGATAACTGCAAGCGCGAGGAACGCCGCCTTGTGCCGGTCGGTGAACATGGTCCAGCTCTCGTTTCGCGATTGGTCATCGAAGCGACCGTGCGCGCCATAATCTCCCGGCACCGGTTCGAAAAGATTAGCCGGCGCATCGGGCGCCGTCGGCTTGCCCGAGAGCTGACCGGAATACCCAGCTGTGGCGAGATATCGATCGATCAGACCCGGCGCGATGCGGTTGGCTAGGATGGCCTTCACGGTCGGCCAGCCTACCCACACGTCGCGGCGCTTGTGCGTGGCGGCAAAGAAAATTGCCCGCGCCGGCACTTCAGGCTCGAAGATCGGCGCGACCGGTTTGGCCTTGCGACCCATTTTGTTGAGCGCCCAGTCGAACTGCGGCGTATTCACCGCCGGCAGATCGACCATCGTCAGCTGGATATCCAATTTGTCATGGATAATCTCGGAACGCAGACTGTCTGTGAAGCCTCGGATAGCCGCTTTGGCGCCACAATAGATCGATTGCAGAGGCACCGAGCGATAGGCAAGCGCCGAGCCTACATTGACGATCACGCCACGATTACGCACGCGCATCCGCTTCAGCGCAGACATCATGCCGTGGACCTGTCCGAGGTAGGTGACGCGCGTTCCGCGCTCAACCTCCGCCGCAGTCAACTTTTCGACGGGCGCAAAGACAGTCGCCATCGCAACATTGACCCAGACATCGATCGGGCCCAGTTCGATCTCGGCTCGCTCCGCAGCCGCCTCGACCTCATCGGCATTGGCAACATCGGTCGGGATCGGTAATGCCCGCATCCCTAGCCGGCGCACCTCTTCGGCTGCTTGTTCGAGCCTGCCGGGATCACGCGAAAGGAGAGCCACGTCATAACCTTGTCGCGCAAACTCCCGGACTGTTGCGCGGCCGACGCCCGCGCCCGCGCCTGTGATCACGGCGACCTTGGGCATATCTTTTCTCCGGACGATATCCAACCAAGTGCTGGTGGCCACGTAGGTTCCGCTGCTCAGGATCAATTTTGGCGTAGTCGTGCAACGGAAGTGGAGGTCCGCCGTTCAATCTGCATCGGCGCTGGCGCCGTATTTTGGAGCGTCGCGTGGCGGACCGCTATGACCTGATCGTGATCGGCACCGGCCCCGGGGGCGCCTCGCTTGCCCAGCGACTCGCAGCAACCGGCAAGCGCATTCTCATCCTTGAGCGCGGCGATTATCTTCCGCGGGAGGAGGCCAACTGGAGCGCGCAGGCTGTCTTCGTAGACGGCAGATATCAGGCCGAAGAGAGGTGGATCAATGCCAGCGGCGGAAGCTTCAGTCCGGCGCTGCATTATTGGGTCGGCGGCAACAGTAAGGTTTATGGCGCCGCACTCTTCCGGCTGCGCGAGCGTGATTTCGAGGAGATTGTCCATGCCGGCGGCATCTCGCCCGCGTGGCCCCTCAAATATAACGCGTTCGCATCGTATTATGACCAAGCCGAAACGCTGTTTCACGTGCATGGAGCGCGCGGCGAGGACCCACATGGTCCGCCGGCATCTCAATCTTATCCGTTTGCCCCGGTCAAGCACGAGCCCAAGATTGCCGAACTCTCCGAAAAGCTCGAAGGCATCGGTCTCAAGCCGTTCCATCTGCCGCTTGGCATCCTGCTCGACCAGAAGAACAACGGCTTTGCAACACCTACCAGCGTCTGCATGCGCTGCAGCGCCTTCGATGGCTTTCCTTGCCTGCTCAACGGCAAGGCTGACGCACAGGTGATCTGCATCGATCCGATGCTGGCGCGCCATGATAATGTAACCTTGCTGACCGGTGCCTATGTCTCCTCGCTCGGCACGGACGGGTCCGGTCAACGAATCGATGCGGTACATGTGACGCGCGCGGGCCAGGAAGAAATGTACACCGCTGATACCGTGGTCGTCGCATGCGGCGCTCTCTCGTCAGCGTTATTGCTGCTGAGATCTTCGAATGCGCAGCATCCAAACGGACTGGCAAACAGCTCGGATCAGGTTGGACGTAACTATATGCGCCACGAGATGAGTATCGTGATGGCAGTGACGCGGCATGTTAATGATACCGTATTTCAGAAAACACTAGCGATTGGCGACTTCTATTTCGGTAGCGACGACTGGGACTATCCGCTCGGCTTGATCCAGATGTGCGCAAAAAGCCATGCCGACCAGATCAAAGGCGAAGCGCTGCCGGGTTGGCTTGAGTTCCTTCCTGACATGCCATTCGAAGAGATGGCGCGTCACTCAATGGATTTCTGGCTTCAGTCTGAGGATTTACCTCACCCTGATAATCGCGTTTATTACAAGGATGGCCAGGTCCATCTCGATGTCGTCCAGACCAATCCGGAGGCGCTCAAGCATCTCAAACGCAAGCTCGAATGCGTGCTTTCGGATATAGGCTGGCCCGCCGTACTGCTCGAGCGCTCACTTTACCTGGGAAAGGACATCGCGCTGTCGGGCACGGCGCACCAAGCCGGAACGTGTCGATTTGGCATCGACCCGGCGACTTCCGTGCTGAACCTCGATTGTCGCGCACACGAAATCGACAACTTGTATATTACCGATGCGAGCTTCTTCCCCTCGATCGGCGCTGTGAATCCCACACTTACAATCATCGCTAACGCCCTGCGCGTCGCCGACATTATCAAGGACCGGCTATGACGACCGCCGCATGTGCCGCGCTGGTCGTCCGCTACGGACTTGTGCTTCTGTTTCTGCCCTTCAGTGCCCTCGACAAAACCTTCGGATTCAATCACGCGGTCCGCCAGGCGCAGCAAATTTTTAGCGCCCGTCCGGTCGCCATTGCGATGATCCTTTGTGGACTTGCGATCGAGATCGTTTGTACCCTTGGCGTCGTCACCGGGATAGCCGACCGCGCGTCGGCTTTCGTAATTGCCGTCTACTGCGCGGTGACCGCGGTGCTATACAAGCAATTCTGGGCACAGGGTGACTTTTGGTCGGATCCTGACGGCAAGGGCCGGACATTGCTCTGGGATTTCCTCAAAAATCTATCGCTCGGTGCTGGCTTTCTTCTGATCGTCGTTGGCACCGATGGCTCAGGGTTAGCCCCGTTCCTTGCTCATCCCTTCGCCTCGAGCCATCCCTACGGAGTCCATCCATGAGCGATCCCGGCCCCAAACCATCCGTCCCCTATTGGCATCTCCACGTCGATGAGGCGGGCGTCAGCCACCAGACCAAGTGCGCACTTACCGACTACGAGTTAAGGGGTGTTGGCCCTGCTGATCCGCAGTGGAACGACAAAATGAACAGTGGCGATTCGACCGTCGTGTTCACCGTACAGCCCGTCGGCTGGGTGGGCGATTGGCACGAGAACCCGGCCCCTCAATGGATCATCGTTTTGTCCGGGCGCTGGTGGATTGAAAGCATGGACGGAACTCGCATCGAGCAAGGTGCCGGGGAATTTTCATTCGGCGAGGATCAGGGCTGCATCGAGACCGGGGGAAAGAAAGGCCATCGATCTGGCACCATTGGGGGCGAGCCCTGCTGCCTCATGACAGTTCAGCTCCACGTCGACCCAAAGCGACAGCCATGTCATCTGACGTAGTGTTTCGCGCGATTGCAGGCTTCCGCATGGTCACTGCGGACCTCGGTCCGCTGACCGCCTTCTATAGAGCGATCGGCTTCGACATCGGCAAGACCGCGCCAATCTCTGCTGCGGAGATGGCGGTGTTGGAACTTGATGGTGTCGGATCGCGCAGATCGATAGCGCTCGGCGAGACCTGCGTTGATCTCGACTGTTTCGACCAACGCGGGCGCCAATACCCCGACGGTGCCACTGCTGCCGACCTCTTGTTCCAGCATATCGCACTCGTCACGGACGATGCCCATAGGGCATGGCGGCGCGCACAAAACGCGGGCGCGACGCCGATCAGCCGTGGTGAACCCGTGACTCTGCCTCAATCGTCTGGCGGTGTTACTACTATCAAGTTCCGGGATCCCGAAGGTCATCCGCTCGAACTGCTTGAATTTCCGCGGGGCTCGAATTCAGCATGGGTCGGCAGCGGTATTATGGGGATCGACCACAGCGCAATCTCAGTCACTGATATCGCGACAAGCCGACGATTTTACGAGGGACTTGGACTGACCCAAGGCAAGCGCACGCTGAACCGAGGGCCGACGCAAGTCGCGCTCGACGGCCTCGATGGCGTAGAGGTCGACGTCCTTGCGATGAATCCGACCGGCGCACCTCCGCACCTCGAACTTCTCGGCTATCGCCATCCCGTCGGACGGTCACATGAGCCGTTCGCGGCCAACGATCTCGCAGCGACGCGCATCTTCTGGCACTCGACCCGCGACGCGCTCCTGCGCGACCCAGACGGGCATCTCCTCCAGCTCATCCGATAAGATCAATCGCCAGTAGATATTTTGTTGCAGCGATGAACAGACGTCGTCCGTCCGTACCGCCGAAGGTGCAGTTCGACGCGACCGCCGGGGTCGGAATGAAGCCTAGCTTGTGGCGATCGGCGGACCAGATGTGCACGCCGTCGGCCGCAGTTGTCCAGACCCAGCCGCGCGCGTCGACGGCGAATCCATCTGGATAGCCGTGATCGGTGTGGCAGAAGAACCGCCGACCGGAGAGCGTCCCGTCGTCGCCGACATCGAACGCAATGATCTCGTGCTTCGATCCTGCTTTGAAACCGGGCACCTCGCCCAGGGACAGCGACGTGTCCGACACGAAGAGTGTGCGCCCATCTACGGTAAAGGCGAGCCCGTTGGGCTCCTCGAAATCTGCCATACGGCCAAGCTTGCCGCTGGCCGGATCGAAGCGATAGACGCTGCGGTGATCGAGTTCGGGCTCGGCGAGCGCGCCCTGGTTAGGCATGATGATACCGAAGGTGGGGTCGGTGAACCAGATCGTTCCATCCGGCGCAACCGCGACATCATTGGGCGAATTAATTCGCCTTCCCTCAAAATGGGTAACGATAGGTTCGGGTTGGCTTTCATAATCGCCGCCCCGGCTGATGCAGCGGCGGCCATGTTCGCAATGCACAAGCGTGCCGTTCGCCTCAACGGCGTTGCCATTCATGAACCATGTGCCGTCGATCAGCACCTCCACATGACCATCAGGATACCAGCCCAAAAGTCGCCGGTTAGGCACGTCGGACCAGACCAGCCGCTCGCGGGCCGCCTGCCAGGCCGGCCCCTCGCCGTGAATCGTGCCTTCGTACAGCTTTAGCAAAGTGGATTCGCGCGGCAGAGCCGCCGTTAAGCGATCGTCATCGATCTGGACACCACGATAGTTTGCGATCGTCTCCGGTGGCCCGGAATGACGTAGCGTGCGACCAGGGAGAAGATCAGATTTGGACATTGCTGCAACCTTCTATGTACCGGCGGAACGCTCCGACGCCGATCGTCAAGATAAGGTGTTGACCTATATTGAAATGATAACTCTTACTTCGGCACGCAATCAGACCCAATAGATACTTTCCGAACCTCGTATGGGACGTTCCGTACTTTCCGGCAAGCGAGCTGATCAAGCTAAATGAGTTTGACCTTGTGGTCACCGCGGCGCCCGGCTGCACGCTTTCCGCGGTTCACCTCACTCCGCTTAGAAGCCTCAATTCGGCCTGAATTTTCTTCATTCAGATCGACCGCGACATCATCGCAGTCTGCAAAGCCTTGGCCAAGTCGGCTTCATGATAAGGCTTCGCAAGCGTTACCGTGTGCGGTCTTCGCTCCCTAATTTCGGAAATTTCGCCTGAAGCGAACAAAGTGCGGGACAGGACTGATATCGCATATCCGGTCAACCGCCCACGCGGCGGTATCCATAGGACGTTCGCAACTAAATAAGGAAGAAGGAATGCCCCCGGGCTGGTGCAATCGACTAAGCGCGTCAGCATTCTGGACGGCGCCGGTGTTCTATCAATGGGCCGAGTCCGCGAGCGCTTCGACGCATCCCATAATCGGATCGCAAACCGCATCGCCGACAATAATCTCCCAGCGCCTCACGAAGGCGTTGAAGGGGTCATTATAAGCCGCGGCCCGTTCATCGCGCGCACCGGCACCTTCTTGCGGCCGTGAGGATTCGCTCTTCAGGGATGGCCAAACGTCCAAAGCCTCTAGGAATGTTCCATCCGCAGGTTTTCGGCTTTTGTTTTGTCGAGCCGAAGTCATCTTCCTGCAAAGCGCGACAATACATCGGCAAGCGTCAGTGCGAATAGAACGGCCAGAAAGACAACGCCTGCCATCGCCGCGAGGCGGATCAGCGGCCTCGCCTTCGCCAATTCCATGAAAAGCAGGATAACCAATCCGGCCTTGGCGAAGGCGATCACGATGCCGGCCGCCGGTGTGAGCAGGCCCATCGGTACATAGGCAAGAATAAGGGTAAGGGTTAGCAAGAGCATCAGGCCGGCCCAGATCAGGCCGTTTCGACGCCACAGGCTCTGGGCAGTCGTGCGGTGATCGGTGCTCTGCATGCTCATGCGGCGCGCCCCGGCAGATAAATCAGGGGATATAGAAAGATCCAGATGATATCGACGAGGTGCCAGTACAATCCCGTGACCTGGATCTCGGGATTTCCATCGATCTGTAATTTGTTCAGGTATCCAAGCAACGTTAGCCGGATGACGAGGACGATGCCGATCGTCAGATGGACGGCGTGGACGCCCGTCACGATCCAGTAGAGCCCAAAAAACAACTGTGCGGCTGTTGGCATCAGGCCAAAATGCGCTCCCGGTACCAGATGCCTTTCGATGTCCTCCCGGTACTCAAAACCCTTCACCACCAGGAAGGCGAGCCCCAAGGCGGCTGTCGCCGCCAGGCACCAGAGGATCAGACGACGCAAGCCTTCGTTGGAGGCGGCGGCCTGCGACGCCATCGCCATGGTGAGACTGCTAGTGAGCAGGATGGCAGTATTGATCGTTCCATACCAAATATTGGTTTCACGTCCCGCCGCAGCAAAGGCCGCGACGTTTTCAATCCGGCAAACCGTATACGTCAGAATCAACGCGCCGAAGAACAGCACTTCGCTGGCCAGGAAAACCCATATTCCGAACGTTCCGGCCTCGCGCTGGCGATCGAAATACTGCCATGGCTCCTTGAGCAGACCGGTTGTTTCGCTCATCGAACCTCGCTCGCGTTTTGAGGCTCGGGCGGGTCGGCGGATTGTCCCTCTGCGTGATAATCATAGGGACCGCGATCGACGCGAGGCTGCCGATCAAAATTCTGAGGCGGCGGAGGCGATGTCGTCGTCCATTCGAGACCGGTCGCATCCCACGGATTGTTGCCAGCGCGTTGACCGTAGAACACCGACCACGCGAAGTAACCGAGCGGCAAAAGATAAGCGACCGCTAGAACAGCCGCGCCCGACGACGACATCACATTGTAGATTTGATACTCAGGCGGATAGGTGTGGTATCGCCGCGGCATTCCGAGATAGCCTGCGAAAAATTGCGGAAGGAACGTCATGTTGAATCCGAAATACATGAGGATAGCGGCGAACTTCGCCCAGGATTCCGGATACATTTTTCCCGATACTTTCGGCCACCAGAAATGGAGGCCGCCAAAGAATGCCGACACCGAGCCGCCGACCATGATGTAATGAAAGTGCGCCACGACAAAGTAGGTGTCGGTGACATGCACATCGACCGGGATTGAGGCGAGGAACAGTCCTGACAGGCCGCCGGTCGTGAACAATCCCACAAAACCGAGCGCGTAGAGCATGGGCGAGTTGAAGCTGATCTGCCCGCGGTAAAGCGAGGCCGTCCAGTTGAATACCTTGATGGCCGAAGGCACCGCGATGATGAAGGACAGGAATGAGAAGATCAGGTTCGCATAGGCCGACTGGCCGGACACGAACATGTGGTGGCCCCAGACAAAGAAGCCGATCCCGGCGATTGCGATCATGGCGTAGACCATGAAATCGTAGCCGAAGATCCGGCGGCGCGCGAAGCAGGGGATGATTTCCGAGACCACGCCCATCGCCGGCAAAACCATGATGTAGACGGCGGGATGCGAGTAGAACCAGAACAGATGCTGGAACAGGATCGGGTCGCCGCCGCGGGCAGGATCGAAGATCGGCAATCCAAGCCAGCGCTCCGCCATCACGAGGAGCAGCGAAATCGCCAGCACCGGGGTGGCAAGCACCATGATGATCGATGTGGCGTAGATC
>Ga0182024_10020788_pt1 | contig 11971 bp, 15 predicted proteins | sample P32metaG_FD_120480 | JGI IMG/M metagenome (GOLD analysis project Ga0182024, IMG submission 120480) | Permafrost microbial communities from Stordalen Mire, Sweden - P3-2 metaG (Illumina Assembly) | ecosystem: Environmental > Terrestrial > Soil > Wetlands > Permafrost | place: Sweden: Stordalen... | reverse complement strand
CGCCTGCGACCTCATAGGCTTCTTCGATGGTGTAGGGCGCAATCGTCGCGAAAGTTTGCTCTCTGTCCCAAGGACAGCCCGACTGCGGATCGCGCAGTCGGCTCATGATGTCGAGCAGGGCGGTCACGGCCGCATTCTTGTCGTCCATCATGCGCTGCCCATTGTTTGCTACTCCCGACTTCGAAGGCGTCGCTCACCCGTCCACCAGTGCTTCGACACGCCCGTTATCGAGCAGCATCAGGATTTTCTTGAAGGTGTCCGGAATCGACAGCCGTGAACAAATCCTTTGATACGTCCTGATATCGGCGATCCGGTGATCGCTGGTCAGAACAAGCCACCGGTCGCCGCGAAATGTATCGGGCAGGCATTTCTTCGCGTTCGCGGCGATTTCGTCGTGCAGAGTCCGTATGGCATTCGTGAGGACGCCGAGCGCTGGGGCGTCGCTGAACACAAAGCCGGTCACTTTCGTGTTCCAATGGCGAGCGTCGTCCGAAATGCAAAACTGGACCCGATTGCCATGGATTGTCTCCTCCTTCTCGATCCCTTCGCCGCCGCTCTTGAGATGGTTCAGGAGCATTTTCGTCAGCGCTGCGACCATCTTCTTCGGTTCTCGTATCGGCGCATCCAGGGTGAATATGGCTGTCTTGCCGTCCGGTAAATGCTCGCGCAAGCGGCGTTCGATCTCCGGCAGGACTCTCCGCACGACGGCATCGTCCCGCAGGCGAGCTCTTATGGCGTGATTTCGGATGGGGTCTTGCTGCGCCATGAGGGCTATGTCCACGGCGATCGGCCGGCCGGCCATTGTCATGTAAGCGTCTGGCAGGCCATCGCCGCTTTGCCAGGTTGCCGAAAAATGTCTGGCAACGGCCTCGACGGCGGAACGCTTCGCCCCCGTCAATTCCGACATGACCTTAACTCCCTTCGTTTGTCAGCCGGGACAAACCGCCAGCGGACATCCCTCACAATTCCTGTCGTCGGATCCTGCCTGAGGGCCTGATTGGGGGCGTTGCAAATGCATGAACCCGCAGCGCAGGCCTGTTGCAACGACGGTCGGCGCGCGTCTTGGCGCCCAGTTTGCGAGGGATCGATTTGGCGTGGAGCTTCCCCGTATGCCGTGAAATGTCGAGGCCGCGAGCGATCGACTTGTGGCTCAGATCTTCGCTCAGCGCCATCACGGTTTGCGCATCGGCAACAACCGCTCCGACCTCACCACGGATGCGTGCGCGTGCGCTGCGATAGTCCGAGCCGTCCAATCGTGGCCGAACGTGCAGATCGCGGCAGCTCTCTGCACATCCGACGGGGAGGCCGGACTCTCTGAAGTGAGTCCGCCCGGAACCGGACACCCACGTTGCAAAAAATCCAGCAAAACAGGGCGATAACGAAGACCGTGTTTGCGTATAATCTATATTATGGGCAATAAGACGGCGATGTTTCACTTTGCAGACCCAGCCGCAAGGGGTATGCTGAGTGAGCCCTCTAGGACTTCATGGGGTTGTTCCTATGGCGCTTCTGGGCCGGAGAGTGGTGGTCGTGCTCGTCGCCTACCTGGATGATAGCGGGAAAGACCCGCAGAACCCGATAACGACGGTGGCAGGCTACGCCGCTCCCGCACATGTTTGGGAGCGATTCGAACGGGAAGTTGAGCCCATCATTCAGGCACGGATCGGGGACCTGCCCATCCATGCGACAAACCTTTATCGCGGCGAGCCGCCATACGAGGACTGGTCTGTTCTCAATAAGCAGGCGTTCGTCGCCAGCCTTTGCCGCGTGCTCTATCCGTTTGAGCCTTTGGCCGTCAGCTTTTCCGTGCGTAAGGCCAGTTACCGCGTCCGCGCAATCGAGATGATCAAGCGCGGACTGCATAAGCGCATAGTAACCCCCTACACGTTCTGCTTTGAGCGAATCTTCGATTGGATACTTCTGGACGTTCGGGTCGGAAAGATAGCCAACGAAGAAGGACTAGCCCTGTTTGTAGAGGCTGGGAATGAGCATAACGCGGAAGCGCAGCAATCTTATGAGTACATCAAGGAACATTTTGGGTTAGATCAGCTCAAGTCTCTCACCTTCGTGGGGAAAGAAGATTGCCGCGCAATCCAGATGGCGGATTTGTGGGCGTTTTACACGCGCCGGCATAATCGGAAAATTGAAGTTGAGGGTGTAGAGCCGCCCGTCGATCCGGTTCTTCAGGTATTGCGGGAAAACCTTCGGCACAAAAGCTATGTCGCGACCGATTTCGGCCCAGAAATCAATGCTTCTCGGTTCTTCTCTGGCTGGCGTCCTGACGCGGAGCGATCTTCTTGAGCGCCTTTCGGAACTCTCCGCCCGTCTCGTCCGCGCCGATCTCGCGGGCCATTTCGATGAACCGCTTGGATTGTTCTGGGCTGTCTGCCGCTCGGGCAGGCTTGCGTTGTGGCGCTGTTTTCTTCGCTGGCATGGGAGAATCCTAAAATGTCGCGCTTAAGCAGGCAAATCAATTTCCAACCCGCACACCCTGCACCGAAACTTATCGACAAACCTCTCGTCGCTGGGGATCGGGTTGAGGGGAATACGCCTTCCCAAATCGATAGCGCACCGTGGGCAGTCGGTCCCGACCTTGATTTGGTAATCCGCAAGGCGATCATTCGCGAGATTCGCCGCATCAAGTTTGGATTGTACCTCAGTCTTGCGGCGCTCGATTTCAAGCATTTCCTTCTCAAGTGCGAGTATACGATTCACGTGGCGATCCGCGAGTTCTGTCGCAATCTCGCGCAGTTTAGCTTCGGCCGACATCGATGATTCTCCTAGGTTGTTTGGCGACTCCTAGGATAGCTGGCGAAGGGGCCGGGAGTCAGTCCCGCCCCTTGGCCGGTTTAGGCGGTTTTGCGGTCAGCTGTTCGATAGGTCAGGCGCTTGCCGACCACGCCTTGAAGCGCCTTCACGGCGCGGGCTTTATCGTCCACTCCAAGCCGCTCGCGGGTATTCATGCGGAAATCGAACTCGGCAAGGTAGCGGTGCAGGTGCTGCTCGCTCATGTGCTGGTACGTGCCCACGAGACCGCGCTTGAAAATCGAGAAATATCCTTCTGCGCTGTTGCAATGGACGCGGGAGCCATCTTCTGCCGTGCGGGCGAATTCCTTGCTGTGATTGACCGCCTCGTGCTTCGCGGACGCCAGTGCGTACTTGTAGAACACCGCGCCGTCAGTATGGAGCGTGCTGTCGGGGTGAAGGTGGGCATAGAGAACCTTGCGGACTTCGATGCCGATAGGGCCTTCCGCGCCAGTGATCTTGCGCGAGTGGACCCGGCCGCCGCGCTCGACCAGCGAGACGAATTTCTTGTTCAGGTTCCGATCCTTGCGCCGCCAAGTTTTCGTGGAAGGCGAGAGTTCGGTTTCGTCGGTTTCCACGATCACGTCGGGACCGCCAAGCGGGCCAGCATCCGTCGCCGGAGCCATCGCTTCGCGGATACGCATTCCGAGAAACCAAGCCGTTTTCAGCCCGCATTGGAGCGTCCGTTGAAGCTGGCGGGTCGAAATGCCTTTCTTGGACGAGCAAAGCAGGTAGATCGCCTGAAGCCACACGCGCAGCGGCGCATGGCTGGACTCGAATACCGTACCGATCCGCACCGTGAATTGCTTCCGGCAGCCGTAGCACTTGCAAAGGCCAAGGCGGGTCGTTTTGCCCGTCAGGCGTCCGATCCTGTCGCCAGATGCTTCGCAGAACGGGCAGACAGGCCCATTCGGCCAAAGCCACGCTTCGACAAACGCGAAAGCGGCGGCTTCGTTGTGGAATTGCGGTTCGGAAAGGATCGATTGCATGGCTGTTCTCCTGTGACCGGAAATCTAGCCATAGCGTATGGGTGTGTCAAGTGAAACATCGCCAATAAGACGATTTGCTTAGTCGTCTCTTTGGTTGTGTGTGGGAGCGCCAAGTCGGCGGCGCACGCCGCCGCAAATGACCGCAAGAGCTCTGGCCAATACCGCGGCGCCGAGACCACGAGCGGATGCAATCTGGTCCTGAAGCGCGTCCTCCACACGTCAAGACAACACTTCTTCGGTCGGAAAACCAATTCATCCCGGCCGGGAAAGCCGAGGGGGCTGAAAGCACGCAGCCAATTATCTGTAAGGCGCTGCCCGATACCGCACCATTTCCGCAGGGCCTAAACTGCCGGTGTTCGTGAATTCTCCCTCGAACCCCTGCCATTGACGGAAGATGACGGGGGTTCGCTTTTTCCAGCAGCCTGACGATGGGATCCCGATCGTTTGCGGCCTTGAACCGGTCGCGGACTCCCCTGATGTTGACAGCGCCTGTACCGCAGGTCGTGCAACATGAACCCGCTCAAATGCTTCATCGCCTCGAACCCCTACGGCACTTATTGCGTGCCTGGGTCGTCGAAGCATCGCCCGGCGGCAGCGGCCATACTCCGGGGGGATGTGTGGGAGCCACAGACCATCGCCTTGCTCATCGCTCATTGTGCGCGGGGCGACATCATCCATGCCGGGACCTATTTCGGCGATTTTCTGCCTGCCCTTTCAAAGGCGCTGTCGGACGGCGCCCGGGTTTGGGCGTTCGAGCCTTCGGCCGAAAACTTCAGATGCGCGACGATCACGCTGGAACTCAACGATATTCGCAATGTCGTTCTGACGAACGCGGCACTGGGAACCTACGCAGGAACCGCGATTCTGCGGATCGGTGAAATCGGCCGCCGACCCGTCGGCGGCGGAAGCACGATCGCTGCCTCGAGGCAGCCCGGCTTCCTGTATGAAGACGTGCCGGTCGTTGCGGTCGACCAGATGGTTCCCGGCGACCGCCAGGTTTCCGTCCTTCAGCTGGATGTCGAGAGGTACGAGCAGCAAGCGCTGATGGGCGCGCTCTCCACGATCCGGCGCTGCCTTCCGCTTCTCGTGCTGGAAAACCTGCCCGCTGACCCGCAATGGTTTGCGCAGAACATCCTGTCTCTCGGTTACGAAGGGACGGAAGTTATCGACAAAAATCAGGTCTTTCGGGCCCGGTAGACAACCCGCGAGGGTGGCGCCCCGGACCGATCGCCGTCCTCAAATCGCTGCAGTGACGACCATGCCGTCGAACGCCGGCTCCACCCCTTTGGGCAATTGGCGCTTCAACGTGTCGTAGTCGAGATCAAAATGCAGATTGGTGAGAATGCCGCGTTTCGGTCTTGCCCGGGCGATCCAGGAGAGCGCGGTCGCGACGTTGGCGTGGGTGGGATGGGGCGTATAGCGGAGCGCGTCCAGGATCCAGCATTCCAGCCCTTCGAGTGCCCCGAACGCTTCGGCGGACAAACCATTGACATCGCTCGAATAGGCTATGGGCCCGAAGCGAAGTCCCAGCGAGCGGATCGTGCCGTGTTGCTGCGGAAAGGGGCGCACCGCAATGGCGCCCCCAGCCCCTTCGATCGTGAATTCCTGAAACGGCTCCGGCAGTTCGTGGCCGGCCAGGATCGGCGGATAGATGCTGCCCGGCGGGGTGTCGAAACAATAGCCGAAGCGCCGTTCGATCGCCTGCAGCGTGATCTGGTCGCTGTAAATATCCACACGGCGCCGCATGACATGCACGACTGTTCGCAGATCGTCGATGCCATGCAGCTGATCGGCATGGTCATGGGTGATGATGACGCCATCGAGCCAGGCCACGCCCGCATCGAGCAATTGCTCGCGCATGTCGGGAGATGTGTCGACAAGCAGCGAAGTCGTGCCGCTATCCGAATGCCGCTGAACGATCACGGAGCAGCGCCGGCGGCGGTTTTTGGGATTCGCCGGATCGCAGGCGCCCCACTCGCCCCTCCCGTCAGGTCCGCCGATGCGCGGGACGCCTCCGGACGACCCACAGCCGAGAATGGTGACTACCAGACGATCGGTCATGACGGCCGCGCGGTGCGAGTGAAGAGGCGGAAGAAATTGTCGGTGGTGGCGCGCGCCAGTTCGTCGACGGGCACGCCCTTGAGGCCGGCCAGCATGGCGGCAGTGTGGGTAACGAAGGCCGGTTCGTTGCGCTTGCCGCGATGGGGCACTGGCGCGAGGTAGGGCGCGTCAGTCTCCACTAGCAGCCGGTCGAGCGGGACGCCTGCCAGCACGTCCCGAAGCGCACCGGAATTCTTGAAGGTAAGAATCCCCGAAGCGGAGATGCAGAATCCGAGCGCCAGCGCCGCCTCGGCGAGACGCTGCGAGCCGGTAAAGCAGTGAATGAGTCCCGTGAAGGCTCCCTGCCCCATCTCCTCGCGCAAGATTTCGATCGTGTCGTCCTCCGCGTCGCGGGTGTGCACGATGAGTGGCAGCGCAAGAGCGCGTGCCGCGGCGATATGGCAACGGAAGTTTGCAATTTGCCGCGGCCGCGGGCTGTGCTCGTAGTAATAGTCGAGTCCGGTCTCGCCAATGCCGACAACCTTCGGCCATTTGGCCAGCGCAATAAGTTTAGCGGCATCCTCAAGCGGTTCCCGCGCGGCCTCGTGGGGGTGAACGCCGACCGAGCAATAGACATTCGGAAATCGCGCCGCGACCTCGGCGACAGCCGCAAAGCCCGAGAGCTTTGTGCCGATGGAGACGCACACGCCGACCCCCGCATCGCCCGCGCGCGCCACGATATCGGGCAGCTCTGCTTCGAACTCCGGAAAGTCGAGATGACAGTGGCTATCGACGAGCATGTGAGGAGAACGCGAATTCGGTCATAAGGCGCCACGCTGCACCGCAGACGACAGGGCGCGGGTGGCGGAGAGAATTGTCTGGCGAGGTTCGAGATGCAACGCGGAGGAACGTAGGAAGCTGTCGGTCAGCCGGTTCCGAAGTTCGACCCAGCGATCGAGATGCGTCCCGCCGTCCCTGGCGCGATCGAGGATGCGCGCGGCCAGCATTTGCACGAGATAGGCGCCAAAGGATTCCATGCCGCGATCGATTCTCGCAACGCGGTCGGCGAGCGCGAAAGTCGCGGCAAAATCGGGCACACTCGCGCGCTCGATCAGACACTCGGCCTCTGCGGCAAGCTTCAGGCCGTCTTCGCTCGAGAGCCGAAGCGCAACGCCCAGCGAGCCGCCCGACAAGAGGACGAGTCGAGCGCGGTCCGCCACGGAGAGTTCGGGCAACCGCCGGGTCAGCTCGGCCGCCAGTTCGACATCGGTCAACGGCCGCAAATTCAGTTTCTGACAGCGCGAACGCAAGGTGGAGGCGAGTTTGGCCGGCGTATGGGCGAGCAGGAGCAACATAGCGCTCGCAGGCGGCTCTTCCAGAATTTTCAGTAGCGCATTCGCTGCCTGTTCGTTCATATCGTCGGCCGTGTCGATCAGCGCGATGCGCCATCCGCCCGCGCCCGAAGTGAGGCCGAAGAAATTCGCAAGCCTGCGAATCTCGTCCACCGGGAGCACGGTCATGAGCTGCCCGGTGTCCGGATGGAGCCCGCGCTTCAATACGAGAAGCCCGGGATGGGTACCGGCCTTCACGAGCGGCACGACCGAATCGTTTGCCGGAACTCCAAGATCTTCCGGGCCCCCGTCGCTTGCACCATGGCGCAGGAGATAGCGCGCAAGGCGATAGGCGAAGGTGGCCTTACCCACGCCGGGTGGCCCGCCGATCAGCCACGCCTGGGGTGGCCGGCCGCCGCGGATAGCGAGGCTGGCGCGGGCGAGCGCCTCTTCTTGACCGACAAGTTGCAGCGTCTCGCGCGGATGGGCCTGCCCCGCGATGCGGTCGGTCTCGACTGTTGCCTCTTCGCGCGCGCGCCTGGACATAATTTCAACTCGAAAAATGCAGGATCAGCATGGTTCAGTCCGCAGCAAAACGCGAATCCCTCCATGATGGGGCACCGTCCGACAGGGTGCATCCGCGCCCGGTGGCATGCGCGATGAAGGGCAAGTGTACCAACCAGCGTCGCGCTCCACCCACGTACACCCTCGCCGCCTTGGGACGCCCCAACAAACAGTGAGGAAAGCTATGTCCCGAGGCGGAAACGCATGGACACGATTTGCCAAATCTGCGCGGCAACATCGTCGGCGGATGCGCTTGCGTCGATCGGCACGCAGCGGTTGGATTCGCGTTGCGCTAGCACATGGAAGAACTCGCGCAGCCGGATATGGAAGGCTTCATCGAATCGTTCGTAGCGCGAATCGTGATCGCCCCGCGCGCCAGCGCGGGAGAGTCCTGTTGCGGCCGGCACATCGAGGATCAACGTCAGATCCGGTGTCAGGTTTGAGACGGACACGGCTTCGATGGCCGCAATCGTTTTCGCCTCAAGTCCCCGACCGGCCCCCTGATAGGCATAGGTCGAATCCGTAAAGCGGTCACACAGCACCCAGCGCCCCGCAGCCAGAGCCGGCCGGATGGTCCGGGCAAGATGGTCGGCTCGCGCGGCGAACATCAGCAGCGTTTCGGTGAGCGGGTCCCAGCGACCCGGCTCGCCCTCCACCAGCAATTGCCGGATCTGCTCGGCGCCTGTCGAGCCGCCCGGCTCGCGCGTCGAGCACACGTCTATGCCGCGCGCGGAAAGGGCGGCAGCCAGCCGCTTGGCTTGCGTCGATTTTCCTGCGCCCTCCCCGCCTTCAAGCGTGATGAAGCGCGCAGGCCCCCCACGCTGGGGTGCGAGCGCAGTGCGCGCAACCATTACACCCCTTGAGGCCCAAAAATGAGTGTGCGAATGCCAAGATAGATTCGCCCCAATATGCCGGTGCGCGAAACCGGCTCAGCCGCGTAGACGGGAATTTCCGCGCCTGGATAGTCCGGCGCCGTGATTTTGAGGACGCCGATTTTCTGGCCCTTCGCGACCGGCGCCGGCACCGGACCGTCATAGACAAGCGTGACTTTCATCCCCTGCCGGGAATCCACTTGCATCGTGACGTCGGCGGCGTTGACCACTTCCAACGGCACCGTATCGCGCGAGCCTTGCCACACCTGCGCCTGGCCCACGATTTCCCCCGGTCTGAACAACTGGTAGCGCCGGAATTCGCGGAAGGCCACTCCCATCAGACGAGCGGCTTCGTCGCCGCGAAGCTGGACGCCATGCCAGTCCTGCGCGGCCGGCGACATCTTGTCGAGCTGCGGATAGCGCAGGCCGTTCAGCACGAGGATAAGCCGATGACCGTTCTGCACGGCGGAAACGGTGATGCCGTATCCCGCTGCATCGGTGTGCCCGGTCTTCAGACCATCAGTGCCCGGAAATTTGTCCAGAACGGAGTCGCGATTTTGCTGCGTGATGCTCCTGCCGTTGCCCACGTCCATCGAAAAACTGCGTTCGGCGAAGTAATGATAATATTGCGGGTAATCGTAGATCAGGTGCCGGGCGAGTTTCGCCAGATCCATCGCCGACATCAGCTGTCCAGGAGGATCCGGCAATCCATCGGGATTGACGAAGTGCGATTGCGTCAGGCCGAGCTGTTTGGCGCGCGCATTCATCATGTCGGCAAACGCTTCCACCGATCCCCCGAGCGACTCGGCTACGACCACGCACATGTCGTTGGCGGACGCGATGATGATGCCGCGTATCAGCGTCTCGACCGGGATGCGGGAGCCAACCATCGCAAAGCCTTTCGAGCCCTGCGTGCTCCAGGCGCGTTGCGAGACAGGGAATGTGTCGGTCAGCTTGACGCGTCCGTCCTTGAGCCTTTGAAAGAGCAACTCCAGCGTCATCAGCTTGCTCATCGAAGCGGGCGGCGACGGCGTATCGGCATTCTTCGCCCACAGCACCTGGCCGGATTCGCCGTCCATCAGCACCGCGTGTTCCGCCGAAGTCTCCATCGTCGCCATAGCGGGCGCGGCGCCGAATGCCGCCATTGCGACCGCGGCGAGCAAAGGCAAAAAAAAGCGCAACGTGCGCATCGGGGGAACACTCCTTTTGCGGCAGACTATCGGTCGACGACGATCTTCGCGTCGCTGCTGCCAAGGCCGGCGAGAAGGGCCAGCGCCGCATCGGCAGCGCCGAGATCCTCGAACGGGCCGATGCGAACCCTATAGAGAAGCTCCCCATTCCTGTCGATTGAAGAAATCGTCAGGTCGCCCGCGCCCGCGAGCCTGTCCTTCAAACGCTGCGCGTTCTCGAGCGCGGTGAAGGCCCCTGCCTGAACATAGAGTTGCGCATCCGATGAAATTGCCGACGCTGCATCAGGCGCCTGGGCTTGCGCATCGGACGCTGCAGGCGGCGAGGCCTCCACCGGCGGAGCCGGCGCAGCCACAATTTCCGCGGGCGCCGTGGACACGGGATCGAGCGCCGCCATCTGAATCGGCGCGGACGGCGCCGCTGCGACGGCGGTTGCGACAGAATTCGGCGTATCGGAGGGCGGTGCTTCGAAGGGCAATTCGCCCGGGAGGCTCGCACGCGACAGATAAGTAACGCGCACCCTCGCGGTGCCCTTCCCGTAAAAGCCCAGGATTTCGGCGGCACGTGCGGAGACGTCGATGATGCGTCCGCGCGCAAAAGGACCCCTGTCGTTCACTCTCAGCACCAGCGAACGGCCGTTTTCCAGATTGGTCACTCGCACATTGACGGGCATGGGAAGCGTGGGATGCGCGGCCGTCAGGCCGCCCGCGTCGAACACTTCGCCATTGGCGGTCCGTTTGCCGTGAAAATTAGGTCCGTACCAGGACGCGATGCCGGTCTCGTCATAGTCCGGCTCCTCGCGGGGATAATAGCGTACGCCGCCTTCCTCGTAAGGAATGCCGACCTTGTAGACACCCCCCGAGGGAAGGCCGGCAGTCGATCTCTCGGGTGCCGTCGAACAGGCCGCCGCGAGCGCGGCAAACGCACTGATGGCGACGATCCGTAACACCACACCCCGCATGTCCCGGAGTCAGCCACCGATATGCTAAACGAAAAGTTAATGGGACAGAATCGCACCGAGGACACAGAAAAATTTGCGAAGGTGGATTGCATGATCGAAGCGACATGCCATTGCGGCGCGGTGCGGCTGGAGATCGACGCGGCACCAAAAGAGGTGACGGACTGCAATTGCTCCGTCTGCCGGCGCTATGGCGTGCTTTGGGCCTACTATTCTCCCAAGCAGGTGCGCGTTGTTGCGGGTGATGGCGCGACCGACACCTACATGTGGGACGACAGGTCGATCCGTTTTCACCGTTGCCGGATATGCGGCTGTGTTACCCATTGGGCGGCGGTGGATCAAGGATATGACCGCATGGGGGTGAACGCGCGACTGATGTCCCCGGAAATCCTGGCGCCGGCGCGTGTGCGCCGCCTTGATGGCGCAAACACCGGGAAATATCTCGACGAATGATGGCATCGCCGAAGAAGATTGAAACAATATCCTGAACGATCCGGGACAGGGGAGATGGCCGATGTTCCGCGAATTTGATCCAGGTATCACTTGAAGCCGATGGAAACTCAGTCGGCGCGCCAGGCGGAAAATACCCAAAACAATGCCTGAACACTGCCGGTGTCATCGCCAAGGGGAGCAACGAGCGCCTCGCAGGCCAACCAGTTCTTGCCGCCGGTGCTCGCGCGCGTCAAAAGCCTCACAGCTATCGCGCTGCGACAGGGAAGATCGAAACAGCGGCGCCATCGCTCCTCCAGCGCTCCCGTCAGAACCGCGCCAAGTCTGCGGCCCGAGAGATCTCCAAACACTTCCTGCGCATGGGCTCCCTGAAGGCTGATGACAAAGTCAAAGGCGCGGTCCCTGTCATAGACGACTTCGACCAGATTGACGTGCGAGAGATAGTCCACCATCGCTCGAGGGCTGAGCTCTCTCCGCGAAGGCATCACCCGGCTGCCACGCAACGACTGCCAGTAGGCAAGCGCCTTCGTTGTCGCAGGTTGAGAAAAATCAAGATCCCAGTCGACAGTGATCGGCCAGAGCTCGGGTTCTGGGTCATGCAGCAACAACGAGGACATTGGACCACACTGTGGGAAGTAGTCTTTAGGAAGCGTAAATTTGTGAAAGACATGGGACCTGGGAATCGAAGGCCTTCACGCAGGACCGCCGGGTGGATTCACTACAAATGCCGCAGCGGTCTTGCCGGGCCGGCGGCAAATGTCCTTGCGACGGAGG
>Ga0182024_10020787_pt1 | contig 11971 bp, 11 predicted proteins | sample P32metaG_FD_120480 | JGI IMG/M metagenome (GOLD analysis project Ga0182024, IMG submission 120480) | Permafrost microbial communities from Stordalen Mire, Sweden - P3-2 metaG (Illumina Assembly) | ecosystem: Environmental > Terrestrial > Soil > Wetlands > Permafrost | place: Sweden: Stordalen... | reverse complement strand
CATCCCTCGCGGAATAGAATTATTTTTGCAAGAGCGCCACACCAGTATCCTTGCAAAACACGTAGGTTCCGCGAGGGATGCTAACCCCCTCACCCCAACCCTCTCCCCCGGAGTACCGGGGGAGAGGGGGCCGGAAACGCCCGGGTTACTGAAAAGATCGTCCACTGCATTGCCTTTTGGAGGGTAGGGAGCCGCCGAATGGATCTTGCCGGTTGTAGCACGTGTGCCGAGGGCCCGCGCCGACGGCAAATTCGATCTGTTCTTGCACGCCGGCCAAAACAGCACATATACTTGCTATGGAAGCTGAGTGGGGACCGGTTTGTAACCGGTCCAAATAGGCGGCTGGCACCTTGCCGAATCACCCGTCGGCGCCTTCGGTTCGGGTTACAAACCGGTCGCCACCAAGATGGAGATTCAGCGGTGATCCCGGCCAACCCCAACGGATTTCGCACCTTGCTCATCACCGGCGGCGGCGGCTATGTCGGCAGCGCCCTGACGCCTCGCCTGCTCCAGCTCGGGTACAAGGTCCGGGTCGTCGATCTCTTCTGGTACGGGCATGACGTTTTCGGCGACTTTAACCGCCATCCCAATTTGGAAACCATCAACATCGACATGCGGAACATTCCCGCCCTGGCCATGAATCTCAACGGCGTCGATACCGTCCTGCACCTGGCGTGCATCTCCAACGATCCCAGCTTTGAACTCGATCCGAACCTGGGCCGATCGATCAACTACGATTGCTTTCCCGGCATGCTCCAGGCCGCCATCGACGCCGGGGTCAAGCGTTTCATCTATGCCAGCTCGTCCAGCATCTACGGCGTGAAGAGCGATCCGAATGTCATGGAGGACGCCGTGCCCGAGCCGCTCACCGACTACTCGAAATTTAAGTTGCTGTGCGAACGCTTGCTCATGGACCATCCGCAGGTCAACGGCATGGAACGCGTCATCGTCCGCCCGGCCACGGTCTGCGGCTACGCCCATCGGCTGCGGCTCGATCTGGTCGTCAACATCCTGACGATCCATGCCCTGGTGAACGAGCACATCAAGGTTTTTGGCGGCGAGCAGAAAAGGCCGAACATCTGCATCCCCGACATGGTCGATACCTATGTCGCCCTGCTCGAGGCGGACGGCAAGCTGATCGACGGCGAGGCGTTCAACGCGGGCACGGAGAATCACACGGTCAAGCAACTGGCCCTGCTGATTCGTGAGACGCTCAACAATCCGAACATCGCGATTGACTATGTGCCCTCGACGGACAATCGGTCGTACCACATCAACTCGGACAAGATTCGCCGCCGCCTGGGGGTATCGCCGAAGACAACCATCGCCGATGCGGTGCGCAGTCTGGCCGACGCGTATCGTGCGGGCAAGATCAAGGACCCCATGCACAATCCGATGTATTACAACATCAAGACCATGCAGCAGCTTCAGGTCACATGAAAGCAGATTTCGCCAAGACCCGGTTGATCGCCGCCCAGACGCGAGCCAAGCTCGTGCAGCTCTCGCATCAATCGGGGGCGCCGCACCTGGGTTCGTCGCTTTCGTGCGTGGATATTCTCGTGGCGGCGTACTGGCATTGCCTGCGCATCGATCCGAAGCACGCTGACGATCCGGAGCGCGATCGCTTCATCCTCAGCAAGGGCCACGCCGCTCCCGCCCTGTACACGGTGCTCGCCAAGCGTGGCTTCTTTCCCGAATTGCTGCTCGACACCTTCGGCAAGGATGGCGGCGTCCTCCCGGAGCAGCCGAGTCCCGGCAGTGTGCCTGGCGTCGAGGCGGCCACCGGCAGCCTGGGCCACGGGCTCGGCATGGGTCTGGGCATGGCTTTGGCGGGGCGGATTCACAAGCTCGGTTATCGCGTGATCGCCCTTCTGAGTGACGGCGAACTGAATGAGGGTTCCGTCTGGGAAGCGGCCATGTTCGCGGCGGGGCGCAAGGTCGAAACCTTGACCGCCATCGTCGATTTCAACAAATGGCAGGCGACCGATCGCAGCCGGGATGTCATGGCCCTGGAGCCGCTCGCGGACAAGTGGCGAGCATTCGGCTGGCGAACCTTCGAGGTAGATGGGCACGATCTGCCGGCACTGGTCGAATTGCTCAATCGGCCTTATGAGGGCATCGGCCAGCCGACGGCGATCATTGCGCACACCGTGAAGGGCAAGGGCATTTCGTTCATGGAAGACGACAACAACTGGCACTACCGTATTCCGACGGCGGACGAGGTGCAGGCCGCGGCCCGTGAATTGCTGGGTTCCGTTTAGCCGCTCGCCTCCGGCGAGCGCTGAGTCGCCCCCGCGCTCGCCAGAGGCGAGCGGCTAAACGGCAATGGTTGCATCGCGAGAATTGTCATGAGAAACGCCTTTGCCGCCGAGATCACCGCCCTGGCCGACCAGGATGATCGCGTCGTGCTGCTCATGGGCGACATCGGCAATCGCCTGTTCGACAAGTATCGCGCCGCCCATCCCGACCGCTTCTTCAACGCCGGCGTCGCCGAGGCCAACATGACCAGCATGGCCGCCGGCATGGCGTCCTGCGGCTTGCGGCCCGTCACCTACACCATCACGCCCTTCGTCACAACCCGCTGCCTGGAGCAGATTCGAGTCGATATCTGCTATCACCATCTGCCGGTCACCGTGGTCGGCGTCGGCGCCGGCCTGTCTTATGCTTCGCTCGGGGCCACGCATCATGCCTGTGAGGACATCGCTTTTCTGCGGGCCTTGCCGGGCATGATCGTCGTCTGCCCGGCGGACGCCGTCGAAACTCGTCTGGCCCTGCGTGCGATCCTGGCCCAAAATCAACCGGCTTATCTGCGGCTGGGCAAGAAAGGCGAACCCGTCATTCACAAGAGCGAGCCGAAATTCGTCCTCGGCAAGGCGCTGGTCGTGCGGCCCGGCAAAGATGTGTGCCTGTTGTCTGCCGGGACCGTGATGCCGCTCGTCCTGGAAACGGCCGAGCACTTGGCCCCACACGGCATCACCGCGGAAGTGGTCAGTTTTCACACGGTCAAGCCTCTCGATGAGGATTATCTGCGTTCGGCGTTTGGGCGCTTTCGCACCATCGCCACCATCGAGGAGCACAGTCTCATTGGCGGCTTCGGCTCGGCAGTCGCGGAGTGGCTGGTCGATCAAACGCCGTTCGCCGCGGGACGCTTGCTGCGGTTCGGCACGGCGGATCATTTCATCCACGAGGCGGGCGAACAGGAACACGCCCGGCGGCATTATGGATTGACCGCGGAGGCGATGGGGCAGAAAATCCTTCTTACTTCAAAATGACGAAGTATCACCATGGCACGAGATCGCAAGGACCGGACGTCCAGCTGGTTCATGATCCACCACGGCGACTCGCTTTTGCGGCTCGCCAAGATCAGCAACTTCGTTCGCTGGCAAGCGGTCCAGACGGTTCTGTCCTTTCCCAAGCAGATTCCGGATGGGTTGCTCGACGTCACCTTCGCCGACAAATCGACGCCCGATCCCTTTTTGATCGAGATCGAAACCTATCCGGAAAAAGACACCGCTCAGCAGATCCTCAGGGACCTGGCGATGGTGGTGATGCTGCGTGGAGTGATACCGGATATCATTGTGATCGTGCTCAGGCCGAAGGGGACGCTCAGTATCAGTCCCGAACAGATTGCCGCAAGCGCACGGGGGTTGACCGAACTGCATCTGAGAATCCACGTCATCAATTTGTGGACGTTGCCAGCCGAGGAATTGCTGGCCGCGAACGATGTCGGCCTGATCCCGTGGGTGCCCTTGGCGAAATATGACGGATCGCCCGAGTCTTTACTGCGCGTTTCCCAAGATCGCATCGAAGAGCAAGCCCCGGAGGTCGAGAAGGATAATTTGCTGGCTGCCACTCGCGTAATGGCTGCGGAAAAGTATAATGACGTTCAACTCTTGAACTTGTTGGGAGGAATGCACATGTCGTTGGAAAAAGTGTATCTGGAGTCGCGAATTGTTCAAAGGCTCGTGGAGCAAAAGGCCGAGGAAAGGGCCCAGGAAATCGCCCTGGCATTCAAAGACAAATTGACGCGCGAAGCGAAACAAGAAGTGGTCCGCGAAGTCACACGCGAAACCGAACGGCTCACCTTGCGAAAAAGCATCGTCCGCCTCCTGCAAAATCGCTTCGGCGCTTTGCCCAAGAAGTTGCACGCTCAAATCGACGCGATTGAGGATCAAGAAAAGCTAAATCATTTGCTCGATTTGGTGGCGGAATGCGCTGATTTGAAGGCATTTCGACACGCCCTTGATGAATAGGTGCTTGCGATGGAGATCATCCCTGACGAAAACGGCGCCGTGCGGTTGGGGTTGTTCTTGCGCCCATTGTTCATTCAACTCTTCTTACTTGAATCCGCGGTTTGCGGCATGCCCCAGGATATGTTTGTTCGAGGATGCCTGTTCGCTTCGATCGGTTATTGGACAGGCGTGGGTATTATCCTACTGCGCAGGGGAAAGAATCCGACCGCGGGGGACGTGTCTTTCCTCCGATGGGGATTACTGCCGGTCGGGATATTAGGAATGATAGCGGCCCTATCGTACTGGTCCTGGAAAATTGGAATATGAAAACCGCCGCCGCCATCCTCGTTGAACTCGCCCAACCGCTCGAGATTGTCGATCTCGAAATCCCGCCGCTGCAACCCGGCCAGGTGCTGGTCGAAGTCGCGTATAGCGGCGTCTGCCATACGCAGCTCAGCGAAGTGCGTGGCTCGCGCGGCCCCGATCCGTTCCTGCCGCACTGCCTGGGTCATGAAGCCAGCGGCCATGTGCGCGAAATCGGGCCGGGAGTCACGCGCGTCCGCACGGGCCAGGCGGTGATTCTCTCCTGGATCAAGGGCCCCGGCGTCAATGTGCCCGGAACGGTCTACGGCTGGCAAGGCAAGAAGGTCAACGCGGGCGGCGTGACGACTTTTTCGAAGTTCACCATCGCCAGCGAAAATCGACTCACCCCGATTCCGGATCGATTTCCCTTGCGCGAAGCGGCCTTGCTCGGCTGTCCGGTGCCGACGGGCATCGGCGCCGTGTGGAATACCGCGGGCGCCGGGCCGGGCCAGAGCGTGGCGGTATTCGGCGTCGGCGGCGTCGGCTGCTGTGCGGTCGCGGGGGCCTACCTGGCGGGCTGTCATCCGATCGTCGCCGTCGATGTCAATCCATGGAAGCTCGAATTGGCCCGGCAATTCGGGGCCAGTCACATGGTGGAGGCCGCGACGGTTCCCGATGTCGTCGCCCAGGTCCAGCAGATCGTCGGCGGCCAGCTCGACTTCGCCATTGAGGTCTCCGGCCGACCGAGCGTGATGTTGCAAGCGCTGAATGCGGTTCGTGTCCAGGGTGGAATCGCGGTTATCGTCGGCAACGCCCGCCACGGCGAAAAGCTGGAAATCGATCCGCGCTCGCTCAACAACGGCAAGCAACTGCGCGGCACCTGGGGCGGCGATAACCTGCCGGAACGCGATTTCCCTCGCTACCAACGGCTCGTCGAAGCGGGTCGGCTCAAGCTCGACCCGCTGCTGGGCAGGTCCTATGCACTGGCCGACGTCAATCGCGCTCTGGAGGAGCTGGAGCAAGGCACCGTGGCGAGGCCGATTTTGGATATGACAAATAAAGCCTAACTACCCCATTTTTTTCTTGACTAATCCCCTCGAATAGCTGATAAATTATCTTGCCTACCTGAACTCGCACTTTTTCCCGGGGGGGACATGCTGAACGTATTCGGACCAGGCCACAAGATGTGTGACGGCATCAATCGCCGCGATTTCCTGCGGATCGGCACGCTCGGGCTGGGGGGACTCACCCTGGCGGACCTGCTGCGTTTGAAGGCGGAGGGAGCCGTCGATGCTCGTTCGACGCACAAGGCCGCGATCATGATCTTCCTGAGCGGCGGCCCGTCGCACATCGATACCTACGACATGAAGCCCAGCGCTCCGGTGGAGTTTCGCGGCGAGTTCAGCCGGACGCGTACCAATGTGCCGGGCATCGAGTTCTGCGATCTGATGCCGATGCAGGCCAATATGGCCGACAAGCTGGCCATTCTCCGCGGCGTCAAGACGGTCGGCAATCACACCGGCAATGAGTTCTACAGCGGCTTTGCCTACGAAGATGGCAAGCCCCTCAATGCGACCAATCAGCAACGGCCCGCGGTAGGTTCCATCGTCAGCCGACTCAGGGGCAATCGCAACGGCATGCCCGCTTACGTCAGCTTGCAGGACAATCCGCGCTTTGAACACTCATATTACCTGGGGGCCGCCCATCAACCGTTCCGCACCGTGCAGCGCGAACGCGACAACCAGGGCCTGGCCAATATGAGGCTCGCCGCCGGCGTGACGCGCGATCGCCTGGGGCAGCGGCAGGGCCTGCTCAACAGCTTCGACAATCTGCGCCGCGACATCGACAACACCGGCGTGATCGAGTCGCTGGACAACAACAACGCCCGCGCCCTGGAGATCATCACCTCGAGCCGGATTCGCGACGCCTTCGATCTGACCAAGGAACCGGAACGTCTGCGGGCGATGTACGGCTCCACCCCGGCCGCGTTCGGCTTCATCCCGGGACATGACTTCTTGCTCGCCCGCCGGCTCGTGGAAGCGGGGGTGTCCGTGGTCACCGTGGCTGTGCACGGCTGGGACACGCACGAAAACAACTTCGGCACGCTGAGGAACCAGCTGCCGACCATCGACAAAGCTCTTTGTGCACTCATCACCGACCTGGAAACCCGGGGCATGCTGGACGACGTGGCCATCATCATGGGCGGCGAGATGGGCCGTTCGCCGCGGATCACGACCGGACGCTTCGTGGGCCGGGATCATTGGCCCGATACCGGCATCACGATTATGGCCGGCGGCGGGTTCAAGACGGGCCAGATCATCGGCGCCAGCGATGCCCGCGGCGAACAGGTGCTCGGCCGGGCCATCACGCCGCAGATGATGACGGCGTCGCTCTACCGCGCTCTGGGCATCAATCCGGATATCACGTTCCCGAACAACGCGGGCCGACCGATGTACATTCTCGATCGGCGCGACGCGATCGAGGAATTGTTTTAGTTTAGCCGCTCGCCTCCGGCGAGCGCGGTACCGAATTTCTTCGTTTAGCGTTCGCCGCACCTACGGTGACGGCGAACGCTAAACGAAGAAACCGTCAATCACTCGGATGTGCCCCCACCCAATGAATCATCTCCCGAGCCATGCGCTCATGTCCCTCCGGCGAAAGATGCAGCCCATCGAGCACATTGCTCTCCGCCAGCACCACGCGTGCCAGGACTCGTTTGGGAATCAAGATGACGCCATGCTTGCTTGCCAGCCTCCGTTGATGTGCACCGAACGCCCATGCGCCGGGGATGAGCGGCAGTTCCTGCATCAGCACGGTGCGTGGCCGAGACGGATCGCCGCGCGCCCTGCTGAGAAGTTCGTCAAGATCCTGGCCAAAATCTTCGGAGTACGTGCTGCCGAGCATGTCGTTGCCGCCGATGTTGATCAGGATCCAGGCGTCCGCGTCGTCGGATAGGGCCAGCGACATGGTCAGCTTGTGCGACGCGGTTCGGGTAATCGCCCCGGCGAAGGAAAGGTCGCGCACGTCGATGCCGGTCTCTTTGGCGAGGATTCTCGGCCAGGTCGTTCGTTCGCCGCCCATGCCCGCGGTGAGGGAATCACCGATGATGCAGAGCTTCCTGGGGCTCGTCGCGAATGCCGGCTGAGCCAGGTAATACGTCAGTTCAAGAGCCAGACTGGCGAGGACCAAAGTGCTCGCGCAGCTCGCCAGGACAATGCAACGGCGGCGCCGCGGACTCGCAAATCCAAATAGAAGATACCCCACCGCTGCGCTGACGAGAGGAACTGCCAACCAGATGGGAACGGGCGTCGCGCTGACGGCCGCAAGGGTCATGCAGAGAAACAACACGATTTGCAGCCAGCGTCCAAGTCGTGGACGCTGCGCGAACAGGCCGAAAGCGCCTGCGGCGGCTATCAGGACGAAAATCGTTCCGCAGGAGAACCACGCTTCGCCGCTGGCCAGATGGCGCAGAAAGAGATTGAGCATAGAGTTGGACTATGCGGCCTGGTGAAGAACGGCCACGCCCGTATTCCGCTTGCGGCTTGGCGTCCGGCTCTTACCACCAGAACAGCCTTCGCCAGATCGACGGCCGAGGGTCCGAAGCCCGCTTGTCGGTCGAAGATGCGGAGCTATCCTTTTTTGCGTTCGCGGAAGTTGACGTGGCAGTTGCGGTTTTCTTGGTCGGCGCCGCTGTCGAGGCGGTCTTGGCCGGGGCGGGTGAAGTCGTTTTTGCGGGCGCTGCGGCCGGCTCCTTCGCTGGCGCGGCGGGGGCCGGGCGCGCTGCGGGCAGGTATTGGGGATAAGGATTGTAGTAAGACTGCGAGCTCGTCGAATAAGGATACGACGGATACGGCGGGGCGATAAAGGAGGGCGGCCCCGGCGGATAGGGATTGTAGTAACTCGTGCCCGGCGGATAGGTGTAGCCGTAGGCCGGGCCGCCCATCAAGTAGGGCGGCGGGGCCTGGTAATAGTTCGACGTCGAAACGCCATAGCCCTGAAAATGCGGATAGCTGTAGGGATTGGGACAGTACGGCGGCGGCGGACACGAACCGCTGCCGCACGAATTTGGGCCGCACTGGCTCAGACCGATGCCGCTCACGCAGGCAAGTGAAACGATGGCGGAGACGAGTTTGCCGGCGGACCGCATGACAACCTCCCTGTCGCGAAACGGGAAAACGAGCTGGTTAGGCAACCTATGGTCACCTATCGGCCATCCATTGCGGAAAATGAGGCACTTCTGACAAACGGCGGGGTTTGCGGACATCGTCAATCCGGCAAGATTGGAATTGCCCTCGTTCCCAGGCGGGGGCAGTCCGCGCTTGCCGGCGGCGAGCGGCTAAACGAATGGCGGCGTTTTCATAAAATCTCCCCATGACAAACATGGGCCCCGAACGGGAACGCGTCTTAATCTTCGATTTCGGCTCGCAATATGGTCAACTGATCGCTCGCCGGGTGCGCGAGCAGAATGTTTTCTGCCAGATTGTCCGCCACGATCTCACCGCCCAGCGCGTCCAGGAGCTCAAACCCGCCGGCATCATCTTTTCCGGCGGCCCCGCCAGCGTCTATGAGAAAAACGCCCCGTCCGTCGATCCGGCCATCTTTCATCTCGGCATCCCCATTCTCGGCATCTGCTACGGCATGCAGTTGACCTGCCATCTGCTCGGCTGCAAGGTGACGCCGGCCCGCAGCCGTGAATTCGGCCGGGCCCAGTGCAAGGTGGTCGAAAACGAAGGCCTGTTTGCCGGCGTGCCCGCGGAGACCATTGTCTGGATGAGTCACGGCGACCAGGTGCAAGACACCGCCGGCGATTTCGTTCCCCTCGCGGCCACCAGCACCTGCCCCGTGGCGGCGATCCGGCATCGCACGCTGCCCATCTTTGGACTGCAATTCCATCCCGAGGTGAGCCATACGCCCTGCGGCATTCAAGTGCTCAAGAACTTCCTTTACAACATCTGCGGTTGTTCAGGCCAATGGCGGATCGCATCGTTCCTCGATCAAACGGTGGCGGATCTGCGGCAGCGAATCGGCTCACATCGCGTGATATGCGGCCTGTCGGGCGGCGTCGATTCGTCGGTGGCGGCCGCACTGCTGATCAAGGCGGTTGGGCCGCAAGTCGCGTGCATCTTCGTGGATAATGGTTTACTTCGCCAGGGTGAGGCCGAAGCGGTGAAGACGACGTTTCGCGATCACTTTCACGCCGACCTGCATGTGGTGGACGCGCAGCGACGGTTTCTGGAGGCGCTGGCCGGCGTCATCGATCCGCAGGAAAAGCGGCGCATCATCGGCCATGTGTTCATCGACGTGTTCAAGGATGAAGCCCTGCACATCGACAATGCCCGCTTCCTGGCTCAGGGAACGCTTTACCCGGACGTCATCGAAAGCGGCGCCGCCGTCGATGGCCCCGCCTCCACCATCAAGACGCATCACAACGTCGGCGGCTTGCCCAAGGAGCTGGGCTTCGAGCTGATCGAGCCGCTCAAGGACCTCTTCAAGGACGAAGTGCGCCGGCTCGGTCTGGAGCTGGACTTGCCGGAGCGAACCGTGTGGCGCCATCCGTTTCCCGGTCCGGGCCTGGCGGTGCGCTGTCTCGGCGAAGTGACGGCTCCGCGCCTGGAAGTGCTGCGCCAGGCCGACGCCATTCTGCTGGATGAACTCAAGCAAGCCGGCTGGTATCGTCAGACCGCCCAGGCCTTCGCGGTGCTGCTGCCGGTGCGGTCGGTCGGCGTCATGGGCGATGGCCGCACCTATGAGAATGTGATCGCCATCCGGGCGGTGCAGACGGAAGACTACATGACGGCCGATTGGTCGCGGCTGCCGTACGAGCTGCTGGCCCAGATCTCGACGCGCATCATCAATCAAGTGGTGGGCGTCAATCGCGTGGTGTACGATATTAGCAGCAAGCCGCCGGCCACGATTGAGTGGGAATGACGTTGGTCGACGAAAGGAGACGGCTCATGAGTGAACATGTCGCACGAATCCTCGAGTGCATGGATCGTCTATCGCAGCCCGAGCGAGCGGAGTTAGCGTACGCCTTCGTGTGTTCACTGGAGGACGGCGTGGGCGAAGCATGGGAGGCAGAGTTCCTCCAGCGCGTGGCTGAGATTCGGGCAGGGTCAGCGATCGGCAAACCGGCGGGGCAATTGTTCGATGAGCTGCGAGGGTAAGAAAATGATCCAGAGCGCCTCTCGCATCGTGAAAGAGCTAGATGCCGACCTGATCGAAGAGGACGGTGTACCCTTGGAATCCGACTGGCACCGCATGGCCATGAATGTTCTCATCGAATCCATCTGCTATCGGCTGCGCAAACGTCAGGACTTCTACGCCGGCGGCAACATGTTCATTTACTATGATGAAGAAGCGCGCGGCCAGGCGTCGGTTGGCCCCGATTTCTTCTACGTGACCGGCGTTACCAAGGAGCCGGTGCGCGGCAAGTGGGTCGTCTGGCGCGAAAACGATCGCTTTCCCGAGGTGATCATCGAGCTGACGTCCAAAACGACGCGGCGGGCCGACCACACGACGAAGAAGGACCTCTACGAACAGGTGTTCGCCGCGCCGGACTACTATTGCTACGATCCCGATAAGAAAAAGCTCGAAGGCTGGCATCTGGTGGATGGACATTATCAACCCTTGGAGCCTAACGAGTACGGGCGATTGTGGTCGGAACAGCTTGGCCTTTGGGTCGGCGCCTGGGAGGGCGAGTGTTTTCAGCGTGTGAACACCTGGCTGCGTTTCTTTGACCGCAAGGGCCATCTTGTTGAGCGGGGAGAAGAAGCGGAACGATCGCTGCGAACGGTTGAGAAAAGGCGAGCAGCGAAGGAAAAACTGCGGGCAGAACAGGAAAAACAGCGAGCCGACGCTGCCGAGAAGGAACTGGCTCTGCTGCGGGCGAAGTTGGCGGAACAAGAGAAAAACGGCGGGCGCCGGACGTGAGCCGGATAAAATGGCTTTGCTGAGAAAGTGGAGCTTGATTCCTGGAGGTTCCCATGAGCATCGTCGAAAATCGCACCACATACTCCCCGGAAGACCTGCTCGCGATGCCGGACGCCCAGACCTGTGAATTGGTTGACGGCGAATTGGTGGAGAAGAAGATGAGCACGCTATCCAGCTTTGTGGAAGGAGCCATTCTGGTCAAGCTGACGATCCACTCATCATTGAACGATTTTGGCAAGGTGTTTCCAGGAACCACCGGATATCAGTGTTTTCCCTGGGATCCCAAAATGGTTCGCAAGCCGGATGTGTCTTTGATTCGCCAGGACAGGATTACGGCGGAACTTTGGGAGCAAGGCTTCATTCCCATCGCCCCCGATCTGGCAGGAGAAGTGGTGTCTCCCAATGACTTGGCCCGCGACATCGAGAAAGCGATTGAGCAATATTTGCGGGCCGGCGTCCCGCTCGTTTGGGTCATCAACCCGAGACATCGGATCGTCATGATTCAT
>Ga0182024_10020786_pt1 | contig 11972 bp, 10 predicted proteins | sample P32metaG_FD_120480 | JGI IMG/M metagenome (GOLD analysis project Ga0182024, IMG submission 120480) | Permafrost microbial communities from Stordalen Mire, Sweden - P3-2 metaG (Illumina Assembly) | ecosystem: Environmental > Terrestrial > Soil > Wetlands > Permafrost | place: Sweden: Stordalen... | reverse complement strand
CTAGCTGACGATTGGATTGGCGGCACGGGGGTGGAAAGCGCGCGTTTTCTCGGTCACGATGCAGGGATGACGATTGGCCGAATTTTGATCGCGTCGACGATTAGCCTCGGTCTGCAAACAGCAAGCTCAAGTGCTGGGCAACCCGTCATATGCGGGAAGGACTGGATCAATATCCATCAAAACGCGACCGGTCTGATCGGGGTTTATGTCCAGCAGCTTCCTGACAATCATGCCGACGCGGCGGCGTATAGGGGTCGGCATCCCTCAATGGTTATTTATGTGTTTTCAAATGGGAAAGCACACCAATTGAGCTACACGCCTGACGGCCAGCTTGAGGCGGGGTTTTGGTGGAACATACCCGCGGGCAACTGGATCTATAAGAAGCTTGAACGCAACTTCACGGGACACACCTTCTGTCACTCTTCAGCCGGACCGTGACTGCGCCGCGTAGGTCAGCTTGTGGTCGCGCACGGCCGGGAGCGCAACTCCCGAAACGCGCTGTTCGTGCGGCTGGAGACCGGCGCGCCGGAACGGCTCTGGCGCCACGCCAATTTCAGTCCGTGGCGCATTCTCCCCGTGACGGCTGCCGCCGCCAATGCCGTCGTTCCGAACCGCCCAAGGTGGCGAGCGGAAATAGCCGAGATGTGTGCTAGCTTGGCCATTGATGACCGTTGGGACCCACCCCACGCTGGCAGCACTGTTACCGCGCCTCCTTGCGCTCCTGGCTGCACTTGGGCTTGCGTTCGGCATTCCGTTCCTGAGCGTGGCGTTTTTGCGTTTTGTCGGAAGGTTTGCCGCCTTGCCGCCGCCCAGCACCTGGCAGTGGCTCTATCTTCACCACGGCGCTCAGTTCGCGCTTACGTTGGTGGCGATTGCCTTTGTGCGACGGTTCGTTCGGGCTGACTATGGCCTGCATCTCCCGCGCGGCAAGAGCTACGCGGGCGTGGCGCTTATCGGCGGCGCGGGTCTCAGTCTTATCGCGTGCGCGGTCACGTACGGACCGTCCTTGCTCGCCCATACGTCACCCTCGCTCGGCTATGCTCCGACAACCAGCAACGTCATAGGCTGGCTTACATTCGAAGGAGTCTACGTCGGCCCCACAGAGGAGACGCTCTTCCGCGCCCTCCTGGTCACCTACCTCGCGGAGACCATCCCTGGACGCGTCGAACTCTTGGGCCGCGACCTCAGTCTTGGGGGCGTCCTGGCGGCAGCAATATTCGCACTATCCCATTGGAACTACGGGGTTCTGCCGTTTCCCCTGGCGCTTGGCCAACAGGTCTACGCGTTCGCTCTCGGCCTTTTCTATGCGTACTGCTTTGAGAAGTCTCGCAGTATTCTTGCGCCTGTTCTGGCGCACAACGTTAGCGACCTGGTTCCGACCGCCCTCGGCCTGCTGCTCGTGTCTCTCCTCCGCTAGCGCCCAGGCTCGCTCAATATCCAAGGTCGCCAAGGGTCGATGTTGCCCGTTGGACCGCCCGCCTCAGCCGGGAGTTTCGGGACCAGGGGCAATTTCCGCTCCTGGCGCTCGTCAGCCTGACCAGTCGGACCGTCTGAACGGCAGCGAAGCGGGGAACGCGGGTGTTGTGGCGGTTGGCTTGACTATCGTGAACAAAGCAGGAACGTTACCACTGTGGACGCCTCCATTCTCCATGCCGACCTGGACGCCTTCTACGCCTCGGTCGAGCAGCTGCTTCAGCCTGAGCTGCGCGGCAAGCCAATCGCGGTCGGCGGCGGGGTCGTGCTCGCCGCCTCGTACGAGGCGCGCGCCTTCGGGGTGAGGAGCGGCATGCCGGGGCGCCGGGCGCGCCAGCTCTGCCCCAGCCTCATCTTCACCGGCGGCCACTTCGGCGAGTACCAGCGCCTGGGCGACGCGGCGATCGCCGTGCTGGCCGACTTCACGCCGGACATCGAACGCATCTCCATCGACGAGGCGTTCGCGGACGTCTCCGGGTCGATGCAGCTCTTCGGCGCGCCCGCCGACATCGCCGCCCGCGTGCGGGCGCGCGTGCGGGAGGAGCTGGGGCTGCCGATTTCCATCGGCGTGGCGCGCACCAAGCACCTGGCGAAGATCGCCTCTCAGGTCGCCAAGCCGGACGGCCTGGTCGTCGTCGATCCAGCGGGCGAACTCGCCTTCCTGCACGACCTCCCGGTCGGGCTGATGTGGGGGGTCGGACCGGCGACGCGAGCCAGGCTGGCCGACGCCGGCGTCACCACGATAGGCCAGTTGGCGCAGAGCTCGACCTGGGCGATGGAGCGCCTGCTCGGCCGCGCCGTCGGCCGCAAGCTGACGGCGCTCGCCTGGAACCGCGATCCGCGCGCCATCCAGACCAAGCGCTGCGCCCACTCGGCCGGGGCGCAGTCGGCCCTCGGGCGCCGGCCGGCCACCGAGGCCGTCTTCCGCCCCGTCCTGCAGCACCTGGCGGACCGCATCGCGGGGCGCCTGCGCGCCAAGGATCGTCCCTGCCGAACGGTGACCGTTCGCGTCCGCTTTGCCGACCTTCGCTCGGTCACGCGGGCGCTGACGCTGCCGGCGCCGATCTGCGCCACCGCGGCGCTGGCGGACGTGGCCATCGAACTCGTGCGCGGGGTGCTGGCCGACAACCCGGGCGAGCGGACGATCTCGCTGCTGGCGATCTCCGCGTCCAATCTCGGCGAGGAGGCGTTTCTGCAGCTCGAGCTGCCGTTCCACCTCGCCGACGACGGCAGACGGCCGGGCACGCGCCGGGGCGCCGCGCGGCTGCGGGCCGATCGGGCCATCGACACGATCCGCGAGCGCTTCGGCTGGGAGGCGGTGAACTATGCATCGGCCGCGCCTGGCGCCTCGCGGTCCGTACCGGACGAGTTTCGCAGCCTGGCCGAAAAGGACCTGTGATGATCCTCGCTCAGGCGTGGACCTTTGCCGTCAGTTCGATACCGAGGGCCTTCATGACGGCGATCGTCGTCTTCAGGGTCGGATTACCGTTCCCGCTGAACGATCGGTAGAGCTGTTCGCGGGACAGACCGGTTTGGTTGGCGATCTGGGTCATGCCCTTGGCGCGCGCGACCACACCAAGCGCATGGGCGATATAGCCTGAGTCTTCCGTCTCGAACGCTTCGGCCATGAAGGTTGCGATCGCCGCATCCGAGCTGAGGTCCTCGGCGGGATCCGGCGCCCGTGGCCGCCTCTAGGCGGCGTGGCGTTCGCTCTCGCCCGGGAGGTCCAGGCGCATGGTCGCGGCGCGGTCCGGAGCGGAGCCGGTGACTACCGACAGGGCGGGCTTCATGTCCGCGGCGCGGCTCAAGAAGTGATGGAGGGTGCGTAGCATCTGCCGGCAGGTCAGGATGTCCTCTTCCTTGCAGTTCGCCTGGTCGAGCGAGGCGATGTGCCGGTCGTTCATTTCCTTCAGCACGCCGCACAGCGCCATGCCCTTTTCCGAGTTTCGAACCATGATCACCCGGCGGTCATGTTGCGAGCGCTCCTGGATCACGTAGCCGGTCTCGGTCAACTTCTTGAGATTGTATGACACGTTGGACCCGAGATAGCAGCCTCTCCAAAGCAGCTCACTAGCCGTCATCTCGGAGTCTCCGATGTTGAGCAGCATAAGCGCCCGGACATCGTTGATATCCCTGGTGTTGAGTCGATCCAATTCCAGTTGGATCACTTCGAGGAATTGGCGGTGCAGGCGCTCCGCCAGGACGAAGAGGTCGAGGAAGTCATGCTGGTTCATTTTTAGGCGTCCCATCTCGCTAAGCTTCACAACGCTCGCTCGTTTCCCCGGGCTAAGCGATTACTTCATTACCATGGACAGTTGACACATTAACATGCGCTATTTTGTCATAAGCCTTAGCGGATACTTAGATTAATAAATCATCTATTACACAATAAATTAATCACAAAACTAGATAAAAGTATCACAGTTACCAATTTATGTGATTGTGATCTGAATGGTAAGTAATCGAGCCCGTTCTCCTCGCTCCCGCCACGCTGGCCAGGACCGATACGCGCGGGGCCTGAGCGGGAGGCCAGGAACAGCGCCACGAACCACCGGCGGTTCCCCAGCGGGGAGGAGAGGCGCCCGTCTGAGCGCGGAGGGATTGCGGGGGCGAGGAACTTCCCGCAGGTTGGCCTCGCGCGGAGCGGCGCTTCGCGCGCGATCGGAGGGCAGATGGCGCAGAGCAGCGTGACCGCGGCCGGCGCCGCCCCCGTGGCGGGAACGGCCGCCGACGATCACCTTCGCCTCATGCTGTTCGGCGGCGCCCTGCTGCTGCTGATCAATCTCGCCGCCCCGATGCACGGCCTGATCGGCGTTCCGGTCGCCTTCTTCCTCAAGAACCGCCTGCACCTGACAGCGAACCAGCTAGCGGTGTTCAACCTGTGGGTCGGGGCGCCGCTGTTCGCCGGCTTCCTGTTCGGCTTCCTGCGCGACCGCTGGAGCCCGTTCGCGGCGGGCGACCGCGGCCACATCGTCCTCTTCGGCCTGGCGACGATGGCGATCTACCTGACCATGGCCTTCGCGCCGCCGTCCTACGGCGCCCTGCTCGCCTGCCTGCTGCTGGCGACCGTCACCTTCCAGATGATCGCCAGCGCCGCCAGCGGCCTGCTCACCGCCATCGGCCAGCGCGAGGCGGTGGCCGGCGGCATGAGCATGGTGCTGGGCATCGCCGTCTGCCTCCCGGTGCTGGCCGCCTTCCTGCTCGGCGGCTATGTCAGCGGGTGGCTGGAAGGCCGCGGCGCCGAAAGCGCCGCCCGCATCCTGTTCCTCGGCGCGGCCGGCCCGATGGGCGCCATCGCCCTTTTGGGCGCCCTGGGTCCGAAGGGGTTCTTCGCCCGCGGCGCGACCGACCGGCATATCACCACACCCTGGAACGACTTCGTGCGCCTGCTGCGTCACTGGCCGGTCTATCCGGTGATGCTGATCCAGCTGTTGTGGCAGTTCGCGCCCGCCCAGGGGATCGTCCTGCAGTACCACATCACCAACGCCCTGCACGCCACCGACGCCCAATGGGGCGTGTGGAACGCGATCTTCTATGGCGCTTTCATCCCGGTCTATCTCGCCTATGGCGTACTTTGCCGACGCGTCCGGCTGCGCTGGCTGCTGTGGATCGGCTTCACCATCGCCGTCGCCCAGATGGCGCCCCTGCTGTTCATCCGCAGCGCCACCGGCGCCCTTGTGGCCGCCCTGCCGATGGGCCTCCTGGGCGGGCTCGGCCAGGCGGCCCTGGTGGACCTGACCATCCGCGCCGCGCCCAAGGGTTTGCAGGGGACGATGATCATGCTGTTCACCGCCTGCTACTGGATATCCGGCCGGTTCGGCGACGTGTTCGGGACATGGCTCTACGACCGCCACGGCGGCTTCGTGACGGCGGTGATCGCCACCATCGTGGTCTACGCCCTGATCCTGCCGCTGCTGCTGCTCGTACCCGGGCGCCTCACGGCGACCGCCGACGGCGAGGCCGCTCCCGCATAGAGCTTGTTGCGATCTGATGGAATCAGATCGCCGCTCTAGTTCTTTGTTTTAACGCGCGTTTGATCCGAAAACCGGTTCCCACTTTTCGGAACGCGCTCTAGGACAGGCGTCTACGCGAGGATTAGCGGCAGGCGCTGAAAGCCTCGCAAGAGGGCGGCGGCGGTGCGCGGGCGCGGCCCATCGCCAAACCGCACCGTCTCGAACCGCTCCAGCAGCGCCGCAAGCCCGGCGCGCGCCTCCAGGCGCGCGAGCGGCGCGCCGATGCAGAGATGCACACCGAAGCCGAACGACAATAGCGCCGCGCGCTCGCGCCGGATGTCCAACGCTTCGGCGTCGGCCCAGAGCGCCGGGTCGCGATTGGCCAGGGCCAGGTAGACGAACACACTCTCGCCGGCTTTGATCTCCACGCCGCCAACCTCGACATCGGCGAGCGCCGTGCGGACGGTGAATTGCACCGGTGAGTCGACGCGCAGGACTTCCTCGACCGCGGCGTCGATCAGGGCCGGGTCTTCCCGCATGGCGCGCCAGTCCTCCGGGTGCGCCGCCAAGTGGTTCATCAAATTGGAGAAGAGGTTGGTCGTCGTCTCGTTGCCCGCCACCAGGAGCAGCACCGATAGCGAGACGATCTCCTTGTCGGTCAGGGTGACGCCGGATTGTTCGGCCCGCGCGAGGGCGCTGATCAGGTCGTCGCCCGGCATGGCGCGGCGCTTGGCAAGTTCCATACCGAGGTAAGCGCTCATCTCCATCAGCGCCAGCACGTGCGCCTCTTCAACAAGCTCGGTTGCGCCGACGAACCGGTTCGACCAGTCGCGGAACTTCTCGCGATCGCTCTCGGCGACTCCCAACATGCGCGCGATCACCATCACCGGCAGGGGCGAGGTGATGGCGCTGACGATGTCGGTCTCGTGGCCCGGCCTGATCGCCGACGCCAGGTCACGGGCGATGGTCTCGATCTCCGGCCGCATCGACTCGATGCGGCCGCGCGTGAACGCCTTCTGCAGCAGGCCGCGCAAGGCGGTATGGCGCGGCGGGTCGTCCCGAAGCAGGGGAAAGCCCCCTTCCTCGTCGCGCGACGAAAACCGGGCGGGGTCGAGCAGGATGGCGCGCGCCTCCTCGAAGCGGCTGACCACCCAAGATCCCTCCGCATCGCGGAACGGGCGATCGCCCCGGCGCAGCCGCGCCATGAACGCCTCGCGCTCGCCATCGCGCGCGCTCTCGCGGAACGGCAGCAACGCCTGAGGCGCTTCGGCTCGCACGCCATCCGCTGGGCTCATTGCCCCTTCCTCTCCGCGCGGCCGGGCGACGCGCCAGTATCGACCGCCAGAACAGTGACCGAAACAACCCCGACCGACAAGGAATGATGGCGTCGCGTGGGATCAGGCTTTCGAGAAGGTCGAGAACCGGTCGAGCCGGAACGCCGGGTCCGCCTGGAACGTCGGGTCGAGGGCCAGGGAGGCGAGGATCTCGCCGATGGCGGTGGCGAACTTGGCGCCGTGGCCCGAGCAGGGGGAGGCGACAATGATCCGCGGGTCCGAGGGCAGGCGGTCGATGATGAACTCCTCGCCCTGGTCGGGGCGGACGTCCGCGGCCACGGTGTTGGTGTAAAGACAAACCTCCCGCTCGACGATCGGGCCGGCGGCGGCTGGGATGAATGCCTCGAGCGTTGCGCGCACCGGGCCTAGTTCCCGGTCGGTGGGCGCCACGTCCCAGTCGCCCGGCGACGCCGGCGGACCGTGATCGTGGCCCCCGGCCTTGACGCCGCGCCCTTCGAAGTCCGGAAAGCCGTAGATCACGCCGTGCGGCGCCTCGAGCAGGAAGATCGGGAAGGCGCCAAGGGCGACTTCGTTCGGCCGTGACGAACCGAACCATCCGACCGTCTGTCGTGTCACGGTCAGCAGCGGCGACAGCTCCGGGATGAGGGTTCCGATCCAGGGGCCGGCCGCGACGATCGCCCGCCCGGCGAGGACCTCCTCATCGGCGGTGAGGATGCGGAGGCCGGCCGGCGTGGGCTCGATCCGCGCGGCGCGCGGAATGATCCGATCGGCCGCTCCCTGGCGAAGGGCGCGCAGGGCCGCCTCCGCCAGGAGGATGCCCGCGCTGTCCTGGAGGACGGCGTCCCAGTCGTCGGGCAGGCGGAAGGCCGGAAAGGCGGCGTTGACTTCCGCGCCCGTGGACGGACCTCCGACCGCGCCGGCGGCCCCCGCCGCCGCCCGCGACTGCCGGACGATGGCGGAGCCCGGGGGGCCGGCCTCCAGCAAAGGACAGGGTCTCAGGAGCGTGCGCCCGCTTGCCGCCTCCAGCGCCCGCCAGCCGGCGAAGGCTTCATCGCTCAGGGCCGTATAGGCGGCGCTCTCGAAATTGAATCGGCGCCAGATGCGGCAGGAGCCGTGCGACGACCCCCTCGCCTCCCCCACCACCAGCGGATCGAACCCGAGGACGTCCGCGCCCCGCCGCACCAGGGCGTGGAGCGCGGCGCTCCCCATCAGGCCCAGGCCGACAACGGCGATGTCGCAGTGGCGCATGAAGAAGCTCTCGGGTCACGTGGGGGTCACTTATCAGCCGGAAGCGAGTCGCGAGCAGAGACGTTCGATCCCAAGGCTTGCGGGACGGCGCGCCGCGTGGGAAGCCGATCCATGCGCCTGCATACCGGCTTCCAGATCGTCTACGATCTTCCGTCGCCTACGCCGATGATGCTGACTCTCAGTGTCCACCCGTCCCGGCGGGATGACCTGGAAACCCCGGACTGGTTGCGGACCGATCCGCCCCTTGACGTCCATCAGTATTTCGATCTCTTCGGCAACATCTGCAGCCGGGTTTTCGCGCCGGCCGGGCGGCTGACGCTGTCGTCCGACTTCATCATCAGGGACACCGGCCTGATCGACGACTATGCGCCGGGGGCCGAGCAGCATCCGGTGCAGGACCTGCCCGACGAGGCGGTGCTGTTCCTGCTCGGCAGCCGCTATTGCGAGACCGACCGCTTGAGCGATGCGGCCTGGAGGCTCTTCGAGCAGACACCGCCCGGCTGGTCGCGTGTGCAGGCGATCTGCGACTATGTGCACAATCATATCGTGTTCGACTATGCCAAGACACGGCCGGACAAGACCGCCTTCGACGCCTGGGTCGAGGCGACGGGAGTCTGCCGCGACTATGCACACCTGGCGGTGTCCTTCTGCCGCTGCATGAACATCCCCGCCCGCTACTGCACGGGCTACATGGGCGACATCGGCGTCCCGGTCGCGGGCGTGATGGACTTCAGCGCCTGGTTCGAGGTCTATCTGGGCGGACGCTGGTACGCGTTCGACGCGCGCAACAACATGCCGCGCATGGGCCGGGTGCTGATCGCCCGCGGGCGGGACGCGGTCGACGTGCCGATCGCCACCACCTTCGGCATCGCCAACCTGATCGGATTCCAGGTTACGAGCGAGGAGGCGGCGCCGGCCTGACGGAGGCTGGGCGTTTGCTCGCGAAGGAAGCGCTCACCACACGTGCACGCGGTCGGACGGGGCCAGATACAACGCGTCGCCGGGTTTCACGTCGAACGCCGCGTACCAGGGGTCGGCGTTGCGCACGATGCCGTTCACCCGGTAGGCCTCGGGACTGTGGGGATCGGCGAGCAGCTGGGCGCGCACGGCGCCCTCGCGCTTCTTGCCCTGCCAGGACTGGGCGTAGGCGATGAAGAAGCGCTGATCGCCGGTGAAGCCATCGATCACGGGCGGCTCGCCGTGGCGGTCGACGTAGCGCCGGTAGGCGGCGTACGCCACCTCGAGGCCGCCGAGGTCGGCCAGGTTCTCGCCGAGCGTGAGCTGGCCATTGATGTGCACGCCGGGGATCGGCTCATAGGCGTTGAACTGGCGCACGAGGTTCTGGGCGTGGGCGGTGTAGCGGTCGGCCGAAGCCTTGGTCCACCAGTCGCGCAGGCGGCCCTGGGCGTCGAACTGGCGGCCCTCGTCGTCGAAGCCGTGGCCCATCTCGTGGCCGATGGTGGCGCCGGTCTCGCCGTAGTTGACGGCCGGATCGGCGGCCGCGTCGAAGAAGGGCGGCTCCAGGATCGCGGCCGGAAACGTCACCTGGTTCATCGTCGGGTCGTAGTAGGCGTTCACGGTCTGGGGGGTCATGCCCCAGAGACCGCGATCGACGGGCTTGCCTAGGCGCGACCGGTCGAGGTTCCACTCGAACCTCTCCGAGGCGACCTCGTTGGCCAGCGGGTCGTCGGCGCTGACCGTCATCGGCGAATAGTCGATGTATTTGGCCGGGTGGCCGATGCGCGGATCGAAGGTCGCCAGCTTCTCCAGGGCGGCCTTGCGCGTCGCCTCATCCATCCAGGCGGCGTGCTCGATCTTGTCGGCGTAGGCGGCGTGCAGGTCGCCGATCAGCTCCGCCATCTGGCGTTCGGTCTCCGCCGACCAGTGGCGCTGGACGTAGAGCTGGCCGACCGCCTCGCCGAGATCGGCGTCGAGCAGGCGCACGCCCCGCTTCCAGCGCTCGCTCTGGGCGGCCACGTCCTTGAGGGTGTGGCCGTAGAAGTCGAAGCGCGCGGCGTCGAACGCATGGGGCAGGAAGTCGGCGTGATCGCTGATGAAGCGGTAGGTGAGATAGTCCTTCCAGGTCTCGAGCGGCGTATCCTCCACGCGTTTGCCGGCCGCCGCCACGGCGCTCGTCTCGCGCACCACCACCGTGGGCATGTCGGCCAGCCCGATGTGGTCGAGCGTCGCGGTCCAGTCGAACGCCGGGGCCAGGGCCGTCAGCTGCGTCCGGTCCATGGGGTTGTAGGTCGCCTGGGGGTCGCGACGGCGCTCGGGCGCCCACTGGTCCTCGGCGATGGCCGTCTCCAGGGCGACGATCCGGTCGGCCCTGGCCTCCGCGTCCGGGATGCCGGCCAGCGTCTCGATGCGAACAATGTAGGCGCGATAGGCGGCGCGGATGGCGTCGTACTTGGCGCCCTTCAGCAGGTAGTAGTCGCGGGCGGGCAGGCCGAGGCCGGCCTGGCCGGCGCCGACCGTGTAGCGGGTGGGATCCTTCTCATCCGGCTCGATGTCGATGTCGACCGGGCTGGCGTAGCCCGGCTCGGCCATCAGCCGCACCAGCTCGGCCCGCGTCGTCGCCCGCTCGATCCGCGAGAGATAGGGCTTCAGCGGCTCCAGGCCGCGGCGTTCGATGCCCGCCTCGTCCATCCAGGCGGCGTAGACGGCGCCAATCTGCCGCGCCTGGGGCGTCACCGGGTTGCGCTGGGCGTCCTCGACGATGGCCCGGACGTCGATCTCGGCCAGGTCGGGGAGGTCGTAGTTGTAGCCCGCGCCGGCCTTGTCGGGCTGGATCGGGGCGGTCTTCAGCCACGTCCCCTCGGCATAGCGGAAGAAGTCGTCTCCCGGCTTCACCGACCGGTCCATGGTCGAATACTCGACGCCCCACGGGCCGTATTTGGGTCCGAGCCCGCAAGCCGCATGCGAACCGCCGGCCAGGGTGGTAAGCACGGTGAAGGTCAGGGTGGCCGCGGCGAGGCTCGCGCGCATGGGGGTCTCCGTCGACGCGGAGCAGACGCCGCTCCGCACCCGCCTCTTGGCACACCCGGGCGGCGGGACGAAGACCGCTGATCTCACACGATTGCCAAAGCGGCCGTTAAGCGGTCGGCTTAGCGCTTCCAGTCCCGCCTCAGAAGCCCGTAGACCCAGGAGTCCGACACCTCGCCGTCCACGATACAGTCTTCGCGCAACGTACCTTCGCGAACAAACCCGAGCTTCTCCAAGACGCGGCTCGACGCCGTGTTGCGCGTGTCAGTCTCGGCTTGAACACGGTTCAGATCCAGCGTGTCAAAGGCCCATCGCAACAACGCGCCGGCGGCTTCGGTGGCGAAGCCTTTTCCCCACGCCGTGTCATCAAGACAGTAGCCCATCCTCGCGCTACGGTAGTCTGGATTCCATTTGGCCAAGCTGCACCAGCCGATGAACACGTTGTCGGCGGCGCCCTCAACGGCCAGCCGCGCTCCGGCACCTTCCTGCTCCAACTGGTCGCAAACCGCGATGAAGCGCTCTGCTTGCGCGCGCTTCTTCCAAGGCGGTGAGTCCCAGTAGCGCAATACGCGAGCGTTGCTTTGCAGCGCGAAAATAGCGTCCGTATCGGTTTCCGCGAACGGGCGCAGTCGCAGGCGAGCGGTGGTCAGCGTTGGAGTCGGCAAGGCCATGCGTCGCTTCTACCAGCCAAGCCGCACTTCGTCCGCTATGGGTTGCGCGATCCGACCGCGACCCTGACTGCTACAGAGGGGGAGCAGACATCTGCACCTTCCTTCCGGACCTACTGCGGCTTAGATTCGCCGAGGGTGTTCATACAGGTTCCCGGAAATTCTATGGATGGAAGCTATGAGCGACGCTGTCGGCCCTGGCGATCTGGTTCTATGCGTCAATGTCGCCCCGAACCATGCCACGGGTAGGCCGGTGCCCCTGCGAGCCGGGGAGACCTACCGTGTCGTGGCGGTCATGGAATTTGCCTGCCCATGCGGACGTTCGGATGCCCTGCTGGATGTAGGCGTTG
>Ga0182024_10020785_pt1 | contig 11972 bp, 14 predicted proteins | sample P32metaG_FD_120480 | JGI IMG/M metagenome (GOLD analysis project Ga0182024, IMG submission 120480) | Permafrost microbial communities from Stordalen Mire, Sweden - P3-2 metaG (Illumina Assembly) | ecosystem: Environmental > Terrestrial > Soil > Wetlands > Permafrost | place: Sweden: Stordalen... | reverse complement strand
TCCAACATCGCCGAGGTGAAGAGCCGGGGGGCGACCGTCGTGCTCGTGGCCAACGACGGTGACGAGCGCGCCGAGGCCCTCGCCGACCACGTGCCGTGGGTTCCCGCGGCCGATCAGCTGCTCGCCCCGGTGGTCGACATCGTCCCCCTGCAGCTCTTCGCCTACCGGCTCGCCCGGTTGCACGGCCACGACGTCGACCGTCCCCGCAACCTGGCCAAGACCGTGACCGTCGAGTGAGCGCCGGGGTGGGCCCGACGGACGGGGCGCAGGTGAGCGGGATCGGGATCGATGCCGTCGATGTCGACCGCTTCCGCCGGGTGCTCGTCCGGCGGCCGTCGCTGGCCAATCGGGTCTTCACGGACGCCGAGCGGGCCGACGCGGCGCGCCGCGGCGACCCGGCCCAGCACCTGGCGGCCCGCTTCGCGGCCAAGGAGGCGGTGATGAAGGCGCTCGGCACCGGCATCGGCGGCTTCGCCCTCCACGACGTCGAGGTGGTGCGCGGGACCGAGCCCGGGGCCCGCCGAGGCGCCCCGTCCCTGCGGCTGTTCGACCGGGCGGCGGCGCTGGCCGCGGCGCGCGGGGTTTCCAACTGGCACGTCTCGTTGACCCACACCGACAGGGTGGCCATGGCCATGGTGCTGGCCGAATCCGCGCCAGGGACTGGTTGAGGCGGTCGGCGTGCGACCGGTGGTGAGCGTCAGCGAGATGCGGGAGGCTGACGCTTCGGCGATCCGGTCGGTGGGGGAGTCCGAGCTGATTCGCCGGGCCGGTTTCGCTGTCGCGACCGAGGCGCTGCGCATGCTCGGGGGCACCTACGGGCGCCGGATCGCGGTGCTGGCCGGCAAGGGCAACAACGGCAACGACGGTCGGGTGGCCGCCGATGCGCTCGCTCGCCGCGGGGCCGTGGTCCACGTGATCGACGCTGCGAGCGCGCCCGAGCGCATCGCCGGCTACGACCTCGTGATCGACGCCGCCTATGGCACCGGGTTCTCGGGCACCTATTCGGCCCCCGTCGTGGCCAAGGGAACCGCGGTGCTGGCGGTCGACATCCCATCGGGGGTGGACGGCAACACCGGCGAGATGCCCGGCCGGGCCCTCGAGGCCGATCGAACGGTCACCTTTGCGGCGTTGAAGCCGGGCCTGCTCATGGGAGCGGGCGTGTCGGTGAGCGGGGAGGTCTCGGTCGCCGACATCGGCGTGCCCGCCCGCTCGGACTCGATCGGCCTGGTCGACGACGCCGACCTGGCCGGACTCCCGGTGCGGGAGCGCAACACCCACAAGTGGGTCAGCGCCGTCGCCATCGTTGCCGGTTCGCCCGGGATGGAGGGCGCCGCCTTCTTGTGCGGCCGAGGGGCCGCCCGCGCCGGCGCCGGGATGGTCCGCCTCGCCGTGCCCGGTGCCGACGAGGATTCGCCCGGGCCGTGGCCGAACGAGGCCGTGCGGGTGATCCTCGGCAAGAAGGACTGGGCCGACGACGTCCTGGCCGTCCTCGAACGCTGCCGTGCGCTCGTCATCGGCCCCGGCCTCGGTCGCGACGACGCGACGCTGGACGCGGTGCGGAGCGTCATCTCCCGTTCGCCGGTGCCGGTGGTGGCCGACGCGGACGCCTTGTTCGCCCTCGGTGACGCCCGCTCGGCCCGGGAGCTGGTCACGGGCGACGGGGTGGACCGGCCCGTGATCCTCACCCCCCATGACGGTGAGTACCGACGCATGGCCGGCCACGATGCGGGGCCCGACCGGGTCGCGGCGGCCCGACGGCTGGCCGAATCGACGGGCGCGGTCGTCCTGGTCAAGGGGTCGCTCACCGTCGTGGCGGTCCCCGAGAACCAGGGCTTCGCTCGGCCGACCGTCCTCATGGCCGCCGCCGGGACTCCTGCGCTCGCAACCGCCGGGACCGGCGACGTCTTGAGCGGGATCATCGGCGCGTTCGTTGCCCGGGGGGCGGACGCGCCGCGCGCTGCCGCGTTGGCTGCACACGTCCACGGCGCCGCGGCGACACGGGGCCGGACCCAGGGCCTCCTGTCGGTCGACCTCCCCGATCTCGTGGCCGACTGGCTGTCGGAGATCGAGGGCGGGCCGCATGGCTGAGGGCCGCTCACGGCCGGCCTGGGCCGAGATCGACCTCGAAGCGGTGCGGGACAACATCCGGCTGCTGCGCCAAGTGGCTGCGCCCGCCGCGGTGTGCGCGGTGGTCAAGGCGGACGGTTACGGCCACGGCGCCGTCACCGTCGCGCACGCGGCGATCGAGGCGGGGGTCGCAGGGTTGGCCGTTGCGATCGTCGATGAGGGGATCGAGCTGCGCAACGCCGGCGTCACGGCCCCGATCCTGTTGTTGTCCGAGGTCGCTCCCGACGCCGCGGAGGCGGCGATCGAGCACATGTTGACGCCAACCCTCTACACGGACGAGGGCAAGGCCGCGCTCGAGCGGGCGGTGAACCGGGTTGGCGGTCGCGGCACGGTGCACGTGAAGGTGGACACCGGCATGCACAGGGTGGGCCTCGAGCCCGCAGCGGTGCTCGACTTCGTCGGATCGGTGCACGCTGCGCCGGGCCTCAGCTTGGAGGGCTTCTTCACCCACCTCGCGGTGGCCGACGGCCAAGCGACCGAGGACCGGGAGTTCACCGACCGCCAGGTGGCCGAGTTCGACGGCCAGCTCCGCGAGCTCGCGAAACGCGGCATCCGTCCCGCCGTCCGCCACGCCGCCAACTCGGCCGGCGCGATCGCGCACCCGAGGTCGCGCTTTGATCTCGTCCGGACCGGCATCGCGCTGTACGGCGAGCTGCCCAACCCGTCGATGGCCACGACGATCGCCGCCTCGTCGGGCGGCCTCTCGTTGCGGCCCGTGCTCTCGCTTCGATCCCAGGTGGTCGCGACGCGCCATCTGGCGGCCGGCGAGCGCCCCTCCTACGGCCGCCTGCGCGCGCTGCCCGGGCCCTCCGTCGTCGCCACCGTTCCCATCGGTTACGCCGACGGTGTGCCGCGACGGCTGTTCGAGACGGGCGCCGACGTGCTCATCGGCGGCCGCCGCCGGCCGCTGGCGGGCGCCGTGACGATGGACCAGATCGTCGTCGACTGCGGTGACGCAGGCGATGTCTCGGTTGGCGACGAGGTGGTGCTGATCGGTCGGCAGGGCGACGCGTTCATCGGCGCGTCCGAGTGGGCCGATCGGCTCGGAACGATCTCCTACGAGGTGTTGGTCGGCATCGGTCCCCGGGTGCCCCGCGTCCCGCGTGCCGAGGCCAAGGCCGGGTTTCGCCACTGGCTCGGCACGACCGCAGGCCCGGCGCTCATGAAGCCATGAAGCGCTCCCGCGTCATTGGTGGGGTCGCGTTCGGGACCTTGCTCGGGGCCGCCTACGTGCTCGAACGGTCATTGGCCCGTCGTTGGCGGGCCGGGGAGGACGAGCTGACGGCGGCCGGGCTCTCGATGCCCGACGTCGACCACCACTTCGTGCCGACCGACGACGGTGGCCGGATCCATGTCGTCGAGGCCGGGACGGGCCCGACGATCGTGCTGATCCACGGGATCACGCTCGGCATCGGTGTCTGGGCGCGCCAGTTCCGCGATCTGACCGACCGGCACCGCGTGATCGCGTTCGACCAACGGGGGCACGGCCAGTCGATCGGCGGTTCGGGCGGCTACTCGTTCGAACGGTTGGCCGACGACCTCCTCGCCGTCCTCGAGCACCGTGAGGTGGCCGACGCCGTCGTCGTCGGTCACTCCATGGGAGGGATGGTGCTGCAGTTGGCCGCGCTCCGGCGCGCCGAGGCGTTGGCCCGGCATGCGTCGAGCCTGGTGCTCCTGGCCACGGACGCCGGGCCGGCCATCCCGGGCCCGGTCGGTCGCCCGATGGGGACAGTGACCGGGCGGATGGCGGGACGGGCGGCCCGCTTCGCCGAGCGGCGGGGGAAGGGCGTCTACCCGGGATCCGACCTCGCCACCTGGGGGGCCCGGGTGTGTTTCGGGTCCCAGCCCCGGGCCGCCGACGTCGAGCTCGTTCGTGCGATCTCTGCGGGCGTGTCGCCGCGGGCGATGGCGGAGCTGCTGGTGCCGCTCCTCGCCTTCGATGTCCGCGCCGAGCTGGTCAACATCGAGTTCCCGACCCTGGTCGTGGTGGGCACGAGGGACCTGGTCACCCCGGCCCGGCGGGCCCGGATGATGGCGGCCCGGATACCGCGCGCCGCGATCGAGGAGCTCGCCGGATGCGGCCACCTCGTGATGCTCGAGCGCCCCGACGCGCTCGCCGGCATCTTGGACCGGTTCTCGGCCGAGCGCGTCGGCTGAGCGCAGCCGGCCGGGCGCCACGGGGGCACCCCGCGCCGGCCCAGGTACGATGCCGCGGTGGCTGGGCCGGGGACGCCCGTGGCTTTTGAGGCGCTTCGGTCCGAGGCACTGGGCTGCGTCCGGTGCCCGCTGTCCAAGGGCCGAACCCAGGTCGTCTTCGGTGTCGGCGACCCTCACGCGGACCTGATGTTCGTGGGCGAGGCGCCGGGACGTGAGGAGGACCTCGCAGGCGAGCCGTTCGTCGGGCGCTCGGGCAAGCTGCTCGACCGGCTGATGCACGAGGAGCTCGGGATGGACCGGAGCCGGTGCTACATCGCCAACGTGGTCAAGTGCCGGCCACCCGACAACCGCGACCCGGCGCCGGGGGAGATCGAGGCCTGCCGGCCCTATCTGGAGGGCCAGATCGACCTCATCGACCCGGTGGTGGTGGTGACGCTCGGCAACTTTGCGGCGCGGTTGTTGCTCGACACGACCCAGGGCATCAACGCCCTGCGGGGGAAGGCGTACCCGTTCCGGCGGGGCCAAATCGTTCCCACCTACCACCCGGCCTACGCGTTGCGGTCGGGGGGCCAGGGCGTGGCCGAGATGCGGGCCGACTTCATCCGTGCGAAGCGCCTGCTCGCCCAGGCGTCGTGAGCGAGGGCTGGACGATCGGTGCCCGGACCGCCGATCCCGAGGCGACCCGATCACTGGCCGCCGCGCTGGCCGGGCACAGCCGTCCCGGTGACCTCATCCTTCTCGTCGGCGGGCTCGGCGCAGGCAAGACGGTGTTCGCGCAGGGTTTCGCCGCCGGCCTCGGCGTCGTCGGTCCGGTGACCTCACCCACCTTCACCCTTGTCCGCCAGTACCGGTGCCCCGGCACCGGGCCGGTCCGCCAGCTGGTCCACGCCGATCTGTACCGGCTCGATCACCTGACCGAGGTGGCGGATCTGGCATTGCCCGAGCTCATCGAGGGCCACGCGGTCGCGCTCGTCGAATGGGGTGACGCCGGCGCGCCGGTGCTCGGTGAGAGCGCGCTCGAGGTCGCGCTGGCCCCGACCGGTTCGGATCCCAGCCGCGACGGTGGCCCCGAGCCGCGCACGGTGGACCTGGCGGCTCGGGGCCCGGCGTGGGCCGGGCGTCGGGACGAGATCGCGGCGGCCCTCCGGCCGTTCGCGGCCGATCACGGTGTCCGGGGCGCCCGATGATCGTGCTCGGCATCGAGTCGGCGACGGACTCGGTGGGCGCCGCGATCGGCGACGGCGAGGGCCTCGGGGCGGCGTTCGCGGTGACCGGCCGTCGTCGGCATGCCGAGAACCTCGCGCCCGCGATCTCCGAGGTGTTGGCGCGCTCGGGGATCGGGCTCGAACGCGTCGAGGCGATCGCGGTCGACGTCGGGCCGGGCCTGTTCACCGGGCTCCGGGTCGGGGTGGCGACAGCCAAGGGTCTGGCCCAGGGGCTCTCGATCGGCGTGCTCGCGTTGACGAGCCTCGAGATCCTGGCCGCGGCCGCATTCGAGTCGGGATGGCAGGGGACGGTGGTTCCGGTGGTCGACGGTCGGCGGGCCGAAGTCTTCATTGGCCGCTTTGCGCGTCCGGCCGGGGGATCTGCCCCGGTCGAGCTGGCTGCGCCGTCGCGCCACGCGCCCGAGGCCGCGGTCGACGAGGCGATCGGCGCGGACGACGAGCCGGTGCTCGTCTGCGGTGACGGGGCGCTCCGTTACCGGAGCCTGTTCGAACGACCCGGCCGGGTCGTCGTGGCCGGCGACGCGCTGGGGGCGCCCGATCCGGCGGTGCTGGTTCGATTGGCGATCGCGCGTCTCGGCGCCGGTGCGCCGCTGCTCGGCGCGGTCGACGTGCTGCCCGTCTACCTGCGTGACGCCGACGCGAGGATCAACTGGGTGCAGCGGGCCCCAGTGGGACCGGCCGGGTGATGTCGTGACCACCGCGCTGCCGGGCATCGAGGTCCACGCCATGCACCGGCGCGACCTGCGATCGGTGCTCGAGATCGAAAAGCGGGTGTTCCCCGAGCCGTGGAGCTCGACGATCTTCGGGTCGGAGCTGGCACTTCGCCACGGCCGGTCGTACCGGGTCGCAAAGGCCGGCCGACACGTCGTCGGCTACCGGGGCCTCATGTTCAGCGGCGAGGAGGCCCACGTGACCACCCTCGCGGTTGCCCCCGAGTACCACCGCCGCGGCGTTGCGACGCTCCTCCTCCTCGATGCTGTCCGGACCACCGTCGAGTCGGGCGCCCTGCACCTCTCCTTGGAGGTCGCGTTCGGCAACCACGGCGCCCAAGCGCTCTACCGCCGATTCGGGTTCAGCCCGGTCGGCATCCGGAAGGGCTACTACCAAATGACCGGCGAGGACGCCTACGTCATGTGGGCCTACGATCTCCCGTCGTCCGACTACGCGGAGCGGATCTCGGGCATCGAGGCCGAGCTCCGGAACCGGCCGGCCGTGTCGAAGTGAGGGTGCTCGGCATCGAGACGTCGTGCGACGAGACCGCGGCGGCGGTCGTCGCGGACGGCCCGACGATCCTGTCTTCGGTGGTGTCGAGCCAAGTCGACCTCCATGCGCGCTACGGCGGCGTGGTGCCCGAGCTGGCCGGCCGGGCCCACCTCGAGCTGCTGACGCCGGTGATCGCCGAGGCGATCGATCGGGCCGGTGCCGACGGCACCCCGCCGGTCGACGCGGTCGCAGCCACCTGCGGGCCCGGGCTCGTCGGTTCGCTCCTGGTCGGCCTCAGCCACGGGAAGGCCCTGGCCATGGCCTGGGACGTCCCCTTCGTCGGGGTCAACCACCTCGAGGGCCACCTGTTCGCCTCGTTGCTCGACCACCCCGACCTCGAGTGGCCGCTCGTGGTGCTGCTCGTCTCGGGAGGCCACACGGTGCTCGTGCTCGTCGAGGGGGTCGGCCGCTACCGGCTGCTCGGGCAGACGGTCGACGACGCGGCGGGCGAGGCGTTCGACAAGGTGGCCCGATTCCTCGGCCTCGGCTACCCAGGCGGCCCGGCGGTGGACCGGGAGGCTCTGCTCGGGGACCCGGCCGCGTTCGCCTTCCCGCGGGCGATGCGGGACGACGGCTACGACTTCTCGTTCTCGGGACTGAAGACGGCCGTCGTCCGGACGGTCGAAAAGACGCCCGACGCGCCGAGCGCGGATGTCGCGGCGTCGTTCCAAGAGGCGGTGGTCGACGTGCTGGTCGCCAAGGCGCGGCGCGCGGTGGCCGAAACGGGGGCCCGTGGCCTGTGCCTCGCCGGAGGAGTGGCGGCGAACTCGCTGCTGCGCCGGCGGGTCGCAGCGTTCTGCGAGACCGACGGCGTCGTGGCGCTCGTGCCGAGCCTCGCCATGTGCACCGACAACGCGGCCATGGTCGCGGCGGCCGGGCAGTGGCGGCTGGTTAACGACGGCCCGAGCCCGCTCACGCTCGGCGCCGACCCCAACCTGTTCTTCTCGTTCAGCGGCTGAGCCGGCGCCGGCAGTCGCCGGTAGGGTCGATGGGGGTGGCAGACGGCCCGTTGCACAGGGAGGACCTGGATCCAGATCCCATCGTCCAGTTCGAGGCGTGGTTCGCCGAGGCGAAGGGCGCGGTGCGCCAGCCCGAGGCGATCACGCTCGCGACGGCGGACGCCCACGGGGTGCCGTCTGCCCGCATGGTGTTGCTGAAGGGCCTGGATGAGCGCGGCTTCGTGTTCTTCACCAACTACGAGAGCCGCAAGGGTGCAGAGCTGGCGGCCAACCCCCACGCCGCCCTCGTCGTCTACTGGGACCAGCTCAACCGCCAGATCCGCGCCGAGGGCCCGGTCGAGCGGGTGAGCGGGGACGAGTCCGACCGGTACTTCGCCACCCGACCGAGAGCGAGCCAGTTGGCCGCGTACGCCTCGCATCAGAGCGCCCCTCTGGCCGACCGGGCCGAGCTCGAAAGGGCGGTGCGCGATCTCGAGACCGAGTACGCCCGACGTCCCGTGCCGCGACCGGCTCATTGGGGCGGCTACCGCCTGTCACCGCAGGTCATCGAGTTCTGGCAGCACCGCGACAGCCGCCTGCACGACCGGTTCGAGTACCGGCGAGTGCAAGCCCAGTGGCACCTCGAACGATTGGCCCCGTGACCGGGTCCTGCGATCCGGGCCACAAGAGCGGCGCCATCTCAACCAGTCAACGCAACAGCGGGGTCATCGAATCGGCTTGATGTGGACCCCGCGTTCCACCGACGGTCAGGCGCCCAGGTGAAGCGATCCGTTTGGTCATGCGGGGCGGAATAAAGATAGAATAAGACGAGTTTAATGTGGAAACAAGAAGGTGGTGTCCGATGGCGGTTGGCTTGGTGACGGGAGGGTCGAAGGGCCTCGGACGTGAGCTCGCAGGCGGGCTGTTGGACCGGGGCTGGTCGGTGGTGATCGATGCGAGGGATCCGCTGGCACTGAGGAGCGCGGAAGAGGATCTTCGCCCGCGGCTGGCCAACGGGGCCGAGCTCGTGGCGGTGTCGGGCGACATCACCGAAGAGCCGCATCGTCGGGCGCTGCTGCTCGAGGTCGGCAGGCTGGGAAGCCTGGACCTATTGGTCAACAACGCGAGCACGCTTGGCGCGACACCCTTGCCGTCGTTGTCGTCATATCCGCTCGAGGCCCTGCGCAGAGCCTACGAGGTGAACGTGGTCGCGCCGTTGGCCCTCGTGCAGGCCGCGCTGGCGCACCTCCTGCGCTCGACAAACCCGCGGATCCTCAACGTGTCGTCGGACGCGGCCGTGGAGGCCTACGAGGGGTGGGGCGGCTACGGGTCGTCCAAGGCGGCTCTGGACCACATGAGCGCCGTACTCGCGGTCGAAGAGCCCAGCGTCCGCGTCTGGGCAGTCGACCCCGGCGATATGGCGACACAGATGCACCAGGACGCCTTCCCGGGGGAAGACATCAGCGATCGCCCGCAGCCAAGCGAAGTGGTTCCCGTTCTTCTGGATCTGATCGATGGAGCGCGACCGAGCGGGCGTTATCGGGCCGCGGAGATGGCGAGCCGATGACCACCTCTTTCACCCCCCAGGCCCCCGTTCGGGTGGCCGCGCTCAACTTCGCCCTCCCCCCGGCACTGGAAGCGGGCTCGCCGCCCGAGGCCCGCGGTCTCACCCGTGACGCCGTCCGCATGATGGTGGCCTACCGCCACGACAACTCGCTCGTGCACGCCAACTTCTCGGACCTCCCCGGGTTCCTCGAAGACGGCGACCTCGTCGTGGTCAACACCTCGGGGACCCTGGCCGCCGAGCTCGCGGCGACCGATCACGGTGGCCAGGCTCTGGCCGTCCACCTCTCGACCCAGCTGCCTGCCGATCTGTGGACGGTCGAGCTCCGCCGCCACGGCAAGCCGTACTTCTCGGCCCGCCCGGGCGACGAGCTCTCGCTGGCCGGTGGGGGACAGCTCTCGCTCCTCACGCCCTACGCGGGCCACGCCGACGGCGTCCGCCTCTGGGTTGCTTCGCTGGCGCTCCCCGAGCCGTTGCTGGCCTACCTCTCGGCCCACGGGACACCGATCCGCTACGGCTACGTGCAGGGGGAGTGGCCGATCTCGATGTACCAGAACGTCTACGCCACCGAGCCGGGGTCGGCCGAGATGCCGAGCGCCGGGCGGCCGTTCACGCCCGAGGTCCTGACCCGCCTGGTCGCCCGTGGCGTCGGCGTCGCTCCGGTGCTGCTGCACACCGGGGTCGCATCCCTCGAGGCGTCCGAGGCCCCATACCCCGAGTACTACCGGGTGACCCCGGCCACGGCGCGCCGGGTGAACGACACCCGACGCGGCGGGGGCAGGGTCATCGCCGTCGGCACGACCGTCGTCCGGGCCCTCGAGACGGTCGTCGACGAGCGCGGCGAGATCAGTCCCGGCCGCGGTTGGACCGAGACCGTGGTGACGCCCGATCACCCGGTTCGGTCGGTCGACGGGCTCCTCACCGGCTGGCACGAGCCCGAGGCGTCGCACCTGGCCATGCTCGAGGCCATCGCGGGACGCGAGCTGCTCGAGGTCAGCTACGCGTCGGCCGTCGCCGAGGAGTATCTCTGGCACGAGTTCGGCGACGTGCACCTGGTGCTGCCGTGACCACCGAGCTCGATGCGGCGCCCCTGGCCAACCTGCCCACGACCCGCCGAGCCATCCTCACGGCCATCAAGCGCTCCGGGCCGACCACGACGTCCGAGCTGGCCAACCAACTCGGCATCACCGTCGCCGCGGTGCGCCAGCAGCTGCACCGGCTCGGTGAGGACGGTCTGGTCCATCACCACCCGGACCCCGACGGTCGCGGCCGCCCCGCCCACCGTTACGAGCTCACCCCGAGCGCCGAGGCCCTGTTCCCGAAACGCTACGGGGACCTGACCGCCGAACTGCTCGGCTACCTGGGCGGACCCCAGAGCCCAGAGGTGGGCCAGCTCTTCGAGCGCCGTCGCAAGCGCCGGCTGGACGGCGCCACGCCCCGGTTGGCCGACCTGTCCCTCGACGAGCAGGTGGGGGAGCTGACCCGGATCCTCGACGAGGACGGCTACCTCGCCGACGTCGAGGTGCTCGTCGGCGGCGGCTGGCGCATCACCGAGCACAACTGCGCCATCCTCACGGTCGCCACCGGCTACCGCCAGGCCTGCTCGAGCGAGCTCGAGTTCATCCGGGCCGCACTTCCGGGAGCCACGGTCGAGCGGGTGGCCCACCTGATGGACGGCGCCCACGTTTGCGCGTACGAGGTCCGGCCCCGCCCATAGGCACGATCTCTCCGTCGCACGGTCGAGAACCGCCGAAGAACCACGTCCGGCCGAGTTCTCCTGCCCTACAGTCGGCTCTGCTAGGCCCCCAAGGAGACCTCATGTCCCAGCAGCCCCCCGACGCACCGAACATGCCTCCGGGTCCGCCCGCGTATCCGGGCGCACCTCCGCCGTATCCGGGCTACCCGCCGCCCCCCGCACCGCCCCAACCGTCGGCGTCGCCGGACCCCTGGTATACGCCGGCCCCCCCGCAGGGTCCGCCGCCCGGCTATCCGCCCGGTGGTGGGATGCCGCCGCCGTCCATGCCACCCCCGGGCCAGTGGACACCCGGCCCCTCCGGCTTCGGCCAGCAGGCCTACCCGGGTGCCGCGCCCCTGGCCAGCTACTGGGCCCGGGTCGGCGGGTTCCTGCTCGACGCAGTCATCCTGGCGGCCGTCTACCTGGTCGTCCTCCTCCCGACCCACGCCATCCACGGCATGGCGACGGCCGGCGCCGGCCACGTGGCTGTCCACGCCGGCCTGTCCGGCGGGGCAACGGTGTTCATCCTGTTGATCGGGGTCCTGTACTCGTCGCTCCTCATCGGCCTGCGCGGGCAGACGATCGGCATGATGGCGGCGCGGATCAAGGCCATCGATGCCAACACCGGGAACCTGATCGGGTTCGGGCGGGCGCTCGGGCGCGACCTCTTCGAGCGGCTGCTCGGGTTCTTGTTGTTCATCCCCGTCGTCATCGACCTGCTGTTCCCAGCCTGGGACCCGAGGCGCCAAACGCTGCACGACAAGGTGACCAACACGGTCGTCATCAAGCTCTGACACGCCGGGCCGGCGTCGGCCCGCGGTTGCCGCCGCCCCCTGGGGCCGCTATCGTTGGCACTCACAAGGTTCGAGTGCTAACGAGCGCCAAGGAGGCCCCGTTCCGATGAAGCTGCAACCGCTCGACGACCGCATCGTCGTTCGCCCAGGCGAATCCGAAGAGACCAC
>Ga0182024_10020784_pt1 | contig 11973 bp, 10 predicted proteins | sample P32metaG_FD_120480 | JGI IMG/M metagenome (GOLD analysis project Ga0182024, IMG submission 120480) | Permafrost microbial communities from Stordalen Mire, Sweden - P3-2 metaG (Illumina Assembly) | ecosystem: Environmental > Terrestrial > Soil > Wetlands > Permafrost | place: Sweden: Stordalen... | reverse complement strand
CAATCGCGGTCAAATCTCTCAATCGTATGCGCGATTTCGGGCAAGTCATTTGCTCCCGTGTTGCGTAAACAGCCCGCGCCGGCGCCAATGCGCGCTTCGCAATCTCCATGCAACAAAGTCGCTTCGCGCCCGGGAGCGACGCCAAAGCGATTGACATAAGTGCGCACGGCGCCGGCCAGCATCACGCCGGGCGTGTCGTTGCCGCCGAACACGATCGGCCGTTCAATCGCGCCGGCGGCGACAATCGCCCGTTTGGCGACGATCCGCCAGGCGCGCTGACGCGGTTGATGCAGCGCCGGGGACGCCACATGATCGGCGACGCGCTCCACGGTGCCGTAGACGCCGTGATCATAGACTCCAAATATTGTGGTGCGCCGCATGATGCGAACGTCGGGAAGGCTTTCGAGCTCCGCGACGGATTGCGCAACCCATTGCGAGGCCGGGAGGCCATCGATCTCGCGTCGCTCCGACAGAAGCCGTCCGCCGAGCTGGAAATCGTCGTCGCAGAGGATGACGCGCGCGCCGGCGCGACCCGCTGCGAGGGCGGCGGAAAGTCCGGCCGGTCCGCCGCCAATCACCAAGAGGTCGCAAAAGGCGAAGGCCTTTTCATAGGCGTCGGGGTCTTCGGCATTGGCGGCGCGGCCAAGCCCCGCGGCGCGGCGTATCGCGGGCTCGTACAGCCGCTCCCAGAAACTCGCCGGCCACATGAAGGTCTTGTAGTAGAAGCCCGCCGTCAAAGCGGGAGCGAACAGCGAATTGATCGACAGAAGATCGAAGTCGAGCGAAGGCCAGCGGTTCTGGCTCGACGCCTCCAGCCCATCGTAGAGTTCGGCGACGGTGGCGCGGGTGTTAGGCTCGCGTCTCGCGCCGCTGCGAAGCTCGACAAGTCCGTTAGGCTCCTCGGGGCCGGCCGTCAGCAATCCGCGAGGACGATGATATTTGAACGATCGCCCGATGAGGCGCACGCCATTGGCGAGCAGCGCGGAAGCCAGCGTGTCGCCGCGAAATCCGGACAAGGTTTGGCCGTCAAACCGGAACGTCAGGGGCGCGTTGCGATCGACGAGGCCGATTTGGGGAAGCCGGAACGGTTGCGTTGCGCTCGCCACGGCGGTCATCTCTGGACCACAGGCCTGGCCGGCTCAGCCGATTCGATCCGATGCGTCCTGGTATCGCGGGTAACGATGATCCAGGCGCGGCAGCCCGTGCTGTGATGCCAATATTCGCGCTGACGACCCGCCGGATTGTCGCGCTCGTAGACATATCTCGTCATCGCGGCCTCGGACATTTCGTCTGCGCCGGGCCGCTTGACGCTCGCATCGCCAAGATAGGTGAACTCCTGAACGTCGCGGGTTCCGCAATGGGGGCAGGGAAGGCGCATTTCGTGGAACCTCGTAGCAAGTTCAATGAAGGTTCGGCTGGGCGCCGACGCCCTTCTCATCGATGAGGTGGCCGGTCGCGAAACGATCGAGCCGATAGGCGGCGGCGAGGGGATGCGGTTGGTCCCGTGCGATCAAATGCGCAAAGCACTAACCGGAGGCCGGCGTCGCTTTGAAACCGCCGTAGCACCAGCCTGCGTTCAGATAGAGTCCGCGAACCGGCGTATGGTCGATGATGGGCGATCCATCCATTGACATGTCCATGATTCCGCCCCAATGGCGCAACACGCGGATGCGGCCGAGCCCCGGCCACAAAGCCATGCCGGACTCCATCACGTCTTCAATCACGGGAAGATTGCCGCGCTGCGCATAGGAATTGTAGCCGTCGATGTCGCCGCCGAACACCAGCCCGCCCTTGTCCGACTGGCTGACATAGAAGTGGCCGGCGCCGAAGGTGACGACCGTGTCGATCAGCGGCTTCAGGCCTTCGGAGACGAAGGCCTGAAGCACGTGGCTCTCGATCGGCAGACGCAGGCCCGCCATCGCCGCCAGCCGCGAGGAACTTCCCGCCACTGCGAGCGCCACTTTCCTGGCCCGGATGGCCCCGCGCGACGTCTCGACGCCGTGGATTCCATCGGCGTCGATCGTGAGCCCGATCACTTCGCAGTTCTGCACGATGTCCACGCCGCGCCGATCGGCGGCGCGCGCATAGCCCCAGGCGACGGCGTCATGGCGAACCGAGCCGCCGCGCCTTTGCAGCAATCCACCCTGAATCGGAAAGCGTCCGTTGTCGTAGTCGAGGAACGGCAGCATCGCGCGCACCTGCTCGCGATCGAGCAATTCGGCGTCGGCGCCCGCCAGCCGCATGGCGTTGCCGCGCCTTGCATAGGCGTCGCGCTGGCCGTCGGAATGATAGAGGTTCAGCACCCCGCGCTGGCTGACCATGGCGTTGTAATTGATGTCCTGCTCGAGCCCCTCCCAGAGCTTCATCGAAAATTCGTAGAAAGGCGTGTTGCCCGGCAGCAGATAGTTGGAGCGAATGATGGTGGTGTTGCGCCCCACATTTCCCGAACCGATGTGTCCCTTCTCCAGCACGGCGATATTGGATAGGCCATGCTGGCTCGCCAGGTAATAGGCGGCCGCAAGTCCGTGTCCGCCGCCGCCGACGATGATCACGTCATATTCGGGCTTGGGGCTCGCCTCGCGCCAGACGGGCTTCCAGCCGCGGTGTCCTTTGAACGTTTGCGCGGCGAGCGTGAAGATTGAATAGCGCATGGCGAATCCGATGGCCTGTCCGGGCGAGCGTCTAGCTGACCTTGGTGATTTCCATGAGGCAATGGACATAGTCCATGCGATGGCCGTCGGGCGCGCGCGCCACGTCCGCCTCATAGGCCCCGTAGAAGTCATCGAGGATCGCCGCGCGCATCTCGGCGGGACGGGCCGGATCGAGCGCGCCGGCAAATACGGTTTCCGACCAGGAGCGCAACGTCGGCACATAGGCCTTGGCGAAAGCCGCCGCGTCGCGATGATTGAGGTGGTCGGCGGCGTAGGGGCACGGCGTCACGGTCGTCGAAAGATGCCCCAGTCGCAACCCCGCCTTAGATACGGAGGAATTCGCGTCGCGAAACGGGGCGGCGAATTCTTCGGGCGTCCTATAAAACTGCTGGAAGGTCGCGTTGACATATTCGGCCTCGTTGATGCGTCCGGCCGCGCGTAAGCCGCGCCAATGCCTCGCAAATTCGTCGAACATGTTGACCCCGACCGTGGCGCCGAGATAGCGGCCCGCTTCGTCGATGCAAAAATTGGCCAACAAGAGCTTGCCGCCCCGGCGCAATTCCCTGGCGCGACGCAGGAGGATCGCCTCCCAGTCCACGAGCCCTTGAGCGCGGAACTGCTCCCGCTCCGCGGGAGTCGCGCCGACGGCCTGAACATGGTCCCTGATCATGCACGGGCGCGCGCTGATCCAGTGCATCGCGGTCGCGGAGAAACCGAAGGACAGGCTGCCGTCGGGAAATATCTGCCGATAGAAGCTGGCGCCGCTGCCGAAAATGAACAGGCCAGGAACATCCGCGAGCGGCTTGTGCATTTGCGGGCCGAGCAGCCCTTGCGTCAAGCGGAACAAAGCGGCGAAATCGTTGTGCGGCAAATCGGTGTAGGTGATCGTGATCTGGCGATCGGGTTCGCGCGCGCGTATCGCCTCGACCATGCGGCGCATCAGATCGATCGACGTCCCGCCATCGGCCGCGCCGAAATCGGCAATGGAAAAGGGTTGCGCATCCGCGATCATGGGCATGCGGCCGATCGCCTCGACGACCAGGTCGCCAACCTTGTCGATGATCGCCTTGGCGCCGACCGTGTTCGAGGAATAATAGCCTGCGCCACGCATCGCGATCTTCGCCGCGCCCGTCGTATTCATCTTGATTCTCCCCTCAGCAATGGCGACGGCTTCGCGCTCGTCGTCGATGGAACTGTTGCGCGGATACGCAAGCTCAAGCTTCTATTCTTCATCGACGCTGCCACCTCCCGCGCCCTTGGCGCGCGAGCTCTCGCTCGCCGGCACATAGACGCGCGCGGCGTGGGATGCGAGGGCGGTCAGGACGACGTCGGCGACTGGCGCGCGCAACAGAGGCCGCAGCCTTCTCTGCGGAGCGGTACCTGGCGATATCTTCACATCCGCAGCCGGCGTCAGCCAAGCGCCGCCCGGCGCCTTCGGAATGACGCCTTGCCGGTCGACCAATGCCGAAGCCGTTGACCAAGCGACCTCGAGGCCACCGGCGGCGTTTGACGCGGCGAGCACGCCGGCGATCCAGATGGGAAGGCCGACGTTGCTGAGATGCAAGGGCGCAGCCCGCAGGATCGCTGGATCGTCGATCAGCAGCACGGCGGTGCGTATGGGGCATAGCGACGCTGTCGAGCCCATTTCGGATTGGCGCGCTCGCCATTGTTTCGTCTGGGCCGGCGAAGGCGTTTGCATCGCTCCGGCTTTCTCGGCCAAAGCCAAAAGCGCATCCGCCCAGGGAAAGCCGCCCTGCGCCAATTGACGCGCGCTTCGCCCGATTTCTTCCGCGAGACCCCATGAGAAGCCGCTGCCGCGGCCCACTTTGGCGGCGAGGGACTCCACTTCGTTGAGCGAAAGCTCGGTCATGAGACAGCGCCGCTTTCCCGCGCCGCGACGATGTCTTCCGGGAACGGCTCGCTCGCAAAAAGCGAAATGCGCAACCAGCGGTCCGATCGCGGGTCAAAACGATTGGCGCCGAAGAAAGCGAGCTTGCTGCGCAAAAGATCGATCGGCCGCATGCCGGCGTCGGTCAAGTTGTCGCGGATTTCAGCGTAGGGATGCCGGGCGGTGATCTGCGCCCGCCTGATGACGTGACGCCATTCGGGATGGCGAAGAAGGAAATTGGCGACGGCGATCGGAGCGGGCTCCGTTTCAAGCGCGCGAGAAAGCGCGGCGATGTCGCGCGCGATCGCCAAAGGCTGCTCGCGTTCGGCGCCGGGCTCGCTCAGGCGCTCGCCGAGGCGCGGCTCGAGCTTTTCGGCCGAGACGTACCAAAAGCGCGCATTCGCCTGTTCCTGGCTGAAGTCATAGCGCCGCGTCCAGGCGTAATCTCGCGCAATCAGCGCCTTCAGCGCGCCGCAACTCATGGCGCCATCGATGCGGAAGGAGGCGTTTTCGTCCGCCGCCATCGTCTCGGCGAGGTCGTCGATCAGATCGCCATGCGGCTCCAGGATCAGAGCGACGGTCGCCTCCTGTCCCTCGAGCGAAAAATTCGCTTCGGCGAAACGATACAGCGCGTCCCAGGGAAGAGCCGCGCGGCGGAAAAGACCGACCGCTATCCGCTCGATCATGGCGAGATCGGCGTCAAGCGCGGCGATCGCCTCGGCCTGGCGAATGTCGGCGGTGCGCCAGATTCGAACCTTGTCCCGCATGGCGGCAAGGCCCGCCATAAAGACGGCCTGCGCGCCACCGCTGGCCGTCGGTTGCGAGCGCACGCGGGCGAGCGCGGCCTCCCGCGCATGAAACCAATTGTGCATCAGCACGGGGTGGCGCACCAGAAACGGCGCCATGCCGAGCCCCGTGGCGTTGCCGACGCCGAGGCCGCGCCGCCCCGTTGGGCTGAGCCGCGCCGCGCGTCCTGGGGCGCGTCGCGCGGCGACATGTTCAACGAGGTCGATCGTAAAGGAACGGATGAGCCAGACCGTCAGCATCTCGGCCTGGAACGGGCCGGACAATTCAGGACGTTCCGCGATCGCGTCGCGATCGGCGATGCCGAATTTGCCGTTGCCGTAAACGGCGGTGGTCCGCATGAGATAGCCGACGCTCGCCAAAAAAGCGGCGTCTGGCTGTTCGCCTTTCGCCAAGGCGTCGACGACAGCGTCAAACAGTCTGACGCTCTTGTTGGCGCGGGCCAGCACGAGGTCGCGCGCGCAATAGCGGCCGGCTTCCTGCAGCGGAGCGTTTTGGCGCAAGCGCGCGATTTCGTCCGCGTCGGGGACGCCGTCGTAAAGGACGTAACTCGTGTCCCAGGCTTCGGCGATGACGCGATCGGTTCGCCGCGAATCCTCCAACGGCGTCGAGAAAGCGACGAGGCCATAGGTCCGTCGCGGCGTCTCCACGCTGTAGACAGCATGGCCATAGCCGGCGTCGCATACTGCCCATTCGGCGCGCCTGACCCTCCAGCCCTCTCGCGTGGCCCTTCGTATCAGGGTCCGCAAGAAACTCAGGCGCGTCGGATGCGAAGCGCCGAGCCGGTCGAGCCGCATGACGACGTCTGGAGGTCTCAATTCGATCGCGTTCAATTCAAGCGACCCCGGCGAGCTTCAGGAGCGTGGCGTACGCGGCCTCGCCGATGTCGACGCCATCCCGTTCGTTGTTCATTCTGGCGTCGCGGCGCCTCCCGCCAGGCAGGCGGCCGTTGGTCTCGGCGCCGAAAGCGGCGACGACAATCTCCAGACGATCAGCGAAAGCGCCGCCGGAAGAAGCATCGGGCGCGATGGCGATGAAGAACTGACCGGTGCCTGGCGGTCCGCCGGCGGTTCCCGAAAATGGGCTCGCCACGACGCCCGGATTGGCGCCGGCGAGGCAGGCCGCGAAAACTTCAACCATGAGCGCAGAGCCGACCCCCTTGTAGCCGCCAGCGGGCGCCATCGTCCCCGTCAAGGCGGCGGCTGGATCGGTGGTCGGCTTTCCCTCGGCGAACGCCCATCCTTCCGGGATAGGCTCGCCGGCGCGCGCGCGTTTCATGACTTCGCTCTTGGCGACGACGCTGGCGCTTTGATCAATGACGAAGCGCGCCGCGGCCTTGCCGTCGGGAACGGCGAGCGACCAGGGATTGGTGCCGAGCGCGGGCTTGCGGGCGCCCCAGGGCGCGATCGAAGCGGGCGCATTGGTGAAGCCGAGCGCGACCACGCCGGCTTCCGCCAGGCGCTCCGTGTGATAGCTCAGCACGCCGCAATTATAGGAATTGCGGATGGCGAGGCTCGCGACGCCATTGGCCGTCGCGGCGGCGACCAGCGCGGGCAGGCCAAGGTCGATGGCGGCATGCGCGAAGCCCGAATGCGCATCGACGACGAGGCTTGCCGGCGCCGCCCTCGACAGGACCGGCAGCGCCTGCCCGACGACCTTGCCGCAAGTGAGATGCTCGCAATAGGTCGGCAGATACATCAGGCCATGCGATCGCAGGCCGTCGCGCTCGGCAGCGGCGACGCCCGCCGCGAGCGCCGCGGCCTGGCTTTCCGAGGCGCCGTGATTGCGCAAAGCCTGGGCGGCGAGCGCGGCGATCTCGGCGACGGATAAGATGTGAGCGCTCATTCGCGTTGGCCTCGCTGGAATTCGTCGCGGTTGTCAGACCGCCGCATAGCCAAATTCCTTTGCGCAATCGCGCGTCAGTTCGCGAATGCAGCTCAACAGTTTCGCCGTCGCCGGCTGCAGGCCGCGGCCCTCCCTGGCGATCCAGCCCACCGTGCGGCTGACGCCAGCGTCGGCGAGCGGCAGGAAGCGAAGCTCGCGGCTGCATTGCCAACGGCACAGACGGGGCAGAATCGTCACGCCGAGACCGGCCTCGACCATCGCGAGGTTCGAATTGACGTTGCTGGCGATCAGCTTCGAATTGGCGGCGAGCTTTGAGACTTCCGGCAGCCCGAGCGCGGAGACGCTGCCATTCAGGATTAGGCTGCAGCCTTCGAGCTGCGTCCATTTCAGCGGGCCTTTCTTCTTCGTCAACGGGTGATCGGCCCGACAGACGAAATCCAGCGGCTCGCGAAAAAGCGCCTCGAAAGTCAGTTCGGGGCGTTTGTTGGCGAGCACGCAAAGCCCGATTTCGACGACGCCCTTCTCGACCGCGTCGACGATCGCGGAGGAATCGATGTCGCGCACGTGAATGTCGAAGAGCCCCTCGGCCTGCCTGACCCGCGAAATCGCGCGGGGCAAAAGCGTCACGGCGACCGAAGGCACGCTCGCGATGTCGCAGCGGCCGAGGCGGTCAGCGGCGAACGTCGTCATCGCGGCGCAGGCGCGCTCGTAATGAGCCAGCATGCCGCGCGCCTCTTCCAGCACCACGCGACCGACGTTCGACAATGCGGACTTACGCTCGCTTTCAAACAGGGGCGCGCCAATATCGAGTTCAAGCTGCTTGAGCGTCATCGAGACGGCGGAAGGCGTGCGATGGATCTGATCGGCGGCCGCGCGAATGCCGCCGGTCTCGACGACGGCGACAAAGCTGCGCAAACCCGTCAGGCTGATCATTCTCACCTCTGTTCAGGCAAACTGAACATTTATCAAAATAAATGAACTTGATTGAAATTGTGCTGATTGATTAGGTGAAGTCAATGAAATTCTGGGAAGCGCGCCAATGATCGTCGGACGAAATCTCATCGCGGGACAATGGAGAGAAGGGGCGAGCGAAATCGAAGACCGCAATCCCTCGGACCTTTCCGATCTCGTAGGCGTATTTTCGCAAGCGTCTCCCGCTGAGGTCCATGAGGCTGTCGCCGCCGCGCGCGAGGCCCAGCCGCAGTGGGCCGCGACGGGACTCGAGGCGCGCGCCGCCGTGCTGGACGCCATCGGCCGGGAATTGATGGCGCGCTCAAAGGAACTCGGCGAACTGCTCTCTCGGGAGGAAGGCAAGACCCTGGCCGAGGGGATCGGCGAGGTCTATCGCTCCGGACAGTTTTTCACTTATTTCGCCGCCGAAACGCTACGAATTCTTGGCGAGACAGCCGATTCGACGCGGGCCGGCGTCGAGGTCCTGGTGACGCGCGAGCCGTTAGGGGTAGTCGCGGTGATTTCGCCTTGGAATTTTCCGATGGCGACGGCGTCATGGAAAATTGCGCCGGCGCTAGCGTTCGGAAACGCGGTCGTTTGGAAGCCCGCCAATATCACGGTCGCCAGCGCCTGGGCTTTGACCGAGATTATCAATCGCCAAGCCATCCCGGCTGGCCTGTTCAATCTGTTGATGGGGCCCGGCTCGGCCATAGGGCGCGAGCTCGCGGCGAAGGCGGAGATTCAGGGCCTGAGTTTCACCGGATCGGGCGAAGTCGGCAGCGGAATCGCCGCCGCCGCCGCGGCGCGGTTCGTGAAGCTGCAACTCGAAATGGGATCGAAAAATCCTCTCGTCATTATGGATGACGCCGATCTCGATCGCGCCGTGGATATTGCCGTGAATGGCGCGTTCGGCGGGACCGGGCAAAAGTGCACGGCCTCGTCGCGGCTCATCGTTCATCGGCCGATCCACGACGCGTTCGTCGAGAGCTTCCTCGCGAAGACCAAGGCCCTGAAAGTCGGCCACGCTCTGGGAGAGGGCACGCAAATGGGACCGGTCGTCAGCCAAAACCAACTCGAGAGCAACCTTGCTTATGTGGCGTTGGCGCAAAGCGAAGGCGGAGAGCTCGCGACCGGCGGACATGAACTCGAAAGAGCGGAAAAGGGCTATTACATGGCCCCGACTGTCTTCCTCAACACGACTCGTCAGATGCGCGCCAATCAGGAGGAAATGTTCGGCCCGATCACCTGCGTCCTGTCTGTGGCCGACCTCGACGAGGCGATTGATGTCGCCAATGACACGCCCTATGGCCTGACAGCCGGGATCGCAACGCGCTCGCTCGCCCGAGCCACCAAGTTCCGCCGCGCCTCGCGATCCGGCTGCGTCATGGTCAACTTGCCGACCGCCGGCACCGACTATCACGTGCCCTTCGGCGGAACCCGCGCGTCAAGCTACGGCCCGCGTGAACAAGGGCGCGCCGCAGTCGAATTCTATACGCAGATCAAGACCTCATATGTCTACGCGGGTCCCGCCACATGACGCGGGACGTTGCCGAAGCGCCAACGCTGATCGATGGGCTGCAGTATTGCAATTGGTCGCGCGATATTTTTCAACAAATGCGCCAGGGCGGCATGTCGGCGGTGCACGCCACCGTGAGCTATCACGACGGATTTCGCGACACGGTTCGCAATCTCGTGGAATGGAACTGGCGCTTTCGCGACCACGCCCACTTGATACTTTTGGGGCGCAGCGCCGACGACATCGCCGCCGCCAAGGCGTCAGGACGAACCGCGATTTTTCTCGGTCTGCAAAACCCATTGCCTATCGAAGACGATCTTGGCCTCGTCGAGATTCTGCATGAGCTCGGCATTCGCTTCATGCAGCTGACCTACAATAATCAGTCGCTGTTGGGCTCCGGCTGGATGGAGGCCCTGGACGGCGGCATAACGCGCATGGGCCGCGAGGTGATCGCCGAGATGAACAGGCTCGGCATAGCGATCGACATGTCGCATTCGGGTGAGCGCACAACTTTGGAAGCCATCGAATTGTCTACGCGCCCGGTCGCGATCACGCATGCAAACCCATCGTGGTGGCGCGAGACTGGGCGCAACAAATCGGCCATGGTGCTGAAGGCGCTAGCGAAGACAGGCGGCATGCTCGGGCTATCGCTCTACCCGCACCATTTGCGCCAAGGCTCCGCGACCCCGCTTCATGAGTTCTGCGCCATGGCCGTCGAAGTCGCGACGATTGTCGGCGTCGACAATCTCGGAATCGGATCGGACCTCTGTCAGGGGCAACCCGACAACGTCGTTCAATGGATGCGAGAGGGCCGCTGGACCCGGTCCGATCCGCGGTCCGCCAAAGTCGCATTCCCAGCGCAACCAGATTGGTTTCGCGACAACAGGGACTTTGTGGACTTGGCGGGTGGTCTAAATGCAGCGGGCTTCAGTGATTCCGACATCGCAAAGGTGCTCGGGGAGAATTGGCAGAATTTTATGCGCAAGGCCTTCAGGCCAGGAGCCTGAGAGTATGCAAAGTTGTGGGGGCCTATAAATCTTCGATCGCTAAACTCCGGGCCTTTGGCCTCGCGCTCCTCAACCGTGATCCAGGCGGCGCTGGCGCGCCACCCGGATGCAAAGACAGCTTGGAGCTTTCGTCCTGGATTGTAAGCCCGCTATCCGGCAGCGCGTCCTAGCCGGCATGTACCCTTGCATAGAGTCTTTGACGGGTTGAATGACGAACAGGGGCGACTTCCGACCTAACTCGGATGTTCGGCCTCACGGCGCTTAACGTGCGGCCAGCACCCCGGCGACGATGTCTCGCGCGTGGAGCAGGACGGATTTGTGCTCCTCCGCCGAGACCTCGACGAAGCCTAGTCCTCGGAGCAGGAAAATTCCCTCAACGGCAAGCAGGGCGTGACGAACGCTATGGGTAGCGCCGGAATCAGACAGGAGCGGATCGAGCAGCGCGCGATAATACCTTCGTGCTGGTTCCATCATATCGGGGGCGTGCACCAACGCGGTTACGAGAAAAGCCGCCTTGCGCGTCGCGGCGTCGTCCTCATCGAGCGCTTCGTCAATGTGGGCTAGAACCAATTCGAAAGGCTCAACCGGCCTGCCGCCAAGCCGCTGGCGCACCGCTTCTTGAAAGCGCGTTATTTCCCGCTCTAACGCCGCGCGGACTAATCCATCCTTGGTCGCGAAGCTGTAGACGAGACCGCCCTTGCTGATCCCCGCACGCTCGGCGACGGCATCGAGCGTGAAATTTCGGCCTCCTGATTCGAGGATCACACGCTCGGCGGCATCCAGAATCCGATCCCGATCAATTTCCTTTTTCCGCGTCAAACCTAGCCCCTTGCTTTTCCGACTGACCAGTCGCATAACTATTTTCGACTGACCAGTCTGATTACCACGCCGGTGTGCGCCGTGGAAGCTGGTCTCTCAATTTGCCGCGAGGAGGACTGCATGAATTCCGACGGACACCGCATCCGTACGCTGCCGCTGATTGTGGTTCTGGGTGTCATCACCGCCTTCGATGCGATGGCGATCGACCTGTATCTGCCGGGCTTCCGCGACATCGGACGCTCTCTCGGAGCAAACCCCGGCACGATGCAAACATCTCTCTCTGTGTTCGTCGGCGGAGCCGCTATCGGACAACTTTTCTACGGACCCGTGACCGATCGGTTCGGCCGACGCGGACCGCTCGCATTTGGAATTTTGTTGTTTGTTCTGGCGTCGGTCCTCGCGGCTCTTTCGCAGAACATGGCGATGTTCATGGTCGCAAGAGCGCTTCAGGGCCTTGGCGCGGCAGCCGGGCTGGTCATTCCACGAGCGATT
>Ga0182024_10020783_pt1 | contig 11973 bp, 12 predicted proteins | sample P32metaG_FD_120480 | JGI IMG/M metagenome (GOLD analysis project Ga0182024, IMG submission 120480) | Permafrost microbial communities from Stordalen Mire, Sweden - P3-2 metaG (Illumina Assembly) | ecosystem: Environmental > Terrestrial > Soil > Wetlands > Permafrost | place: Sweden: Stordalen... | reverse complement strand
GCCACCAGTGCGGCGGCACACCGAGCCAACAGCGATATCTGCACCGCGGCCGGAAAGATCATGATCGATCTCACCCCGGCGGCGATCGGGCCTTACGTCATTCCGGTGGTCAATGGCGATGCGCATCTGGGCGCCGCCAATGTGAACATGGTGACCTGCGGCGGCCAGGCCACCATTCCCATTGTTGCGGCGGTGGCCCAGGTTGCCACCGTGCATTATGCCGAGATCGTGGCGTCGATTGCGTCGAAATCGGCCGGTCCCGGCACCCGCGCCAATATCGACGAATTCACCGAAACCACCTCGCGTGGCATCGAGCGCGTGGGCGGCGCTGCCAAAGGCAAGGCGATCATCGTGCTCAATCCGGCCGAGCCGCCCATGATCATGCGCGACACGGTTTTCACTCTGTCGTCCGGCGCCGACGAGGCCCAGATCGAGAAATCGGTTACCGCCATGGTGGAAAAGGTGAAGGCCTATGTGCCGGGCTATCGACTGAAGCAAAAGGTGCAGTTCGAACGCTTCGGCTCCAACAATCCCATCGCCATACCGGGCGTGGGCACCTTCGAAGGCGTCAAGACCAGCGTCTTTCTGGAGGTAGAGGGCGCGGCGCACTATCTGCCGGCCTATGCCGGCAATCTCGACATCATGACCTCGGCGGCGCTGGCCACGGGCGAGAAGATCGCCATGCGCAAGCGCGAGGAGCGGGCGGCCTGATGTTCAATCCCGATACCGACCGGCTCTACATTCAGGATGTGACCTTGCGCGATGGCATGCACGCCATCCGCCACCAGTACAGCGCCGACCAGGTCGGCATCATCGCCAAGGCGCTGGATGACGGGGGCGTCGACGCCATCGAAGTCTCCCATGGTGACGGGCTGAATGGCTCGTCCTTCAATTACGGTTTTGGTGCGCACACCGACTGGGACTGGATCAAGGCCGCGGGCAAGGCGGTAAAAAAAGCCCGCCTCACCACCTTGCTGCTGCCCGGTATCGGAACGGTGGAAGATTTGCACCGCGCCCACGATTTGGGCGTCACCTCGGTGCGCATTGCCACCCATTGCACCGAAGCCGACATTGCCAAACAGCATATCGGCTTTGCCCGCAAGATCGGCATGGACGTGGCCGGCTTTTTGATGATGAGCCATATGAACGAGCCGGAACCGTTGGCCCAGCAGGCCAAGCTGATGGAGGATTATGGCGTACACTGCGTCTATGTCACCGACAGCGGCGGCGCCCTGGACATGGACGGCTACCGCGCCCGGCTGGAAGCCTATGACAAGGTGCTGCGCCCAGAAACCGAACGCGGCGTACATGCCCATCACAATCTGTCCCTGGGGGTGGCCAATTCCATTGCCGCCGCCCAGACCGGCGCCAAACGTATCGACGCATCGCTGGCCGGCATGGGGGCAGGGGCCGGCAACGCGCCGCTGGAAGTGTTCATTGCCGCCGCCAACCGCAAGGGCTGGCATCATGGCTGCGATCTTTTCGCCCTGATGGACGCGGCGGAAGACCTGGTGCGTCCGCTGCAGGACCGGCCGGTGCGGGTGGACCGCGAAACCCTGTCATTGGGTTATGCGGGGGTTTATTCGTCCTTCCTGCGCCATGCGGAAAAAGCGAGCCAGGACTATCACGTCGATGTGCGCACCATCCTGGTCGAGCTGGGCCGCCGGCGCATGGTGGGCGGCCAGGAAGACATGATCACTGACGTGGCGCTTGATCTACTTGCGGAAAGCCGCGGCAAGGGACATGCTAAGTAAATGGTGGAAAAAAAATAACGGCCACCAAGAGGGAACTTCCGAGTGTTGCGTCGGCAACTTAGCCGGTTCGGGGAAGGGGAATCCCGTGCTTGTGAATGGTGACGGCGTCAGCATTGTGGGCCCGGCGGTCAACACCGCTGCCATGGCACCGCATAACAAGAAAAACAATCTGGTCTGGAAATCATTCTCGATCCTACGCGCGTTCCAGCATTCGGATGAATGCTTGACCAGCCACGAATTGAGCCGGCGCGCCAATCTGCCCAAGGCATCCTGCCACCGCCTAGTCCAAACCCTGGAAGAAGTTGGTGCCATCGTGCGCGGCGCCAATGGCCGTTACCGACTGGGAATGCTGTTATCGTCCCTGTCCCAGAATGTGGCGGTGAAGGACCTGCTGCGCGAAGTGGGTCGGCCGCTGCTTGTCGACCTATCGGCCCGGCTGGACATGACTATCCATCTTGGGATGCTCGAAAACGACATGGTATATTACTTGTCGAAAATTGCTACACCGACGTCCTTTGTAAGTCATACGCGCAGTGGAGCGCGGCTTGAAGCCTATTGCTCGGGCCTGGGCAAGGTGTTGCTTGCGGCCTTGCAGGAAGACGAGCTTGAAAGTTTCATTCTGGAAGGGAAATTGGTGGCGCTTACTCCCCACACCATCACCGACCGAAGCGCGCTCCGGCAGGAGCTAGACAAGGTCCGCCGCCGGGGCTTCGCCGTCGATGATTGCGAGGCGCGAATCGATACGCGCTGCGTAGCTGTTCCGGTGCGCGATCTGAGCGGTAAAGTCGTAGCAGCCATATCCGCGACTGGGAACGCCAGGATGGTGACGCTGAATCAGATCCCCCCTATCCACGGTGAACTGCTTCGCACTGCCCAAAAATTCTCTGAAAAGCTGTTCGACGGCGCCAGAAGATAAGCGTTACGCGCGCGTGCGGATATTGGTCGGTACCGAACTGCGGCGCGAATGGCAGCCGCACATAGCGCGTTATTGCACTGCAAAAATCTCGCCAGATGAGATTTCCTAGCGCCCGACTTTTGACACCGCCCCCACATGCCGGTTGCATGACGAAAACCAAAAAGCACGGGGACCAAATGGAAATGTTTCGCAAGGAGCTTTTAATTGGAGGTTCCAGCGCCGCGCTGGTGGCCGCACTGTCCTTTTTCGCCGCCCCTGCGATGGCGCAACAAGACGCGTCAGCCACCGCGCCGGTTGAACAGGTTACCGTGACGGGCACTAGCATCCGCGGTGCTGCACCGGTGGGCTCCAACGTAATCACGGTCGACCAGGAAGCAATTCGCGCATCTGGCGCGACGAACATGGAAGAGTTGCTCAACACCATCCCGGCCCTGAGCACCGCCAACGCCCCGCCCCAGGGCGTGAACAACAACTCCTTCTTTCAACCGCAGATCCATCAGCTCGCAGGCTCGATCTCCAACTCCACGTTGGCGGTGGTCGACGGCATGCGCTTCGTCGGCGCTGGCGGCGATTCGCTGTCCGACCCCAACATCATACCCACCGCAGCCATCGAGCGGGTCGAAGTTTTGGCTGATGGCGCGTCTGCGATCTACGGCTCCGATGCCGTGTCGGGTGTGGTCAATTTCATCACTCGCAAGGACTATGAAGGCCTGCAAATCGGGTTGGAAGAGGGCTTCGCCGATCAATACAACGACACAAGCGGTACGCTGCTCTGGGGCACGAAATGGGACAAGGGTTCGGTGATGTTCGCCGCCGGCTATTTGTTCCAAAGCGAGTTGCTCGGCAGTGCGCGGGCCATTACTTCGATGGGCAACTTTACCTCGATTGGTGGCACCAACTATACCAGTGTATTCGGCTGTCCGGCCGCTGCGATTATTGTGCCGGGTAATTCCGGGGTGTTCCTGTCATCTGCATCAATAACCACTGTGGCGAACACACAGGCCAATAAGAACTGCAACATTCAGCCCTACGGCGACACGCTGCCTGAATCAGTGCGTGAGAATGCATTGATGCGCTTCAATCAGACCCTCAGTGATCGCCTCACCGCGTCAATCATGATGGACTATAACGAACTGGTGGTGACGACCCGCTCTCAACCCGGCCAAATCACCGCCAACACCACTGCTTATGGCCCCACCTCAGGTATGGGCGGTCAAATCAATCCATTCTATCAAGCACCGGCCGGCAGCCCCGGTTCAACATCGTCGGAGCAGGTGAGTTGGGTCGATCTCATGGGGCGTGGCAATGGCACCGGCTTCGGCGACAACGTAGTCAACGAGGAAGCCTGGTATGGGCAAGCCGCGTTGGCGTACAAGATAAGTGACAATTGGCAGGCGCAGTTGACCGATGCATTGGGCGTCGACCACTATGATAGCGCGGCCATCAACACCTTCTGCAGCTCCTGTGCCACCTTGGCCATCAATGGTACCGCCCAGACCAGCGGCAGCACCACTACGACAGATGTCGCGGGTGCCAACGTCATCGCACTGAACCTTCCGCTGACCACCGCCAACGCACTAGATATCTGGAATCCCGCATCCAGTAACCAAACCAGCACGCTGGTACGTCAGCAGCTTTACAGCAATCGGTCAGGTGGCGATACGCAGAACACTTTCAACCAATTGCGTTTGGAGGCGGACGGGCCAGTGTTTTCGTTGCCGGCCGGCGACGTTCGAGTCGCGTTCGGTGGTGAATACGCTAATTATCACCTATATAACTTCAGCACCGGTTCCAACGGTACAGGCGTGGAATCGAATGGTGCGACCATCGCTATCTTCCGCGCGCACCGTAACGTGCTGTCGAGCTTCGGCGAAATTAACGCACCAATCGTATCCCCGGAGATGGGTTGGCCTTTCGTCAAGAAGGTGTCGCTCGACGTGTCCGCCCGGTACGACAAGTACAGCGATGTCGGGCCCACCTTCAATCCGAAATATGGCCTCGACTGGGTAGTCACCGATGATGTGAAGCTGCGCGGTAACTATTCTACATCTTTCGTTGCGGTGCCTGTGGGCATTTCGGGCGATGCCAGCCAAGGCGGTGAATATTCTGGCGGCGCCAGCCTGGCGCCTCTGTCGCCGGTACCGGTATCTGCGTTCCCACAGGTAACGCAGATTCCGGGTTGTGCCGGCTTGACCGCGGGGCAGTCCTGCAACTTGGGCACCTCGACCAATCCGGGTCTAATCCGACAGTACGGCAGCGCGCTGGCGCAGGCGCGTCCGCAACGCGGTAATGGCGTCAATCTCGGTGCGGATTTCACGCCGACCTTCCTGCCAGGCCTTGTGCTGGACATCTCCTGGTTCCACCAGCACTACAAGGGAGGCATTACCGCGCCGAACCATACCCAGATCGTTAACACGGCGTCGGCCAACTATCTGCTGACCTTGTGCCCGACGGGCTGCACCCAGGCGCAGATCAACGCCTTCACCCGCGTGCCCGAAGGTGGAACAGTGGCCGGTCAGTTGCCGCCGAACATTTATTTCCTGGAGAACCACGACGAGAACAACGTCCTCGATTTGTGGATCGAAGGCTTTGATCTCAGCGCCAACTACTATTTCGACACCGCCTGGGGTCAGTTCCATGCCGGCGACGCAGTGACCCAGTTCACCCGCTTTGATGAAGCCCTGCTGGGCGGAGTGCCGTTCAGCGTACTGGGCACCTCGGCCTTCAATTCCACCTTCCCCAGTATTGCCATGCAGTCGCGCGCCAACCTCGGCTGGTCAGACGAGGTGGTCACCGTCGATTTCTTCATGAACTGGACATCTGCCTATCGCAACATCGGCGCCACCGCGGCCAATCCGCCGACAGCTGACGCCAACGGCGCGCTGGTCGTCGGCGGCGACCATGTCAGTGCCAACGTCACCTTTGATGGGCACGCGGCCTATAATTTCCAGTCGGGCTTCCTCAATGGGGATCAAATCTATATCGACATGAAAAATATTTTTGATAAGGCTCCGCCATTTTACAACTATGCGGTGCCAAGCAACGTCAACAGCACCAACGGCATAAACACCTTCGTCTCCAACCCCATCGGCCGTCTCTTTTCCGTGGGTTTGCGGGCTCAGTTCTAGAGGAACGACATGCAAATTGGAAAGCGCCAATTCTTGGCAGGCCTAGGCCTATCGGTGGGCGCTTGGATGACCGCTGCGGCGCAGGATTTATCCTAAGGGCAAGGACCTGGGCGCAGTTCGACCTCAGAAACGCAAGGAGGCACCGCACCGCAAAGTCACCACACGGAACCTATTCAAGGTGTCTCACGGATAGCTGTGTCCTCCAGGCGCCCCGCAAGGCAGCGCACGCTTAAGAAGATGGCGAACGCCCATAAGAAAGCGAACGCGAAGGCCTACCTCGCTTTGTCGCGTTGACCTGACCCGCACCCAGTGGGCGCGCTAGAGTAGGATCTCGTAGAAGTAGCGCATGTTTCTGCACGGACTTATGGCGCAGTTGCCACCGGTCCCTACCTCACTGGGCCGCCAACATACTTATTGCCGCGCGAGTCGGGTTTGATGTCCTCTAATTTGACGCGCAGCGATGGCGGGAGAGGGTTTGGCCCAACTTCAATCACTAGCGCTTGCTCGCCGCCAAATGCTGGCGCGCCTGCCGTCGCTTCTATTCCGCCGTCCTTTAAGACAGCTATTAAAACGTCTCTGATATCATTTATGCCTTGCGACCCCATCCCGGCCCCTCCATGGATGGAAATTCCATCAAGGAACCCGTATTGGCCATTAAACGCTTTTAGGGCCAAACTAGGGTCTTCTTTCCAGCCCGCTAAACCAAGCATAATTCGAATTTGTCCGGCCATTCGTCGTGTTTCAAGATCGGATGGGGACACAACAACGAAAGGCAAGCCAGCAAACGCGCGTAGCTTGTCTGCCCCTGGCCCAACATTGGTAAGTATCCTGGGCTTTATAGCCTTTTCTAACGCAAGATTTTGCGCCCTTAGCTGCTCTGTGTTCTCGTTCGCCTTCGCAGCCTCTGCCTGCGCTTTGGCTATCTCTATATTGGCAGCATCACTTGCGGCCCTGATCTTCACATCTGCGTCGGCTTTTGCACTCGCTTCGGCTTGGCCGATTTTTATGTCCTCATCGTGTTGTGAATCAATCTTGTATTTTTCGAAGGCCACAGCCTCTTTGTCATGCTGGGCGGTTGCGTTGGCTTGGATTACGTCTGAAACCTTTCCCGCAACAAAGGATGAGACGAATGATGCAGTGACGGCAAGGCCGCCAAATCCAAAGGCGGCAAATAATGTCCAGTACGCAACCCCTTGCCAAAATCCAAGCGAATAGCCCCACATGGCAACCGGTCCTATCTGGCTATTGGTGATACCGCTCATCCTGCTTTGGGTAGGCATTGGCGGCCATTGTTGGCTTATTCTAAAAAAAATCCGTCGAATTAAATATCCTCCAACCTTACCCCCTCAAGCTCTAGGGCGGCCAGACAAGCCAACAAAAATCCGGCGGCAAACGCCCCTCGCTTGAGTTTCATGGTGATCCCTGCCTCTGTCTCGTCCTTAAATCCATGCTTTTTCAGCCGTTTGACTAATTCGGCGTAAGTCACCCCCGCCTTTTTCATTTCGGCCTTGAGATGGGCTGACGCCCGCTCGCCCCATTCTGCCTCAGTTTTCGCGTAAGCCATTGTCGCTCCCTAACGATTTCGTGGCCTATTATATTCGTTAGAATGACGTTGACAAGCCCCGCCAGAGCTATCATATTCGTGAGGTCACGAAAACGATAGAATGATGGCCCAACACTTCCTCCTCTCTAGCAAAGCAAAGACCCTGAGCCTCGCTCAGGTGTTCCGGCTTTCTGATGCGGAAGCGGAGGTGATGTTCCGCCAAGTCCGTTGGGATGCCACCAATGGCGCTCCTGTCTGCCCCAAGTGCGGCGGTCTTGATGTCTATGAGTGCCGCCGCCCGTCTGGTGCGCTGCGCTTCCGCTGCAAAGCCTGTAAGAGCGATTTCAGCATCACCAGCGGAACGCTTTTCGATAATCACAAGCTTCCGCTCCGCATGTACCTCGCCGCCATTGCCGTGTTCTGCAATGAGGTGAAGGGCAAGAGCATGGTCGCCATGAGCCGCGATCTAGGGCTGGCCTATAAGTCCGCTTTCGTCCTGTGCCACAAGATGCGCGAAGCTATGGCGGAGGAAATGAAGGGCCGCGTTATCGGAGACGACCATAACGAGGCCAGTGTGGATGGCGCGTATTTCGGGGGTCACGTTCGTCCAGCCAATCTCCGGGAGCATCGCGTTGACCGCCGCTTGTGGAAGAACCAGAACGGCAAGCGCAAGGTTGTAGTGGTGATCCGCGAACATGGCGGCGAAACACTGCCGGGCGTGTTCGCTTCCGAAGGCGCGGCGCTGTCTTGGATCAAGTCTCGCGTCGTGAAGGGCACAACCCTGAACGCCGATGAAGCCGGTTCATGGAACGGGCTGCATGACCGTTTTGAGGTCAAGCGGATCAATCACCAAGAGGCGTATTCACTGGACGGCGCTTGCACGAATTGGGCGGAAAGCTACTTCGCGCGGCTGCGCCGTGGCGAAGCTGGGCACCATCACCATATTGCTGGGCCGTATCTTCTGCGCTTCGCTCAGGAAGCGGCGTGGCGCGAAGATAATCGCCGCGTGTCAAACGGGGATCAGGTGCGCCGCGTTGCCGGTCATGCTCTGCATCGCGGCAAGTCGGTGGATTTCAGCGGCTATTGGCAGCGGCATATAAAGGAAGCTTGATGCAGGCGCTTGATTGTGCAGCGCGCGATTCGCGCCCGGTGGTCCGCTTTGGTACATTTGGCTTAGGGGGTGTGATTCGGCTTGTTAGAAACGGAGTTTCGGAATGTTGAACGTGACATGGGTACAGTCTCAGGCAGGAACTTGGTTGCCGTTTGAGACCTTTAATATCGCCGATGTGAAAGCGTATGGCGTCTATTCCATCTGGCATGATGGGAATCCAAGCCGGACGGTTTATGTCGGCCAAGGCGACATCAAATCTCGGCTTCTTGCCCATCGCTCAAACCCAAAGATCACCAAATACTCAGCCTATGGAACGCTCCGCGTCACATGGGCAGAGTTATCGGCGGCTCAGGTTGATGGTGTGGAGCGTTATCTTGCGGATATGCTTCTCCCACTAGTCGGAGAGGCGCACCCGGACGTTTTGCCGATTCCGGTAAACTGGTAGTGGCATCCTGACCGGCTAATATCTGGTCAAGAGTCTCCCGTAGTTTCATGTATTGAAACCACGCCCACGGCGGCTCCTCGCCAGTGGCCAGTTTTTCATTCGCCCAATCGCGGACCTTTTGAAGTTCCTCGCGCATGACAATTCCAATCGGTTCGTGTAGCTTCTGATTCGCTACACGCCGTTAGGAAACGCGGCTGTCACTGATCCGCTCCGGGCTGCAACCCTTGCGAATCTGGCACTTGGAACCCCAACAGAATCACGCCGCAAGGCGCGCCGCAACCCCTCAAGGGGTCGCTGGCGCTTGGTCGCGTTTCAGACCTAGGGTTGTGGTTGGCCAAAGCGCTTGGCTGCAAGCCCGCAAGCACCCGCTATCACAGCCAAGGCAATGGCCGAACCGGCTCCAAGATGCCACCAGAACAAGTCCTGGGCCGAAACGTACATGATGCCATGATTGTTAAAAGCGTAGATGCGGCCCGAGGTTGGGTCGGGCTGGATTGGTCTATGCCCGGACCAACTCATGATATAGCCGCAAGCCGCGCACCAAATCGCAACGGCCACGGGCGCAATCACGCCCGTTATTCGCTCAAGCAGTTTGTGGAGGGGCATCGGCTGCGTCCCATTCCTCAATCAGCTTCACGATATCACCGCTAGTTTCCAGACACAGGCCCCCTTGCGCCGCTCCGACCCATCCAATGCCCCGCCTCGCCGGGCCTTGAGCCGCAGGCTTTGGATAATCCGCAGGGAAATGGCCTGCGCCAGCACCCGGTCATCGGCGTTGAGGCCCTTGGAGGCCATAATCCGGTGCGTAAGTTGGCGGGTGTCCAGCGGACCTTCGGCCTTGAGCGCGGCCATGCACAGCGCCATGACTTCGCCACGCCGCAGAATCCGGTTCAGGTCAATGTAGGCCGGAAATTCGGAAGGGTCGCCGGATAGCTCAAACAGCCGGAGCGATGCCGTGACGTGCGCCAAGTCGGCTTGCGCCTCTTTGATCTTCCGTTCGTATCCAGCGATAGCGGACTCGATCTTGTCCCGCTTGCGGCGGAGGGCGAGAATGACAATCGGTTCGGACATGCTGGGAAGGTAGGGAGCCAGCCGTCAGTTGGCTTGTGGCGAGTGCGCCATAAGTCCGTAGAGATTCTCCATTATGCAGCAAGCACACCTAGACGAAGTTTTGGATTACGCCGCGCGCTATTACGGTATGGCCCTCACGCAACTCAAATGCCGTTCCAGCCGTGACTGGGACGCCCAAAGCATCCGGGAATAAGAGGAAGGCTTCGACCGTACCGCTTTCACCGGGTACCATCTTGTCCGCCCCCTCGATCTTCTGAATCATGAAGCTGGTGCAGTGCTCAGACCCGGCGACATAGAATTGCGGTCTGTAGCCAGCCAAAAACGGTGTCTTCCTGCCTCCCTGCTCAGTAGGGATGACATCCAGCGTTGCCCGAAATAGACGGTCGGCCATAGCGGACACCCTCCCCAGAAGCCGAGACAGGCTACTCCTTCCAAAACCATCGTTCTATGCGGGCGAACAAGACGCCATACCTTGTCCTTTCGTTCTCTTTCCGTGCCACATGGGCTTGAATAGAGAAAATCAATCATCTATACGGGTTTTATGGCTACTCGCATCTATCCCAAGGACATTCTGACGCCTTTTGGCGCAGAGCTTCAGACCAGACTCCAGTCTCTAGACGGGCAGGCGGTAGAACATCATGCCGCCCTTACTCAAATCGACGAGGAACGCGAATTAATAAAGAAACTCATAGACATAGAGCGGCGGAAAAAGGGTGCAGTTGCCACCGGCAAGCGTCAAATGTCGATTTCTGAGATCGTCTCAGCGGGGCTGCTAAGCGGCCCAACAACAAAAGACGCTTTGCGCGAAGAAGCGGAGGCCCAAGGACATCAATCACCGAGTCGGGCCATCCACGCGATTTTGATGAATTTCTTCAGGCACGGACACGTTACCCGTGCAAGTGGTGAGCGATACATGCTTACCGAAAAAGGCAAAGAGGCCCTCGACCGAAAGGTCGAGGGCGCTGATTGAATTGGAGGCGTGTCTGAGTCAGGTCGAAAGAACCGGATTCCTAATCCGGCGGGATGTGTAAGCACCCCACGAGGGTTCAAATCCCTCCGCCTCCGCCACTTGTACGGGTCCATACCGGCAGGTGAATAGAAGCAGAGTGAAGCGAACCGGCCCGGGTCCAAACCGGGCTGGTTCGTTTTTTAGGCCCCTACGTCCTGGGGCGCAAGATAAAGATTTCGAGGGGAATCTAACGATTCCGGTATGGCTATGAGTCTTTCGAGGGCATGGGGAGAGACGTTACCCCGATGGCTACCATGCACTGGAGCAGGAAGGCTGCCGAGAAACCGCCCCGGTGTAGCTTGTTGGCGATATTGGCCGGGCTTTCCTTGATCCCCATAGCTACAAGGCGCTCGGATAGCGCTTTCTGGCTTACACCCTGGGCGGCTAGCTGAGCTTTCAGCAGCCTTTTCGCCTTTTCCTGCCAGTCCTTGTCCGTGACCATCCGTCATTTCCGGTAGAAATATATCTTATTCGATATATTCCTATTGACGGCGTTATGCAACTACATCATATTCGATATGGATATATCGAAATCGTTATCAAAATGACCCAGCACTTCCTACTCTCAGCCAAAGCCCGGACCCTCAGCATCCGCGATGTCATGCGCCTAAGCGATGCGGAAGCCTTCGCCATGTTTGTCGCCGTTCGGTGGGCCGAGAACGGCGGGGATCCGGTCTGTGGCAAGTGCGGATGCGTGGACATCTACCGCTACGAAAGCCGCCGCATCTTCAAGTGCAAGGGCTGTGGCGCGCAATTCAGCGCAACGAGCGGCACGATCTTTGCCAGCCGAAAAATGGAAGTGCGCGACATACTCGCCGCTATTGCGATCTTCGCCAATGGTGCGAAGGGGGTCAGTGCGTTGCAGCTTTCGCGTGATCTCGATTGCCAGTACCGCACCGCTTACGTGATGGCCCATAAGCTGCGCGAGAGCATGGCTTCGGAAGTGAAAGACGTTACGCTTTCCGGCGTTGTGGAAATCGACGGCGCATATTTTGG
>Ga0182024_10020782_pt1 | contig 11973 bp, 12 predicted proteins | sample P32metaG_FD_120480 | JGI IMG/M metagenome (GOLD analysis project Ga0182024, IMG submission 120480) | Permafrost microbial communities from Stordalen Mire, Sweden - P3-2 metaG (Illumina Assembly) | ecosystem: Environmental > Terrestrial > Soil > Wetlands > Permafrost | place: Sweden: Stordalen... | reverse complement strand
GAGAGTGTGACCAGCGCGGTTCCGCTTTCGTCTCGCAGCTTTAACCCTGGTCCTGTGCCGGTCATGGACAACTCCGCGCGTACTTTGCCGTTTGTATCTTTCAAAACAAAACTGTGGGCTTCAATTTGATCCGGCGTCGCGGCGGCTGGCGCGCCCACTGTTTTCGGCGCTGCCTTCTTTGCTTGTTTGGTCTGCCCCAGCAAACTCACCGACACAAAAGCAATCAACAGCGTCAGCGCCCCGCGCTTGAACCAGCGGTTCTGCGCCTCCAGCCTTTCGATGCGAATTTCCAATTGCTGCTGCTCGCGATGATTGTCCATGATCCCTCCGGTAGGTATTCATCTTAGCAACGCAGCAGGTCTATCCATTGGGAAGAGTGGCCGCGTTGGACCAATCGTGAACTAACAGTGGTGCGGGAACTAGCTTCCCGGCTGGACAAGTGCGTAAATATTGGCACTTGCTCAGCACGCTGAGACCTGCTAGCGCAAAATAATGAGGAGCTTAGATCAACGGTAGGCCTCGCCGCGATGAAGAACGCGGCGGATTTCGATTGCGTCGAGGTCCTTGCTAACGAAGAACAGCCGGTAATCTCCGATACGCAATCGCAATTCCTCACTTCCTCGAAGAGCTTTCACGTCGCCCGCACCCGACTCGGCGAAGCGATGTAAGGCGAAGAGAATCCGCATGGCGTTTGGCTTATCCGAGCGGCGAACATCTGCCTTTGCCGGTCACGTCCAAATGATGCGCTTCACTTAGGTTCTTTGAAGTGGTTGATTTCTTCCTGGGTAATTCCCAATTCAGCGAGAACCTGCTCATGGGGAATGCCTTCATTGTTTTTCGACCATTCCCGCGCTTCTCCGAGCGCACTCTGTTCTTCCGTTGTGAGCGGTTCATTGTCGAACGGAGCGTTCGCAATGGCGAGCGAAACCGGATCCAGCATGGCTTCGAGCAGACCTACAAGCGCGGAGAGTTGAGTCGGCGGAAGGCGGTCGATCAAATCGTGCGCAAGTTCCTTGCTGTCGGCCATGAATGTATCCTTGATTTTATTTTTGCACAGTGTGCCAAGGCATTCCAGTGCATTTTCGGCAGATGCAATATCGGTGGACATTTTGAAGTACGCTCTTCTCGCATGATTCGATCCTCCCATCCAGAAAACTCCCGCAGCGCGTAAAGTTTTCACAGAGAGCGAAAACAGCCAGAAAACGGGCGCCCCGCTATCTCCTTACTTTTCAGATTGATACGCGCCGCCTGTCCCTTTGGCCACTTGGCGTCTGGCGTGCATATTGTCAGTGCAGCGTTGGTAATTCATGTGGTACCTCACAGGGGGATGACCTTATGACGGAAGATACGAATCACACGGTAATTGAGAACAGAGGCGTACCAGGATGGGTAGTTGCGTTGCTGGCAGCGTTTGGCGTAGTGGCTGTGGTAGGGCTGGTGATGGCGCACAATGCCTCCACGCAGACGCAGGAAGTTCAGCAATCGTTTGACACCAAGATGAAGGCGATGCAAACGGATTACACCGGACAAATCGCCCAACTACAGCAGCATCAAACTGCGGTTGACACGGCCGATGCCGGATTGCAAAGCGATATCACCGTGGTGACCAAGCGGCTGCGCCTCACGCAGGGCGACCTGAAGAAGGCGCGCGATGAAGCCGAGACCATTCGTACCGAAGATCAACAGAAGATTGCGGAAGTAGATGAATCCGCCAAGACCGAGCTTGCCACCAAGGCCAGCACGGACGATGTGAAGGGTGTGGACGGCAAAGTGGACGGCGTCCGCACAGACCTGTCCGGCACGCAGAATGATCTGAAAATGGCGCGCAGCGAACTGGGCACGTTGATTGCGCGCAACCACGAGGATGTAGAACAACTGCGGCACCTCGGTGAGCGCGACTACGTTGAGTTCACCATCGATGCCAAGAACAAACCGCAAAAGGTAGGAAGCTTCATGGTTGAACTGCGCGGAACCAATCCCGCCAAGAAACGCTACAACGTTTCCTTGATCGTGGATGATTCCCGCATCGACCGCAAGAACCTGCCTGTGAACGAGCCGATCTTCTTCCACCAGGGCAACGATCGCCGCCCATTGGAGCTGGTCGTCAACTCCGTTGGCAAGGATAAGGTGACGGGCTACATCAGCGTCCCCAAGGCCGGTAGCACGCAGTCTGCAGCAAGCGACTAGTTCGTTGAGTTAGGATTGGAAAGGCAAGGAGACGGGCGCTGCTTCGGCAGCGCCCGTTTTTTGTAGCGCGGGCTTCAGCCTGCGGGTTTTGGTGCATGCAGCACTAAACCCCGCAGGCTGAAGCCCGCGCTACCTAAACCCGCGCCACTTCAACGCATTTAAACGATCCTTCCAAGCGGCTCCCAGTCACGTTACACTCTCTATCGTCTTGCTTGCCCCTCGCCATCTGATTTTTTCCGCCCTCGAAGGCGCACTGGTCGACCCGCGCACGGACTCCTATGCAGGCGCGGAAGATGCCTTATCGGAACTGGAGCGGCGCAAGATCCCCTACGTCTTGCTTACCGCGCGCACGCGCGAGGAAATCGAGCACATCCGAAAAGATCTGGGGCACAACCATCCCTTCATTACCGAAAATGGCGGCGGAATTTTCTTTCCGGACGGCTATTTCAGTCTGAAAATTCCCGGTGTGGTACGCACGGCGCGCTATCTAAGCATCGCCCAAGGCCGCCCCTACGCGGAAGTCTGCGAGGCGCTGGACGACATCGCCGAGGAATGCTCCGTCGGAGTGGCCGGCTTTCATCACATGAGCCTGCGCGAGATTGCCGACAACCTGGGCCTGCGCCCGCGCGACGCCGAGCTGGCCCGCGCACGGGAATTCGACGAGCCGTTCTACTTCACTTCGGCGGACGAAAAAGCCATCGCCAAATTTGTGGAGACTGCAAAAGCAAAGGGATACGATGCGCGGCGCGGACTGACGTTCTGGCATTTCTCCGCCAAGTGCGATACGGCGCGCGCGGTGCGCACCGTAGCCCAATTATTCCGGGAAGCAACTCATATTAAATTAACCCTCGTCGGAATCGGCGGAAGCGACCTGGACCTGCCCTGGCTGCGAGCCATGGATCACCCTGTCCTCTTGCCTGGCCCGGAAACCGCGCCGAGTTCAACAGCAACAGGGCAAACGCTGGAAAATCCCGGCCACGGCAAAACAGTTGTGGTGGGAGATGCTCCGGGAGCAGTCGGTTGGAATCGAACGATTCTTGATATTATCAGGTAGTTTTAGTACCTACAGTACTTTTCAGGTGACATTCATTTTTCCCTAAGTGGTAATTTGCGGACACTCTTGCCGCTCCCGGCTCTGCCAGACATCCTCCAAAACTTTAGTCGGATTAAATCAACTTATACATTCGTTTGGATTTAACTGATTCATTAACGTTCACTCGTGGTGGCTCTGTTCGTGCTCTATCGTGGATGCACCGTAACGGCACTTGTTTAGAGCGCATGTGCCTGGAGGAATCCGCCAGCGAATTAAGCTTGCGGCAACCGTTCCTTTGGAGTGTCACGGATCATGACATTTATTTACTGAATCTGTTGCTTTTTGTCAATCTTCGTGGGATAAGAATCCGAGCGCAAGCCTGCTTGGATCATTTTTTTACTTTCCCCACCGGGGGGAATGAGCAAGGGCGGCGCTGAAAGCAAAGCGCCGCTCTTTTTTTTCTAGCGGCATGCAAATATTACGCGCAGCCGGAAGTCAGCATTGAAGGTCCATCATTCAATTTTGCCGGGTATGCGGGAGGACTCTCGTGAGAAGAATTTGCCGCGCCACGCTTCTATTGGCTGTTATCTCGCTGACGGTTCCGTCCGCGACTCTCTTCAGTAGCAACGTATATGCGGGTGGAAGATCTCAACCGGCGAAGACAAACAAGAAAAAGGAAAAGAAACAAAGGAACAAAAGAAAGCAAAAGATATTGAAGGGCCGCCACGGCAAACACAAAGGCAAACCCGCCTAGAACAACTCCAGCCTATCAGTCGGGTGCAGGTTCTCCGCCTTTCTCCTCATTTCTCTGTGCCCTCTGTGTTGAGCTTTACAAGCTTTAACACAGAGTACACAGAGAAAAGAGGAGAGCCACAGAGAAAACCGGAAATGGAACGGTTATGTACGGAAGACTATTTGCGCTGCTGCGCCGTGTCGACAACAAAGCTGGCCGACGATGTTACTTTACGAAAAGGCCCTCGCGGATCTGATCGCGGCCAACAAACATTTTGGAGGAGCGATACCGCGAAAACAGATTTGAAATTTCGCGATTCTGGAAGACGCGTTGCGGCTGAAATGGGCAGGATGCGGGAATCAATTCCAGATTTTGAGCGTCCAGGACCTTGTAGCGGTGGAAGAGAACCGGCTTGCGGGTGTGGAACATGGCGAAGACCACTCCGCCGTCGCGGACAAGTGAAGTGATGCGCGCGGCAAGCCTGGTCATCAGGTCATTATCCAGGTAATCCAAATTATCCCACATCAACACGGCATCGAAAGTGTCGTCGGGATAAAGCATGGTGGTTTCGAGAAATTTTTCGGCGCGCGCCTCGGGAGTCAGTTCGGAGCGGTCCGCGCCAGCGGGAAGCTTCTTGACCCGCTGCCCTTCCTCTTCAAGGAAATATTGCCATGTAGCCAGTAAATCCTCGGTGTATACCTTGAATCCACGCTCAATAAAAAATGTGATGGTGGATTGGCGGGCGGGACCGAGGTCCAGCAAATGGCCGTGCCCGATTCCGTCGAGTTGCCAGAGAAATTCCTTGAGGCCGTTGGATTGACGCCCGCCCTTGATCTCCGCGCCGGGTGAGCTGGTTCCGCCGGCCATTGCCACAGCCGTCGTCACCTGAGGATGCATGTTTCTCGGTGGCGAAATCCTCTGCGGCATCGGCGTATGCTGCGCCGGGCGTGCCTTATTGAAAAAATTCATTTCAGTCCCCGTTGTCCCCGCCCGCCTTCATGGTTGCGGCCTGCGCCATGGACGGCGTGTTCCCGGAGGGCTTCCCCTGAGGGCGACTAATCTGAGAATTGCTCTGTGCAGTATTGGAAACGTTGTGCTGCGCTTTTTCAGCGCGGTCGATCTCCACCTTGCCGTGAATTTGAGCGCCTTCTCCGATGGAAATGCGGGGCGTTGAAATATTGCCGTGAACTTCCCCGGTTGAGCCGATTTCCACACGCTCGCGCCCAAGCAGTGCGCCCTTCACTTTACCGCGAACAACAATCTCGGCGGCATCGACATCGGCTGAAATTTTGCCGTGCGGCCCGATGGTCACGCGCCCGCTGGAGAGATCGATGCTGCCCTGCACCTCGCCGTCAATGTACAGGTCTTCGCTGCCGGATATTTCACCCTTGATCAATATCGTGGATGTAATGATTCCCCCGGAGGGCTGCACCACTTCCGCAGTCAATCCTGCCACGCTTCGCACCGATGGTTCCACTCGCTGCGCGGGCGTCGGTGTCTGCCCCGGAACTTGGGCGGCAGGCGCTGCCGGTTTTCCATCTTCTGGTTTCTTCCACATAATTTTTCCCCTGACCGGAACCTCCGTAGCCGCAAGGCTGGGGTAGGCGCAAAGCAGCCCGGAGAGAACGGTGACGTGAAAACTATAGTAGCTGCAGGGTCGCGGAGCGACCGCCGCGAACCGGGCGTGTTTCCAATCAGATACGGGAGGGGAGGGTCTGATGGAGCATCTGTCCGGACTTCCTGCAGTTAATTCCTGCAGCTAATAGTGTAACTGAAAAATCAAAAATGCGGACTCATTTTCTGGCGCGGGCTTGCCGCGCAATTCCCATCGCGCCACCAGATAGCCGGCGAGTTCGTTGAAGAAAAGTTTCTGTCCCTGCCGGGTCTGCCACCAGTTGGAGGGATCGAACTCGGAATCGCGCGCGCCGCTAACGCGAAGGGTGACGGTTGCCGGGAGAACCCTTCCGTAAATGAAGCGCGTGCGTCGCGCATGATAGTTGGAAGTGACGATGATGACTCGCTTCCACCCCCGAGTGCGGATGAGGCGCGCCACTTCGTCTGCCTCTTCGCGTGTATTTTCCGCTCTATGCGACAGCGTCACGATCGATCCAGCGGGCACGCCGAAGGATTCAAGGTCGTGTTGCATCACTTCCGCGATGCTGCTGTTGCGGCGCAGCATCCGGCCGCTGGCCACTACGACGGGCGCAACTTTTTCGCGGTACAACTCCGCGGCATGAAAGGCGCGGTCCCCCGCGTAGTTGTCGTCGCCCAGGACAATCAGCGCGTCGGATTGCGCGGCAGGCTCATCGATGACCCAAAATTGCCCTGCAAAACGCATCAGCGGATTCCGGGCGGCGAACAGCAGTGCCAGGAACCCAACAAAGAGCAGGATGAAGAGAAGCCGGAAGAAAATGCCGCCGTGTTCCGTGCGCTTCATGCGATGGGGTCCAGCTTGCGAAGGCGGGCGGCCGCCTCTTCGGGCAGAATGGCGTTGTAATAAACTTCCTTGATGCTGTAGGACTTGCTCCGTGTTTCCACGATGGGCAGAATTTCAATATGCCAGTGATAGTCGCTGACGATGGTCTTCCAATAATTAGTGGAGGTTTCGCCCTTGGGGTGGATGGTGTTGGGCGAAGTGTGCACGACGAGGTGGTAGGCCGGCGCAACCTGGCGAATTCTTCTAAGAATCCGGCGCAGAAGGGCGGCCAAATGTTTCCGGTTGGTGCCCGGGCGGGGCTGCTCAAACATGTGATTGTGCTTGCGATTGAGCAACCAGACTTCGAAGGGGACGCGCGAGGCGTAGGGGCAGAGCGCGACGTAATCACCCTGCGTGTCCACCACGCGCTTTGCCTGGCGCTCTTCCTGCTTCACGATGTCGCAAAAAACGCAGCGTTCCTTTTCCTTGAACCACTCGCGCGAGGCGCGCAATTCGTACAGAACCCTGCGCGGCATGAAGGTGGTGGCCGTAATTTGCGAATGCGCGTGGGGGCCTTCCTGGCCGGCAAGAGGGCCGTAATTCTTGTAGATGGAAACGTACTTGAATCGGATATCGCGCTTCAAGTCTTCGACGCGATGCTTCCATGCTTCCATCACCAACGCTATCTGATCGTCGGTTAAATCCTCGAGTTTGCGGTTGTGTTCCGGCGTTTCGATGACGATTTCGTCCGCCCCTATCGGCTGCATTTGGTCGTACATTCCATCGGCGCGGCGCCCGGGGTCGCCTTCGACGCGATAGAGCGGGTAAGGATGCGGAAACACGGTGACTTGCGATTGCCCCTGAGATGGCAGGCGCAGAAGCGCGTTCATGGAGTTCGTTTTCTGGGGACAAAACGGACATCCGCCCGTGGTTGCGCAGGTGTCTTCCCTGTGCCCGACGACTACCCAACTGCGCGTGATGGGGTCTTTACGAAGTTCCATGGATCGATTCTAGATCATGGCGGCGGATTGCTGAAGGATTCCTTCGGCTAGGGAAGAAAACTTGGCGCGAGTCACACCGGAAAAACATTGCGAGCTGGGCTGAAGCGCGATTCAAATTGGCCGACAGGTAAATCATTACCGGGTGTATCGGGCAGGCGTGGGACCCTCTTCCAGGCGGTGCCGGTCCCATATGGCGCCCTCGCGCGAGTAGGAAGCCATCTCGAAGTCCTGCGTGAGTTCCAGGCAGTCAGTGGGGCAGGCATCCTCGCAAAGCCCGCAGAACATGCAGCGCGAAGTGTCGTACGTAAAATTAGTCAGCACCTTGCGGCGAGTGGCGTCATCGCGATGCCAGCCAACCACAATCAAATTTTCCGGACAGGCCAGCGCGCACAAATTGCACGCAATGCAAAGCGTTTCGCCCGTTTCCGGATTCATGTTCAGGCGCGGCGCTCCTCGATACCGCTCCGCGACCATGGGCCGCTCCAGCGGATATTGCTCGGTATAAATATTCTTGGGATTCTGGGTGCGGAAGGTCAGGCTCATGCCCTTCCAGAAATCTTGCAAGAATAGCCGCTTGAAGAAGGAATTCATCCCGCTAGTCTGTCGGGGATATGCGCGATTGTCAAGAGATGCTTGAGGTTGCGCTAGGCCCAACTGAGCGGAATCCGTTAGGTCCCTGCGGAGCCAGATAACCTTGCCGGGAATTGAATCCTAGTGTATACAACATGCACTTAACGGAGGCAATCATGCAGCGGACACTTCTGGCCTGCTGTGTCTTTTTCCTGAGCGTCCTGCCCGGCAGAGCCGATACCTGGGTAAAGATAAAAAGCCCACATTTCACAGTGATCAGCAATGCCAGTGAGAAACAGGCTCGCCAGGTCGCGCTGGGGTTCGAACAAATTCACGCGGTTTTTACCACGCTCCTTTCCGGATTGCGCACCGATTCCGGCGCCGAAACCATCGTGATCGCCCCCAAGGATCTGGAAACATTCAAGAGCCTGATGCCGCATCGGAAAAACGCCGAGCTAATCGCCGGGGAGTTCTTTAAGGGATGGGAAAAGGATCACGTGATTGTCCGCCTGGACATCCCCGACGAGAATCGCGAAGTTGTGTATCACGAATATGTCCACAAGCTCTTGCATCTCAATTTCACCAGGCTGCCTGCCTGGCTTGATGAAGGCATGGCGGAATTTTACGGCAACACGTGGATGCGCAGCGATGGAGTTTATATTGGCGCCCCAAGCCCTCGTATCTCAGACTTAAAATCCCAGACCATTATTCCTTTGGAAACCATACTTTCCGTTAGCCACAACTCACCTTATTACAGCGGCGGAGACGCGCGCAAAATCGGCATGTTTTATGCCGAGTCCTGGGGCTTGACACATTTCCTCACCTTTGGAAAAGGGATGGAAAACGGCCGAAAAATGAACACCTATGTGGGAGCGCTGCAAAAGGGAGTGGAAAGCCAGAAAGCGTTCCAGCAAGCGTTTGGAGACCTGGGCGAAATTGAAAAGCAGTTTCGCGATTACATTTCGCGATTTTTGTTTCCCGCGGTACGCCTGGACAATCTGCAAAAGATTGACCCTGCAACATTCACGGGAGGCGCAATGTCGGCCTCGGAAACCGATGCAAACTTGGGCGGCTACTATACCTACGCTGGAGAAGTGGATATCGCCAGCCAGCGGCTAGGGAATGCTTTGAAGGGCGACCCCAAGTCGCCGCTGGCCCACGAGAACGAAGGATTCCTCTATTTTGGGCAGGGCAAGGATGAAGATGCCGCAAAGGAATTCGATCAGGCCGTGACCCTCGAACCGAATGACTACCTTGCGCTGTATTACCAGGCCATGTTGAAGTATCACGGAAAAACGGATTCTGATTCCATTTCACAGCTGAACGCCGCGATGGAGAAAGTCGTGCAATTGAACCCGCGATTTGCGCCGGCGCTCATCGTTAAATCTCAGGTCTATGTCCATCAAAAGAAACTCCAGGACGCGTACAACACGTCCGTTCAAGCGCAAAGGCTCGAACCCGACCGGGCCGGCTACCAGACGAACTCGGCGGCCATTTTACTGCTGGGGCATAACTATCCAGAGGCTCTGAAATTGGCCGACTCGGTTGCCATCCGATGGGCGGGCTCCGATAGTGCCGAGGCGCTCGCCGTGGCGGCACAGGCGCGAAAGCAAGGCAAAATTGAGCAGACGGCCGAGGAAAAAGTGCAAGAAGACCTGGAGATGGAATATGCGAAAGACACGACTCCGGTCGAGGGCGTCATCCAATCGGTTCACTGTGAAAAATCAAAGCCCATGGAATTGGTACTATTGATTGGAGAGAAACAATGGAAGTTTCACAGCGGCAAAGCTCAGGGGGTTGGCTTCTCGGATACAATCTGGTACGGCGCGGACCACTTCAATGCCTGCGGACATATCGAAGGATTTAATGCCGTCGTCAGATTCATCCCTTCGCCCACTCCGGTTGAAGACAACGAAATGCGTTGGCTCGAGATCCGCGACGAATTGATTCCCTCCTCTATTTCGGCAGTGCAGACAGGCGCAGCGGGCGCCTCGCCAGCAGGGGATTGATCGGACGGCTTTTCAGACCATTCTATTCGTGTAGAATCGCGGGGTTTGATTTCCTCCGGGTCTCCTTGACCCTACAAATGCCACGCTCCGTGAATTCTACCTTCAGTCGGCCTTGCTTGACCCGCAGTGTATAATTCCGGCTAAAGCTGACATTCCATTTGCATGTCCGAGATAGCGGAGGGGTTTGGTAATGCGAACTCGTATGCTGGGCGTTTTGCTTGGACTCGCGATCATGTTGGGTTGTTCCGCAGGCGCTTTCGCCCAGGCCAAACCATCGGACTCTCCCGCAAAGAGCGCGAGTTCCAGCAAGCCGGGCGACTTGTCGGGGGTGTGGATGCGGGACGCTCCTCCAGCGACTGCGATGCAATACTGGATTTATGAGTTGAACCAAGAGGAACCGCCCATGTCGGCCTGGGGCCTGGCCAAATTTAAGGAGGCCAAATCTTCCTTCGGGTCTCATGAGTATCCTCTGGAGGAAACCAACGATCCGGTGCTGCACGGCTGTTTTCCGCCGGGCGTCCCACGCGTTTACATGCACCCCTTCCCTTTTCAATTTATTCAGACCAAGGACGAAGTGGTGATGCTCTTCGAAGTCGATTCGCTGCGGCGTGAAATTTACACGGACGGAAAGCCGCGCGATCCAGACCTGCTGCCTCTGTGGATGGGTAGTGCGAGCGGGCATTGGGAGGGCGATACACTCGTCGTCGAGACTACCAATTTCAACGACAAAACCTGGCTGGACCGCATCGGCCACCCGCACAGCGATCAATTGCGCGTGATCGAGCGATTCCGGCGCACCGCCCACGATCACTTGGTGGACGACATCACCATCGACGACCCAAAGGCGTACACAAAACCCTGGACGGCCCGCCTGGAATTCAAATTGCAGCCGTGGAAGTTGACAGAACAATTTTGCGAGGATGGCGAGAACTTCATGGGACTGGAGAAGAAGGAAGCGACTCCGGGAAAGTAATCGCGGCGAATTCGCCCAGAAAGCAGCGGCGATTTTCGCGTTGACAAGGCTGGAATGGCGGCGGATATTTTCAGTTTCAACCTTATTTTCAGCGCGTTGCTTCCGTAATGAATATCGTGCTGCTCAGTCGGCTAGGGTATCGGGGAGGATCACAATGAGGAAGTTGGCGTTCATCCTGGCCGCTCTATTCTGCGTCGCCATAATTTGCTCGCCGCTGCAGGCCCATCACGGCGAGGCAAATTACGACACAAGCAAGACTGTCTCCGTCAAAGGGACGGTGACCATGTTTGAATTTGTAAATCCGCACGTGCAAATCAGCATCGACGCAAAGAACGACAAAGGCGAAATCGAAAAGTGGACCGGGGAAGCGCGCAGCCCGGCCATGCTGTCGCGTTATGGTGGCTGGGACAGGAACACTATTAAAGTCGGCGACGTGATCACCTTGTCCGGCCATCAAACGAAGAACGGGACATTCTTCATGCGCCTGGAAAAAATCGTCAAGGCAGATGGCAAGGAATTGGACAACTTGTAGGACATTTACTCTTCGCCCCGAGCCGCCACGAGGGGCTGGCTATCCGCATAGTGGCCGCCGGCAGGGCAAAAGGGACAGCGGTGAGCCGCTGCCCTATGGAATGCCAAGGCATTTTGGGCTGAAAATTGGCAATGGAGCGACCAGAATGCCTCAAGAGTGGTAGAATTCCCCGCGATGAGTACCGCCGCTACAAGGCCCCAACTCCAGATACGACGGGCACAGGAAGACGACGCCCCCGCCCTTTGCGAAATATTTAATGAAGCTGTTCTGGACGGTCTGGAAACCTTCGATTCCGAGCCGCGCAACGTGGACGCTCAGCGCTTGCGCATTGCCGCGGCCGAGCAGGATCCCAAACATCCGATGCTGGCCGCCGAATTGCGCAACTGGGTGGCGGGCTGGGCCGTGCTGGAGTCCTACGACAATCGCATCGCGCTGGACGATATCGGCGAGGTCTACATCTATGTGAGGCGAGCGTTTCGCAGTTATGGCGTGGGCCGCCAACTTATGCGCGCCGTTCAG
>Ga0182024_10020781_pt1 | contig 11973 bp, 11 predicted proteins | sample P32metaG_FD_120480 | JGI IMG/M metagenome (GOLD analysis project Ga0182024, IMG submission 120480) | Permafrost microbial communities from Stordalen Mire, Sweden - P3-2 metaG (Illumina Assembly) | ecosystem: Environmental > Terrestrial > Soil > Wetlands > Permafrost | place: Sweden: Stordalen... | reverse complement strand
CGTCGACGATGAGAATTGGGTCGGGTGAGTTCTGAAAGAGCTGTTCGAGGCACTGCCGGCGGATCTCGAGAGCATCTTGCTGATTGGTTGCGGCAGTATCGGATTCGACAGGATTCCACGACAAAGACAAAGAAGATGGCGGCTTAGCGGCGGGAACGCCTGCCGCAATAAATGAGGGTGAAGCTCCGCACTCGAGCGCCTGGCGCAACGTTTTGGCCCGCAGCAGCTCCTTGGACTGCCCTGACCGGGTGACACGTCCACCCATTGGAGGCTCCCCCTCTGAAGCCCAGCAAAGGGCATAGTAAAACGGGAAAGCGTTTACTCCAAAGTTACTCAGGTAATGGCAGGAATTTAGTAATGGGAAATTTTGTATTCTTGGTAATTCTGAAGCCTCAGACGCCTGACGCTCTGCTGGCGAGCATTTCGCAGACCCGCCGGATGGTTTCGCGCTGCGCTTCGCTGAGCGTGAGGAACTCAAATCCATAGCGCAGGCCTTGGCGGTAGCGGACGATGGCGCGAACTTTTAAGGGAAAGGGGCTGAGCGGCAAAGGAATGTCGAGAGAAACAATTTCGCCGGCTTCCAGCTCCCCCGTGAGTGTAGCTCCGATTCCGTCCTGCCCGAGTTCGGTCGAGTGTCCCCAGCAAGTGCGGAATTCGCCGTCCTGGAACATGCGGACTTGCAGCCGCACGTCGACGGCAAACCGCGGATACCGCCGGACGTAGGCCGGGGCGGGCGGGGCGGACTCACGTTTCTTGCCTGGAGCTGCCATAAAATCAGTGGCCGGTGGTCAGTGGCCAGTTAAACCCCATCTCCTAATCGCTCATCACTGTCCACTTCTAATTTCCTGCACCGCGTAGTCTGGTTAACCCACTGATCACGATTCGCAATTAATCACTAATGACGGATATCGCCGGTCACGGCCCACTTTGCTAATTGCCGTGCAGCAGGTAGCCGGGTTCCAGTGGAAGTTTGCCGCCAATTTTGACCACAGCCACACTGCTGTTGATGGAGTAGACGTCCACCACTCCAACCGCCCCCGGGGTTGACGCCACTTGATTGACCAGGTCTTCATCCGTGGCCACCACCATGATGGCGGGATGGTTGGTGCGTCCGTGATTGGCGCTGACGATGAGAGTGGTGACCTCGCTCTGCGACATGCCATAGACCTTGTCGAGGACCATCTTCATTTCAGGCGAGGTCGGCAGGCGCATCACGAAAGTGACCGGCTTGCCATCAGGCCAGTGAGCCGTCTGCGCTTTGCACAGCTTGATCAGATCGGGGATTGCTATGGCGCTCACGGCATTGGATTTGTTGGAAACCACCGCAATGTCGCGTGCCCCCGCCAGCGAAGCGCCGAGCATGACGAAAATAAGAATTCGTAAAAAGCGTTCGCCGAGCAATCTTGTTCTCCCCGCAGATGCGGAACCGGAACTTAGCCGGAACTTAGAGTGATTGTGCTTGAATAGGGGCGATTCGTTAAAGGTAACTAAGGTCATGAGACCCTGAACGCCTTGAGTTTAAGAGGACAAAAAAAGGGCGCGGCTGGGAAGCCGCGCCCGGGTTGTTTGCGCGATTATTTGGTCTTCTTCTGTCGCGAGCGGAACAAAGGCCGCGGGACGAACATGTGGGAATGTAGAGCTGCCGCACCCGCTGCTGCGGTGGGATTCTGCTGCACGAAAACGCCGGTCGCGACCTGGCCGCCGTCCGTTTCTATAAACGGGAAGGTTGTGCCATCCACGGTGTAGTAGTTGAGAAGGAGTCCGCCATTGATAGTGTCAGCAGTGGCTGAGATCTGGCCGCGGCCGTTGGTGTCGGGCAAAGTGTAGGTGCCTTCGGTCAGCGCGAGGCCATAGGTCGGGCCATTGCCGGCCTCAGTGTTTTCGTCAATGATGCCCGTGATGGTATCGCCAGAGCTACTGGTGGAGAATTCGGCGATATCGTCCACCTCGCCGACGTTCGCGTTCTCGCCCGTGAGGTTGAACCCATAGCCTTGGGATGATGCGAGCGTCGCGCCCGGAGTCTGCAGGGATGCGGCGCCGGTCGTGATTCCGAGACTATCGACCTCCAACAGCAGCACTCCTCCGCTGGACGGATAGGCGCCATAGGTTACGCCCGTGGGGGCGAAGCCAGAGAAGTTGTTCAGAACGTATCGGCCAGAGCCGGCGGCCGTGTAATTGGCGGTGAACGACGGTGCCGACGCAACGGTTGTACCGTCGACTATATCCTCGCTGGACGCGGAAGTGATGTTCCCCGCGCCGTCAGTAACCATGAACCCACCAGCCGCAAACTCACTGTCACTGCTTAATAGGAACCCCTCCATCGTGAAGGCAAGCGTACCGGTGGGCATCGCGGTGCTAGCTTGAGAGAACGCGTCCCCGGAGAGAGTCGCGAACGTGTCCATCTCAATAAACTTCAAGTGCGTGGCATCGATCGGGAGCACGTCAAACGTGAGAGTGCCGAACTGCGGGAAGGTTAGCGTCGTCGAGGGCGCGGTAGAAGATAAGACTACGCTGCCTGTGAGCGGACCCTCAAGGTTGGGGATGAGGCCACCCTCGTTGGAATCTACGGTACCGGAAGCCGTTGTGCCGCTAAGAGTAAAGTTGCCGACCGCGGCATACGGGGCGGGGCTGCTGGCAAAGGAAGCTCCGGAAACGCTGAAGGCGTAGGCGCCAGCGGGTGTTGTGCCGGCCGACTGCAGGTCAATGGTTCCGCTGCCCGTGCCATTGGCGTCGAACTCCGTGACGAGTCCGTGAGAACTGGAACTTAAGACGAAATCGAGCGTTACGGTAGGGAATACGGCGTTGGAGGTAGTGAAGGTGATCTTCCCCCGTCCGTCAACGCTAACGCCGTAGGAGGCGTTGCCAATCGGAAGATCGGCAGCCGTTATCGCGGGGGAATAAACGACTGCGAACGCCACATCATTAATGTCGACGGTGCCGCCCGTGATCCCACCACTGCCATTTGCCGTCAACGTACCCACCATCGCATAGGGCATGCTGTAAGTGGTGTCAGTGCCGGAAACCGAGAAAACATATGTGCCATTCAGATTGCTGGTGCTGAAACCGCCACTGGGTGGAGCTACGGGATTGTTCAGGCTGCCGCTGCTGCCGCAGGCGGCCAGAAATAGGAGTCCAGAAATTGCGAGGAGCAGAGCGAGTCCATTGCGTACTGACATAACTTCCCCCTGGGATTGAATCTACTTGGATCTGGTGACCTTTGATTTTGAGGTTAGCACAGTCGAATTCACTTGCTTCAACCCGAACCACAGAAATAAGTAGCGGTCGGCGGAAGAAAAATTCGCCGGCAAGTGCAAGAAATACATATCTTTACATTCGGAGAAGATTTTCCGGATTCCGCTTTTTGCATCTCAGTTCAACGATAATTATTTTGAATGCGGCGGAATTGTCAGGAGACGCTCCGGAATTCCGGTAGCATGGTGGGGCCGGGAACCGCTTTCAGCGGAGCCAAGCGCAGTGATTATCGGCAAGATTGGGGACGACAAGAGCAGAGGATTTTGATTTGATAACAACGACGACAAAGTTCGCGGGCTGCCTTCTTGCGTGCCTGTTGGTGATGGGGATGAGTGCAGGGGCGCTGGGGCAGGCGGCGCCGGCGCAACCGAACGTGTCCCCCGACGCGGCGGCGCCGGCGCAAGGCAAAGACGATGGCCTGGTGATCGAGCCCGAGGAGCTGCCGGCGACGTATCCGCACGGGCCGTATGAGGTGCGATTTCATGGCCGCGGCAACTACGTGCCGGTGCTGCGCTGGCGGCTGCAAAGTGGCACGTTGCCGCCGGGGATCATACTTGAGGATAACGGAGAGCTGCACGGTGCGGCGGAGCGCGCCGGTGAATTTCAGTTTGTGGTGTCAGTAAAGGATGGCGGGCAACCGCAGCAGGCCGTGCAACGGGGATTCAGCATCAAAGTGGTGGAGGCGATCACGCTGGCGTGGAAAGTTCCGGCGCATGTGGCGGGAAACCGCATTGAAGGAAGTGTCGAGGTGTCGAACACCACGGCGGACGATATGGATTTGACGTTTGATGTGAAAGCGGTTGCCGAGAATGGACGTGCCACCGAAATTGGATATCAGCGGTTTCCGCTGAAGCGGGGCACGGTCGCGATGGCGCTGCCCTTTAGCGAGAGTCTGCCGCACGGTGCTTACGTGGTATATGTCAACGTGAATGGCGAGGTGGCGAAGCGCAACGCAATCTACAAACAACAGCTGCAGACTCCTGCGCCCTTGCAGGTGGTGGTCGGGCCATAGCTGTGGCCAGTGGTCAGTGATCGGTGGCAAGTGAAAACCGATTTTGCTGGTCACTGACTACTGACCACTGCTCACTTCTAGTACGATGGTCATGTTGACTTGAATTTAAGGTTTCTGAAAAGCTAGTGGCTACATTTGCGGTGTCGTTATTCCGGTATGGAATTGCTGCTTAATCTCGCGTGGGTGTTGATGGCGCTGCCGTCTTACTGGCTGTGGCGACAGTGCGCGGGGGCGCGGGCATTGCGCAGCGTGAGTGCATTGCAGTGCCTGCTGGCGCTGGGCTGCGTACTCGTACTGCTGTTTCCAGTGATCTCGGCGACGGACGATCTGCATGCCATGCGCACTGAGATGGAAGAGTCCTCCACCAGCAAGCGCGCCGTGCGGCAGACGGGTGGAGATAAGCAGTCGGCCTGGGTCAACCGCCTGCAAGGGCCACCGGCGTTGGCGGCGCATATCGACTGGCCGCCCGCTCCGCAAGCTGGACTGCTGGAAGTTCCTGCTTTATGTTTGCCAACTCTGGCCAGGCCCTGCGCTTTGCATGCCGGGCGCGCTCCTCCGTGTTCCCTCCTCGGCTAGTTCGCCGAATCATCCTGATTGAATCATCGTTTGCCGAATCGCTGATCGGAAGCAGCAATAATTCCGCAGCACTCGTCTCTCATCTTTAGGAAATCCTTACGGTGGAAATTGGATACTCCTGAGATAGATGCATTGCGAGAGATGCATTTCGAAATGCGATGGTTCCCTGAATCTACAGCCTAAGCGTGAAGGCGTTCTGGTTCGCGCCGTAAGCGGCATCGCGTAGGTGGTTCAGGACACGCTGCTGAAGAGATGTCCGGATGCGGATCAGCAGCCGTATCAGAACACGGCACTATCAGGCGCGACTCTGCCCTCAGACTTGGCAGTCTATGTCTTTACGCTCGGGAAGGCGAAGAGTTTCGATGGAGTTATTGATGGGAAGAATAATTTGGAGAAAATGCGGCGCGGCGCTTGTGCTGGGCGCGGTGGTGAGGCTGGCTGCGGCGCAGGCAGCGCTTCCAAATCAGCCGGCTCCGCAGGATTGGACGTGGGAGCAGGTGAAGGATCGGCTGGAGTTGAATAATCCCACGCTGCTGGCGGGGAAATTAAATATCAGCGAAATGCAGGCGGATGAGATTACCGCGCATCTGCGGCCGAATCCTAATTTAGGGCTGCTTTCGGATCAGATTGCTCCTATTAATCTTGGGCCGGAGCACGGGCCGTTTGCTTACCTTCTGCCATCCGCGACCGTGAGTTATTTGTATGAGCGGGCGCACAAGCGCGAGTTGCGGACGGAAAGCGCGAAGAAGGGAACGGCGATTGCAGTTTCGCAGCAGGACGATCTGGAGCGCGGCCTACTGTTCAACTTGCGCAGCGCATTTGTACAGACGCTGCAGGCCAAAGCGGTTCTGCAGGTTTCGAAGGACAATCTGGAATATTACGACCGCGTGCTGAAGATCAGCAGCGACCGATATCAAGCGGGGGACATCGCGCAGATCGATCTCGATCGATAGGAGTTGCAGAGGGTGCAGTACGAATCCGACGTTCAGACGGCGATCGTGAATTTGCGGACAGCGAAAATCCAGATGCTGATGCTGTTGAATGATCGCACTCCAGTGGAGCAGTTCGATCTGGTGGGCGTGTTCGATTTCAACGATCAGATCGATGCGCTCGATGCTTACCGCCAGATCGCCCTGGATAATCGTCCGGATTTGAAGGCGGCGATACAGGCCGTGGACAAGGCGCACACCGACTACAAGCTGGCGGTGGCGAACGGATCGACCGATCCCACGTTCAGCGTTGATGTGGGGCGAAATCCTCCGATCGATTTTTACTTTGGCGTGGGCGTGGAGTTTCCGCTGCGCATTTTTGATCGCAACCAGGGCAACAAACTGCATACCAAGCTGGACATTACGCGCAACGAAAAGTTGAAGGATGCGGCCGAGGCGCAAGTGTTCAGCGATGTGGATTCGGCATACGCGACGCTGGCCAGCAATCTGACCCTGCTGCGGCCTTACAAGCAGAAGTATCTGGCGCAGGCGGTGCGGGTGCGGGACACGATTTTATTTTCCTATCAGCACGGCGGGGCTTCGCTTTTGGATTTCCTTAACGCCGAGAGCGATTACCGCAGCGTGCAACTGAACTATGTGAATCTGGTGGGTTCCTATTTGACGTCGGCGGCGCAGTTGAATCAGGCCGTGGGCAAAGAGGTAATGCCATGAAGCAACGTTACTTTAAGTTTGGCGGAGTTGGGCTGGCGCTGACTCTCACTCTCGCTTTGGCCGGATGCAACGAAGGCAAGGCTGATCCCAAGGCCGAAGCTCCGCCTCCGGCAAACGTCCAGGCCGATTTGGACGCGAACAATTTCAAGGCCGACCATCCCGAGCAATTTCCGTTGGCGACGGCGGTTGAATATAAGGCTGCGCCCTCGCTGAATGTAACGGGCGTGGTACAGCCCGATATTGCGCGCTCGGTGCCGGTGATTTCGGTGGCGGCGGGACGCGTGGTGGAGGTGAAAGCGCGGCTGGGCGACACCGTAAAAAAAGGCCAGCTGCTCCTGAAGGTACAGAGCAACGATGTTGCCGGCGCTTACCAGACCTACCGCAAGGCGCTGAACGACGAACTGCTGGCGCGATTGAATCTGCAGCGGCAAACGATTCTTTATGACAAAGGAGCGGTCGCCTAGAGCGCGCTGGAACAGGCTGAAGATGTAGCAAAGAACGCACAAGCGGATCTGGACGCAGCAATTGAACAGTTACGGACGCTCGGCATCGACAAGGATCATCCTTCGGGCATTGTCAATATTGTGGCGCCAATCTCGGGAATCATTACCGACCAGCAAATCACGAATGCGTCGGGTGTGCAGGGGCTGGGATCGCCGAATCCTTTCACCATCTCCGATCTTTCTTATGTGTGGATTATCTGCGACGTTTACGAGAACGATCTCGATGCGGTCCGAGTCGGCGAGTTTGCCGATATTCACCTCAGCGCGTATCCCAACCAGGTATTGAAGGGGCGAATCGACAACATCCTGCCGGTGCTCGATCCCAACATCCGCACCGCAAAGGTTCGGCTCGAAGTGGCGAATCCCGGCATGATGCGGGTGGGAATGTTTGTAACCGCGACGTTTTATGGTAAGCAGACGCAAACCTATGCGGCGGTTCCGGCGGCGGCGATTTTGCATTTGCATGATCGCGAGTGGGTGTATGCGCCGCTGGGCAACGGGCATTTCAAGCGGATGGAAGTGGTGACGGGAAAGATGCTCCCGAACAATATACAGGCCGTGGTTTCTGGGATGAAACCGGGAGATCAGGTGGTATCGAACGCGCTGGCGCTGCAAAACACGGTGGAGCAATAGATGATCCGCCGCGTCGTCGATTTCGCGCTGAACAACCGGCTGCTGGTGCTGGGGCTGGCACTGCTGCTGTTTGCGGGAGGAATTGTTTCGTTTAAGCGGCTGCCGATTGAAGCGTATCCCGATGTGGCGGACAACTACGTTGAAATCATTACGCAATGGCCAGGAATTTCGGCGGAGCAGGTCGAACAGCAGGTAACCATTCCGCTGGAAGTGGTGATGAACGGGATTCCGCACGTGGTGCATTTGCGCTCGTTCTCGTTATTCGGGCTTTCGGATTTAAAACTGATTTTCGACGACGAATCGGATAACGACTGGAACCGGGAGCGCGTGCTCGAGCGGCTGAGCCAGGTGACGCTGCCGACCGGCGTGACGCCACAGATGGGCACCGACTGGAGCCCGGTGGGGCAGATTTATTTTTTCACGTTGCGCAGCACGAATCCGGCGTATGACGCGATGGAATTGAAGTCCATTGAAGACTGGGTCGTCGAGAAAAATTTTAAGGCCGTGCCGGATATTGTGGATGTTTCAAGCTTTGGCGGGCCGACGCGCGAATATCAGGTCAGAGTGGATCCCAACAAGCTGGTGGCTTACGGATTGAGTCTGGCGCAAGTGGAGCAGCAGCTCACTAACAACAACACCAATGCGGGTGGAAGCTTTATTCAAGAGGGTTTGCAGCAGATCAATGTGCGTTCGGTGGGATTGGTGGACCGGGTGCACGACATTGAGCAAACCGTGATTCTGACGAAGAATGGAACCCCGCTCCGAGTCAAGGATATTGCGGTGGTGGCGCAGGGGCCCAAAATCCGGCTGAGGCAGTTTGCCAAAGCTGTGCATCGGGAAGATGGGAAGATTGTCGATAACGACGATGTGGTGTCGGGCATCGTTCTTTTGCGCAAAGGCGCCGCAGCGGATACGGCACTGCAGGGAATTCACCAGAAGGTAGAAGAGTTGAACGATCACATCCTGCCGCCGGGAGTGAAGATCGTCCCCTTCATCGACCGCAGCGACCTGGTTCACTTCACCAGCCATACGGTGCTGCACAATCTGACGGAAGGAATGATTCTGGTCTCGATCATTCTGTTTTTGTTTCTAGGCAATATCCGTGGCGCTCTCATTGTTGCGGCAACCATTCCATTTTCGCTATTGTTCGCGTCCATCTGTCTGGACTTGCGGCATATTCCGGCGAATTTATTATCCCTGGGCGCGCTGGATTTCGGCATGGTGGTGGATGGCGCAGTGGTGATGGTGGAAAACATTGTTCGCCACCTGGGGCACAAGAACGGCGTCAAGACACCGAAGGAACAAATCAGCGAGGCTTCGCACGAAGTGCAGCGCCCGGTGTTCTACGCCATAGCCATCATTATCACGGCTTATTTGCCCATCTTCACGCTACAGCGAGTAGAAGGAAGGTTGTTTCATCCCATGGCGTGGACGGTAGCGTTTGCCCTGCTGGGTGCGTTGCTGTTTTCCATTGTGACTGCGCCGGTCCTGGCAAGTTTCGCCTTCGCGAAGGGAGCGAGCGAATGGCACAACCCAGTGATGGAATTTTTGGTGAGGCACTACCGGAGGGCGGTGCGGTGGGCGATTCGGCGCCGCGTGCTGGTTATCTGTGTGGGTGTAGTCGGTTTTTGTTTTACGCTTTTCCTGGCGTTCAGCGGGGTTATCGGTTCGGAATTCCTGCCCCATCTGGACGAAGGCGCGCTCTGGGTGCGCGGCACGCTGGCGCCGAGCGCCGGGCCGGATGAAGGCATCCGCGTCTCGAACCAGGCGCGCATCATTCTTTGTTCTTTTCCCGAAGTTCCGCAATGCACCAGTCAAACCGGGCGCCCGGACGATGGCACCGATACAACCAGCTTTTTCAATACCGAATATTTCGTCGATCTAAAACCGAAAGAAGATTGGCGTCCTGTCTTTCACGAAAATAAAGACGAGTTGATTGCCGCCATGAATCGCGAGCTCAACAACAAGATTCCCGGCGTGGTATGGGGATTTTCTCAACCCATCGAAGACAACATGGAAGAGGCGGTCAGCGGAGTGAAAGGCGAGCTGGCGATTAAGGTGTACGGCGACAGCTTGAAGACGCTGGAAGACAAGAGCGCGCAGATCGCCGGCATTATGGCAACGGTGAAGGGTGTAGAAGACCTGGGAGTGTTTCATGTGCTGGGACAGCCTAATCTGAACGTGACCGTGGACCGGGATGCGGCGGCCCGGTACCAGATCAACGTGGCCGACGTGCAGGACGCGGTGCAGACGGCGGTAGGCGGAAACGCGCTGACCCAGGTATTGAAGGACGAAGCGCGCTACGATCTCACACTACGCTACTTACCGCAATACCGAAGTACGCAGGACGCGATTGAGAATATTCGTCTGCTGTCTCCGTCCGGGGAGCGGGTATCGCTGGCGCAGCTTTGCAAGATTACGATCGGAGAGGGCGGTTCGGAAATTTATCGCGAAGGCAATCAACGGTACGTCGCCATTAAATACAGCGTGCGCGGCCGAGACCTGGGCGGTGCCGTGGAAGACGCGATGAAAAAAGTGGAAGCACAGGTGAAGCTGCCGCCCGGCTATCACATTGACTGGGCCGGAGAATACGAGAGCCAGAAGCGGGCCGACGAGCGCTTGCTGATCGTGCTGCCAATCACGATTCTGGTCATCTTCGTCATCCTTTATACGATGTTCAAATCGTTCAAGTGGGCATTGCTCATCCTCGCCAACGTGGCGATGGCGCGGTTTGGCGGCCTGCTGGCTTTGCTTGTCACCGGCACCAATTTCAGCGTTTCCTCCGGCGTCGGATTTCTGGCGCTGTTCGGCGTCTCGGTGCAGACCGGAGTCATCATGCTGGAGTACATCAATCAGCTTCGCGCGCGCCGCTATTCGATTGAAGACGCCGCGGTGGAGGGCGCAGTGTTGAGGCTCCGTCCCATCATGATGACGATGCTGGTGGCGACTCTGGGACTTTTGCCGGCCGCTCTCTCGCACGCCATTGGCTCCGACTCCCAGCGCCCTTTTGCCATCGTCATTGTGGGTGGACTGATTGCCGATCTGGTGATGAGCATCTTTCTGCTGCCGACTTTGTACGTATGGGTTGCCGGTGATCGGGACGTGCTGCCCATTGCTGAGAAGGGAGAGTTTGAAGAAGGCGAACATGAGGATTAGGAAGCAATCCTTAGTTCTCAGTTCCTGGTTCTCAGTTCCTGGTTTCCAGTTCCCGGTTCTCAGTTCTTAGTTCTCAGTCTCGACTTCCGCTTTCCGGCAACAGATTCTCATCCCACTTTTCTATATTGGCGGGAGTTGATCCCTTTAGTAACTCCGCGAACGCGTCCAGACTTTTGCGGGCATCGCCGATCAAGTAATAAAACGCGTCCCAGTTGTCGCTATCCTCACCGTCGTGATTCGCAATCACGTAATCGAAATGCCAGCCTTCCTGAAGTTCCCGATAGGCGCTGACTGCGCGTTTTTCGATATCTTCCAGGTCTTTCAATGACAGGTGCATTTTCTGCCTTGTGGTTCGCCGCAGAAGTTTGCGCCGCATTACGTCCGTGAGCAGGTCGGGCAGGGAGACGTTTCGCTCGGGAGCTTTCAGATAAGCGATCTCTTCTTTGGAAAGCGGCGAGATGAAAATGCTGAGCCGATTCACGCTTGCGAGGCGGGAATTGGTTTGCAGCGCGCGCCCTACAAAAGAACTGCCTTCGAAAAGAACATCGCCTTGTTGCAAGAGTGATTCGAGCTCGGGAATATCCAGCGCCTGCAGATCTGCCCGCACCTCGAGAACCGCATAGCGATTATCCGATCTCAATTCATCAATCTGCGCTCGCGTGCGGAAGTGATAATCCTTTCCGTCGATCTCGCCGGGACGCGGCGAGCGGCTGTTGAAAAGCACCAGTTTGTGCAAACGCCCGTTCAGTTCCGGATAAAAACGCCCGAGAGCTTTGTGCAGCGGGGTCTTACCAACACACGAAGGACCGCTGAGAATGACAAGACGACCGCGCCGGGCGCCTGGATCTCCCTTGTCGCGACGCGATGATGACGGCTGCGCGGAGCGTGGCATAAGTTTATTCGGCACGAGACAGTTTACGAGAAAGAGCCCTGCGATGGTGGCTTTGGGGCAACTAAACCCGAAACCACATGGGGATGAGTCCTCACGGCGCGGCGCTAAAGTACCGCCGTGTTCTTTAGATCGGGCCGGAACTGCCGATAGATTGAGAGTTGGCAAACTGATTTCCCATGTCCATTAAACTGCTCCCTGCGTCGGTGAATCCGGCCGACCCGTCGCAGGCGCCCGATGTCTCGACCAGCCTCGTGCCTCTGACTCAGAGAGCGATCAGCACGCGGGCCG